>WNGI01006174.1_pt1 | contig 18501 bp, 20 predicted proteins | sample 5400621 | NCBI WGS metagenome assembly WNGI01 (sample SAMN13153374, study PRJNA577476) | soil metagenome | isolation source: 20 cm soil or saprolite under Garry oak tree replicate 1 | place: USA:California | collected 2016-06-15
AAGAAGACCCAGGCCGACCAGAGCGCGCCGCCGATAAGGACGAGGCTGCCCACGCCGCTCCCGATCGCCGCGAGGATGCGCGGCAGCGAGCCGTCCGGATAGCCCTTGCCGGTATCCACGGCGACCGCGATGTCGACGGGAGCCGCGAAGACCGCGTAGACCGCGACCGCGGAGAGGGCCAGCACCACGCCGAGCGCCGGACGGCCGAAGCGCGGCGCGACGATGTAGACCGTGCCGAGCGCGAGCCATGCCACGTTCGTGATCGCGCCGAAGAGATAGAAGAGTCGGTACTCGACGTCCGTCGCGCCACCGCTGCGCGCGAGGAAGCCCATGAACGCGGCAACGGTGAAGAGCAGCAGACCGATGGCCCAGGCGAGCTGCGGGGGGCGTCGCTTGCGCAGGTACTGAAGCGCCACCGCGACCGCGAACGCGCCGGACACGAGCGCGGTGAGGAGCGGGAGCATGACGCCGAGATTAGCGCCGGCGGATCACGAGCGCCCCCGCGACGATACCCAGGATTGCGGCACTTGCCAGCGGCACCGCCGTCGCATCCACGCCAAACGTCGACCACGCGAGCGCCGTCGCGAGGACCGGATCGCGCGTCCCCACCGCCGCCACGGCGGAGAGCAGATCACGACGCAGCGCGAGTGCGACCGCGCCGGCCGCGCCGAGCGTGAGCGCCGTCGCCGCGAACGCGACGAGGACCGTGCCGAGGTCGATCCGCGGGGCGTTCGCGAGCGCGAGGCCGATCACGGCGAGCGCGGCGAGATGGCCGGCCCAACGCAGCGGCACCAGTAGCCGATCGCGGACGGTCGGCATCGCGCCGGCGACGACCGATGCGACGGCGAAGGCCTGCACGCCGGTGAGGGCGAGCGCGCTTCCCTCCGGTCGCGCGACCACGAGCACGAACGAGATGACGACCGTGCCGAGGACCAGCGCCCCTGCCATATCCGCTCGCCGACCGCCGGCCGCGCTGACGACCGCGGGCGCGAGGAGCGCGCCCGGCGCGAGCGACAGCGCGACGAGCCCCGCCCCGGTCGCCGGATCGAGCTGCGGCGCGGCGACAAAAGCCAGGGGCACGGTGACCGCATATGGCGCGATGACGAGCACGAGATTCCGGAGCCGCCGCAGTCCAAGCGCTGCGAGGAACGGCGTGCGCGCGCCGTGCGCGGCGAGATAGAGGAGCGCGGCGACCGCGGCCGCGCTAGGCGCCGAGCCGCTCCTGGAGCGCCGGCACGAGCTCGGCGATCGGCACGCGCACTTGCGCCATGCTGTCGCGGTCCCGGATCGTGACCGCGCGATCCTCGAGGGAGTCGAAGTCGACGGTGACGCAGAGCGGTGTCCCGATCTCGTCCTGCCGCCGGTAGCGGCGACCGATGGCCTGCGTCTCGTCGTAGGTGCTCATGACGTGCGGGCGGACCGCGGCCCACACCTCGCGAGCCAGCGGCGTGAGCCTCCCGTTCTTCGAGAGCGGCAGCACCGCGACCTTGTACGGCGCGAGCGCGCGGTGCAGGCGGAGCACGACGCGTACGCCCTCTTTGTCGGGCTCCTCGTCGTACGCGGCGCAGAGGAACGCGTACGTCGCGCGGTCGGCTCCGACGGATGTCTCGACGACGTATGGGATGAATTTCTCGTTCGTCACGTCATCGCGGTAGCTCAGGTCCTTGCCCGAGAACTCCGAGTGTCGGCGAAGGTCGTAGTCGGTGCGGTTGTGGATGCCCTCCATCTCCTGCCAGCCGAATGGGAACTCGAACTGGATGTCCGTGGCCGCGGCGGCATAGTGCGCGCGCTCGTCGGCCGCGTGGTCGCGGAACCGAAGCCGCGCGGCGGGGATGCCAAGGCTCGCGTGCCACTCGCGACGACGCGCCTTCCACTCCTCGAAGACGCGCGGCGCGTCCTCCGGGCGAGTGAAGTACTGCATCTCCATCTGTTCGAACTCGCGGGAGCGGAAGATGAAGTTCCCGGGCGTGATCTCGTTGCGAAAGGCCTTCCCGATCTGCGCGATGCCGAAGGGGATCCGTTTGCGGGACGATTGCTGCACGTTCTCGAAGTCGACGAAGATGCTCTGCGCGGTCTCCGGCCGGAGCCACGCGACCGAGGCGGTGTCCTCGACCGGACCGACGAACGTCTTGAACATCAGGTTGAAGCGCCGCGGCTCCGACAGCTTCTTCTGGCCGCAGTTCGGGCACGCCGTGCTCGCGAGATCCAGCGTCTTCGCGCGCCAGGCCTCGGTCAGCCGCTCGCCGTCGGGAAGCTCGTCGAGGCGGTAGCGCTTGCGACAGTTCCCGCACTCGACCAGGGGATCGGTGAAGTTCTCGACGTGTCCCGAGGCTTCCCAGACCTTCGGATGCATGAGGATGGCGCCGTCGAGGCCGACGATGTCCTCGCGCAGCTGCACCATGTCTCGCCACCACGCGCGCTTGACGTTGTTCTTGAGCTCGACGCCGAGCGGTCCGAAGTCCCAGGTGGCGCCCGCGCCGCCGTAGATCTCGCTCGACGGGAACACGAAGCCCCGACGTTTCGCGAGGGAGGTGAGCTTCTCCGCTACATCGGGCGCGCTCACGAGGCCGCGGGGCTCGGGAGCGGAGGCAGCGCGCGTATCTCGTCAAGGAGGCGCGCGGCCGTGATCTCGCGGTCGATCACGTGCTGCACGAAGAAGCGCATGTGGTGCTCGAGCTCGCTCGCGAGCGATCCGTCGACGCGAAGCTGGGCCGCGCCCGCGAAATCGCTCTGCAAGAGATAGCGCAGTGATTTGAGAGCGCGCACGGTGAGCCCGAGGCCGCTGCTGAGCTTCGCGGCGCACGAGGCGCAGAGCGCGCCGCCGGCTGCGGCGCTCCACGCGTTCTGTCGTTCCTGCAGCGCCTCGCGGCACGAGACGCACTCGTACAGCTCGGGGCGGAAGCCCGCGCGATCGAGCAGGTGAAGGTCGAACCAGCGGCACACGAGGCCCGGCGCGTGCCCTGCGTCCAGGTGTCGTAGGGCAGTCTCGAGCAGATCGAAGAGCGGCGCCGACGGCTCGTGCTCGAGAGTGAAGCGGTCGGTCAGCTCGGCCACGTACCAGCCGGCCGCGATGCGCATGAGGTCGTCGCGGATGCTCGGATAGACAGCGCGCGTTTCGGCGCCGGTGAGCACGTCGAGCTCGCGGCCGCGCGCGAGCTGATAGGTGGCATGCGTCAGCGGCTCCGCGTGCCCCGCCATGCGGCTCGTCGCGCGCCGGATGCCCTTGGCAACGACGTGGAGCTTCCCGAAGTGGCGGCTGAAGAGCACGAGGATGCGATCGGCCTCTCCGAAATCGACCGTCCGAAGGACGATCGCCTCGGCGCGGTACGTGCGCGACGCCATCAGGAACGCATGCTAATCGCTCATGACGCTGCGTGAAGGTCCGCGACACGTATCATCGAACACGGTGGGAACGCACTCGTGGCAGGCGTCGCTCGAGGCACGTGTCGCCTCGATCGATGAGGAGATCCGCTCGCTGCTGACGCAGCCCGAGCCGGCGCTGCAGCCCTTTTACGGGATGATGCTGTACCACCTCGGCCTCGATGCCGGCCGGCCGCGCGGTGGCAAACGGCTCCGTCCCCTGCTCTGCCTTCTCGTGTTCGAGGCGCTCGCGGGCGAACCGGAGCGGGTCCTGCCCGCGGCCGCGGCGATCGAGCTGCTGCACAACTTCACGCTCATCCACGACGACATCGAGGACCAGGACCCGGCGCGGCACCACCGCCCCACGGTGTGGTCCGTCTGGGGCGTGCCGCAGGCGATCAACGCCGGAGACGGCATGTACGCGGTGTCCCGGCTCGCCGTGCAACGCCTGCGGAAGCGGGGCTTCCCGGCGGAACGCATCCTCGACTTCGCGAATCTCACGGACCAGACCTGCGTCCGCGTGTGCGAGGGACAGTTCCTCGACATCAGCTTCGAGTCGCGCACCGACGTCACCGCGGAGCGCTACCGCGTCATGGCGGCGCGCAAGACCGGCGCGCTGTTCGCCGCATCGGCGCAGAGCGCGGCGATGCTCGCGAGCGACGACGCCTCGGTGCGCGAGCAGCTCGCGCGCTTCGGCGAGGAGTTCGGACAGGCGTTCCAGGCGCACGACGATCTTCTCGGCATCTGGGCCTCCACCGAGCGCACCGGGAAGGTCGAGATGAACGACCTCGTGAAACGCAAGAAGACGCTGCCGGTCGTGCTCGCGTTCGAACGTGCGTCACCGCGCGTTCGCGCGCAGCTGGACGAGCTGTTCGCGCCGCAAGCGCCGCTTCCGGCGGAGAACGTCGACCGCATCCGCGCGATCCTGGACGACCTCGGCGTGCGACCGATGCTCGAACGCGAGATCGAGGCGCACCGCGGCCGCGCGCTACACATCCTGCACGGCGTCGCCGCGGCCGGAGGGCCGCCGCTGCTGCTCCTCGATCACCTCGTCGCGAGCGCGACCGGCGCAGCCGACGAACCTGCGGCGGCCCCGACACTCTCCGCCTAAGATTCCCGCGTGTCGGACAGCGAGCGACGGGGCGGTGCCCCGGGCGACCTCATCCTCGAACCGAACGAGCGCGTCCTCGTCGCGACGCGACCGCTCTTCCTGTGGGAACCGCTGGTGATCATCCTCGTGCTGCTCGTCATCGGCGCGCTGTACGCGGCCGGTCAGGCGAACGACGTTCCGGCCGGGACGCTGCTCATCGCGGCGCTGATCCTGTTCGTGTGGATCGTCGCGCGCTGGATCCCCTGGAGCCGTAGATGGTTCGTGCTCACCGACCGCCGCGTGATCGCGAGCTGGGGCGTGCTGAATCGCAACCAGGCCGCGCTGCTGCTGGAGCGCATCCAGGACGCAAGCCTCACGCGTCCCTTCCCGCTGCGGATGATCCGCGGCTACGGCGTGCTGCACCTCGAGTCCGCGGGCCCGCATGCCGAGGAGCGGATCAGCGGCGGGCTGCGCGAGCTCGACATGACGAACGCGACCGCCTTCTACAGCGCGCTCACCGACGCGCAGACCCCGGGCCGATAGACCCGCCGACGCGTCGCATCGCGATCGCCGAGCTCAGCGGGCCGCTCCGCGATCGGGTCGACGAGCTTCGACGCCGCTGGGATCCGCAGCAGGCCGCCACGGTGGAGTCGCACCTGACCGTCATCGACGAGCCGGCCGACCTCGAGCGCCTGGGCGCGGTGGCCGCGTCGCTGCCACCGCTTCGCCTGCGCGTCTCGCGATCCGCGCGGTGGATCGCCCCGGATCCCGGCGTGTTCTTCATCGTGGACGACCCGTACGGTGACCTGAGACGTTTTCGTGAGGCCGTGCTCGGAGCCGAGCGCGCCACGTATCGTGCGCACGTCACGCTGCTGCATCGCGACAGCATCGACAGCCGCGAGCAGGTCGACGAAGCGTGGGCGGCGCTGGGCGACCTCGACCTCGCGCAGGACTTCGTCGTCACCGAGCTCGCCGTGCACGATCTCGCCAACGGTGAGTGGCGAGAGGTCGGGCGCCTGCGTTTCGGCGGCTAGGCCCGCGCTAGGCGCGGAGGCCGGCCTCCGCGGCGGTCCTCTCAGTCACGAGGAAGCGCTCCTGGGCCGCGGCGACGCCCGTGCCAAGCGCGACCGCGTGGCCGCATTCGCGCAGCGCGAGCTCCACCCCGCCGAGCGTGGCGAGGACCTCGAGCTCGCCGAGCGCGCCGAGGTGGCCGATGCGGAAGACGCGGCCGCGGAGCCGGCCGAGACCCACCCCGAGCGCGAGATCGAAGCGATCGCGCGCGCGAGCGATCAGGAGGTTCGAGTCGAGGCCCTCCGGCATGACGACCGCGGTGAGGCTGTCGGAATAGGCGCCCGGCTCCTCGCACAGGATGCCGAGGCCCCACGCGCGCACTGCCGCGCGCACACCCTCGGCCAGGCGATGATGCCGCGCGAAGACCTGATCCAGGCCCTCCGCGAGGAGCATGTCGAGCGCCTCGCGCAGACCGAACAGCACGAGCGTCGCGGGCGTGTAGGGGAAGAAACCCGCGGCGTTGTCCTCGAGGATCGGACGCCAGTCGAAGAAGTTCCGCGGGCTGCCGCCCTTCGCCGCCACTTCGACCGCGCGCGGCGACGCGCACACCAGCCCCAGCCCCGGCGGGAGCATCAGGCCCTTCTGGCTTCCGGTGAGCGCGACGTCGACGCGCCATTCATCGAAACGGAAGTCCATGCTGCCGAGCGAGCTCACCGCGTCGACGATGAGAAGCGCGTCACTTCGCTTCGCATCGATCGCCTCGCGAACCGCGCGTACGTCGCTGCGGACGCCGGTCGAGGTCTCGTTGTGCACGACGAGGACGGCGCGATGTTCAGGGCGCAGATGCTCCGCGACCGCGGAGGCGGGCACGCTTTGCCCCCAGCGCAGCGGAACGAGGTCGACGCCGAAGCCGAGGTTGCGCGCGGCGGCGGCGAAGCCGGCGCTGAAGTGACCGTGGTCGAACGCGAGCACCCGGTCGCCGGGCGCCAGGACGTTCACGAGCGAGGCCTCCCAAGCGCCGGTGCCGGACGACGGATACACGATCACGCGACCGCGCTCGGTCTGGAAGACGCGCGCCAGGTCGGGCAGCAGGCCGCGCACCAGAGCGGCGAACGCCGGACCGCGGTGATCGATCACCGCGCGATCCATCGCGCGCAGCACGCGCTCGGGCACGTTCGTCGGACCGGGGATCTGGAGGAACGGCCGGCCGTTCACCGGCGCAGATTCTCCGGCAGGAACGGGTCGGGCAACAGCTCGGCGAGCGTGGTGACCTTCCGCTTGCCGCCGGTCGTGGCGAGGATCACGCGCATCTCCGGCGAGAACTCGGCGAGCACCTGGCGGCACGCGCCGCACGGCGTCGGGAGCCGCTCGTCGTCGATGACGATGGCGATCGCGTCGAAATTCGTGTCCCCCGCGTTCACCGCGGCGAACGCGGCGGTGCGTTCGGCGCAGACCGTCAGACCGTACGACGCGTTCTCGACGTTCGCGCCGCTGTGTACCTTGTTTCGCTTCGTTCTGATCGCCGCGCCGACCTTGTATGTCGAGTACGGCGCGTACGCGCGCTGGCGCGCGAGCGAGGCGACGCGGATCAGCTCCTCGTCGCCGGGGCCGATCTCGCTCGCGGGCGCCGGCACCTATGCCGGTTCCGCGCTGGGCTGCAGACGCGTGACGCGTACGCGGCGGATGCGCTTGCCCTCGATCGTCTCGACGACGAAGCGCGCGCCCGCCGCCTCGAACGACTCGCCCTGGCGCGGGAAGCGCCCGAGCTGCGCGGTGACGAAGCCACCGAGCGTGTCGTAGGCCTCGGTCGGCGCCACCTCCAGCGCGAACGTCTCGCGCACGTCCTCGAACGGGATGCGCGCGTCCATGAGCGCCTCGTGCTCGGACACCGGCAGCACGAGCTCGTGCTCGACGTCGTACTCGTCGCGGATCTCGCCGACGATCTCCTCGACGGCGTCCTCGATCGTGACGAGCCCGGCCGTGCCGCCGTACTCGTCCACGACGATCGCGATGTGGACCTTGTCCTTCTGCATCTCGCGCAGTAGGGCGTCCACCTTCTTCGTCTCCGGAACGAACACCGCCGGCCGCAGGAACTGACGGAGCTCGAGCTGACGGTCGCCCCGCGCGATCCGGCGGAACACGTCCTTCACGTAGAGGATGCCGATGATGTTGTCCGCCGATCCCTCGTAGACGGGTATGCGCGAGTGGCCGACCGTCGTGATGCGGTCGAGGAGCTCCTGCGGCGAGGTCTCGACGTCGAGGCCGACGATGTCGGTCCCTGCGCTTGACCCGTCTCGATGAGCGCGCGGATCTGCTCCTCGGTCACGACGCCGGGCTGCGGTGCCGTCCCCCCGAAGGGGCGCACGATCACCTGGGTCACGCGGAACAGCACGGTGACGACGGGTCGTGTGAGCCAGGTGATCAGCTCGAGCGGGAACGCGAGCAGCAGGAGCGTGCCCTGCGCGTGGCGCGCGGCGATGGCGCGCGGCACGAAGAGGCCGAGGAGTACGGCGATGAGCGACAGCACCGCGACGGTCACGGCGACCGCGCTGACGTCGGTGAAGACCGCGGTCGTGTCGATCCGCAGGAAGAACGCGAGCAGCGCCGATAGACGCGGCGCGATGAACGCGGCGGCGATCCCGGCGTAGGTGAACACGATGAGGAACTCCGCCACCTGGATCGCCGCGAGGTAATAGCCGGCGCGTCGGCCGATCGCGCTCGCGCGCTGTCCGCGGCGACCGCGCAGGGAGAGCTCGTCGATGACGCCGGGCCGCCGGGCGATGTTGATGGCGGCCTCGCCCGCGGAGAGCACCGCGAGCACGACGACGAGGGCGAGCTCCAGCAGGAGCAGCTGCCAGGCGCTGGCGTCCATCACGTCGCCTTGTCTTTCCGCTCGGTCTTCCTCCGGATGCGCGCCGGGACGCCGACGGCGAGCATGTCATCGGGCACGTCCTTCGTCACCACCGAGCCCGCACCGGTGGCCGAGCGCGCGCCGACTTTGATCGGGGCGCGGAGCAGCGTGTCGGAGCCGATGAAGGCGTCGTCCCCGATCTCGGTCCGGTGCTTGCGCACGCCGTCGTAGTTCAGCGTGATGACGCCGGCGCTGATGTTCACGCGCTGCCCGACCTGCGCGTCGCCCACGTAGGAGAAGTGGTGCATCTTGGTACCTCTGCCGAGGCGCGCGTTCTTCACTTCGCCGAAGTTCCCGAGCTGGACGCCCTTCTCGAGATGCGCGCCGGGCCGGAGGTGCGAGTACGGACCCACGGTCACATCGTCCTCCAGCGTTGCGCCTTCGAGCACCGATGCCTCGACCCGACAGCGCTCACCGATCCGCGTGTCGCGCACGATCGCGTACGGGCCGATGCGCGTTCCGGTCCCGATACGCGTGCGCCCCTCGAGGATGCAACCGCGATCGATGACGACGTCCGGCGCGATGTCGACGTCGGCATCGACGAACGACGAGGCGGGATCGTGGAAGGTGACGCCGGCGAGCATGTGGCGTTCGCGGATCCGCCGGCGGACCACGTCCTCGGCGGCCGCGAGCTCGACGCGTGTGTTCACGCCCATTCCTTCTTCCGGATCATCGGTGCAGTACGCCGCGACGCGGGCCCCTTCCGTCGTCGCGAGCGCGACGAGGTCGGTGAGGAACACCTCGCCGGTCGCGTTCGCGCGCAATCTCGGCACGGCCTTCCGCAGCCACGCGAGGTCGATGGCATAGGCGCCGAGATTCGATTCAGGCAGACGCCGCTCGTCGGCGGTCGCGAGGCGGGCCTCGACGACACGCGCGACGTCGCCGCTTCCATCGCGAACGACGCGACCGTACGCGTTCGCCGTGCCGATGTTGCCCGAGAGGAGCGCGAGCGCCGCTCCGCGTTTCGCGCGCAGCTCGGCGAGAGCGCGCAGCGTCTCGGCGCGCAGCAGTGGTGTGTCGCTGTAGACGATGAAGGCCTCGCCCGACGGGTCCGGGATGGCTTCGAGCGCGACGCGCACCGCGTCCCCGGTGCCGCGCGGAGGATCCTGCAGCGCGACGATCGCGCCGTCGCCGACGATCGCGCGCGCAGGCTCACTTTCTTTCGACAGCACGACGATCGGACGCGCGCCGGCGCCGCGGACCGCCTCGAGCACGTGCGACAGGAGCGGTCTCCCGGCCAGAAGATGCAGGACCTTGGGGGTCTGCGACCGCATCCGCGTACCCAGACCCGCCGCGAGCACGACGGCTGGGGGTCCCGCGGTCATAGCGGTCGACGGCTTAGGCGGGTTGGGTCGCGGCGGGTTGGGGCGCCAGGGATCGAACCTGGGATCGGGGATTCAAAGTCCCCTGCCTTACCACTTGGCCACGCCCCATCGGACACGGCCAAAGGATAGGGGGACTAGCGGTGTTCCCCGGTCTTATCGCCGTTTGAGGGCTCTTTCCCGCGGCGGATGAGCTCCGCGACGCGGCGGCCCCCCTTGCGACCGAGCTGCGCGTACCCCTCGCTGCCGAGCTGGGTCTTTCGCGCTTCCCCGCCCTTGCGGCCGAGGTCCGCGTAGCCCTTCGAGCCGAGCTGCGTCTTGCGCGCCTCGCCGCCCTTGCGCCCGAGCTTCGCGTAGCCCTCGGTGCCGAGCTGGCCTTTGCGCGCCTGGCCGCCACGCTTGCCGATCTCCCGATAGAAGGACGCCCCGTGCTTGCCGGCCGTCGAGGTGCCACCCTTGGAGCCGGCTTGACGCACGGTCATGTCGCCACGTTTGTCGTCCATGCCCTTTCACGTTAAGGGGACAGCCCTCGCTCGCCCGGTCTAGCGACCCTTAGCCACCCAGCGTGTGCACACGGGCCGCGAGGCCGATCCGCCGCAGCGCGCGTGCGCTCCGGAGCGCGTGGCGGTGGTCATCCGCGACGGCGAACAGGGTGGGCCCGCTGCCACTGAGCGCCAGCGCGATGCCGTGCTCCGCGGCGCGCGAGCGAGCATCCGCGACGGCGGGGCAGAGACGCTCGGCGGCCCCGAGCAGATCGTTCCGCGCGTTGTCGCGCAGGAGCTGCGGGCTGACCGCGTGCTGCGCGAATCCATGGAGCAGTGCATCGACCGCGCCGTCGGCCTGGCGGTCCTCGCTCCGCAGCGCGGCGAAGACATCCGCCGTCGCGAGACGCGCGCCGAGGCGAACGATCACGATGTGCGTCGGCGCCAGACCGGTCAACGCCTCGACACGTTCGCCCCGCCCGCTCACGAGCGCTACGCGCGCGCCACTCGCGAAGAACGGAACGTCGGAGCCGAGGGTCGCCGCAAGCGCGACGAGATCGAGGTCCGGGCGCTGCCAGATCGTCGCGAGGGCGCGCAGTACGGCGCCCGCGTCGCTCGACCCCCCACCGAGACCCGCGGCGACCGGGATGCGCTTCCGCACGTGCACGAACGCGCCGGGATCACGACGTGCGGCTTGGGCCATCGCGTGCACCGCGCGATCCGCGAGCTCGCCACCGGGCGGTGCGCCGACGTCCGGCACGAGGCGCACCACGAGTCGCCGGTACGGAGCGACGCGCACGCGATCGGCGAGGTCGATCGTGGCGAACACGCTGCGAAGCTCGTGATAGCCGTCGGCGCGTTTTCCGGTGACCGCCAGCGCGAGGTTGATCTTCGCCGGCGCGAGCAGCGTGACCGCGTGCGTCATCGCCCGGCCGGCGTGGGGACCGACGGGACGCCGAGGGCGCGCGCCAGCGCGACCCATTCCTCGAGCGTGAGCTCCTCGGCGCGGCGTCGCGGCTCGATGCCCGCACCTCGCAGCGCGGACTCGGCGCGGTCCGGCGCGACGCCCGCCTCGTGACCCAGAGCGCCGCGGAGCTGCTTGCGGCGGTGACGGAACACATCGCTCACCAGCCGCAGGAACGTGTTCCGGTCGAGTGGAGCGAACGCCGGTCGCGCGCGTGTGCGCAGAGCGACGACCGCAGAGCTCACCTTCGGTGCGGGGCGGAACGCGCTCGGCGGGACGCGGCGCACGATCCTCGCGTCGGCGAACGACTGCACGAACACCGAGAGATACCCGCGCTCCTTCGCCGACGCCGCCGTCGCGACGATGCGGCGCGCGACCTCCTCCTGAACGAGCACGACGACGAGCGGCGGCCGCCGATCGTCGCCGATGAAGCGCTCGAGCAGCGGCGTCGTGATCTGGTAGGGCAGGTTCGCGACGATCCGCGTGGGCCGTCGCTCCCCCAGAGCGAAGAGGTCGACCGCGAGTGCGTCGGCCCGGACGATGTTGACGTTGCCGCGTCCGGCGAGCGTTTCGCCCAGCACCGCCACCAGACGCTCGTCGATCTCGACCGCGGTCACCGAGCGCGCGCGTGCGGCGAGCTGGGCGGTGAGGACGCCGGGGCCGGGACCGACCTCCAGGACATCGTCGCTGGCCGACAGCTCGGCGGCATCGAGAATCGCCGCCAGGACGTGGCGGTCGACGAGGAAGCGCTGGCCGAGCGACGACGCGGCGCGCACGCCGTGCCGGCGGAGGACGCTCTCGAGCGCGCTCGGGTCGACGACGTCCATCGCCGCAGCCTACGCGGCGGCGATTATTTGCAGCTCCACTGCGCCGCCTGGCCATTTCGGAACATGTACGCGGCGGTATTGGCGTTCGCGACCGCGTCGAACACGCTGGCGCCGCCGTAGCCGGCCCGCACGCTGTTCGCGGCCCAGGTCGCGGGCATGAACTGGAAGAGGCCCGCCGCGCCGGACCGCGCGTTCACCGCGTACGGGTTGTACCGGCTCTCGCACCAGGCGACCCGCAGCAGCTGATCCGGGTCGGCGCCCCACGCCGCGGCCGCCGAGCCGATCACCGCCGCGATGTCGGAGGGCGCGGGCGCCGGCTTCGTACCAACGCGCCGAACCTCGGCGACCGGGCTGACGACCACGGCGCTGGCGACCAGCGCTCGGCCCGCCTCAGCGCCGTCGACGACGTGGACGCGGTAGGTGTTGTCGGCGAGTCCGGTCAGGCCGGCGCTCACCAGGGTGGTCCTCCCGGCGGCAAGCTCGGCGTCGTAGATCACCTCGACCGAGAAGGGAACCGACTCCCTGACGACGGTGTCGTAGTCCGCCACCCGCACGAGGTGGATCACGTCGCCGGCATTCACGATCGCGTCGGACGCGATCGAGACGTCGTCCTGGGGACCCAGCTCGATGCCGTTCACCGCCAGCGCCTCGGCGACGGTGACCGCCCGTGGCGCGCGGAGGCCCGTCACGCCGGTGGCGTCGACGAGCGTGAGCGGCACGCTCGGCGCGGCGAGGTGCAGCAGGGCCGGGGCCGGCGGCGGCACGTCCCGCGGGAGCGATCGTGATACCGGAGCGACACGTGCGGCGTCGATCGCGGTCGCGGCCTCGCCATGCCCGGCGACGGACCCGAGCGCCCACGACGCGCCGAACACGCAGAGCGTCAACAGCGCGAGCGACGCGACGCGCAGCAGCTCAGCGACTGGTGTCCGAGGCACCTTCCCCACCCTCCACCCCCTCACGCCCGGGACATGGCGATGCCCTAGGTGTACTGAGGGGGAACGGAGTAGATCCTAGCAGAGGCTCCGGAGGGGGTGTTTAGGCGCCTGGGCGCCTGTTTAGACGAGCAACTGGACGGTTATCGCCCGCGCGGCGCCTTCCAGCCGAGGCCCTCCAGATGGGCTCGAACCGCGGGCCCGGTGTCGTTCCGGCCCAGCGCGGCGTCAACGAAGGCGTTCACGTAGCCGATCTTGTCGCCGCAGTCGTAGCGCTGGCCCTTCAGCTCGACGGCCCAGACCGGGGCGCCCTCGCGTGCGAGCTCGGCGACGGCGTCGGTGAGCCAGATCTCTCCGCCGCGGCCGGGCCGCTGTTTCGCCAGGACGTCGAAGATCTCGGGCTCGAGGATGTACCCGTGGACCGCCGCGAGGTCGCTGGGGGCGTCCTCGGGCGCCGGCTTCTCGACGATCGCGATCACGCGCCGGGTCGCCTCGTCGACCTCCGTCCCGGCCACGACGCCGTACCGGCTGATGTCCTTCTTCCCGACGCGGATGCAGCCGACCACGCTTCCACCGCCGAGCCGCTCGCGCGCCTTGATCAGCTGCATCAGCGCGGGCTCCTCGCCGAGCATGATGTCGTCGCCCCAGAGCATCGCGAAAGGCTCGTCGCCGATCAGCGGGCGTGCCTGGAGCACCGCGTGCCCGTTCCCTTTTGGCTCGGCCTGCAGGACCGACTTCACCTGCGCCAGCCGCTCGGCCCGCTTCAGGAGCTCGAGGTCCTCCCGCCGCATGTCGGCCGCGAGTCGCGCCTCGATGCGCGGGTTCGGCTTGAAGTAGGCCTCGATCCACTCCTTGCCGGGGCCGACGACGAGGACGACGCGCTCGATGCCGGAGGCGGTCATCTCGGTGACGACGAGCTCGATGACCGGTGTGTCGACGACCGGGATGAGCTCCTTCGGCACCGCGCGGCTGATCGGCAGGAAGCGCGTGCCGAGACCGCCGGCCGGGATGACGCCGTACCTCACCGGCCGCACCGCCGGCGCATAGCCGTTGCTCTCGGGTGTCATCGATGCGCGACCGCGACGCTGAACGGCACGACCTCCGTCGCACGCACCGCGAAGCCGGTGACGGCGAGGAGCGGCGCGCGCCGATCGCCCGAGGTGTCCACGTCCAGGTCGAGCGTCCCGGCGTCGACGCTGCGGCGGTCCACCGTGGTGCCGGCGGCCGTGAAGCGCAGCAGCTGCACCAGGAACCGCTGGGAGACCGCGTTCGTCGAACGCACGAAGCCGCTCGCCTGCCAGCCGTTGTCGCTCTCGGCATCGTCGCTCAGCACGCCGCCGCTGATCGTGATGTCGTCCAGCGCCATGCCGTGGAGGCTGAGCGCTCCGTCGGTCACGTACTCGAAGCGGAGCTGGACCTCCTTGCCCGCGTACGCGGAGAGGTCCACCTGCTGCTGGATCCACACCGGCGCCCGGCCGCCGCCGGAGACATCGGTGAAGCCGTTGCCGAGGTTGTCGCCGTTCGGGTCGTCCCGCGTCGTGGCCGGCGCCGCGAGCGTCGTCCAATGCGCGCCGCCGTCGGTCGACACCGCGACGTACCCATAGTCATAGTCCTTCTCGATCTCGTACCAGGTCCAGAACGAGAGGGTCGGGCTGGTCGCGGCGCGCAGGTCGACCGTGCGCGTGAGCGTGCTGTCCAGTCCGTCGGCCCGATCCGACCACCACAGCGCGTTCCCGGAATGCGGATCGGTCGGGAGCAGCTTCGCCTGCCGAGCACCGTCGAAGTGGATCGTCATCGCCGCACGCGGCAGCTCGACGTAGCGCGCGGCGTATTCGTGCGTGCTCGACGCGAGGGTGTTGCCCAGCGTCACGCGGTCCTGATCCGTCGGGCCCGCCGGCGTCCGAAAGGCCAGGCCGCTGGGGTAGCTGTACCGCGCTTCGGCCGACGACCCGATGAACGCGTTCGCCGCGGCGAAGTCCGCGAAGAGCTCCTCGAGGCCGCGCTGCCCCCGCGCCCGGAGTACGGCATCGAGGTCAGCCGGGGTGTCGATGCCCTTCGCCATGAAGGCGTTGATGAGGTCGTCGCCGCCCGCCTGCTGCCGTGCGAACTCGAGGAACAGGTAGGCGAGCCCATAGTGCGCCTGCGACTGCTCGAGCTCGGGCCAGTCGTTGAGCTGCGTGTCCGGCAGGGAAAGGAACGTCTGCGCGTGCAAGACCGGAAAACCATTCGCCTGCTCGCACAGCTGCGCCTGACCCTCGTTGAACCACACCGAGGACCGCTTCTGCTTCCCGTACTGGATCATGTGACAGAACTCGTGCGCCACGATCGAGCTGAGATAGCTCGTCCCGGGACGGGCGGCGAGCGAGTTGATGTAGACCATCTCGCGCTCCGCGGAGAATTCGTTCACCCAGAGCGGGAGCTCGTCGGACGAGCTGAAATAGCCCGCGGCGGCACCCGGGATCTTCGCGAGCAGGATGTTGATGTGCGGATCGGAGTCGACGCCGGGCGACCACTCCGAACCGTAGAGCCTGCGGTCCGTCGGGTAGACCTTGTTCTCGAACGACGACGCACTCGCTCCGAGCTGATCGACGTCGACCTGCACGTCGTTCTGCACCCACCACTTCGCGTGATCGGTGACCACCCGCAGCGTCGCCGTGATGCGGATGGGCTTTTTCGCGGCGAAGTCGTAGGTCCAGAAGGGGACCTGCGTTCCGACGTTCTCGACCAGCGGTGTCGTGCGGACCGGCTGGAACTGGGCGGCCGGCTGGCCGTCGCGGCCTCGCATCCGCCGCGTGAGCTCGAAGATGTCCGCCTCGGGGAGCGACTTTGCCAGCAGCGCGGCGCTCATGTCGGACGCGAGCGGCGCCACGCTCGCGCCGGGGGCCGCGCTCGCGGCGCTGGTCGGGCTGGCGCTGGGGGAAGGTGAGCGGTCCGTCCTCGTCTGCGGCGGAAGGCACGCGCCACCGACGAGGACGAGGGTGAGAAGGATCGCAAGACGCCGCGGCACGTTCACAGCCGACGGTAACCGTCGGCGAGCGTGCGCATCGCGACGACGCGGCCGCCGCGGTGGTAACGCCGCGGCACGCGCCGACGGATTCCCACCAGGATCTCGTAGCTGATCGTGCCCACCGCCATGGCAAGATCGTCCGCGGTCTGCCGCGCCGTGCCCTGAGCCCCGATCACCACCACCTCGTCACCCTCGCGCGTCGCCGGAAGTTCAGTGACGTCAAGCATGACGAGGTCCATCGCCACGCGCCCGGCGAACGGCAGGGCCCGCCCGCCGAGGAGGACACGACCGCGGCGCCCGAGCGCCCGGGGGAGTCCGTCGCCGTAGCCGACGGGCACGGTCGCCACGCGGCCGCCCTGCGGCAGCCGGTACTCCAGCCCGTAGGAAACGCCGGTCCCCTTGGGCACCGCGGCGACCCGCCGGACCCGCGATCGCCACTCCAGCGCGGGTCGGAGCGCGAGCGCGGCCGCGAGATGCGGCGCGGTGTGAAGGCCGTAGAGCGAGACGCCGGGACGGATCGCGTTGCAGCCCGGAACGGGGCCCAAGGCGGCGACGCCCGCGCTCGCCGCGGCGTGGATCCAGCGCGGTGGCGTCGGGATCGCACTCAATACGTCGGCGAAACGCGCGAGCTGCGCGCGGTCGCCGCTGACATCCGCCTCGTCGGCGGTCGCCAGGTGCGTGAACAGGCCCTCGACCTCGAGGTGACGGAGCTCGCGCAGGCGGGCCAGACGCGAGGGCGCTTCCGCGGCCGGTGCGCCGAGACGCGTGAGGCCGGTGTCCACCTTGAAATGCACCCGAGCGGTGCGCCCCGCGGCCGCGGCGGCCGCGTCGATGAGTCGCGCACCCTCCAGGTCCCACACGACGAGCGCGCAATCCGCGGCGACAGCGGCCTCGGCCTCCGCGCGGTCCGTGGCGCCGGAGAGCACGAGCACCGGCGCGGTGATCCCGGCCCGGCGGATGACCAGCGCCTCTTCCACCGTGAACACCGCGAGCATCGCCGCTCCCGCCTCGGCCAGCGTCTCGGCGACGGCTTCGACGCCGTGGCCGTAGGCGTCGTCTTTCACGACCGCGATCACCTCGCCGCCGCCTCGGTTCCTCAGCGCGACGAGGTTCGCCGCGATCGCGTCGAGATCGACGTCGACGACGGTCGACCGCAGCGGCACGCCGACGCTCACAGACCAGCGAGAGCGGGCAGCGACAGCCGGAGCCGGCGCTGACGCACGAGCGAAGTCTGTACCGGCGTAGCCACTATTTCGCGAGGATCTCACGCAGCGCGCGCGGCATCGCGTCGACGATGTCCGTCGCGAGCGCGCCGGACTCACCGATCTCCGACGCGAGCAGCGCTCCCGCGCGCCCGTGCACCCAGACCGCGGCGGCGGCGGCCGCGAGCGGCGCAAGCCCGCGAGCGACGAACGCGGCGACCGCGCCGCCCAGCGCGTCGCCGGAGCCGCCGACACCGAGCGTCGGATTCGGAGCGTCGTGGACGTACGTGCGCTTCCCGTCGCTGACGACCGTGACCGCGCCCTTCAGGACGACGACGGCGTTCCACGAGGTCGCGTGGCGCTCGGCGAACGCGACGCGTGCGGCGCCGGTGGGCACGACGCGCCCGGCCAGCCGCGCGGCCTCGCCGTCATGCGGCGTGAGAATCGTGGTCTTCGGCAGCGCCGCGGCCCAGTCCTCGGTGCGCGCGAGCGCGTTCAGACCGTCGGCGTCGATCACCGTGCCCACCGCCTTCGCGTTGCGGAGCAGCGCGATCACGAAGTCGTCGGTCCCCGACGCGTGCGCGAGGCCCGGCCCGATGAGCATCGCGCGGATCTTGTCGCCGAAGATCGGCGTGACCTGTGCGGCCGCGCCGGTGGCGACGACGCCCGGCTGCGCCTCGGCCAGCGGAAAGAAGGTCACGTTGGGATCCTGGCCGGCGACCATCTCCACCAGCGAGCGCGCCGCGGCGACCGTGACGACGCCCGCGCCGCACCGCAGCGCGGCCCGCGCCGCGAGCAGGACGGCACCGGGATAGCGATGAGACCCGCCCACGATGAGCACGCGCCCGCGTGCTTCTTTACCCGCGTCCGGCGGGAGCGGCCGGAGCGAGGCGCGCACGATGCGCGCATCGAGCGCCTGGCTCGGAGCGGTCAGCGCACGCCCACGGCGACGGCCACGGCGAGATCGCGGATATGGGAGATGCTGACCGTGAGCGGCTCGGCGAGGCCGAGCGCGCGGCGCCGCTGCTCGGCGCGACCGTGCAGCGTGACCGTGGGCTGACCGTACGGCGTGCGCCTGATCTCGATCTCGCGCCAGCCAACGCCGCGCACGCCGAGCCCGAGGACTTTCGAGACCGCCTCTTTCGCCGCCCAACGTCCAGCGAGGTGCAGGACGTTGCGCCGGCAGTACATGCGCTCCCACTCCGTGTACACCCGCGTCAAGAAACGCAGGTCGTGCTTCTCGAGCACACCGCGGATTCGGTGCGTCTCGATGATGTCGATCCCCACCTCGGTCGCGCCGGTCGTCACTCGACCGTGACGGCCTTCGCGAGATTGCGGGGCTGGTCGACATCGTTCCCGCGCCGGTCAGCGATGTGATACGCGAGGAGCTGCA
>WNGI01001730.1_pt1 | contig 18492 bp, 17 predicted proteins | sample 5400621 | NCBI WGS metagenome assembly WNGI01 (sample SAMN13153374, study PRJNA577476) | soil metagenome | isolation source: 20 cm soil or saprolite under Garry oak tree replicate 1 | place: USA:California | collected 2016-06-15
GACGACGACCTCTTGCTGAAGGACGGCCTTGATCTTCAGCCAGGCGCTGCTGCGCACTCCCGGCTGATAGGAGCTGTCGCGCAGCTTGGCGACGATCCCCTCCAGAAGGTTCTGCTGCGCCGCCTTGAAGAACGCCCTGCCTTCACCGAGGACATGTTCGGAGTACTTCAGCAGCGAGGTGTCGGCGAACAGGTTGCGGAGCAGCCGCTTTCGGTCTTCGAGCGGCACTTTGAAGAGCCGCTGGCCGTCGGCATAGACGATGTCGAACACGACGTACTGCAGGGGTCTTCTGTCGCGCTCGCGGTTCTGCAGTAACTGGAAGGACGGCCGCCCCTGGTCGTCCAGGGCGACGATCTCTCCATCGAGTACGGCCTGCTTCGCCTTGACCAGCCCGCTGATCGCTTGCAGCTGCGGATATTCGTTGTCGACGAACCGGCCGGAGCGAGTCTGCAGTGAGACCTTGCCGTTGTCGATGAAGCTGATCAGCCTGATGCCGTCCCATTTGACCTCGAACAGCCAGCGCTCGTTATCGAACGGTTCGTCGACCAGCTGCGCCTTCATCGGGTCGAGACTCCTGGGCATCGGGCCCTTTTCGGCGTTGGCGAGGTTGATCAGTCCACCCTCGCCCTCAGCCCGGCTGCTCGACCACACGGCGTCCTTACCCTGCTCGATCTCCTCTTTGGTCCGTCCCGTCTTCACCGAGGTATCGAATTTGTCGATCTCGAAGTTCGGATCGGCCGCCTCGTCCTTCTTCTTGATCAGCAGCCAGTCCTTCTCGGACCGGGTGCGCACCAGCGCATAGCGGCCGCGCAGCCGGACGCCGTTGAGGCGGAACTTGACCTCGCCGCGTTTGAGCGACTCGGCCGGCGTGCTCTCCTCGAGTTCGAACGTGCCCCAGTCCCAGATCATCACCGTGCCGCCGCCGTACTCGCCCTTGGGGATGGTGCCCTCGAAGTCGTAGTAGCTGACCGGGTGGTCCTCGACATGAGCGGCGAGTCGCTTTTCTGCCGGGTTCAAGGTTGGACCCTTGGGAATGGCCCAACTGACGAGAACGCCGTCCATCTCGAGCCGGAAGTCGTAGTGGAGTCGCGTCGCCCAGTGCTTCTGGACGACGAAGCGGTTCTGGCCGCTGGGCTCGGGGGTGCCTTTCGGCTCGGGCGTCTTGTTGAAATCGCGTTTGCGCTGGTACTCGGCAAGCGAACGCGGCATCAAATCCAGTTTGACAGAATGGTTTCGATGGCCTCGACGCCACGGTCCGCGGTGCGTGAGTCAGACGCGGCCGTCACGCAGCACCTCATCACGCATCGACGCGAGCTGCACGCCGCGCCGGAGCTGAGCTTCAAAGAGGTTGAAACCGCGCACTACATCGCCGAGCGGCTGGATGCGCTCGGCGTCGACAAACTCACGCAGGGCGTCGGCGGGACCGGCGTGGTGGCCGAGATCCGCGGAGAGCGGCCGGGACGCTCGGTGCTGGTGCGGGCCGACATGGATGGCCTTCCCCTGACCGAAACGGCGGACGTGCCGTTCAGATCGACCCACGCCGGCGTGATGCATGCCTGCGGCCACGACGTCCACATGGCGATCGCGTTGGAGCTCGCCCGCACACTGTCCCAGCGGCGGCACGAGCTACCCGGGATGGTCCGTTTCGCTTTTCAGCCGGCGGAGGAGCAAGCCGGCGGCGCCAAGCCGATGATCGACGCGGGCGTCCTCCAGGGCATCGACCGCGTGATCGGCCTGCACGTGTGGTCACAGTTGCCAACCGGCCAGGTCTGCGTGCCGCCGGGTGTCGTGATGGCGAGTGCCGACATGTTCACCCTGATCATTCGCGGAAGAAGCGGTCACGGGGCGCAGCCTCATCTGACCATCGACGCGGTCGTGATCGCGGCGCAGGTAGTGACGGCGTTGCAGACGCTGGTCAGCCGCGAGACGTCGCCGGTCGCACCGGTGGTGATCACGCTCGGCAGCGTGCATGGCGGCACGGCGGCCAACATCGTGGCGGGAGAGGTCGTCATCCAGGGCACGCTGCGGACGTTCGACGCGGAGCTGCGACGGCACCTCGTCGCGCGGATCGCCCAGGTGGCGGAAGGGATCGCCGGCACGTTGCGGGGCAGCAGCGAATTCCGGCACGACTCGGGGACACCACCGACCATCAATGACCCGGCGATCGCGAGGCTCGTGAGCGAGGCAGCGTCGGGGGTCGTCGGTAGCGACGCGGTCGTGATGTCAGATCCGCTAATGGTGGGGGAGGACTTCGCCTACTTCCTTGAGGCGCGTCCGGGTTGCTTCTTCCTCCTCGGCGGGGCGCCCGAGGGAGCGCCCGTGATCCACCACACGCCCGAGTTCCGGATCGATGAGCGCTGCCTGCCCATCGGTTTGCAGGTCATGACGGCAGCCCTGCTGCGCTTGCTGGAGCCCGCTTAGAACTTTGGCTTTCGCAAACTCGGCCGGACGCTGAACCCGATGAGGACCAGGCTCGCGACCAGGGCCAGGAGCATGCTCACCCAGTTGATGGGAAAGCCGGCGACCGCGGCCAAAAGCCCCAGCGACGACGCGAGCAGGGTGACCAGGCCGAGCATGCGGATGAACCGGTAGATGCCACTTCGGTAGGGGAGATGGATACGGGCGCGAAAGCCTCCCAGATTGCGGGGCAGGTCCAGGTCAGACGTCGACGACTCGGCGAGGTTCTTGGCCAACTCCGACTCGTATAACGGGGCTCTGCCTCCATACCCGTCACGCCGCCGTTACAGTCGGCTGCCGGGAGGATGACGGGTGGTGCCCACCTATAATTTCGAGCGATGCCCACGGCGCTCAGGGACGCGCGCACGGTCGAGCAGGCAATGTCCGGCCAGTTCGCGTTCTGCTTCCCCAGCACCAGCCTTGCCCAGGCGGCCAGGATGATGGCGCAGAACCGGGTCTATGAACTGCCCGTCATCGTCGACCAGCGCTCGCTGGGTTATGTCTCCTATCTGGACATCCTGCAGCGCTACGTCCGGGCGGAGCTGGGCGGGCGTGCGGCCGACATCGTGCGCACGCCGCTGCCGGAGGTGCGCCCGGAACAAGCGCTGGCGGCGGCGGTGCGCGTGCTACGCGACAGCGGGCGGCAGGTGATCCTCGTGACCACCTCGGCCGGCATGCCGCTCGGGGCTCTGACCGCCCGCGACGTCGCGATCGCGATGGCGGCTACCTGATGCCGACGCTCAGCCGAGTCCTCCAGCCCATCGGTCCGACCTGTCCCGCGGACGTGACCGCGGCCGACGCGCTCAAGCGACTGACCGCCTCGGGAGCCGATGCGCTCCTGGTCGTCAAGGGGGGCGCCTTTGTCGGGCTCTTCGGGCACCGGGAAGCCCTCGCCGCGTTCGCCGATGGCAGCGGGCCGGTTGAGCAGTACATGCGCAGGCCGCTGCCGGGGCGCAACGTCGCCGACTCGCTGGAGTCGGGCGCGGACATCATGTATCGGGAGGACACGCCGATCGTCCTCATGACCGAGGATGAGGGACCGCTCTTCAGGAAAACTTCGAAGACCGTCGGTATGGTCAGCGCTCACGAAGTCCTGGAGGAGATCGGCAAGACGACGACCGACACAGCGTCCAACAAGGTCTTCGTCGGCCGTCGGGACCTGGGCCTCAACGTTCCCGTCTCGCCCTGTCAGCGCGCCTGCCCGATCCATCAAGACATCGCGGCCTATGTCGACTACGTCTCGCAGGGCCGCTACCTGGACTCCTGGCTCGTCATCCATGAAACCAACCCCTTCCCGTCCATGCTCGGACGGCTCTGCAACCATCCGTGCGAGACCGACTGCAAGCGCGGCTGGGTCCAGGGACCCGAGAACGCGGTCTCGATCAAATCGTTGAAGCGCTTCGCCACCGATTACGCCTGGGCCCGCCGGGTGCGCATCGATTGGCAGCGCGCGCCGGAGAATGGCAGACGGGTCGCCGTGGTGGGCTCCGGGCCGGCCGGGATGACCGCGGTGCAGGATCTCCGTCTCATGGGTTACGGCGTCGACCTCTACGAGCGAGAAGCCAAGCTCGGCGGCCTGCTTTCGGCCAGCATTCCGCATTTCCGTTTCGACCACGACCAGCTGCTCTGGGAAATTCAGATGATCGTCGACATGGGCGTCGACGTCCGGGTCAATCAGAACGTCGGCAAGGACGTCAAGCTCGAGCAGCTCCTCAACGACTATGACGCCGTCTTCCTCTCGGTCGGCATGATGACCGGGCGCATCCTGCCCGTACCCGGCTCCGATCTGCCGGAGGTCATCTCCGCGATGGAATTCTTGCGGGTCCGGTCTTACGACATCGTGCCGGACAACTTTCCGCGCGGCGGCGATGTCGTCGTCATTGGTGGTGGCGCCGTCGCCACTGACGCCGCCCAGACCTCGATCAAAACCGGCGCCCGCAAGGTGTGGATGGTGTCGATCGAGCCCGCCGACCGTTTGCCCGCCTTCGGCAACGAGCTGGTGGAAGCGCGCGAGATCGGGTTGACGCTGCACACGGGCGTCATCGTGAACGCGATCAAGGCAGACTCCAGCGGCCATGTCAACGGCGTGGAGTTCATCCGCGTCGACGAGAACAAGCTGGAATTCGATCCGGAGAGCGGCAAGCTGCTGATCAACACGGTGCAGAAATTGCCCGGCACGGAGCACGTGATCCCCTGCCGCTACGCCATCTTCGCGTCCGGTCAGATCATGGACTTCCCGCAGGACCAGGGCGTGCCGTTGACGCCGCGCAAGCTGATGGAGGCCGATACCGGCGCCCATACCAAGCTGGCGAAGCTGTTCGCCGGCGGCGATTGTGTCCAGGGGCCGTCGTTTATCGTCGATGCCGTCGCCTGGGGCCACCGGGCGGCGCGCTCGATCAACGAGTTCCTGGGCGCTTCGGTACCGCGCGACGCCAAGCCGCTCACCGTCATCGAATCGACCGACGACCACCGCGAGGCGGACTATTACCTGCGCGAAGAGCCGCCCATCCTCCCGGCCGAGAAACGGCTAGACATGACGCCGGTAGAACTGCCGTGGAACGATGAGCAGGCGATCACTGCCGCGTTGCGCTGCTTCCAGTGCGACACGGTCCACCACGTCGATGAGTCGACCTGCATCCTCTGTGGCGCCTGCGACGACGTCTGCCCGGAGAAGGCGCTCGACGTCGTCGTCGCCGGTGAAGACCGCGATACCTCGAGCGGCGGCTTCGTCGAGATCTGCAACACCGTGCTCGGCGAGGAATTCGGCGGCAAGTCCGGCAAGATCCTCGTCAACTACGACCGCTGTACGAACTGCCGGATCTGCGAAGACCACTGTCCCGTCAACTGCATCACGTTCCAGCGGGTTCGCTTCCGCGATGACGCGATGCAGATGATCCCCCTGACCCCGGTCGCATCCAGCGGCAAGGTCGGGGCGAAGGCCGGCGTCTGAGATGGCGCGCGTCACGGTCGCGGAAGAGGTCGGGACGGCGGCGGTTGCCCGGCGTCGCGGGCCCGCGCTCTGGCGGCTGGTCCCCCTGGCGTTCTACCTGCTGGCCTTCACGCTGGTCCGCGGCGATCTGGCTCGCTTGCCCGGCGGCGTCGCCGATCTCTCGCTGCACCTGTATTTCGCGGCGATGGGACTCTACGTCGGCGGCATGTTCTTCTACTTCGCGTTCTTCGCCTACCGCACGGAGGCCCTCCGATGGGTCGCGATCGCACTGGTCGCCCCGGGCGCCGCGATTCACCTGGCCGCCATCATCTTCCGCGGCTTTGCCGACGGACACTACCCCCTGGCCAACATGTATGAGTACAGCTCGATGCTGGCCCTGGTCGCGGTCGTTGTCTTCCTGCTGATGACGATTCGCTGGCCGGTGGCGTCGCTGGGTGGTGGCGCCGCGCTCTTCGTCATCGTCGCGCTGATGGGCATCGGCTACGGCCTTTATCAGTCGCCCGAACCGCTCGTGCCCGCGCTGCAGAGCTACTGGCTGAAGATCCACGTGACCAGCATGATGGCGTCGTCCGGCATCCTGGTCTCAAGCTTCGTCTTCGCGGCGCTCTACCTCGTCAAGGACCGAAGCGCGAATGTGAAGTCGTGGCTGAACGGCTCAGCGATCGCAGCCCGCCTACCGTCGCTCGAGACGCTCGACCGCCTGACGTTCCGCGCCATCCTGCTCGGTTTCCCAATCTGGACCTTCGGCACCATGGCGGGCGCCATCTGGGGTGAGCACGCGTGGGGCCGCTGGTGGGGGTGGGATCCGAAGGAGACCTGGGCCGCGATCACCTGGATCGTCTATGCGATCTACCTCCACTCGCACAGTCTTCGCCCGTGGCGCGGTCGGCGTACGGCCCTGATCGCGACGGCGGGCTTCATCTCCATCATGGTCACGCTCTATGCCGTCAACCTCTGGATCGTAGGACTTCACAGCTACGCGAAAGGCGCCGGCTAACCCGCGGTCTCGCTAACCCGGACGCGACGAGGCTGACGTGAGATTCCGGCCTCCTCCGCCGAGTCACGTCTCCGGGCTGCTCAGCCCCAGCTGGCGCACCAGCCTGTACGTCACCTGCGTCGCGCAGGCGACCGCGATGCTCGCGTTCGGTTTCGTCCTGCCGTTTCTTCCGCTCTACCTCAAGGAAATCGGCGTCAGTCCCGAGAGCGCGGTCGTCTTCTGGTCCGGGGCGCTGGTGACGAGCACCGGTGTCTCGCTCGCGATCTTCAGCCCGATCTGGGGCGCGCTGGCCGACCGGCACGGCCGCAAGCTCATGGTGCTGCGCGCGATGTTGATCGGCGGGCTGATCATCGCGCTCATGGGGCTGGTGCAGAACGTCGGGGAGTTCCTCGTGCTGCGCATCCTCCAGGGCATGTTCACCGGGACGATCGCAGCGGCCACCGCGCTGGTGGCGGGCATCGTGCCGCGCGACCGCCTCGCCTGGAGCATCGGATTGCTGCAGACCAGCGTCTACGTGGGGATCTCGGCCGGCCCGGTGCTGGGTGGTCTCGTCGCCCAGGCGGTCGGGATCCGCGGAACGTTCTTCGTCGCCGGCGCGATGCTCGCCATCGCCGGCGTCTTCGTCTGGCAATTCGTGCACGAGCATTTCACGCCGCCGTCGATCCTAAAGCGGCCCGGATTCATCGAAACGGTGGGCATCGGTCTGCGCTCACCGATCTTGATGCCATTGATGGTGACGCTCTTGCTGGTGCAGTTGAGCTCGGCCATCGTCTTTCCGATCCTGCCGCTGTTCGTGGAGCGCCTCTCGTCGGCGCAGGACCCCGTCAAGCTCTACGCCGGCCTGGCGTTCGGGGCGACGGCGGTGTTCAGCGCGCTGGCGGCGCTCTTCTACAGCCGCCTCGTCGATCGCTCGGGCTACCGGCGGATCCTCATCCTCGCCTGCTTCGGCGCGGCGCTATTCTTCCTGCCGCAGGCCTTCGTCCGGAACATCGGGCAGTTCCTGCTGCTCCGCGCCGGACTCGGCATCTTCTTCGGCGTTCTGATTCCGGCCACCAACGCCATCGTCGGTCTATCGACGCCGCCGGAGCTGCGCGGCTCTGCTTACGGTCTGACGAGCAGCGCGACCGCGGTCGGCAATGCGGTCGGTCCGCTGCTCGGATCGACCCTGGCGGCGAGCCTCGGCTTTCCCGCGGTGTTCATCGCCACCGCCGGGGTGCTGACCCTGCTCGGGTTTTGGGTGATCGGGCTCGTCCGTGAACCGGTCAGCAGCCCTACTTAGCGGGCTTCTGAGCGGCGATTGCGCTGAGCTCCGCGCGCGCGGCCGCAGTAAGGTCGGCGCCGGTGTTGGCGTGCCCGTTGACCCCCCAGCCGCCCTCGGTGACTCGGTGAGCAATACGTAGTCGGTGTCGCCCACGACGTTGGACAGCGAGTCGGCCGGTAGCTCGTGGATGAAGGCGGCGGTATTGTTGCGGAAGAGTGCGAGGTTGGGTACCTGCTCCCACTTCATTACGGCCGCGGCGAGGTCCCTCGCGAGCGCATGCTTGTCGCCAAACGTTCCCTCAGCGGCATAGACGTCAATCATTGGCATGGGCTCGTCTCCTTAACCGGTTATGATGGTCGTCATAGCACCGCAACATCATGCACTATGCTGACCGTCATAGTCAATTGGGAGTTTGATGGCGACCAATAGCCGGGCAAGCATGGTCCGCAGCGCCGCCTCGCTCATCCGTTCGCGAGGTGTCAACGCGACATCGTTCTCGGATGTGCTCGCCGACAGCGAGGCCCCGCGCGGTTCGATCTATCACCACTTTCCCGACGGGAAGAGGCAGCTCGCCGAGGACGCCATCCAGTGGACATCCGAGCGCCTCCTCGCGCACCTTCGCGCCGACGCCCCAACCAGTCCGTCGGCGGTCCTGGGGCGCTTCATTGCCATGTGGCGCCAGGTGGTCGTGGCCTCCGGTGGCTCCGCCGGCTGCGTCGTGGCGGGCGTCGCAATCGATACGGTCCCCGGCGAGAAGGATCTGATGGAGGTTGTGCGGGCGACGTTTCGTTCATGGGTCGCCGTGCTCGCGGAGCAACTCGAGGGCGTCGGCGTTCCCTCGCGTCGCGCGACGCCCATCGCGACGGCCACGCTGGCCGCCATGGAAGGCGCGCTCATCCTGTGTCGGGCCGAGGGTAACGTCAGGCCACTTGACGCTGTCGCCGAGGAGCTGATGCGGCTCTTGCCTCTTGAAAGACGGGGCCGACGGAAAAGGCCGCTACACTCAAGCTGATGCCACTGCTCGAGCAATCCCTGGTGGACAGCGTGATCAAACGCGCGCTGCGATCGGGCGCCGATTTCGTCGAGCTCTTCGTCGAGCGCAAGCGCAACCAGTCGATCAGCGTCGAGGAGAGTAAGGTACAGCGGGTCAATTCCGGCAATGACCTCGGCGCCGGCTTGCGCATCATCCACCAGGGCACGGTCAGCTACGTCTATACCGAGGATCTGTCGGAAGACGGCTTACTCAAGACGGCGGATCTCGCCGCGCAGATCGGGCGTCGCGGCGGCGGGCGATTTGCATTCGCGGAGCTGAGCGGGGCACCGCGGCCGCCGCAGCGAATCGATGTGCCGCCAGACACCGTCGGCGCGGAGGCCAAGATCGAGCTGCTGTTGGAAGCGGACCAGGCGGCTCGCGCCGTGAGCGGTGCGGTTAAGCAGGTGGCGGTCGGCTATGGCCAGAGCGCGCAGGAGGTGCTCGTCGCCACCTCCGAAGGGATTCATCACGTCGATTCCCGCACCCGCGTCCGGCTGATGGTGCACGCCGTGGCCGAGCGCAACGGCGAGATTCAAACGGCGATGGAGGCTCCCGGCATGCAGCGTGGCTTCGAATTCTTCGACGACACCTCGGCCGCCGAGTATGCGCGGGCCGCGGCGGAGCGCGCCGTTGCCCTGCTCGACGCGGCGCCCTCGCCCGCCGGCCAGATGGCGGTCATCATCGGAAACGAATTCGGCGGCGTGCTCTTCCACGAGGCCTGCGGGCACGGGCTCGAAGCGGACTTTGTCGTCAAGGGATCGACCGTCTTCACCGGCAAGATCGGGCAGGCGGTGGCGAGCCCCATCGTCACCGCCATCGATGACGGCACCTTGCCCAGCCGCTGGGGGACGCTGACGGTCGACGACGAGGGCGTGCCGACCCGCCGCAACGTCCTGATCCAGGACGGCGTCCTCGTCAGTTACATGTACGATCGGCTGCGAGCCGGCCAACAAAACCACCCGGTCACGGGGAATGGACGCCGCCAGTCCTACCAGCACCTGCCCATCCCACGAATGACCAACACCTTCATCGCCGCCGGCGCGCATACGGTGGAGGACATCATCGCCGCGACGCCGCGCGGCCTGTACGCAAAGAAGCTCGGTGCCGGACAGGTCGACGTCACGACCGGCGATTTCGTCTTCGCGGTGACCGAGGGTTACCTGATCGACGGCGGGCGCATCGGCCGGCCGGTACGCGGCGCCACCATCGTCGGCAACGGGCCGCGCGCCTTGCACAAGATCGACATGGTCGCGAATGACCTGAAGCTCGCCCCCGGCACCTGCGGCAAAGAAGGGCAGGGCGTTCCGGTCTCGGTGGGCCAGCCAACCATCCGCATCTCTGAGCTCACCGTCGGCGGCACCGGGGTGGTCCCGGCCGGCGCCATGCGCCAGTGAACGCGATCGGCGAGAGCGTACTGGCGCGCTGTAAAGCCCAAGGGGCGGAGGACGCCGAGTTGTACATCTCGCGTGGCACCGAGTTCACGGTCCGGGTCTACAAAGGCGAGATCGAGTCGCTGGTGTCGGCGGAAAGTCGCGGGATCGGTCTTCGCACCTTTCGCGAGCATCGCGTTGGTTTTTCCTATACCTCTGACTTCGAGCCCGCGGCGCTCGACAGCCTGGTCGATGAGGCGTTGCTCAATGGTCGCTACAACCATGCCGACGACGCCAATGTGCTGCCGGAGCCGCGGCCCTTCGAGGCGCTGACCGGGCTGGCGTCACCCGCGCTCGCCGGGCTCGACCCGCAGCGGAAGATCGACTTTGCGCTCGAGATGGAGCGGCGCGCCACTTCGCTCGACGCGCGCGTCCGCCGGGTGAGCGATGCGATGTACAGCGACGGCAGCGGTCAGGTCGAGATCTACAACAGCCGCGGGCTCGAGGCTTCGTTCGATCGGACCGTCGCCTACGGTGTGCTCGAAACGATCGCCGAACAGGATTCCGAGATGCAGTCGGGGTTTGCGTTCACCCATGGCCGCGACATGGACGAGCTGGACCTCGCCGGCGTGGTGAAGGAAGCGGTGGAGAATGCGGCCGGCCTCCTGGGGGCGCGGCCGGTACCGACGGCGAGCGTTCCGGTGGTGCTCCATCCGCACGCGGCAGCCATGATCCTCGGCGTGCTCGGGAGCTCCTTCAGCGCCGATGCCGTGATCAAGCGGCGGTCGCTGCTCGCCGGTAAGGTCGGTGAGCCGGTAGCGGCGGAAATCGTCACCATCACCGACGATCCGCGTCTCCCCGAAGGCCTGGCCAGCCGGCCCTTCGACGGCGAGGGCGTGCCGGCCGAACGCAACGAGCTCATCGGCGCGGGTGTTCTCAAGGGCTATCTCCACAACACCTACACGGCGAGGCGCACCAACAGCCGCTCGACCGGGAGCGCGGTCCGTTCCTACAAGAGCGTGCCCGAGGTCGGCGTTTCGAACCTGGTGCTCAAGCCGGGCGCGCTGTCCAGGGAGGCGCTGCTGGCGCGCGTCAGCAACGGCCTGCACGTTTCGCAGCTTTCCGGCCTCAACACCGTCAACCCCGTCTCGGGTGAGTTTTCACTGGGTCTCACGGGTCACTGGATCGAGAACGGCCACCTGACCCGGCCCGTCAAGGAGCTCACCGTCGCGGGCAACGTCATTGCTCTGCTGAAGAAGGTGATAGCCGTGGCCGATGACCTCCGCTTCATGTTCGCCGGCGGCTTCTGCGGCAGCCCGACGGTCCTGATCGAGGAGCTACCTGTCGGCGGTCTCTAGTCGCCGCCTACGAAACCCGATTCTCACGCTGCTTCTCCTGTGGCTGGTTGGTGTCAACCTGCGCACCGTCATCCTCGGCGTTCCGCCTACCCTGCCTGCCCTGCACCGCTCGCTCTCACTCTCCTACAGTGCCGCTGGACTCTTGACCTCACTGCCGGTGCTGCTGATGGCGGCCGGCGCGATCCCTGGTGCCTACCTGGTCAGCCGCGTCGGCGCGCGGCGGGCGGTTGCGGTGGGGCTCGCCCTGGTCGCGCTCGGTGCCGGCCTGCGAGGCGCCTTACCCAACACCGCCATGGTCTTCGCGTTCACCATCGTGTTCGCCCTCGGCATCGCGGTGGCGCAACCGGCGATGCCGAGCCTGGCGCAGGCCTGGTTCCCGGCGCGCATCGGACGGGCGATCGCGATCTACTCCAACGGCCTGCTGGTCGGCGAGGTGATCGCGGCCAGCATCACCCTGCCGCTGCTGCTGGTGCCCTTTGGCTGGCAGTTCGCCCTCGCCGTGTGGGCCGTGCCGGCTGCCATCGTCCTGGCGCTCTGGTTGATCGTCACACCAGCGTCCGAGGCCGCCGTGGCGACCGCAGGCTTGTGGCTGCCGGACTGGCGCAGCGGACAAATGCTCCGCGTCGGCTTGCTGATGGGCGGCGCCAGCCTCGTCTACTTCGGGATGAACAGCTGGGTCCCCGACACGCTCGATGCGCGCCACGCCCACGCCTTGATTCCCCTGACCCTGGGCGCGCTGAACGCGATGCAGCTCCCGGTCAGCTTCTGGCTGGCGTTACGCGGCGACGCGATGCTGGGGCGCCGCTGGCCTTACGTCCTCGCCGGCGTTGGCTCGCTCCTGGGCGTCGGAGGTTATGCGCTGGCCCCGGCCGGCAGTGCGCCCTTCTGGGCCGGCCTCGCGGGCGCCGGCGCCAGTCTCGCCTTCATCCTGAACCTGGGACTGCCGGCGCTGTTCGCGCCTTCAGAGGTCGCCCGGACCAGCGGTTTCATGTTCACCGTCGGCTACGGCGCGGCGTTTTTCGGCCCCGCCCTCGGTGGTGTTGCCTGGGATTGGACGGGTCACTTTCGCTTTACGCTCCTGCCGATGCTGATCGGGGCGCTCGCGATGCTGGTCATCGGTGCGACCGTGCCGAAAACCTGGGTCAGGCCGGCAGCGCGTTCGGTGGCGTCCGTAACAGAGTCATGATCGCCCCCAATCCGTTCAGCACATCGTTGCGGTCGATCGCGTCGCGCTCGGCACGCAGCGCGCGGGCCATGGCGATCACCTGCGCACTGAAGGTCACGTAGCTCGTCAGGATGCTGCCGCGGACGGCGTGCAGCTTTTCCTGCGTCACCTCCGCCTCCACGGTGCCGAGCAGGCGGCCGGCCCGGCGCAGCATCGGGTAGGCATTGTCGCGAGTCAGCTTGATGCGGCGCAACCGGTGGAAATAGGCGACGTCCGGCTCGACCGGCAGGGTGGACTCCATGAAGGTCTCGGCGCCGGCCAGCAGCCGCCGCATGGCGCGGTAGGCCGTATCGAGGCGGGCACTGCCGGTGCGTTCCTGCGTGTAGCCGTAATGCCAGAGGATGACCGCATCGGCGAAGGAGAAGAACACGTTGCGATACAGCGTGTCTCCAGTCAGCGTTGACATCAGGGCATTACGCAGGCCGGCTTTCGCCTGCTTCAGGAGGGGCCGCTCGAAGAGGTCGTCGACCAGGCCGGCCCACTGAGGCCGCGCGGCCTGGGAGGCGGTGGCCATCACCTGGAAGGCGGGGATGGCGGGCAGCCCCTCGATGGCGGCGGCGATCGCGGTCGATTCGCGGCCACCCAGCTCGAGCAAAGCCGCCCGGGCATCGGCCACCGCCGGCTTGACCAGCGTCGGGCTCATCCAGCTTTCTCCATGACCGGCCACTGCACCCGGGCGCCGAGCCGTTCCAGGTAGCGAATGTCGATGATCGTCCGGGGCGCTTCATAGTCGTCGCCGTTGAAGCCGTGGTAGTCGGTGCCGACGGTCATCAGCAACGCGTGCCGGCGTGCCAGCTCTTCGTACACCGGGATCTGCTCCGGTTTGTGCCGCCGCGTGTAAACCTCCAGGCCGTCGAGCATGGGCAGGACTTCTTTCATCAGGTCCTGGTCGGGCACCAGCCCCGGATGCGCGTGGACCGCCAGCCCGCCCGCCGCGTGGATCGCGTCGACCGCCTCTTTCGGCGACGGAATCGGCGAATAGAAATCCGCTGGCATGAAATCCACGGCCTTGCGCACGCTGTCCCAGGCGTCTCGCTCCGTCATCACACCGTGCTGGAGAATGACCTTGAGGACGGCGCCCGGCATCACCGTGGGCTTGTAGGTATAGGCGTCGAGGCCGAGGTCGCCGCCGATGCCTTGGTCGCGCAGGACCCGGATCCAGGCTTCCGTCTGTCGGCGGAACACGCCCTGGGTCCGCTGCAGCATGGCGAGTAGCTCGGGGTGGTTCATATCGACCCCATGGCCCAGGATGTGGCGAAACTGGTTGGGAGGATAAGTCGTCACCTCGAGGGCCGGTACGTAGCCGAGGCCGCGACGGTGGGCCACCGCGCGCGCCCGGTTCACCCCGAGGAAGGTGTCGTGGTCGGTCAACGCCATCACCCGGACCCCGCGGTCGGCGGCCAGGTTGGCCACTTCGTCGGGGTCGCGCCAGCCGTCACTGACCGTGGAATGCATGTGGAGGTCGGCCAGCACCGGCTAAGTTTACCGGGCATCTTCCGCCACCCGGCCGAGCTCAATTTTGGAAAGTGACGGATTCTTCGGGAGTCGCCGTTGGGAACGAATAAGAGCCGTCGGCAACGTGTTTTCTTCAGGGGTGTATGGAGATGCTTGGAGAGCTTGAGCTGATTCGGTTGATCGAAGAGAACGAGTACCCCGCGCGTCTGATCGAGGCCGGCGTGGTCTGGGTCGAGCTCGAGATCACCGATACCAAAACCAACGCCGTTCGCCGGGAGCGGCTGTCCAAGTCAGCCTTCGCCGATCTCATCCTGGACTGGCGGGAGCGGCGCACCCGCAACCTCCGCCAGCTCAGCCCCGCCCTGCGCAAGATCGGTATCGCCGCTTAACCGCATCAAGTTTCGCAAAAATCGCGCAATCTCTGCGCGGGCTGACCTGCTAACTAATCGCGACGGCCGAAGATGCGCAGCAGGATCAGGAAGAGGTTGATGAAGTCGAGGTAGAGGCTGAGCGCCAGCAGGAGCGCATTGTTGTCGCCGGCCCGCTCCGCCTTGACGCGCCAGAAGTCAAAGAACGTGAGGCCGATGAAGACCACTCCGAGGAACAAGCTGAGCGCGAGATTGCTAATCGGGAAGTGGAAGATCAGCGTGGCGAAGCTGATCACGATCCCGACGAGGAGGGCGCCCAACAGGTACTTGCCCCACGCCGCCATGTTGATGCTTGTCAGGTAGACGACGGCAGCGGCCACCAGGAAGATGCCCACGGTGCCAAGCAACGCACTGCCGACCGCATCGGGCGCCGCGTGCAGATAGTAGGCAACGATTGGGGCGATGAAGAGGCCTTCGATGACGGAGAAGAGCCCGAAGAGGCCGACCGCGAGACTCTGGTTCTTGCGATTGGTCGCCGCCTGGATCCCAAAGATCAAGCCGATGGCGACGATGAAATAGAGCAACCAGGGAATGTTCTGTGGCACGACGCCCGCGATCCATACGTAGATGCCGCCGGTGGTGAGAGCGAGCGAGAGGGCGAGCCATCCCATAACTCGACTGAGCAGCGAGCGCTCGACCTGGGTCTGCGTCTGGAGCATTTCGTGCGGCAACATCGCTGTGAACGTACCACAGAATGCCGCAGGCTACACTATCGCCTTTTCTTATACTGATACCGCCCTTTGAGGAATTTGAGCAGGCTTGGATCGACGCTTGCATGCGGACTGGCGCTGCTCCTGGCCGCCTGCGGTACGAGTGCCGGACCCACCGCCCCAACCCCCACGCCCGGCCGGCCCGGTCCCGCCATGGTGCAGATCGAAAACTCGATCCTGGCGCGCCCACTGGCCGGGCTGCAACAGGCCAACATCGTGTACGAGTACCTGGCCGAGGGCGGCATCACGCGCATGACCGCCATCTACTTCTCGCCTTCGGGGAGCCAGCGCATCGAGCCAGTGCGGAGCGCCCGACCGGTGACGATCCGGATCTGGCACTCGTACCACGGCGTCCTGTTTTTCTCGGGCGCGAACATCAAGGTGCTACAGGTGGTCCAGGACCAGCAAATCCCGGCGCTGACCGAGGGCAGCGACGGCGGCGCCTACTTTGCGCGCGACCCCAGCCGGCGAGCGCCACACAACCTGTACACCGACGGCAACCGGCTCGCCCAGGGTGTCAGCAAGCACGCGCCGCGCGTCACCTACGTACTGCCGTCACCCGGTGAGCCCGCGGCCAGCCCCGCGCCCGCGGTCGCCAACCGCATCGTCTTCGACCAGACGAGTTCCCACCGCGTCATCTACACCTACTCCGCCTCGGACAACGCCTACGCCTACAGCACCGCACTCGGCGCGCTGCTCGACCAGGACACCGGTCAAGCGATCAAGCCGGTGAACGTCGTCGTGATCCAGGTCGCGCACCACGACGCCGGCTTCACCGACGTCAACGGCGCGCCCGCTGTCGACTTCGACCTCCAGGGCACCGGTCCGGCCGATGTCTTCACCCGTGGCCACCGCTACAAGGCCACCTGGGACCTGTCGAACCCCGAGCTGCCGCTGAAGATCGTCGGCGCCGATGGCAAAGTGATGCCCCTACCGTCGGGGCTGACCTGGTTCCACCTGGTGGACCCGGGGACGGCAATCACCTCGTCGTGACGTAGACTCGAAAACAACAGGCGCTCGAAGGCCGGTACCGTAAGGTGCCGGCCGTTTGTTTTCGACTAATGTAATCGGATGGTCATCACCACGCGTTTCGAGCTGTCGGCTCCGATCGAGGCGGCGTGGGCCTACCTACTCGACGTTCCGAAGATCGCGCATTGTGTCCCGGGCGCGTCCCTCACCGACGTGATCGACGACAAAACCTACGCCGGCAAGGTGGATGTCAAGCTGGGGCCGATCGGCGTCTCCTACAAGGGCCGGATCACCATCCAGAGCATGGACGAGAGCGCGCACACGGTGAGCGTCAGGGCCGAGGGCTCGGAGACACGCGGCAGAGGTGGTGCCTCCGCAACGATGACAGCGCAGCTGCAGGCCAGTGAGAAGGGGACGAGCGTCATCATGAATACCGACCTGGCGGTGAGCGGCGTGGTGGCGCAGTTCGGACGCACCGGCATCATGCAGGAGGTCGCTCAGCGGATGGCGCAGCGCTTTGCCAGCTGCGTCGATCAGGAGCTCAAGACAGCGACTCCAGCCGTCTGATCGGCGGCATCCTGCTCGCGGCCGGGCAGTCAACGCGGTTTGGGCGCCAAAAGCTGCTCGAACCGTGGCGTGGTGAGCCGCTGGTCCGCAAGACCGCTCGTTGTTTCCTCGAGGGCGGTTTGGAACCGCTCGTGGCGGTGGTCTCGGCTGACCCGCGCCTGCTTGTTGCGCTCGCCGGCCTTCGGCTAACGACGGTGGAGAATGCGCATCCGGAACAGGGCATCAGCGGATCGATCGCCATCGGCCTGCGGGCGCTTCCGGAGGCGACGGAGGCCGCCTTGATCGGTGTGGCCGACCAGCCGTATCTGACCGTCGAGGTGATCCACGCATTGGTAAGGGCGTTCGCGCCCCGCCGGATCATCGTGCCGCGTTGGGGTGACCATCGCGGCAACCCACCCGTGTTCGACCGTAGCTTCTTCCCCGAGCTGCTCGCCCTCCGTGGTGACCAGGGCGGTCAGCGGGTGATCACCGCACACGCCGACGCCGTGACCGAGGTCCCGTTGCCGGCCGGGTTGGGCGATGATATCGATCGCCCTGAGGAATGGCCCCGCTAGGCGATCAGCGTACAGACGTGCTCGTAGCCCGCGGTCAGCATCGCGCTCCCGGATGAGCGCAGACTCGGAGTCGGATGAGAGATCGCTGAGAACGTGATGACGTACGGCAAGCCCTTGAGCCGCGTTGCGCGCCGTGCCGCCAAATAGCCGCCCCCGACGTGGAAAGGGCGGCGAGATCGACTAACCGGCCGAGCGCGCTTGAGTGACGGCGTCGGCGCCCGTTTCCGCGATGAGGCGCAGGAACTGCTCGACCAAGACGGCATCCCATTGCTTGCCGGCACCTTGCGCCAGGATGTGGACGGCCTCATCCCTGGTGCGGCGGCGCCGGTATGGGCGGTCGCTCGTCATGGCCACGAACGCGTCAGCGATGGCGATGACGCGGGCGAACAACGGAATGCGGTCGCCGCCGAGACCGTCGGGATAGCCCGCCCCGTCGACCCGCTCGTGGTGATGGCGGACGGCCGGCAGTAATTGCTCCGCGCGCGGCAGCGGCGCGAGGATTTCCTCGCCCACTTCGGGGTGACGCTTCACCTGGCTGAACTCTCCCGGATCGAGCCGGCCTTCTTTGGCGAGGACGCCCACCGGGACACTCAAGGTGCCGACGTCGTGCAGCAAGGCGGCTTTGTAAAGAAAGGTGAGCTGGTCGTCGGGCAGTCCGATGGCGGTGCCAAGCTGCATCGCCCAGTGAGCGACTTTCTCGGCAAGCCCCGCACTGCTGTGGTCGCGATCCTCGACCGCGCGGGCCAACGTGACAACGATGCCCTCGAGCTCATTGATCTGGCTTTTCAACTGTCTGATGCGAAGCTGTGCTCGCACCAGCGTCTGCAGCGTGGCTCGGTCGACTGGCGTGGAGGCGATCTCATCGGCCCCCGCATCGACCGCCCGCTGGCGCAGCGGCTCGTCGGCCGGCGCAACCAGGAGCACGACAGGAGTATCCCGGGTTGCGGGAGCCTGCTTGATCGCTCGGCAGACCTCGATGCCGTCCATATCGGGCAGCATGGCTTCGCACAGCACGAGGTCCACGCGGTGCGCGATCAGCAATCGTAGGGCTGCCGCGCCATCTTTCGCGCTGATTACCCGATACCCGGCCGCCTCGAGGCTGCTCCGCAAGTCGCGCTCGCTTTCGTTGTCGCCCTGGGCGACTAGCACCGTGGCCGC
>WNGI01008647.1_pt1 | contig 18475 bp, 13 predicted proteins | sample 5400621 | NCBI WGS metagenome assembly WNGI01 (sample SAMN13153374, study PRJNA577476) | soil metagenome | isolation source: 20 cm soil or saprolite under Garry oak tree replicate 1 | place: USA:California | collected 2016-06-15
CGCGAACCCTTCGGGTTCGCGCAGCGAGCCTGAAAGGCTCGCTCCACAGACCCGAAGGATCCGCGCCGTTCGTTAGTTATTTCCGCGGCCTGCGCCGCCGCCGCGCGGAGGCGGTGGACCCGCAGCCGTCTGTTCCTTGATCAGCTTCTCCCGCATCGTCTTCATCTCGGCCACCCACTTCTTGTAGCCGGCGGGATCGATGTACGGATTCACCTTGGGGTTGGCCTGCAGCTTCTTGTACTTCCCGGTCAGGTTGAAGAACCAGCTGTGAGCGCCGAGAAACACATCGGCGGGGTACGACTCGAGCCTCTTGATGGTCTCCCCCCACTGCTCCGCGGCCTTCGGATTCCCCTGGTTGTAGACAATGCGCGCGTCGTCGGGCAGCCCCGCGCCGGCAATCACGACGTTGTACGTCCGGCCGCCGTCGCGAACCGGGAACGTCCACGTCGTCGTGCCGAGCGTGTGGCCCGGCGTGAGGTGCGCGGTCAGCGTCATTCCGCCGAACTCCACCTTCTCGCCGTCGTGCAGCACGCGATCGATCGGGTGCTCCTTGCCGCCCGGCTTCATGTTCTGCAGCGCCGGCACATCCTCGGCCATGAACATCGTCTGCGCGCCGGTCATCTGCTTGAACATCGCGTCGGCGGTCTGATGATCGGGATGCGCGTGGCTGGCGAGGAGAATCTTCGTGTCCTCCATCTTGAAGCCGAGCGACTCGATGGCCTTCTTCATCAGCGGCAGCGTCTCTTCATAGTCGCTGTTGATGACGATGTTGCCCTGCGGCGTCGTGATGAGAAACGACGACAGCGTCACGGTGCCGATGTAATAGAGGTTGCCGATGATCTTGTGAGCGGGGAAGCCAACGCGATCCTGCGTGCGGTCCTCGATCTGCGGGTCCTGGTTCATGATCTCCGGCGTCGCCTTTTCGGAAACGGTCGGCGGCGGACCACCGCGTCCCTGCCCCTGCGCGGGCAGCTTCGCGGCCGCGAGGCCCATCACGAGAAGAAAGACAACAACGAATCTGGAAACGTTCATTGACGAACTCCCGGCGGGTCCGAAAGGACCCGCCCTGCACTACCTGGTTGAAGTTGAGGGCGCGTCCTTCGATGCGTCATACACGATCCGGCCGCCGACGACCGTCAGCACCGATTTGATGTCCTTGATCTGCTCGGCGGGCACCGTCAGGTAGTCCTTGTCGGTGACGACGAGATCGGCAAAGCGGCCCGGCTGGATCGAGCCGAGGTCGGTCTCGCGGAAGAAGAGATACGCGTTGCTGCGCGTGTGCGCAATGAGCGCCGCCTCGCGGCTGATGGTGTGCGTGTTGACCACGGTGCCGCCCACCATCTTGCCGGTCACGCACCAATAGAGCGTCTGGAATGGACGGAACTGGTTGACCTCGAAGGCGTCCGTCCCGAGGCCCCACATGATGCCGCTGTCCTGGATTTCCTTGAGCGGCGGCATGCCGAACGCCTTGTCACCCTGGATTTGATGCAGGAGTCCGCCCGACACCTGTTCGCGCGGGTTGATGGCGAGGAACATGTTCAGCTTCTTCATGCGCTCGACCTGCGCCGGCGTCACGGCTTCCATGTGCATGAACGCCCAGCGCAGCGGCCGGATGTCCACCTGCTTGGCGATCTTCTCGGTCTGATCGAGCTGCGCGTCGATCGCTTTTTCGGTCACCGTGTGGAGCTGCGCCGGGATGCCGGCTTTCGCCACGGCGAGCCCGAACTGTCCCCACTGGTCCCATGCGGCCTGCGTCGCGATCGGCTCGGGGCCGGGCGCCAGCACGTCGCCGCCGCCGCCGCCGGGGAACCGCTCGCCGTAGTTCGAGTTGTCCATCCACTCGTCGCCGTCGTGATAGCGGAGCATGGGGACCTCGGCGAGCTGCCGCTCGAAGACGCCCGCGCCGCGTCCGCCGGCGTTCACCGTACGGAAGCAGAAGAAGCGCATGCTGGCGGTCCCTTCGCGCTGGAACTTGCGATAGAGGTCATCCCACAGGCACTGTCCGCCTGACGCGGTCAGGCCGGCGATCGCGAAATCCTTCAGCATCGCCTTCTGGTTTCGCTCGATGACATCCGCCGGCAGTTCGGCCTTGCCGCCGTTCTCGGTCTTCAGGAAGCCCGCTTTGTTGAACAGGATGTTGCGGCCCGCGACGCGCGTGATGCCGGTCGGACGGCCGCTGGAATCGCGTTCGATCCACGGCTCGGTCATCTTGTCGAGACCGAGCTGCTCGACCGCCTTGCTATTCAGGTACTGCGCCCAGCGCGTGAACTGCAGGAACACGGGATTGTTCGGCGCCACCTTGTCGAGCTCTTCGCGCGTGAACTCGCGCTTGTCGTCCGTGAACTGGGCGGGCGACCAGCCACCGAGGTTGTAGACCCATCCGCCGTTTGGCGTCGCCTTGGCCTTCGCGGCAATCGCGTCGAGCACCTTCTTGCGCGAGTCCATTCCGTCGAAGCGCAGCTCCATCGTCCAGTAGGCGCCTTCCTCCTGGAAGTGCGCGTGGTTGTCGATGAAGCCGGGCACCATCGACTTGCCTTTCAGGTCGATGCGCTGGGTGTTCGGCCCCGCCAGCTTCGTGATGTCGGCGTTGCTGCCGACCGCGATGATGCGTGCGCCTTTCACCGCAACCGCCTGCGCAATCTGGAAGGTGTCGTTGACGGTGATGATCTTTCCATTAGTAAGAATGAGATCCGCGCCCGCCTGCTGCGCCTGCAGTGACAGCGAGAGCCCGACGATGCCGCCGCAGAACAGCAGCCATGCAAACTTTCTCATTACAACCTCCAGGCCGAGGGCCTTGTATCCGGTGCCCGGGATTATATGATGTGGGCCGTCAAGGAGGGCACCGGTGATCCGCAAGAGCCTCGTCACGATTTCCCTCGGGATTTTCATGGCCGTGTTGGTGTTCGCCCAGTCCGGCCCCGCGTTGACCGGCATCGTCTCGTCGCAGGCCGACGGCCCGATGGAAGGAGTGGTCGTCAGCGCGAAGCGCGCGGGATCCACGATGACCATCAGCGTCATGAGCGGCGCGCAGGGACGCTATGCGTTTCCGGACAACCGGCTCGAGCCGGGCAGTTACACGATCCGAATCCGCGCGACCGGGTACGACCTCGAAGGGCCGTCCACCGTGGATGTTGCCGCGGGGCGCTCGTCTTCGCTCGATCTGAAGCTTGTCAAGACAAGAGATCTCGCCGCGCAGCTCACCAACGGCGAATGGTTCATGAGCTGGCCCGGCACAACGGAGACAAAGAACGGCCTGCTCAATTGCACGCAGTGCCACACGCTCGAGCGCGTCGCGCGCAGCACGCACGACGCGGAGCAGTGGATGAAGGTGCTCGACCGGATGGGACGCTACGCGCAGGGCTCCACACCCGAACGCCCGCAGCTGCGGCCCCACGAACATGGCGGCGGCGGAACGAATCCGATCATGCAGCAAAGCATGAGCGGCCGCGAGGGCGAGGATCCGGTGATGAAGGATCGCGTCGGCGCGGCGGCGAAGTACCTCGCGTCGATCAACCTCAGCGAAGGCCGCACGGCGTGGACTTATCCGCTGAAGTCGTATCCGCGTCCGGCCGGCAAGGCGACGCGCGTCATCATCACTGAATACGATCTGCCGCGAAAGGAAACGCTGCCGCACGACGCCGCCGCGGACTCGCAGGGCAACGTGTGGTACGGCGACTTCGGCACGAACATGCTCGGCATGCTGGATCCGAAGACCGGCAAAGTCACGGAGTATCCGCTCCCCATGACCAAGCCGGGTGCGCCGCAGGGCTCACTCGACCTCGTGCTCGACAAGCAGGAAAACGTCTGGATGGGCACGATGTATCAGGGCAGCCTCGCGAAGTTCGATCGCAGGACGAAGACGTTCACCACCTGGGGCTCGCCCGACTTCAAGAACCGTGACGAGGCGCGCATCGCCATGGTGATGCCGATCAACTCGGATGTCGACGGCCAGGTCTGGATCGGCGGCGACAACGAGTATCAGGTGGACGTGAAGACCGGCGAATGGAAGACGGTTGACTACGGCATCGGAGTCCAGGACAAGGCGCTCGTGAAGGAGTTGAGCTCTTACGGCGTCTCGTCGGATTCGAAGAACAACTTCTACGGCATGAACCTGAACGGCACCTACATCATCAGGGTTAACGGCAAGACGAAGCAGGTGACGCCATTCGCGACGCCGACGCCGAACGCGGGACCGCGCCGCGGCCACATGGACGCGCAGGACCGTCTCTGGTTCGCCGAGTTCCGCGGCAACAAGATTGGCATGTTCGACACGAAGACCGAGAAGTTCCAGGAATGGGCGGTGCCGACGCCGTGGACCAACGTCTACGACGCCATCGCCGATCGCGCCGGCTTCGCGTGGGGCGGCGGCATGAACAACGACCGCATCGTCCGCGTGAATACGAAGAGCGGCGAGGTCGTCGAGTACCTGCTGCCGCGGATGACGAACGTCCGTCGCGTGAACGTGGACAACGGCAGCAACCCGCCGGCCTTCTGGGTCGGAAACAATCTGGGCGCCTCACTCATCCGGGTGGAACCGGAACCCTAACCCCTGAGGAAACCGAATGAAAGCGACCATCGGGACTATTGCCGCGGGCGTCGTCCTCCTAATCCTGCTTCTTCCATTCGCCGCGTCTGCACAGCAGGCGAGCGGCATTGCGGGCGTGGCCCGCGATACCTCCGGCAGCGTGCTGCCGGGCGTCACCGTCGAGGCCTCGAGCCCGGCGCTCATCGAAAAGGTCCGCACCGGCGTCACCGACGGCGAAGGCCGCTACAACATCGTCAACCTGCCGCCCGGCACGTACGCCGTGACATTCACGCTTCCCGGCTTCAACGCGTACAAGCGCGACGGCATCGTGATCACCGCGGGGTTCACGGCGGCTGTCAACGCCGACATGCAGGTCGGCGCCGTCGAGGAAACAATCACCGTCAGCGGTGAAGCGCCGCTCGTCGACACGCAGAACGTGCGCCGCCAGTCGCAGGTGTCGCAGGAGGATTTCGCCACGCTGCCGCTGGCGACGAAGAACGTCAACAGCCTGGTGTCGCTCACGCCGGGCGTCAGCGGCTACGCCGAGATCATCGCCGGCCACCTCCCGCAGGTCGGCGGCCCGTATCACGGCAAGGGCAACACGCAGATTCAGTTCGACGGCATGAACCTGCAGCAGCCGCGCGGCGACATCGGACCGCAGCCGAACACCGCGCTCGTCGAGGAAGTGACGATGCAGACGAGCGGCATTTCCGCGGAGAGCAACGCCGATGGTCCGCTCTTCAACATGGTGCCGCGCTCGGGAGGCAACGTGTTCAACGGCGGCATGTCGGGTTACTACAGCGGCAGCGGTCTGCAAAGCGACAACCTCACCGACGCGCTGCGCTCACGCGGGCTGACGACGGTGAACAAGGTGCTCAAGGTGTACGACGCTACCGTCACCTTCGGCGGACCAGTCAAGCGCGACAAGGTCTGGTTCTTCGGCTCGGTGCGCGAGTGGGGCAACGCGAAGTCGGACGCGGGCCTCTGGTGGAACAAGACGCAGGGAACGCCGTTCTACACGCCGGACCTGAGTCATCCATCGGATCGCACCAACTGGTTCGAATCGAAAGCGATGCGCGTCACGTGGCAGGCGTCGAAGATCAACAAGATCAGCGGCTTTGCCGACGTGCAGGATACCTGCGTCTGCCGTTCGTCAACGGCGATCGGCCAGGCGCCCGAGGCGATCATCGCGTTCCACTTCCGTCCGTCTGGCGTCTATCAGGGATCATGGACCGCGCCGGTCAACAGCAAGCTCCTGTTCGATGCGGGCGGCGGCGTGATCATCTCGTCGTTCGTCAATTACCGCGCGCCCGGCGTCGACCCGAGCCACGTGTCGATCCTCGAGCAGGCCACGGGCATGCGCTACAACGCGGCGCAGACCTACACCATACCGTGGGATCTCAATCGCTACACCTCGCGCTTCTCCGCGTCCTACGTCACCGGCTCGCACGCGTTCAAAGGCGGCGTGCAGTTCGAGAAGAGCAGCGCCGACCGCATCGTCGTCGCCAACGCGAACGAGGTGTCCTACACGTTCAACAACCAGATACCGACGACCATCACCGAGTTCGCGACGCCGTACAACAACCACGAGCGCGTCAAGGCCGACATGGGCGTCTACGCGCAGGATCAGTGGACGATCCGGCACCTGACGCTGAACTACGGCGTTCGCTTCGACTACTTCAACGCCTACATCCCGGCGCAGCAGCTCGCCGCGACGCGGTTCGTGCCGGCGCGCTCGTTTGCGATGCTGCCCGACGTGCCGAACTGGCGCGACTGGAGCCCGCGGCTCGGCGCGGCCTATGACCTGTTCGGCGACGGCAAGACCGCGCTGAAGGTGACGCTCGGACGCTACGTGGCGAAGAACACGCTCGCGGTTCCCGAGGCGAACAACCCGGTGACGACGTCGGTGAACCAGGTGAACCGCTCGTGGAATGACGTCAACGGCAACTACATTCCCGACTGCGATCTGCTCAACCGCGGACAGAACGGCGAATGCGGACCACTCGCGAACCAGAACTTCGGCGGCCTGCAGGCGACGACGAAGTGGGCCGACGACGTGCTGCACGGCGGCGGACGCGAGTTCAACTGGGACATGTCTACCGAAATCCAGCGGCAGTTGAGTCCGACGATGTCGCTGAGCGGCGGCTACTACCGGAACTGGTTCGGCAACTTCCGCGTCACCGACAATCTGGCCGTGAGCCCCGCCGATTACGACCAGTACTGCATCAAGGCGCCGTCGGATGCGCGTCTCCCCGGAGGAGGCGGTCAGCAGATCTGCGGGCTTGCCGACATCACGCCGGCGAAGTTCGGCCTCTCGAATAATCTCGTCACGCAGGCATCGAGTTTCGGCAAGCAGCGTCGCGTGAACGACTTTTTCAACCTCACGTTCACGGGCCGGATCGGATCGCGCGCCGACGCCGGCGGCGGCGTCGATACCGGCCGCTCGCTGAGCGAGCGCTGCTTCGTCGTCGATTCACCGCAGGAACTGAAGGATTGCAAGGTCGTGACGCCCTTCAGCGCGCAGACGCAGGTGAAGCTGCACGGCACGTACCGGCTGCCGGGCGACGTGTTCCTCAGCGGCGTGTTCCAGAACATGTCGGGTCCGGAAGTCGATGCGAGCTATTCGGCGACCACCGCGGAGATCGTGGCATCGCTCGGCCGCAACCTCGCGGGCAACGCGCGCACCGCGCCCGTGGCGGCGAACCTGGTTCCGCTCGGCACGATGTTCGAGGGGCGCATCACCCGTCTCGACATGCGCATCAGCAAGCGCGTGTCGATTACGAAGAAGATGCGCGCGGATGGCTACGTCGACGCGTACAACATCATGAACGGCAGCGCGATTCTGACGGGCACCAACGTCTATGGGCCGCGCTGGCTGCTGCCGACGACGATTGTCGAAGGACGGTTGATTCAGTTCGGAGCCAACATCGCGTTCTGAAGAAAGGCGGGTAGGCATGTGAGGCGGGTGAGGCGGGTGGGGCTGGCCGGGACCACAGTCGCAGTCGCGTTCGCGCTCACCATCGGACTTCACGCCGGCCAGGAGGGCGGCGGCGGGCGTCCGGCAACCATTGCCGGATGTCCGTCGAGATCGAGTGAGTTCTACCCGTGCGCGAAGCCGAAAGCCGAGGCCTTCAACCCGCCGCGCAACGCCGACGGCACGCCCAACATGAACGGTGCGTGGAATCCGGTCACCGCCAACGGCAGCCAGAACATCGAGGACTACGCGGGCGACGCGTTCCTCAATAAACAGACCTCGCTGATTGTCGATCCGCCCGACGGCAAGGTGCCGTACCTTGCGCAGTACGCGAACAAGCGGCAGGACAACTGGGACCGCTACATCGATCCGATCGGCGCGTGCTGGCTGGCCGGCGTGCCGCGCCAGGTTTACGCGCCGCGCGGCATCTCCATCGTGCAGGCGCCGAACGTGTTTTCGTTCGTCGGCGAGTTCGCGCACGAGTACCGCATCATTCCAACCGACAACAGCGCGCACATCGGCGATTCGATTCGCTTGTTCATGGGCGATTAGCGCGGCCACTGGCAAGGCAACACGCTTGTGGTCGATACGACGAACCTGACCGAGCGCACGTGGCTGAGCATCTCGGGACACTTCCACAGCGACGCGCTGCACGTCACCGAGCGCTTCACGCTGGTGGACGCCAACACGATCCTCTACGAGACGACGCTGACCGATCCGAAGGTGTACCGGCAGCCATGGACGATGGCGATGCCGATCATCAGGTTCGAGAAGGGGCACGAGGTCTGGGAGGAGCCATGCATCGAGAGCGATCACGACCTTCCGGACCTGCTGCGCGAGCACAAGCTGTGGCTGGGGATCGATCCGCCGAAGTGAAGCTCGCGCTGGCGGCGCTGCTTGTCCTCGTCGCGGTGCCGGCATTCGCGCAGACGCGGGCCGCGCTCCCGCGCACCTCCGACGGCAAGCCGGATCTGAACGGCGTCTGGCAGGCGCTCACCACCGCGAACGACGACGTTCAGGATCATTCCGCGCGCCTCGGCGTGCCCGCCGGTCAGGGGATTGTCGAGGGCAACGAGATCCCGTATCAGGCGTGGGCGCGCGCGAAGAAGGAGGAGAACTTCAGGAACCGCGCGACGCTCGATCACGAGGAGAAATGTTTCCTGCTTGGTGTGCCGCGCACGATGTACGCGCCGTTCCCGTTTCAGATCGTGCAGTCGCCCGCCTACATCGCGGTCTTCAGCGAGTACCAGCACACCACGCGCAGCATCTTCATGAACAGCGAGCATCCGGAAGGGCCGATCGAGTGGTTCATGGGAGACTCACGCGGACACTGGGAGGGCGACACGCTGGCCGTCGATGTGAAGCACTTCACGGATCAGACGTGGTTTGATCGGGCGGGGAACTTCCACGGCACGGACTTGCACGTGGTCGAGCGCTATACGATGGAAACACCCGACCACATCCGCTACGAGGCGACGCTCGAGGATGCGAAGGTGTTCACGCGACCGTGGAAGATCGCGTTCACCCTCTATCGCCGCAAGGAGCCGAACGTGCGCATCCTGGAGTACGAGTGCTACCAGTACGCCCAGGAGGAACAGGCGCGGCGAGACGGACCATAAAGGTCCGCCTCACAGGGTGCTTTATTTCGCGGCGCCGGCGTCCGCGTCGTTGGCGCCGAGGAAGAAGTTGCGTCCGTCCTCGAACGTCACTGACTTGCCATTGGCACGCGGTGCGCCGCTCTTGGCCTTGTAGCCTTCAACGACGACTTTCGTGCCGTTCGGGAAGTCGGTCTTCCGCAGCCCGCGGCGCAGCAGCGCGGTCGGCGCGCCCGCCTCGATGCCCCAGTTGGTGACCGAGCCGTCGGGCACCGCGCAACTCGCACTGCAACCGCCGGGCTCGGGTACGATATGCTCCGCGCGCGCAGGAGGCGAAGTGATGACGAGAGCAGCAAACCGGCGATTTTTCGTGGCGATTCTGGCGGCGCTCGCATGCCTCCTCGTGCAAATCGGCATCGCCGCGCAGGCGCCCGCCCCGCAAGCTGCGGACAAAGTTCCGCTCACCGACGACGTCTTCAAGAGCGTGCAGATCCTGAAGGGCATTCCCGTGGACACCTTCTTCGAGGCGATGGGGATGTTCGCGTCGGCGATGGGCAACGACTGCACCTTCTGCCACGTGAAGGACGCCTACTTCGACAAGACGGCGTTCGCGCAGGTCACGCCGCGCATGCAGCGCGCCCGGCAGATGCTCACGATGATGGGCGAGTTGAACGACAAGTACTTCGCCGGCCGCACGCGCGTCACCTGCTTCACGTGCCACCGCGGCAGCCAGTCGCCGGTCAGCGAGCCCGATTTCGCGATTCAGTACGGCGAGCCGTACGAGGATCCGAACGCGCGCGACTTTCCGGTGGAGACGCGCGTGACCGCCGAGCAGCTCCTTGACAAGTACATCCAGTGGTCAGGCGGCGCGCAGAATGTCGGCAAGCTCACCAGCTACGTCGCGCGCGGCATGTATGAAGGCTTCGACACGGCGTTCGAGAAGCGGCCGGTCGAAATCTACGCGAAGGCACCCAATCAGCAGACGTTGATTGTTCGCCTGGCCACGGGCGCGAGCACGCGCGTCTTCGACGGCAAGAGCGGCTGGATGGCGGGCGGCGATCAGCCGGTGCCGCTGCTGACGCTGACGGAAGGCAACCTCGATCGCGCGCGGCTCGAGGCGACTGTGGCATTCCCCGCCGGCATCAAGCAGGCGTTCCCGCGCTGGCGCGTCGGCCGTACCGCCATCGACGGCAACGAGGTCTACATCGTCCAGGGGATGGGCGCCGCGCAGGCGCTCGCCAACTTCTACTTCGATCAGGCGGGGATGCTCGTGCGGCTGGTGCGCTGGACGCGCACGCCGGTCGGCTTCATTCCGACGCAGGTCGACTTCGCCGACTATCGCGACGTCGCCGGCGTGAAAGTGCCCTTCGACCGCAAGGTGACGCAGACCTACATGCAGGCGCACGTGATGCTCGAGAACGTGCAACCGAACGCCGCCGTTGAGGCGGCGCGCTTCGCCAGACCCGCACCCGTGGCTCCAGTGACGAAATGATCAGGTAACCAACGTAGAGGCGGACCTTCAGGTCCGCCTTCGGTCGGCGCGCGAGGGGGATTCGATGGATCCGAGTCGAATCGTTCCGCGGTTGGTCGCACTTTCGTTCGCGCTCTTCCTGCTCCCCGTGGCCGCATCGGCGCAGAGCAGCATTGCCGGGGTCGTCAAAGACGCCTCGGGCGCCGTTCTCCCCGGCGTTCAGGTCGATGCCAGCAGTCCCGTACTCATCGAACAAACACGCAGCGTCGTGACCGACAGTCAGGGCGTGTTCCGCATCGTCGATCTCAGGCCCGGCACGTATACGGTGACGTTCACGCTGCAGGGCTTCTCGACCTTCTCGCGCGAGGGTATCGCGCTGCCAGCCGGATTCACCGCGACGGTCAACGCGGAGCTGAAGCTGGGATCGATCTCGGAAACGATCACGGTCTCGGGCGAAGCACCGGTCGTTGACGTGCACACCGCCAGCCAGTCGCAGCAGGTGATCCCCAGCGAGGTGCGCAACGCGATTCCGCTTTCGAGCAACGCGGCGGCGTTCGCGGCGCTGATTCCAGCGGCGACGCAGGCGGCGGCCGATCGCGACGTGGGCGGTATCCGCGGCGAGAACTCGCAGGCCTTCAGCATCCACGGCAGCCACACCGCCGACATGATCATGCTGCGGGATGGCCTCGACTACGACCAGTTCTTCTCCGGCGGCAACAAGGCGAGCAGCATGAACCCGGCGGCCGTCGCCGAGACCACCGTGCAGACCGCGAGCTCCGCGTCAGCCGAGACCGGCGGCGTCGTCATCAACGCGATTCCGCGCGAAGGGGGCAACACCTTCCACGGGATGTTCCAGTCCAACTACGGCAACAAGGCGCTGCAGAGCAACAACCTCGACTCCGCGCTGCGCGCGCGCGGCGCAACCGCGGGCTCCGACATCAGTACGCTCTACGACGTCGAAGGGGGCGCCGGCGGACCGCTCCGCAGGAACAAGCTGTGGTTTTACGTCAGTGCGCGTCGATGGATTACGACGAGCAACCTTGCCGGCCTCTATCACAACAAGCTGCAGAACCCGAACGGCACGCTCTTCTACGCGCAGGATCTCGGCCGTCCCGGCTTCGAGGACAACTTCTACATCGACGAGTCGGTGCGCCTGACGTGGCAGGCCTCGACGCGGCACAAGATCGGCGTGCTCCTCAGCAACGAGGACAACTGCCAGTGTCATCAGGGGCAGCGCGCCGGCACGCTCGCGCCGGAAGCCGCCGGCGACAATCACTTCTCGCCGGCGCCGCGCGCGCAGGTGAAGTGGACGGCGCCGATCACCAGCCGGCTGCTGTTCGATGCCGGCACGTCGGCGCTGTGGGGCAAGGTCGTGCGGCGGCCGACCGGGGGGACGGAGAACGACTTCGTCATCACCGATCTCGATCGCAACTTCACCTACGGCCACCATGCGCGCGACTACGCGAACCCGCCGAGCACCGGCGGCACCCTTCCGTACGGCGTGTTCACCGAAACGGCCAACATGGCCTACGTCACCGGTTCGCGGACGACGAACGTCGGCGTCAGCTTCCGGGAGGCATTCCAGGAGCGCAATCACTTCATCAATCACAGCCTGACCTACACGTTCCGCGGCACGACGCCCACGCAGCTCACCGAGTGGATCTCGCCGTTCCACTCCGAGACGCGCCAGCACGCGACGGGGATGTACGTGCAGCAGCAGTGGACGATGGGGCGCGCGACGATCGACGGCGGCCTCCGCTATGACTACTTCCGCGGGTTCATCCCGGCGATGACGCTCGAGGGCGGACGCTTCCTGCCGCAGGGCGCGACGTTCCCCGCCGTGGACAACGCGCTCAACTACAAGGACGTCAGCCCGCGCCTCGGCGTCGCGATGGATCTGTTCGGCAACGGCAAGACGGCGGTCAAGGCGTCGATCGGCCGCTACGTCAACATCATCTCGAACCAGGACACGAACTTCCGCAACCAGGCGCCGGTGCTGCAGATGGTGACCAACACCGCGCGCAACTGGAACGACGTGAACGGCAACTACGTACCGGACTGCGATCTCACGAACCTGAACGCCAACGGCGAGTGCGAGGCGGTCGCCAACCGCAACTTCGGCCTCACCGTGCCCGGAACGACGTACGCGAACGATGTGACGCACGGCTTCGGCAAGCGTCCCTATAACTGGCAGGCGTCATTCGGCATCGCGCATCAGCTGATGGCGGGCGTCGGGCTCGAGGTCGCGTACTTCCGCACGTCGTACGGCAATTTCGTCGTCACCGACAACGTGCTCGTCTCCAACGCCGACTACGACACGTTCAGCGTCACCGCGCCGGCCGATTCGCGCTTGCCCGGCGGCGGAGGCCAGACGGTTGGCGGCCTCTACGATCTGAAGCCGGCGAAGTTCGGCCTCGTGCAGAACGTCGTGAAGAACGCGAAGGAGTTCGGCAGGCAGAGCGAGAAGTACAACGGCGTCGAGGCGAACCTGCGCGGTCGCCTGCCGAAGGGCGGCGTACTCATCGGCGGCATCAGCGTTGGCCGCACGAACACGAACAACTGCGAGGTGCTGCGCAACCTCCCCGAAGCGGCGATCAACGGCACGACGATCACGCCGCTCGACAACTGCAGCATCGTGCCGCCGTGGGCGACGGGCACGCAGTTCAGGCTGTCGGCACTGTACTCACTGCCGGGCGACGTGCGCGTCAGCGGCACGTATCAGAACGTCGGCGGCGTTCCGACGACCGCCAGCTACGTCGTCAACAACGCGATCGTCGCCGGTTCGCTGGGGCGGCCGCTGTCGGGCGGCGGCAATGCCACGCGCACGCTCGATCTGATTCGTCCGAACTCGTTCTATACGGAAGGGCGCGGCAACCAGCTCGACTTCCGCGTCAGCCGCCGCTTCGAGCTGAATCACACGCGTATCGAGCCGCAGTTCAACATCTTCAACCTGACCAACGCCAACGACGTGGTGTCGCTGACGACCAGGTACGGCCCGTCGTGGCAGAACGTCACGGGCGTCCTGCCGCCAAGGATGGTGAAACTGGGCGTTCAGGTGGATTTCTGAATGTCTGGCTAAAGCCGGACACTACCGACTTATAGTGTCCGCCTTCAGGCCGACGAATGGACCGATTGATAGTGTCCGCCTTCACGCGGACCAATGACCGATTTGTAGTGTCCGCCTTCAGGCGGACTAATGGCTGGTGACTATGAGAAAAGCGCTGATTGTTCTCGTGCTGAGTTCGTCGGGCATGTACGTTACGCGCAGAGCGGCATTCCGCAGCCAGGGCAGTCGCAGGGAGGCGTGCAGCAGGTGCAGACCGGCGGCAGTCCGCTCGTCACGGGGCGCGAGGCCGAAGGGCCGGTGCCGAGGCTGCCGGACGGACACGTGGATCTCACCGGACCGTGGGTGGGTGGCGGCTCGAACGCCGACATCGAAAAGGAGGGTGGGCTGAAGCCGGGCGAGCTGCCGCTCCTGCCGTGGGCGAAAGAGCTGCGCGACAAGCGCAAGGCGCAGGACGAGCCCTACACCGCGTGCCTGCCGATGAGCGTGCCGCGCGTGAATCCCTATCCGTGGAAGTTCGCGCTGTCGTACACGGCCAAGGGCCTCTCGCACATCTACATCCTGCACGAGACGGGCGACGCCGGCGCGCATCGTGTCATTTACATGGACGGCCGCCCGCACCCGAAGGATCTCCTTCCGACGTGGTGGGGCCACTCGATCGGCCGCTGGGAAGGCGACACGCTCGTCGTCGACACCGTCGGCTACAACGACAAGTTCTGGTTCGACAGCCGCGGCACACCGCATACCGACAAGCTGCACACGATCGAGCGCTTCACGCGCACCAACTACGGCACGCTCGTCAACGACTTCACGCTCGACGATCCCGGCGCGTTTTCAAAAGTGGTGCATCTGAAGTTCACCGCCAGGCTCCTGAAGCCGAACCTGAAGGTCGGCGGCGGCGAGCTGATGGAGTTCATCTGTCTCGAGGACAACGAGTACGGCAGCGCGGGCGCGTTCAAGCCCGGCACCGGGACGAGCAACAAGTAGGGCGGGTAGGGCGGGTAGGGCGGGTGGGGCGGGTGGGGCGGTCGTAGAGGCCGACCTTCAGGTCGGCCTAATTGCCGCCTTCGCCACCACCCCGTCATAAAGGGCACGCGCTGAGCCCGATCGCAATTGGTAAACGTTACGGCGTTCAGCAGGACCTATCCGAAGCCGGGGGCCTGGGCATAGGGCGTCTACTGCCGCGCACGTGTTGGTTCCCACTTCATCAATGTGCCGGCGTGCTGTATCGACAACGCTGGAGGCCTAGCGTGACTCAGAAGGGTGTGCTGCGAGTCATTGGATTCTTATTCGTCGCTCTGGCCTTCCTCCCGACGGCGGTAGGCGCGCAGGGCGGATTGCAGCCCGTGATGACGCTCGTGGTAGACGAAACACAGGCCGCACGCCAAATCGCGTTTGTGCGCGAGGAGCTGTCAGTGCAGCCAGGACCTTTTGCGCTCGCATATCCGAAGTGGATTCCAGGCGAGCACGGTCCCACCGGTCCGCTCCAGCAGGTAGCCGCTCTTCACATCCATGCCGCACAGACTACCCTGGCTTGGACGCGTGATCCTGAGGACATCTACACGATCCACGTTGATGTCCCGGCCGGCCACTCTCGCATCACCGTCGACTTCGATGTGCTCCTGGAGAATACGATCTCCGACCATCAACTGTTGCTGGCGTGGAACACCGTCGTTCTGTACCCGCGCAGTGCTGACAAGCGCAAACTCCTGATCGAGCCCTCACTTCTTCTCCCATCCGGCTGGGAGCAGGGCAGCTCGCTGCAGGTTGTCAGCCAGGTCGACGGCCGTGTGAACTTTGGGACGGTTTCGCTCGAGCGTCTCATTGATTCACCGGTACTCGCCGGCGAATTCTTTCGGAGCGTACGGCTTGAATCGCAATGGCCGGCGCAACTGGATATCTCCGGCGATAGCGCGGCGGCGGTGGATAAGGCGGACGAAGCGCATGCCTTCAGCCTGTTTGGAAAGCTTGTCGACCAAGACCGGGCGATGTTCGGCTTTCGGCACTGGCAGACGCTGCACATACTTGTCTCGCAGAGCGACGCCAGACCATTCGACGGGCTGGAGCATGAGGATTCGCCGTACAACGCTTTGGTGGATGCCGGCCTGTCAAAGGCCGATCAACTCGAGACATTTGGTGGGAATCTGCTCGCCCACGAGCAGTCGCACTCGTGGATTGGCAAGTATCGGCGGGCGGCGGAAATGTACTCGAAGACCGACTACCAGGGGCCCGAGCGGACGTCGCTGTTGTGGGTGTACGAGGGTCTTAACCAGTATGTCGGGTCGGTGCTGGCGACACGCGCCGGCTTCAGCGACGCCAGCTACATGACAGACTCGCTGGCCGGCTGGGCGGCCCGCTTGGCGCACCAGCCGGCTCGGGCTTCGGTCGCCCTTGTGGACACGGCGACGCAGAACTGGATCCTGCGAACAGTGGACAGCGGGTGGTCCCTGCTTCGGCGTAACCAGGATTACTACACCGAGGGCGCTTTGTTGTGGTTGCGCGCCGACGCCGTCATTCGCGAACAGTCGAAGGGCCTTCATTCGCTCGATGATTTCCTGCGAGATTTTTTTGGGCAGCGCGATACCGAACCAATCGTGGTGCCCTATACCCGGGCAGATGTCGAAGCTGCCCTGAACGAGGTGTGGCCGTACGACTGGCATGCGTTCTTCGAGACGCGAGTGTATCAACCGAACGGTGCGCCGCCCACCGACGGCCTCGAAGCGGCGGGTTGGAGGTTGGCGTACAACCAGACGCCTCAAAGGGATCGTTTCTACCCGCCCGGCTTTGCAGCGGGCAGTTTTCAGCTGTATTCAATCGGTCTCTTGGTCAAGACGGACGGTACGATTGCCGATGTCTCGCCAGGGACGCCGGCGTACGAGGCCGGCCTGGGGCCGCACATGACGATCCTTTCCGTCGGCGGTCGCACATTTTCTCTTGAGAGTTTGACGGAAGCCATCGCACGTCCAGTGAACGGCAAGCTGTCCGTCGTTGTGAAGAACTTCGACTCGGTCCAATCCCATGACATTCGATACCAGGGTGGGCTGCGCTACCCACATCTGGAACGAATCCCGGGGAGCCATGATTATCTGACCGAGATCCTCACCGCCCGGAGAATCGGGGACCGCTAGTCAGAGCTTCGCGTCGAACAGCGCGACTCCCGCCCGACGATACCCATCGCTCGGGCGCGTCATCTTTCGTTCTTGATCTCCATCTTGAGCGCCTCTAATCCCAACTCACCGGGGACCAACGGTCGATTGAGCGTTGCGCAGGCGACCTACTCGTCGCGGCAGACAGGAACGTCCGTAAGTGCCCTTGGCCGGATTTCAGTTCCCACCCTCTCCGCCACCGGTCACGACCTTCGGCGGCTTCGGCATCGTCTTCATCTTCTCGATGTACTCGGGCAGCGTCGTGGCCGCGCCGCCGAGGCGCGGCTCGTACGGCGTGCCGAATCGATCCGTGAGATTGCGATCGAGACCGGGCAGCGGGCTCTTGCCCGGCAGGAAGTGCGGTACCGTGCCGCGCGCGAGCGCCGTCTCCGTCGCCTCCTCGCACGGATAGGGCGCCATGTTCATGCCCGGATCGTTCACCCACATCATCGTGCTGCGGACGTAGGGCTCGCTCATCATCACCGGGTCGTAGATGATGACCGTCGCCTGCAGGTAGTCGCCCATCCGGCGCCACCGCGTGCGCACGACCGCCTGATCGCTCTGCATCAACCCACTGCGGCGCAGATACGCTTCCTTCACATGCGTCGTCGTGACGACGAGCGTGTCGCCGTCCCATTCGCCGGTGGAGAAGCCGCTCCACGTGTGCAGCGCGTTGGCGGGCGGATGCGGACGGCCGTCCATCCAGATCGTCGCCTCCTGCTCCTGCATGTTCAGGTGGCCGTGATATGCGATCACCTTCTGCGTCGCCTGATCGACTTCCGCCCACATGCGCAGCGCGGAGAGCGGACCTTCGAGCGAGTAGTCCCACGCGTGCGGACGGCACGCCCATTCGGTGACGTCGAAGTCCTCGGGTGACCAGCTCTGCACGCGCCAGCGCGCGGCGTCGGTCACGGGCACGCCGGCGATATCGCCGGTCATGCCGCTGCCATCCTGGTTGCGCGGCAGCGCACGCCACGAGCCCTGCAGGTCCACCTGCGCGAACGCCGGCACGACGTTCACCAGCGTCACGATGAGCGATAGCAATGAAATGCGCTTCATACACCCCACCCGCCCTACCCGCCTTACCGGCCCCACCCGCCTACCTTTGCAGCGCGCGGCCGTCCTGAATGATGTCGACGGTGGCGCGAATCATCTTCCACCCCTCGTTGAGGCGCCTGACCATCTCGGCGCCGTTGGCGACGGTGATGCCGCAGGCCACGTTGTGGCGCTTGCATCCGGCGAGGATCGTCTGACGCGCGGTCTCGATTTCGGATGAGGTCGCCGGCACGCCCATCGAATGCCGAAGGTCGTTGGCGTTGCCGATGAATACGGCGCCGATGCCGGGCGTGGAGAGAATCGCGTCGAGGTTCTTCATCCCCTCGGTGGACTCGATCATCGCGATGGCGAGCAGATCGCCTTCCGGATTGAGCGGCCATAGATCCGCGTGCCGCTCGTACTCGTCGGCCGAGAGTCCCCAGATCCACGTGGCGAGGCCCGGCGCCGAGCCGCGGATGCCCGCGGGCTCGAAGTACTTCGAGCCTTTCAGCTGCGGGTAGCGCATGCTCTTCACTGCGGCGAGCGCCTGCTCGCGTGTGTCCACGCCGTTGAAGATGACGCCATGCAGGCCGATGTCGAGCGCCTGCTTGACGACCCAAGCGCCCTCATCGGCTTCCGGCGGGAAGCGCGCGAAGAGCGCCACG
>WNGI01002921.1_pt1 | contig 18470 bp, 21 predicted proteins | sample 5400621 | NCBI WGS metagenome assembly WNGI01 (sample SAMN13153374, study PRJNA577476) | soil metagenome | isolation source: 20 cm soil or saprolite under Garry oak tree replicate 1 | place: USA:California | collected 2016-06-15
TTAGTAACTTCATCCGTGTGCAAATCGTACAGATCCTCCGCCGCTTTAGCAATTTCTTCAGTGAATTTTGCGTTGGGCATTTCCTTCCGGGATGTAATGGTATATTGCAAATAATCTAAAAGAGCAAGGATGAGACCATGTACAAGCGTAAAAAGAGAAATATAAATCACCGTTAAAACCAGTCATATATGCAACTCCAAAACCATCAGGTACAACCTGCAATTAACCTCAGCAGACGGTAGGAGGAAAGATCGAATTGCGCACCTCTCCCCAGCCATAGACATGGAAATGCTTCGAAAAAACAGCTGAAGTACTTAAAACCCAGTAATTCGACCGCGTGTAAACAGGGTCCGTGAAAAGAGCTGGAACGTCCTCCCCTTCTTTCAACAGCTTTTTTAAACCTAGTAATTGTGAGCCAAGTTGTAACAAAATATATCTATCACTCACCTAACAAATGACGGTCAACGCCCTGTCCGGCGGCGCAATTTTTTGCAAGCGCCACGTGCTTTTTGGTGGCAGTGTTGAAGAGCTCTCTACGCGTTTCTTTGCTGGCCCTGGAGTCGTCCATGCTGCGCACCCACTCATCTGATTCATTGGTAACGACCCGAATGGCTTCTGTTCGTCCTTTGAAGAATTTGCGCGTACTCGCGGCTTCGTATGTACCGCCATTTCTTTTCGCATCCCCGATAAGACGTTTATAAGCCAATTGTACAACCATCTGAGCCCATGCATCCGGAGAAACACCAAACTGCTTGATGGCAGATTTTCCATAACTTGTGAGATGGTAGCTTAACGTCTGGCTCTGGACGAGTTCTCCAGCCGCTGAATCAGCCTTTGATACAGCTTCTAAAATGCTGGGAGAAGTTTCCCAATCCAATGGTCTTGGCATTAACGAGGTAGAGCCGGTTCCATGGTCAAAAGAGCGGTCGTGTAGCATCCTCAGGATATCGTCGCATAGTCTAACTGTGGGCGTACCGTCCATAACGGAATGCTCGCCCAGAAGGCCAGCATATGCATTGTCGAACACTATAAACTCTACGGGTTTATCAACCCAGCGATTTCGCAGTCCTATCGGGATGCCGTTCACGATGTCGCCATGCCACAAGTACCGACTATGTTGCTCTGGAGTGGATGGCTTAGACGTGTCTGAACAGATGATAAACGCAGCGGAGTGGATATCATGGATGATAGCAGAGTTGTGAGGAGAAGATGTCAAGTTTTGATAATCCTGTGTGGATCGCTCAGCTGCATTCATCAATTCATCAAATCCTCAGCATGCGTACCTTCGCCCAGACGTCTCGGTTGGAGGCTGTCAATACACCAACACCAGGGTAATCCCCGAGACTGTTGTCATATATGTGCTGCAGCTGCCTGGATAGCAAACATTGAGCATATCATCTATCTTAGGATACGGACCAAACCGACTTTTCAAATTCAGCCGTGCTAAGAATCTGTCCTTTATCTGCTGCCTCCATCTTCCAAAACCTGTTGTTTCGGATGACGATGATATGGCCCGTGTCGCCCGTGTCGCCAGGCTTCGCATGTGTAATGCTCCAATCCAGGCCCTGTGGACCTGGTACGCGGCAACAATCGAACATCCACCTAGACGCGAGTAAAAAACATATTGTTTGACTGGAGTGCCAAGTACCTAAAGGTATCCATGCAAATGGGGCCCTCCTTTGGCAACAGGGGTGCATGGAAGATGTGAAGGGGGCGCATCAAATCCATCTGGGACAATCAACGCAAGCACTGTTCATGAACCTCGCGGATACCTACAATAATATGAGACGTTGACGACAACCTATACTCCGAATTCAGTCGTTTAAATTGACATTGGAAACAGATATATAGATCACCGAGTCTCTGTATCCAAGATACGCCCCGTCATCCCACCACTGTTCGAGCCAGTGATGGGTCAGTTTACTGCTCTCAAGCAACCTCTTTTGAAGTTCTGGACCTTTGTTCAAGGCGAAATCGTCTATCTTCTTCTCCGCAGTGCTATATTCCTCGTTCGACCAAGCAATTGGTTTCAGGGTCTCCTTCAACCGCGCGAGTGTCTTGTTTAGCTCTGGCACTGGAAGTTTAGGGAGCGAGCCGGGCGTGATGCCAAGCGAATCTGGAGCGGCAGCCTTCCAGTCGAGGGGGCGATTTGTTAACCTGACAGTAGACATTAGCCTGGACCGAGCAAAATTTGTAGAGGGACGACGTAGGACGAGGAGCATTACTAATAAATGGAGGGACGACTTGAGTATATCATGATTTCGGTCGGAAGCCGGAGCGGGGTTCGCGTAACCCCATTCCGTGGTTAGGGTCTGCACTGCGCACACGGGATGCTGTAGAGTCAAACATTCATGTCGAGAGACCTGCGCCCGGACAAGCCCCTCATCGTAAAATGCACTTTCCACAGGAAACACAAGAGAATCGCTTTCCAATATGCCCGCAACTGCACATACAATCTCTTGCGCAGCAAGGAATGCATCTATATATACATTGTTAATCGCAGCACTTATAATTGCGCAAACAGGTCGAGCAATGCTTTTCTCTCAGAGGAACACCGTACATGATCTCTTACAACGACGACGATGGAGAGACCTCCATCATCGCAACCGATGATGAACTCACCGAAGCCATTGATTTCTTCAACGACGGAAATGATGATGCCCCTCAATCTTCCAACTCATCCGTCTCGTCTGGGCGCAGCACTAGGAAGATCTACATGAATGTCGATGTCAATATTGAATTTGACGGTCGCCTATCAGACACCGCCAGTCTCGACGAATACCGTGACGAAAGCGAAAGCCGGCTGTCCGAGTCGCTCTCTCTCAATTCCACTACACGAGAATTCGACGACGACGACGTTACCGTGAGCTCACGAGACTACATCTCAGCTTCGCACCTGTCCATGTCTCAGCGCTTATCGGGTTCCGGCTGGCAAACGGTCTCGCATCCAGAGCCAATAGAAGAAGGTGTTCTCGAGGATCTCGCCGATCAAATTCAACCGTGTCATGAACGCGAAATGGAACCTGATGCATCGCAGTTATCGCCGGACAGTATAGAGGACTCGTTTGCAGACGTGGATCTCCAAGGGAGCCAAGAAGGGGATTCAACGGGTATGAACCTTGATCCACCAGCTGTCAATGATCGTCATGCAGCATGGCTGCGAGAACAAACTTCATTAAATAGCCGTACGAACCTCGATGACATACAGCGTAAATTCCAAGCGCACGATTCGTCATCACAGCTTGGCTCGGAATCTCTCTTCTCTCTGGAAAAGGACACACGCGGAAAGTATTACTACTCATACACACCGGCTTCATCAAACGAATATCAAGAATACGATGGCTATCGCGAGGAACCTCAAGCCGAGGAACTGGATATGCATCCGAGGCCCTCCTCAATGCAAATGGCGTGGCTCGCGTCACAACGCGTTGCCTCAGAAGAGCATACACAGATTACAAATGATTATGAACCGCCTCTTCCTCAGAATACTACCTCTGCCCCTCCGGAACTAGTCACGGAATGTTCTCATTGCGGTGTTTTGCTCGAAACCATCCGTTACATGTGCTCCACCTGTGGACCCAAATCGCCTGCTGCCGATGCATTCAGTAGTGGCAGCGCTTCTTTTTCCGTCAGCTATTCCTACCCGCCCACTCCTGCCCGACAATCGGCATACCCTTTAGCTTCGTCCTCTCCTGAATCCCCACCAACATCTGGCGCGTCGACGTCATCGTTAATCGAACTTCAAAATCTATCATTACTTCACCGATCGGCTCCGCAAAAGGGCAAGTTACGGCATGCATTCAGGGAGCAGATGTGGGAAAGTAATAAATGGATTGATCTCCGTACGTGCACGTTGATCTCCTCAGGACGATTGATGACATCTGTCGGCAGAACAAGATGAGAGCAGCGTCCGCGTATGTTCAATGTGTAGCAATGAGACAGATAAGAAAAGATACAAATGCGCGGTTTGCCTTAAGATTCACATGTGCCAATCATGTTATAGGTACCAGGCTCGGAATCTTGTAACGATACCAAACACTGACTTCATACGCTGTTTTACCACAGCCAAGTACACGATTTGCACCCAAAACATGCATTCATTGCCGTACCAGACGTGGAGGTTTCGATGTCTTTCCGCGTCCATCCTCCTGAAGAGGAACAACGTAAGCGAGTCATGGAAGGTTGTGTATCTTATTCACTCTTTTACAGCACTCCTACATCGCGACGTAAACTGTGTGAAGTATGTCCTAATCTCTATGAAATGTTCTCGCTTTCTGAGGTTGAACAATCAGTTGCCGGAGAGAGATTATTGGTGCACGTTTTCATTGTCCATTCTGCGGTGTCGACATCTGCCAGAGTTGTGAATCCGCCGGCCTGCCAGGAAACTTGGATGCGTCAGATGGAGGACACGATCCAACACATATCATGCTGAAGGTAGGTCACGCCTTACCACTAAATTGATTTTTTTGCTAAGGACAGACAGATTCCATATTATCTGGACTCCGAGAAGGTAGCCTTTGCGTGTTTTTCCTCCTTCAAACTAATGTACGCTGTTAAGGTAAACCATATAAGCACCCTAGCAAGACGTCTTAACCCGTCGGATGCCGCAACTCGGACTAGCCGCATCTTTCCTTCCGGCATATCCGGAAATCCAAGCACGTCTCACATCGATATTTCTGCCAGCCTTGGGTCGAATCCTTTAGATCAACGTGACCATCAAATTTTATGCGACCACTGCAGACAGGTTAGCAACTGACTTTACGTTTCTTTCCATGCAACTCAATGACCTTTCTGAAGAGTATAGTCGGAATAAGATATCAATGTGTCAATTGCCCTTCTTCTCCAATCGGTTACAGCCTTGTATGGATAGTTCTCTTTCAACTACTACATCATACTGATTAGTCGTCTTTCCCAGTGTCAGACTTGCGAAGAACGCTCTTACGAGATCCACAATGCCAAGCATGTCTTCTTTAGACTGCCGCGACCCGTCGACAAAGCTATAGAGTTTCCTACACCTTTGCTACCTATCATGTACGCTATGCAAACCGTCCTGAGATTACTTTTGACCATAATCTCTAGATATCTGGAACCGGTAGGACCAACAGGGGGCTCGTTCCCACCTAAAGACCCCAAAGGTCAGAACTACATACATATGGAGCCGGAACTCAACTAATACTTCGCAAAGCTTACCTCAAGTTGCTTAACCACAAATCAGCCGTGTGCGACTGTTGTTTCGAACAAATACGAGGAGAGTGGTTCAGATGCGTGTATTGTACTCGCGACTTGTGCCGTGATTGTCTCCAAATCGATACCCACGACGATACCCACTTATTCATAGTGTTCAAGTCCAAGGTGAGGAAGTTCAGGTGGACATTAGCGCACGGAAATCTGACTTTCGTTATAATAACAGGTCAACATGCAGATCTTCCGGTGAGTAAAAAAAAAGCTGTCAAAGTTGGCAAATGTCCTTAATTTAAATTTCTAGGCAACATATGAGCGTAGATGCCCATTTCGTCCTGCCACCCGTCATACCACATGCTGTATACCATAGACTGATCTCAAACTTGTAACACATTTGTATGATTACAGTAAATGACACTCAGTAGCATACATCTAACCCTTTTTAAATCCTAAAGGAATTGTCTTAGTTGTACTGCGAGGACCACATTCTTGAGTGACGCACCTAAACGACGTCTCTCGTAGAAGAGATCTGTCCTGCTAGCTCCCAGGTTCACAATCTTTGGACACCCATCACGGTCCTTCTCTAGTCGAGTACATTCGGCGCAATAATACGCATCAGAGATACCAGGGGAGCCGCAGATGATGCAACGCCCGCCGTATGTACCAAAGTTACATTCGTCACAAATGCGAACTAACGTCTCTGGTCTGACGTACGAATCGCAAACGGGGCTATCAGCAAGTAGTTAGCATCCAATTGTCGTGTTCCACTAATACGCTTACCATTTCCCGTCGCATTTCTCACAAAGGCGGCCTATGGCTATACATATGGAATAAGTAAATGGGTTGAGCAGTGCTAGAGTGGACTTACATACCTATGCCAGGCTGACGTCTGCACATTATCAGATCTATAAAGTAAAGTTAACTGGGATAGACTTATGTGAGTATTGCATGCACATACCGGGATGATGTTTAGACATGGTGGTAGTGGTATAGAGTGAACGTACGTTGCTTAGTCAGACAGGCGGAAGCCCTTCTTAATCCGGTTGACCGTGCCGACACTGTTGTGCAATTCTCCGTCCTGTTCGCTGATTCAGTCCACCGGCATGTGCGTCAAATAATTGTCTGCATTTGGCAGTCACAACATCGTAAGGAGAAAATCGATTTGTGTGTGTTGCATGCTGCAGAGGTGGAAGGGACATCTCACAATTTCCGTAAAGACTATTGGGATGGAAAAGTCGTTCTCCTCGATGAACTCAGTTGTCTGTATCAATATGAAGACGATGTTCGAGATGATTGCCTCATGGCTTTTCTAGAACTCTGGCACCATCGTGAAGGCCACGCCATCCAGTGCCTTATTGCAGCTGGGACTTTTAGCATTGTTCATTTGAACCTGTCGAGAAACTCCCCGTTCAACGTCGCTAATTTTCTCCAGTCCCCATATTTTACCATTGATGAAACCAGGAAGCTCTTCCGTGAATTTGCGGAGGATTTAGGTTTTTCAATCGACAGTGCCCTCGTAGAGGATGTATGGGCCAAATCGAACGGGTTAGTCGTCCAACTTGACTGGTGTATACCTAAAATGGTTTGATAGACACTCCGGAATGATCTGCCTTTGTGGACGTACGATTCACAGCAACATGCAAACATTGATTTGCCCCCAATCTCGGACCATCTCTTACTATCGCTGGCAACGGTTTCCTGCGGAGCGGCTATATGACAAGATCTCGATTCACGATGCATTTTATTCCATGGTCGAGTCACTCTCTCGTGCAGAAGTCTCCTCTTCCGTCAACCTTCTCCGACTAACCGACCCGAACTTGGAGGAGGATGCAGACACCCTGACATCCGAAAGTGTTTCGTTAAAACAGAACCCTGCCATGGCGTGCTACCGAATAGCTTCGCCTCTGGTGGACGGATTGATCCGAAACCAACTTATTCCGGCTAGATTTCGGAATGGGCATACTCATTGAATCACTCAAGTTCTTCGACAAAGCTCTTATCCTCATGGTGTCATCTTGTTCGTACAAGGCACCGAAGGAGAAAGTCCGCGACTCATATCATGGCCATGTCCCTCAGGAAAGCCTGTACGATACCCAGCTCATGAGGATTCTTGCGAACTGGCTTCGGAAGTATGGTTGGTCAGTCAATGTTCAATGGCACTCGGAAGACAATTTAAAGAGATTCTGACATTGTGCTCAAGAAAAATTAGCCTGACAATTGTTCTTGAGCTATTGGCCACGGGAGAACCAAGTTCCGTTGAGTCTCTTATGGCTCTTCAATATGCGGCACTTCTCTCAGCAAATGAAGCATGGGTCGTTCATTTCACTTGTCAAGAGGATTACCATCCTATTTGGCAGTCTGACATGGAGTTATCGAAGAACGTAAACGTGGTTCACTTTGCACATGATCTAATGTGGTGATGAGCGCTCGCTGGAAAGATTGTGCAGGAGAAATCCAACAGGAGGTCGGGAAGTCATTATCATTCTAGATATGAAACAGAAAATGTTGGTCTGCGCCGAATGACTTCAGACTAGTGTGAGTAACTATACATTGCTTAGTCAGACAGGGAGGTAAGATCTATGGCGTGTTTTTTATTATGATTGCAGCTACATAAGCACAGGAGAATTATCATTGCTGTCCAATAGAGAATAGAGAATACAACAATTATGATAAATGGAAACTGCCAACTCCTTCTTGTATTGCCGTCTGTAATTTTTCCTTCATGACATGTCTTGAACTGTATTCTGGTAGTTTGAGGTAGTTGACGCAAGTCATCACGCTCGGTAAATAATCGTCTGCCGTGAGCGGAGCTTCATGGGGTTTGCGAACCACAGTCAATGGAGGGTTTAAGCCTCGGAAACCTATGTCCTGTCAGTAATTATCACTTCGCATCATTTGCCACATACCGCCAATGGGTAGCTTCGGACTACCAGTTATGAACTGCAAAAACGCACGACGCGATGGTGCATCGTATTCGGACATAACATCTATAAGGTCTCGTATAGCCTTGCTGTCGACATTGAAACCGTGGTCGGCTTTGGTCGCTTCCGTCAAAGCTACGAGGACATGAGATAGTTCGCAGGTCGGATATGGTGCAACTTACTGTCGATACCCCAATCCTCGTCTGAGTTACCGAACGACATAGCTAATTCGTCTGCAGAAAAGGCTTGCAAGTCTGAGACAGGGAACACTTTCGAAAATCCTTCTCTGAAGGCCTTAGCCTGCAGCTGAACCCCTTTGCCTAAAATTGCGTCCAGAACATCATCGATATATTCTCCGACGTTCTCTGATGTCACCGCAATGTCTCGTCCACCGCGCTGCAAAGATATGTTAAAACAATGATCAAGGACAGGAAAAAAAGCACATACGCGAAGCTCGATATCATATCCAGGAAGTGTGAAATCGAGTGCTAGATCTTCAATGCTACCAGCTTCTACTAGAGCAATTTTGCGTGCAAGCTAGTAAAATTCATCAGCCAATTCAATGCAACGAGGTCTGATGCTCATGCCAACCTTATCGTTAGAATTTTGCCCTGCAGCCATGTTCTGCAATTTCGCCAAAGAGTTTGCGAGTTCGATATCAACAAGCTGAAGTCGCATTAGTAACCAGCTCCGATATCCGCTTTACGAGAGCTACCTTCAGTGATGCAATATTCAATGGAACTTCCTCCCCAAGAACATGCTTAAGGAAGATCTTGTTGAAGTTTAGATCGATGATTCGAGAATCTAACATTGCCTTCGCGACAAACTGGCCGATAACCCGCAAAATATGAGTTCGTTTCCTGCGGAGATATTAAAATCTGCGAGCGAAAAAACGGAGTCAAGGAAGCTTACTGCCCGCCATCATTTGCCACGTCTTCGGGACTGATTGGGGATGGGAATAGACCTTGTGGGTGGTGTACATAAGAGCTAGTCCCGTGGGGATCTGCATCCCTCCAAATCTTCAGATCTTTCCGGGCAAACTCCTTTGATACCAAAGAGTAGAATTCGAGAGTGGGCCCCAAGCCAGTGCCTACTTCTTCAAAATATTCCACCTCTAGAATCGATGACGATGAGCCATAAAGCTCGAACACCTTGACAGCAGACTCTAATATGTGCTTCCGCGAAATTCGAACTTTCTGGCGCTGCAAACGCCCAAGGAAACCTATTCCGTCGTCTCTGCGCGAAGTATCCTGACCACGGGTTTGTTGGCTCTGCCACTTAAGGATGAGGCGCGCATATCCGAACGACGTGGACTGCAAGAAATTATAACGAGTAGTAAACGGGAAGAGGAAGGGAAAGTGCTGTGGAAGATCTAGTGCCCAATCTGGCAAGCATGAACTGCGGAAACTTTCCTTAGCTTCTACTTAAAGTCAAGATTGACAATTTACCTGGCAACAATCATCGGTTCCTCAAGTTGCCGTGTCAACTTCGCCGTCAATTTGTTGTTAATAAAGGCCGATTCTGCTAAATTCCTCTTTTCACCGGCGAAAGCTGTTCGTTCAGCCTCATTCACATTCAATTGGTGCAAAACTCGTAAAAGGCGTAAGATTTTCGCGTGTGCAGCGTCTTCCGGTAGAGAGGACAATGAAGGACTTGGTGAGCGGACTTTTGATCCATTCTCGCCGCCATCTAAACAGCAGAGTTCTAAGAGTGTCCATAGAGTCATGTTTTCCACTTACAGTCGGTTGTCACAGGGCCCGGGACCTTTTTGAACTTGACTGTATACATGCCTTGCCAAAACATGCTGGGGTGTGTCCCACTCTTCTTCCGTGTTTCATACTGGTGAATAGCTCCATAGATGGTCAAGTCTAGAGGTAATTCATGATCATCCATTGAAAATTCGAGGTGCCAGTCGGTAGGTTTCGCTTTAAGGGCTGCAGCATAGGAAGTCTTCGTGGTTTGGGTACCACGAGCCGGTTGCGTCCCGGCACCTTTAGATGGGGGTGAACCGGGCATAGCGATTCGAGTTCCATCCGGGGTCTGAGCCTCCACTTTGGAACCATCTTTAAATTTATTGGTAATGGCGTAGTCATAAGGAGTAGGGCATACCTTCAGCGACCGAGAGTGTAACAGTTTTATCGCCTGCAGATGGATCATGTTCAATCTCCTCATCGAAGACATCTGCATCAACTTCATCATCGGTGAAGTCCGCGTATACCGTCTCTCCTTGAGGTTCTGGTGTCGATTCACCAGCTTGAGCTGAGCTCTCCCCCGTATTAGATTCATTAACCGGACCATCGTCATTACCTGCACTTCCCGAGCCGCCCGCAATCTTCGCGCTAAGACGACGGCTGCGCCGCGGACCATCGTTTCCTGTATTCAATGCAGATGAAGTCCCGGCGGGTGCAGAGTCCGATGGTTTAGGAGGAGGATTGTCCAGATTGCCAAATGGTCCACCCAATCCAGCAATGGCAGCAAGCATTCCGGAAAGACGTGAACCTCCGCCAATCAAGCCAGCCACGCGTGGCCTCAGATAATCATGCAACGCCTGGAACGTAGCAATCGCATGTATGGAAACCACGATGTTATGTAGGTTGCGAGGGATGTCAGAGTTGTCATCGGCTTGTAGTCTCAATCGCAACTGCCGTGCTAGCAGCGAGGGCGAGCTACGCTTAGAATCTTCGAGAGATAAGTGACATGAACTCAGTTCAAGGGCATTCACTCACCATCCATGTTTTGGGCTACGGTTACGACATCGAATGACTCCATCTTTGTCAGACTCTCCTGAAGCTTCTTCACCAAAGTTGCAAATGGAGTTTGACTACTAGACAAGTGCTTGGTTTTACGGGAAGCGAAAACATTGAACATGAGCTCCTTGCGCTTGTTGGTTGGAACTGGGTACGTAATGAATCCCCAAGCAAGACAAAGTCGGACCGACACTTACCTGTTCTACCTTGATCAGTGAGCATCTTAAGCAAGCCATCGACAACTCCACTCTGCATTAATTCGAAGCTCGAAACAGATGCGTGAGGAGAAGCGAAAAGATCTGCCAGCTCACGCAGTGCTTCACCCAATTCCTTTTCATTAGCGTTAGGCAAAGCAATGCGTTCGTTGAGACGATGAAGAGTTCCGAATGCGTCATCATCATCCTTCTCTTCTTCAATTTTGAGATATCTAAATTGTATGACACGGGCGCGTAACGTTATCGCATCTTCGGGCTCTATAGACAAGGAAGAAAGCTTTCTATATCCTGGAATCGTCGAGGGATGGATCGCAGGCGCAGGCGTAACGTTTCCAGAGTCGGGGGCCGATGGTGAATCTTTGTCCTTGTCCTTCGACTTTGGGGACTGACTAAGAGTTCGCGCACCTAAGCTGTCAATCTCATGAAATACTCCTTCCCGTCGGAAAGTTGGCTTAAACAACTGCGGTAGCTTTCCCAATAGAAGATCTACCAGCTGTAGCACGCTGATAACGAGGGAAGGATGGTCTTTCGATGACAATACGGAAGCAGCAAAGCTAGCAACAGGGACAGACTGATTGAAATATGAATATCTCGACTCAAAGAGCGAAGGCTGAATCATACCGTGAAGACACGTTTGAGTCCGTCTGCATCGAGAAAACTGACAGCTTTCAGTATTGCTGTCAAAGTTTTTATTCGTACAGGAGCGTATACGCTTGCTGCATACACGTCGACCAAAACCGGGATAGTTAGTTGCATAAATTTGCCGACAACCTGGGGTTTGGAACGAAGCAATTCAGTCCTATCAGGCAGTGCTTCCTTCTTTACATCCGCGACACGGCGCTCTTCAGTCTCTTGGCTTCCATTGTCAGGTGCAACCGATTCTGGCGAAGGACCATCTGTTGGCATTGATGGGCCAACGTCCTGAGGTGTTTGTTGCGAGAGAACATGACCACTCGCAGCCTGACGCGCTGCCGCCCTCTCTGCCCTGGCTCTCGCCTTTACAAGGCGTGCTAAAGATTTCTCAGTGTATGCTTTATGGTCAAAGACGCCGTCTGACATTGACATGAGTCGTGCTAGAAAGGTCAAAGAATTTAGCTCCTTACCTTTCGGTAGAGGTGGCAATAGTTCTGAGATGAGACCCAACGCTTCATCGATCTGTTCCTTCGGTCGATGCCCAAGATTTTCCATTACTGACATATCTGCAATTCCTCCACCAAAACCCTGACTTTCCATTTCATCGTTCATACTACCCTCAATATCAGCTGATGGCATGACACCAGTGAGGATCTGATATATGATGTCGACGATCTCTGCCTCAAGCAGAGTCAATGTTATCTTGGGACTAGCTCTTGCACAGGTTGCCAAAGCTCGCAGCAATAGTGTATATGTGTTGGTAGCGACAAGAGGTGAGCCACCAGCAGGCAACAGAAGTTGATTGACACCTTTAATTAATTCAATGTCAACCAGAGCTTCCAGATTTTCGACTGATGAGCGGTTGTAGGAATCAATGACGCGAATAACACAAAGACAAGCAAACTCGACGAGGCGCTGGTCTGGATATGATAAACAATTGCGGATGATCGGCCAGACACCGCGAACCATGGGGAAGTATTCCGTTGATACATTGCGACAGCAGTTCGCTGCCGCCTGAAGGGCGGTACGTTGGACTGCAATAGAGAAGAAATCAAGATAATTTAACAGAGCAGCCAACCCCCCTTCGCGGACGATGGCACTAGGGTACTCCTCCGAAATTTTCTCTAAAGTCTATATAAAAGTGAGATGAATGAAATGAGCGAACCAGGTGCAATGTTGCTTACACTCAGCGTCTGCTCGGCAAGATCAATGTAGGCAATTTCAATCAACTTGCTGCATAGAACTGGAATAGCACCATGATACACGACGGTATGTGCCACGCCGGGAAGGGCTTCCATCAAGTTTGCAAGACATCGACAGGCAAGGACCTGTGCTTCAAGGTTCTCGTCACCTTGAAACCCACCTCCACTCATGGACAGGGCCGCAGCCAATGCCGCATCCTCATCTTGGCCATGCACCTCCTGATCTCCATCTTCATCTTCGTCATCTTCTGCACCCTGCCCTCCTAAGATTCTGACAAGCTCTCTCACAAATGACTCTACTTGGAAAGAGCCTGCCAGAGAATCTTCGGTGCTGATGCTAAGGACCTCACTCAGCTCTTGGAGAGCAAGAAGTCGGGTTGTTGGTTCTGCGGTGCTCTTGATGTTATTCAACAAAGTCTTCAGTCGGGAAGACTGCGATAACATATAAGAACCGATATGACGATAGTCACCAAAAATTGCCATGGCAGCTGCTGCCTCATCAAAAGCGCCGTGATTGGCGCCTCCGCTATTTGAGTTTGATGGGTCAGGGCCAGTTCTATTCTCGGCATCGTCATCCTCTCCATCTTCATCACCAAGAGCAGGCTCTTCAACTGCATGATCGAAGCTATCGTGAGCGATGTTCTCTGAAATTTCTTCGTGGCCTTGCTTCACTGGCTCATCCGGTGGCAACTTATCATTCATGTCTCCGCTTCGATACTCTGCATCAAGCATTTCTAAATCCTCATCGGGAATTCTAGATGTGCTCGCAATAATCTTGCTTTTCGCTGGAGACTTTCCCTTGGTAGTGGAGGAACTAAACATGCATGATTATCACGCTCAGGTATCGCAGCCGACATGTAGAGACATACCGTGTTTTGCGATTCATAGTTGAAGGTTCTGTAAATGCGGTTGTGGATCGTAGGGCGTATGCAATTCTAGGTCGTTTAGTAGATGGTCCTGGAGTTTCTTCCTCTCCGGAACTCGGTTCTGGCGCTGCGCGTTTCTTGCCTTTGGTGTCTTTGGGGGGTTCGTTGATGATCAAGCCGGTGGATTGCGGCAGGTTACGGCGGGCCCTTAATCAAAGATTAGAGACTGGTGAGAAACAAAGTTGTGACAAACCTCTTATTAGGGCGCGAAGTTTCTTCCTTAGGTTTCGGTTTCCCAGACGCAGAATCTTTGGAACGAGTCGCTCTAATTGAGTTGCTGCTTGAACGAGTGACTCTGGAGGTGGAGGGTTCGGACGGGGTTGCGACAGACAGCTGCTCTGAGAGGGATAAATCGCGTTCTTTGCCTTTGCCTTTGAATTTGTTATTCTGTTTCGCTGCTCTCACTCTTGCGCTTGAGCGCAAATTCTTTGATTCAAATGACGGTACTGTGGTTGACGAGTCAAGTTGCGAGTTTGATACAGATGCACCTGAGCTGCTCGTGGCCTCTTGTGGATGGATTGGTTGTAAGTCCATTTAGTTCATGCCCAAAGCCATCGATATTAGACGGTGGGCACTGGAGCAGGGCAAGGGGATCACAGACGCTAGCCTGTGATACTGGAAGGAGAAAGGACTGTTACTCGCGCTGACACCTGCAATCTTGACTTATATAAGCAGCGTGGTACTCATCCGCCGCGCCTTAATGTACTCTACATTTTCTACTTTGCATACGTCCTATTGTCAACACCTGCGCTCCTTGATAATCTCCTCGACGCTCTGGACGAAGATATTGACAATAGCTTCGACTTGTTCTTTTGTAATGTTGTAGGCAGGTGCAAATATGATGTGTTCCCCTTTTGTGCCCTCCAAGTTAGCCCCGCCCGTCATACCCATCAAGACCAATCCATTTTTCAATGCCCTCGCCTGAACGAGCATGGAGAAGTGATCACCTTTCAGGTCCAGCTGTGCAGCTTCTGGCACATCGACGTCAAATTCAACTGCCCAAAAGCCGCCGCCACCACGGATATCAAACGTAAAGGGTGCTGCCAACGCATTCGGTGCACGAAGTTTCTCTTCCAGTAGTTTTCCTGTACAAAACCTATCAAAGTGCTGTCGGCATGGATATTATTTCTTACCAAGATAGGCTCCTTGGTTGCGAATGTTCTCCAACAGGTTTTCGGACTTGATGACTTCTTGCACCGCGAGTGAAGCAGCGCAGGACACCGGATGTGCCTAGAATAGAACGTAAGAAAAACCCCGTCTTACACATCCACGTCACTTGCCTGGTAAGTGTGGCCATGCGGCCAGAAACCCGAACTGCCGCAAATCCCAACCGTCACTTTCTGAGACATTAAAATAGCACCGATTGGCACATAACTACGGGCAATAGCTCCTATAAATGCATGCAAGAAAGAAGGCGATATGACTTACCCTGCTCCGAGTCCCTTGGCAACAGCTTGGATGTCAGGCTATGGCGCAAAGTCAATTGGGAAAATGTCAGCTTGATTAGATTGCTTACTGAGACTCCATCTCCAAATGATTCCCATCCATGCAGGGTGCCCATGCCTATTTGCAGAGTTAGACTGCAAGGTAAAAGCTAGTTAAAATACGCACGGCCCATCCCACTCATAACCTTGGATAAATAGTCAATGAAATTAAATATACCCAAATTTTGCAGACATCTCACCTCGTCCAGGATGAACAGCGCCCCGTATTTGTCGCAGACGGACTTCATTGCTTGCGCGGACTTAGAAGATGGGGGGAAAATGAAGAAGGGTCTTACCTTTGAAGTAGCCCTTGGGGGCTGATACGACACCAGTTGTGGCCCCAACGACGGTTTCCGCCACGACTATATTGCAGCTCAGCATGAAAATATAATAGAAAACAGGACCAACAAACATCCAATGACAGTGTCTGGGCCTAGCTCAATAAACTTATCTTCCAATTCCTGCCTAAGACGTTCGACGTATTGCTCCTCGGTTTCGTCGGGGCGCTGGAAGCGTTTCGCATATGCAGGTGAAACGTGATGGAAATTAGTGCTGTTCATGATCGCCGCATATGGTGCCCGACGAGTCGGATGATAAGCCAACGAAAGGACTCCAACTGTGTTACCATGGAAAGACAGCTTTCGGGCTATGTAGTTTGTGCGCTGGGGTTGTCCGATTGAATTGTAGTACTGCGAATACTTGGTCCCAACGATCTTGCGGTCCATAAACAGGATGACATACCTGCCGACCAAGTTTGATGACGCCCTCCATGGCCTCGGAACCTGGCCGCCCTCAGTAAAATTTCTTCACGCTGTGTGACTATAGTGCTCACCTCCCGCAACAAAAACACACTTGTCGAAGGCCCCGTTGCTAGAGTCTACCAGCGTCTTGGCCAACCTTTCGGCAGGCTCGTTTGAGAGCTGCATATTATAAGTATCTGCTCGACTTTAAGATGACTGATGGCATGATCCAATAAGTCCCGTACATGCGACTTTGTCAAGTTGGTCCTTCATCGCTTGGATGACCTTGGGGTGACCATTGCCGATACATGCAACAGCGGCTCCCCCGACCCCATCGATGATCCTCTGACCATCCTTGAGATTATAATATATGCCTTCTGCGCTGACTGCCACAGGTGGCTTCCAAGGGGTACGGAAAAGGATGGAAGTAGGTTGGCTCTCGCTCATGTTGTGGAAAAGTTATAAGCCAATCGACCGCAGATAACACGGGTATTTTATATGGCACTCTCTATCAACCGAAGCGCGTCAGTTTCATCATGACAAATTCAAATGCAAGATAAGCGGATAGGCTCGGACAAGTGGTTGCACGAATGTTGGCCCGGAGCTACACGGCAGTTGCGCTGCTTGCGCAGGCTGCACTCACATCATATGTTGTGATCACAAGGTGGCGCCTCGACCTTCGGCCACGCGTTATCTGATGAATGAACGTCAGGAGGACTGATATCAAACACGTTTGGACATATACTGACATACATAAGAACATATGGGTATGGGACGAAGGAAGGAAGCGGGCCGCAGGGGTGAGACATCTCAACACGTGATACCCATTTCCTGATTGCACTCGGTGACTCCATGCCGTTCGCGAAGAAGAGGAAGATTGATGCTGGATCGTCTATAACTACACTGCATCGATTTTTCAGTGCGAACAGTTCCGGGACAAAGCCGTCGCTGCGCGTCAAGACTGAGACAGAAATCATCGTCATTGACTCAGATGAGGACGAGGTGGAAATCGTCGATGGGCCCGGTGAGCTTCTGACTGCCAACAACAAATCCATCCAAGATGATTGCACTGCTCAATTTGCACAGTCCGACGCGTCAAAAAACGCGTCTGGTTCTGGTCCTGTCAACGATGCTGTATTTCCATCATTCGGATTCCCCACATTACTTCAGCCTCAAACCGCCGTCCCCGGAACCGACCATGCCGCCGCGGAGAACCCTGCCATTTGTGGAGCCCCTGCAGGTGTTCGTGACACGAAACTGAAGACAGCAGAGACGGTCAGATCCCCCCAAAACGACGAATTATCATTCGTCGACTCTCCGAGGCCCTTTCAGTCGGATTTGGCAATTGGAATGGATGATTGGGGTACTGGTGATGATGAAGTGAATCTGATTTCAGTCCGAGAAGAGGACGACGAATACGCAGAGGACGATATTGATGCATTACTAGAACAGCCCCGGCCCACCGACCTAGACAAGCCAAAGCCAGATACGGCTGCCAATTCGAAGAATGCATTCTCGGTCCTGATGTCATCATTTCGTGAAAGTGAATCCTGGCAAGAGGCATCAATAATGGAGGATCGAAGTATCAGACCAACTAAGAACAATCGGCGCAACGCGCCTTTCTACAAGGTTTTACAAGGCATGCCTATCGCTGTGGATGCCTTTCGGTATGGGAAGATTCCTAATGTCAACGCTTATTTTTTAACGTTCGTTATCCACACTGCACCATATCTAATTATCCAGCTCATCTTAAATAATCAGACACGCCCATGCAGATCATTATACAAATTTATCTTCATCTTGGAAGAATGGACCTATCTATTGCTCCGAAGAAACAGCTAATCTTATTATCCACATGCTCTCGGTCGACAAGAAGTGGGTACATCCCTTACCTATGGATGTGCCGACAACCATCCCTAACGCTGGTGGCGTCCGTGTAACACTTATAGAGGCTAATCACTGTCCTGGTTCTTGCTTGTTTTTCTTCGAGGGGCCGCAGACGGTAGATGCCGGGGATAGCAAGTACAAGTCGCCATATGTTGGTACTTCTAGAATCTTCAGATACCTGCACTGTGGCGATTTCCGTGCATCCCCAAGACATGTTCTGCATCCTGCCATCAAAGGAAAGCGAATCGATCATGTATACCTCGATACAACCTACTTGGACCCAAAGTACACATTTCCTCCACAACCATTAGTAATATCAGCTTGTGCAGATCTCGCAAAACGCATTTCGGATGGGGCATCGATCACCAAGAAGTCGGGAGTTGATGCATGGCTAATAAAAAATAACGCTAAGCAGAGCAAGGCAGTAGACAACCTCCGCACTCTGTTTGTCGTTGGGTACGTTTTTAATCTTGATCTAATATTCGCCTCATGAATGACATTATGAATAGCACCTATTCAGTGGGCAAAGAACGC
>WNGI01002721.1_pt1 | contig 18466 bp, 12 predicted proteins | sample 5400621 | NCBI WGS metagenome assembly WNGI01 (sample SAMN13153374, study PRJNA577476) | soil metagenome | isolation source: 20 cm soil or saprolite under Garry oak tree replicate 1 | place: USA:California | collected 2016-06-15
CGTCCCACTTCGTGGCCGACGCCTGCAGCGGCGACGCCACCAACGCGTGCCTCCCCGCCTGCGGCGATGGCGTCGCCAACGGGACCGAGCAGTGCGACGGCACCGATGATGCCGCGTGCCCAGGGCTCTGTGGCAGCGACTGCACCTGCCCGCGTGTCGAGCAGACGACCGTCTCGATCCCGAGCGCCGCGGCGCCGCTGCACACGCCGGGCAGCCCGGGCGTCACCGTGACGAACGCGAAGCTGCCGACGCAGTTCGGCGGCTCCGCGTTCAGCCTGAACCAGGCCACGTACACGCGCTACGCGCTCAACCGCCCCGGCGGCACGCCCGACGCGATCCTGATCCTCGTGCCGGGCTTCGAGGGCGGCGCCTCGAGCTTCAGGATCCTCGCCGAGAACCTGATCACCCGGGCGCGGAGCGACGGTCTCGCGCTCGAGGTGTGGGCGTTCGACCGCCGTGGTCACCAGCTCGAGGATCGTGCCGGGCTCGACGTCGCCGAGGAGTTCCTCTCGGGGCAGGTCGCCCTCGACTGGCTGTACGGCGGCGAGCTCGGTTTGCCCCTCCATCCCGCCCTCGTCGCGGGACCGAACCGGCGGGCGGTCTTCTACGACGCGCAGGCGGATGTCCCGTTCATGGCGGAGTGGACGGGTCTCGTCTTCTCGCGCGACATCGACGCCGTCGTGCAGGCGGCCGACGCCGCAGTCCGGAACCACAACGTCTTCCTCGGCGGTCACTCGGCGGGCACGGGCTTCACCGCGCGCTACGCCGCGACCGACTTCGATCTCACCGGCGCCGGGCCGCCGGCGCCCGGCTACGCGAAGCTTCGCGGCCTCGTGCTCCTCGAGGGGCCCGGCGCGTCGACGGCCGGTCCGCCGCTCACCGCCGACACGCTCGACCGCATCATCGCCAAGTTCGACGGCGGCCTGTACGGCGCCGTGCGCGACAACGCCGGCCGCTGCGTCGACGGGACGACCGCCTGCACGATGGCCGACGAGGCCACGACGTGCGCCGGGCAGGTGCCGCCGAAATGCACGCTCGCGACGACCGCCTACTCCACGTCGGCCGTGCTGAACCCGCGCATCCTCGCCTCGGTCGAGGTGGCCGGCATCCAGGGCGCGACGGATCCGGACGGCGGCGAGCAGGTGCTCGGCGTCGATCAGGGCGCGCCCGGCAACCGTGCCGTCGCCAAGGTGCCGGACCTCGCGATCCTGAACAACCAGACACTCTTCCCCCCGTCGACCGTCGAGGCGGGCATCGCGGCGTTCATCGACGACGACGGACCCGTGGCGGCCTTCGCGTTCTTCGTGGCGACGTCGGTCGGGGCGCCGGGCCCCGTGGTCGGTGGGTTGCACACGTGGCTCGACATCACCGAGCCCTTGCCGCCGTCCGCCACGCCGAACAACGGTCCGCCGCCGACGTCGTTGCCCGCCAGCGTCTGGGGGCAGGAGAAGGAGGTCACGCGCTTCGACCGGCTGATGCCGAGCTTCTACGCCGGCGGGACGAACTTCACCGACTGGTACTACCCGAGCGGCGGGCTCGGCGTGACGAGCGTCGCCGGGGTCTGCACGAGCGGCACGTGCAGCGCGGGGAACGTCGGCGCCTCGTGCGCGGCGAACGGCGACTGCGGCCAGGCGATCAATCTGGACTCCACCCCGCTGTCGGTCGGGCGCGGCCGGCGCGACATCGAGAACCTGACGCAGGCCCCGAATGTGAACATTCCGGTCATCGCGTTCGGTGCGAGCAACGGCCTCGTGACCGTGCCCGGGGGCTACGTGCCGTTCGCCCAGAGCATTGGTGCGTGCACGGCGCCGGGCTGCGACGGCACGCCGCGCGTCGTCGACGCGACGACCCCGAATCCGGCCTTCCCGACTTTCGGCGGCGTGCCGGGCGGCTTCGAGGTGTACATCAGCGAGGGATTCTCGCACGTCGACATCGTCACCGCCGAGGACGACGCGAACAACAACGTCGTGGCGCCGCTCGCCGCGTTCCTCGAGCGGAACAGCCAGTAGACGACCGGGGATGGCGGGGCGTCGCGCGGTGCCGCATGCGTCGGTGATATGCTGTACGCCGACGCTGGCCGCCGCGTGACGGTTCTCTGGCGGCCGCTTCCGGCCTGGCTGAACGTCGTGCTCGGTCTCGGCACGTTCGCCGGCCTCCTCTGGCTCGAGCGGCAGCGTCCGCTCCGGCGCTGGACCGAGAACCCGCGGCGACGGAACCTGCGCAACCTCGCGCTGGCGGCGCTCAGCGCCATCGCGATCCAGCTCACCGAGCGACCCGTGACGCAGCGCCTGACGGCGGTCGTCGAGAGCCGGCGGCTGGGGGTCGTGAAGTGGCTCGGGCTGTCGCCGTGGTTCGAGGTCGCGGCGGCGGTCGTGCTCCTCGACTACACGCTCTTCGTCTGGCACGTCTTGACGCACAAGGTGCCGTTCCTGTGGCGCGTGCACGAGGTGCACCACGCGGACCGCGACCTGTCCGCGTCGACGGCGCTGCGCTTTCACTTCGCCGAGATGGTGCTCTCCGTGCCGTGGCGCGCGGCGCAGGTGGTCTGTGTCGGCGCGGGGCCGTTGGCGCTGTCGGCCTGGCAGATCGCGACGCTCGTCGCGATCCTGTTCCACCACTCGAACGTCGCGCTGCCGATCGCGCTCGAGCGCCGCCTCTGCCGCGTGCTGATGACGCCCCGCCTGCATGGCATTCACCATTCGGTCGTCGAGGACGAGACGGATTCGAACTGGTCGACGATCTTCTCCTGGCCGGACTACCTCCATCGCACGATCCGACTCGACGTCCCGCAGCACGCGATCCAGATCGGCGCGCCGACGGTTCACGGCGATGCGGTCCGGACGCTGCCCGAGCTGATCGCGCGTCCGTTCGTCGCCGCGGCACGGCGTGCCGGTGTATCGACCCGCGGCCACGCGCCGGGTGCGAGGAACCTGGTCGCGTAGGCTGTTGGCCGGACGGATTCCGCGGCCAGCGTCGGACGGGGTTTGCTCCAGCGTTCGGCCCGACGTATGGGCGGGCCGATGACGAAGGGGACGCGTACGACGATGGACCGCTTCGAGGGCTTCGCCGACCGCGAAGGGCGGTTCTTCCGCGCGCTCGCGCGCAACCAGCGGCGCGAATGGTTCGCCGCGCACCGTCGCCAGTACGAGGAGGGCTGGCTCGAGCCGATGAAGGGGCTCCTGGCCGAGGTGCGCGAGCGACTCGACCGCCTCTTCCCGCATCATCCCCTCGGTGCGCCGAAGGTCTTCCGGATCCATCGCGACGTGCGCTTCGCGAAGGACAAGTCGCCGTACAAGACGCACATCGGCGGCTACGTCGCGATCGACGGTGCCGGCGACGGCCCCGCGGTGCCGGCGGCGCTCTACGTGCACATCGGGGCGAGCGAACGCTTCGTCGCGGCGGGCCAGTACATGATGCAGCCGGACCAGCTCGCGCGCTTCCGCGAAGCCGTGCTCGACGAGCGGCGGGGCGGTGAGCTCACGGCGTTGCTCCGGAAGCTCGAACGCGCCGGATTCACCGTCGGCTCGCACGACGTGCTGCAGCGCGTGCCGCGCGGCATCGATCCCGCGCACCCGCGGGCGGAGCTCCTCAAGCGCAAGGGCCTCATCGTCACGTTCCCGGAGCCGCCGCGCAATCTCCTCGTCTCCCGCGCGTTCGTCGACTGGTTGGTGAAGGGCGCGCGGCGCGCCGTGCCCCTCGTCGAGTGGCTCGCGACGGTCGGCGAGTAGTCGGTTTCTCATGTGAAGCGGGCGCCTACTGGGGGCTTGGCTCGTCGCGACGCGTGGACGGTGGCCGCGATCGGCGCTGCCCTCGCGACATCAGTCCTGGCACTCTACGCCCAGACACGCGCCTTCGGGTTCCTCAACCTGGACGACGACTACTTGCTCGTGCGCCGCCCGATCGTCAGCGACGGGCTCAGCTGGCGTGGGGTCTGGTGGGCGCTGTCGTCGTTCGAGGTCGACTGGCGTCCGCTCACGTGGCTGTCGCACATGGTCGACTTCTCAGTCTTCGGCGCGGACCCGGGGCCGCAGCACCTGGTGAATGCCGCAATTCACGCGGCCAACGGCGTCCTCCTCTTCCTGGCCCTCCGCGCGCTGACTGGCGATCTCTGGCCCAGTGCACTGGTGGCGGGGCTCTTTGCGCTCCACCCACTGCGTGTCGAGTCGGTCGCGTGGATGAGCGAGCGCAAAGATGTCCTGAGCGGTCTCTTCTGGATGCTCACGCTCCTCGCGTACGCCGCGTTCGCACGACGGCCATCGAGGGCGCGTTACGCAGTCGTCGCCGCCGCATTCGTCGCCGGCCTCATGTCGAAGACGATGCTCGTCTCGCTACCCCTCGTGCTGCTGCTGCTCGACCTCTGGCCGCTCGGGCGGGTCCGGTCGGCGCCGGACCCGCTGGTCGTCGAGAAGCTGCCGCTCCTCGCCATCTCGGCCGCGGCCGCCGGACTCACGGTGTTTGCGCAGCAAGGGATGGACGCCGTGCGTTCGCTCGATCAGCTGTCGACCGCGTGGCGGATCGTCAACGTCCCGCTGGCCTATTGCACGTACCTGTACCAGACGTTGTGGCCGGTGCGTCTGGCGTTCTTCTATCCGCATCCGGGGATGATCCCGGGCACGCGGGTCGGCGACTACCTGTCGCCCGCGGTCGGCGGTACCGTGCTGCTCGCGACCATTACGCTGCTGTGCGTTGCGGCGGTGCGGCGTCGGCCGTACCTCCTCGTCGGCTGGCTCTGGTATCTCGTCGCGCTGCTGCCCGTCATTGGCGTGCTGCAGGTGGGGGAGCAGCCGCACGCCGACCGCTTCACCTACCTGCCCATGATCGGTGTGTACGTCATGGCCGCGTGGGCACTGCGCGACGCCATCTCGCACCGGCCGGGGCTGGTGGCGGCCGCCGTCGTCGGCAGCGCAGTCGTGTTGGTCGCTGCCGCCGCGTTGAGCTGGAGGCAGATTGGCACCTGGCAAAACAGCCGGCGGCTGGCCGAGCACGCCATCGCCGTCACCGACCGGAACTATTTCGCCCACCAGACGCTCGGCAACGCATTGCTGGACAGCGGTGACCTCGAGGCTGCGCAGCAGCACCTCGAGGAAGCACTGCGCATCAAACCGGACTCGGGGTACGCGCTAGAGCAGCTCGGCCTGCTCCTCGAGCAGCGAGGCGACCGCCGCGCGGCGGCGGACTCCTACGAAAAGGCCCTGCGCGCCGGCTGGAGGTCGTTCTACGTACGCCTCCATCTCGCGGCCATCCGCCGTGACGAGGGTAACCTCGATGCAGCCATCGAGCTATGGACGGCAGAGCTCCGAGACGAGCCCGACAACGCCCAGCTGCGCGTCGACCTCGGGACCGCTCTCGCCCAGCAGCGGCGCTACGCCGAGGCCGTCGTCCATTTCCGGCACCTCGTGGAGCTCGCGCCGAACGCCCCCGAGGCACACAATGCGCTCGGTGTCGTGCTCGCCAAGGCCGGGCAGCTCGACGAGGCGGCGGTGCAGTTCGAGCAGACGCTCGCGCTGAGTCCAGGTCAGCCGGACGCGAGCCGCAATCTCGAGTGGGTGCGTGCGCAGGGGCAGGCCCGGGACGTCGGCCGCTGAACGCGATCGACGATCGTGCCTGATTGCTTCCGGCGGAGGACCGCTACGGCGCGACGAAGGGGAACGAGCCGGCGATACCCGCGGTCGTCAGCGAATCCTGCGCGCGCGGATCGATGATGAAGACCTGGTGCTCGGTGGAGCACCGGCCGTCCGTGAAGATGCAGTTGACGAGCGCCGTCGCATCGGCGGCGCCACACGTCGACGCGACGTTGAAGAAGCCGAGCCCCGCGACGAACTGCTCGAGCTCCATGAACGGGATGAGCCACCCGCTCCGTCAACCCGGCTGCGCCGCTCGACGCGGACATCACTGCGAGAACTTCGCGCGGACGAAGACGTCCCAGAGCGTTCCCATGAAAACGCCACCGAAGCGGGCGAGCGCCCCGGCGCGCTCGATCGCGCTGTCCGTGCCGGTGACGCGGAAGGTCCCGGTATCCCCTCTGGATTGCCCACTACGACGTTCCAGCGCCGGCGGTGCCGGTGGCCTGGAGCCGCTGGACGTTCTGGCAGCACACGAGCCGGGGGAGGGTGTCCGGCGTTCAGGGGATGGTGGACTGCGACTGGTTCGCAGGCTCCCAGGCGTCCTTGCGTGCGCTGTGAGGCTGCGGCCGACTCCGCCACGACGTCCGTCCGCCGCAAGTGTCCGCTTCCACCTGGGGTTGCACGCACCCGAGCGCCGCGAACCTACGCACCGCCTCGTCTCTGTGCTTGCCCCGCCTCGGAGAGCCGGCAGGCGCCAGCCACGCCAGCTCCGCATGGGCCGTCGCGGCCTCCAGGGGCATGGCGAGCTTCTCGGCTGCAGCGAGCCCGCGCAACGCAAACCAGCGGGGCGCACGGCGGAGCCCGGCGAGCGACAGGGCGCGAGCGGTGAGGACGAGCGCCACCGGCCGGCCGATCGGGAAGAGAACCGCGTAACCCCACAGACGGCTGCACGCCGTCCACGCCCTGTGCCGATCGGGCTCGGTCCGGCGGTGGTCCCACAGTCCGAGGCACGCCTCAGCGAGCGCCGCATACCCATGGCCGGTCGTGAACACCGTCGGCATGACATCGCGCACGAGCGCCGTCGTCGACTCGCAGAAGGCCTGCGCCCGCTCCAGCTCCCCTCGCCGCACGCAGGCGAGGGCGAGAAGGCCGTCGCAGAGAATGCGCGATCCGGTGTCCGACACGTGCGGGAAGATTGCGCGTGCCTCCTCGAAATACTTGATGGCGTGATCGAGCTCCCCGCGGGCGAGATGGTTGCGTCCGATCGTGTAGAGTCCCCAGGACTCGTACTGTGCGTTGGCGTGCCGCCGTCCGAGACCGAGGATCTCCATCGAGCGCTGTCGGTTGAGTGCGAAATCCCCGGTGCAGAAATCGGCGTGCGCGAGGACGGCGAGGAGCATCCCCTTCTCGTGCGGGTCTTGATGCGCCTCGGCGAGGTCCAGAGCAGCGACGCCCGCGCGGCGCGCCTGCTCCCAGCGGCCCATACCGACGCAGTAGGCGGCTTCGGCGCGCAATGCGCCGGCTACCCCTTCCGGATCGAGGGTCCTTTCGGCGCAACGGTGGGCGCGGCGGAAATAGGCCTCCGCGAGCCGTCGCATCCGGAAGACCCCCGCGACGTATCCCAATTCCCAGTAGGTCTCGGCGAGCGGGAGCTCGACGGCTGATCGCTCGGCGAGATTGGTCGCGGCCAACGCATTGGCGAGCGTCGGGAGCGCCTCGCCTGCGAAATAATGGCGTCGGGCCTGCCGCGCGGCGGCGAGGGCCGCCTCACCCGAGGCGGCTGCGTCGTCGACGTTCCGCCCGTGGCGCAGCGACGGAAGCACGAGGTGTACGGACTGGCGCAACGCCTCGGCCGCGAACCTCGCGGCCCACCTTAGACGCGTGCGCGGCGCGCCCCGCTCGAGATAGCGCACCGCCTCGTCGAAGTGGGGCGCCGCACCCGCCAGGTCACCGAGCCCCCACAGCGCTTCGCCGAGGTGCCGCTCCCAGCGTGCGCGGCGGAGCATCGCTCCCGACCTGGGAAGCAGGGGAGTGCACGGATCGAGCTCCAGCGCACGCGAAAAAAAGTCCGCGGCATCGCGATACGCCGCCGACGCGAGAGCCCACCCGCCGGCCTTCTCGAGGTACTCGACGGCCTTCGCCGGCACGGCAGCCCTGGTCCAGTGATGTGCGAGCAGTGGGTACGATCGCGGCGTGTCGCCAGGCCACCCCTCGAGCATGACCGCAGCACGGCGGTGGAGCTCGCGTCGCTGCTCCGGCGGGATGACGGCGTACGTCGCCTCGCGCAATTTGTCGTGGACGAAGCGGAACCGCCCGCCGGCGGACTCCTCGAGCACGCACCGTTGGATGAGCTGCTGGACCGCGATCGCCCCGTCGACGTCTTCCCGCACGAGCGCGAAGAGAAGCTCGGCATCGAACTCGCGGCCGAGGCAGGCGGCCATCTCGACGAAGGGTGTCGTCGGCGCGGGAAGGTGAGCGAGACGGCGCTCCAAGAGCTCCTGGAGCGTGCCGGGCAGTGGGAGCCGATCGAGCGGCGCATCGGCGCTCGGCTGTCGCCACCGTCCGGCCCGATCACGAATGAGCAGACCCTCGTCCACGGCGGCGCGCAGATACTCGGCGACGAAGAAGGGGATCCCCTCGGACTCCCTCGCCACGATACCGAGAAGGTCGGCCGGCGGCCGCGACAGTGCGAGCATGTCGCTCATCATCGCCCCGACGCCCTCCCGGGCCAGCCGGTCGAGCGTGATGGCATGCGCCCCCGTCGCGTGAACGATGTCGAGGAGACGGTCGCCTGCCTCGTCGCTCCGATAGACCCCGATGATGAGGATCGGGTGCGCCGCGAGGAAGTCCGACGAGAGCGACTGCAAGAAGCTGAGCGAGAGCTCGTCTGCCCACTGGAGATCGTCGAGCACCAGGAGCACGGGGCCCTTCTCGGCGAGCGCGGCCATGGTCTCGCGCAGGACGGTGAAGACGCGGTAACGCGCACCGGGCCCCGAGAGCGTGACCGGATCGGCGTGGAGCGCCTGGCCCGGCACCGAGGCCAGGGAGGCCTCGTAGACCGCCAGCACCGCGCCGCGCGGGCCGAGTAGATGCTCCGACTCGTCGGGACCGAGCTCCCGGCACACGTCGGCAACCTCTTGGAGGAAGGAACGGAATGGATGGAGAGCGGTTGCTGTCTGGTGGACGTCGCTCGCGCCCGTCGCGCCGACGAGACCGCAATCGCCGACGATCACCCGCACGCCAGCGCGGCGTGCCCGCGTGGCGAATTCGCTTGCCAGGCGGGTCTTCCCGACGCCGCTCTCGCCACCGAGGAGGACGAGGGCGCCTATTCCGTCGCAGAGTTTTCGCAGGAAACCGTCGAACGTTCGAAGCCAGTGCGCACGCCCGACCAGGCGGGGGCGGTAGACGTATCCACGAGCACGGAGCCCGAGCTCGCCGTCCCCCGCCTCACCGCCCAGTTCGCCGAGCACGGCCGCGACATCGCTGGCATAGCCGATGCGGTCGGACGGCCGCTTCGCGAGCAGCCCCAGGAGGAGCGCGTCGAGCTCCGCGGGTACCGCGATGCCTCGCTGCGACAGAGGGACCGGCACGTCCTCCAGGTGACGCTGCAAGACGTCCACCGCCGAGCCGCCGGCGAACGGCGGCTCACCGGTCAGGCTCTCGTGGAGCATGCAACCAAGCGAATACAGATCCGCCCGCGCGTCCCCGGTCTCGCCGCATATCTGCTCGGGTGCCATGTACGCGCACGTCCCGACGAGCGAGCCGCCGACGTGAAGCCGGTCGCGGCCTTCCACCGCGCGCAGCTGTGCGGCGAGGCCGAAGTCCACCAGCACGGGTGTCCCGTCCGGTCGAACGACGACGTTCGCCGGCGTCAGGTCGCGGAGCACGAAGCCCTGCCCATGGAGGAAGGACAGGGGCGCGCACAGCCGGCGATAGAGCGCGAGCGTCCGCGGCAGGTGCGGCGGTTCGCAGATCCCCGCCGGACGCTGCGTGCCCCAGATGTCGTCGTTGTATTCGCGGAGCGTCCGGCCCGGAAGCAGCTCCATCGCGTACCACGGCATCCCCTCGCTCAGCCCTTCGTCGACGATTTTCACGACGCCGGGGTGATCGACGCGCCCGAGCGCCAGGATCTCGCGGCGAAGGCTCGGAACGGCGCCCTCGGCCGCAAGACGCACGGTCTTCAGCGCCACGCGCCGTCCCGTCTCCGCATGCTCGGCAGCGTACACGACCCCCATGCGACCTCTGCCGAGCACCCCACGAATCCGATACGCGCCGATGCACTCCGGCGCCGAAACGTCGTCGACCGAGCGGCTGCCTAGCGTGCGCTCCAGACGACGTTTCCGGGGTCCAAACGAAAGTCGATTCGGTTCCAGAAGGCGAGCTGAGGCCGAACGATGTGGTCTCCGTTCGCCGCCTGGTGATCGACTCTCAACCCGAGGTCGGCCACCAGCGGATGGCTGTCACAGGCATGGATCGCGAGCTCGTATTCGGGCAGCAGCCCACCGCCGTGCCATGCCTCCAGGACCGACGAAGCCTCGACGACCTGCTGCTGCGATGCCAGCTCCGCGTGCGCCGCGTCCCGGAACTGCTTCAGGAGGACCATCGGGACGGATCGTCGCAAAAAGCCCTCGAAGAGGTCAAGGAAAATTCCGGGCCCGTACCACAGCGTCTTCGCGAAGACCTCCGCGAGGCGGACCCCCTCCGCCTTCACGAGCGTCTCGACGGCGCCCTCGGCGCTGTGCCAGGTGGCTTCGAGCGACGCCAGCGGACCCCCGCCGACGCGCCGGATGGTATAGAGCCGGGTGGTGATGGCATGCGCCTGGGGCCCGGCTTGATCCACGAGGAAGGTGTCGACCGCGAGCTCGGCCGGGTCGTCCCGAGACGGCGAGAGCGTCAGAGTGCCGGTTTGCTTGAAGAACCCGTAGGTTTCCCGGCCGCCGACGCACGCCGCGCCACTGTCGACGAAGACGTACGGCAGGAACCAGCGGAGGCGGCGGCTGCGCGTGTCGACCAGAGGAACCCAGAAGCTATAGTCGCGCTCCGGACCCCAGCCCCACTTCGCGTGCTCGGGATCAAGCGATCGCACCCGCAGCGTGTCGGCGCACACGGCCATGACGAGCGGGCCGAGCACGCGGTACTCCACGGCGTGGCCGCACGGGCGGTTGAACGTCGCGTCGCAGAACTCCGTGAGAGCGTCGGCGTCCGCGTGGAGAAAGAAACTGTACATGGTGCAGTTCTGAAGCGCGAGCGGCTGGCGCAGGACCGCGTTGCCGCGGGTCTCGACGTAACGGGGCAAGTCGGCCATGGTCAGTCCTCCACGTCTCCGATGACGGTTGCCGGTCGCCCGCAGATCGCCCGCGAGGCGTGCATGCCAGACATCGTGGCGGCCTCGATGCACCCGGCGTTGACGATCGTCCGAGTCCAATCGCCGGCGAGGACCAGGTTCTCGAACCCGCTGTCGCCCGCACGGAGCCGGTAGCGAGCCGTCCCGGCGGCCGAGAGAACGTAGCGCTCCGAGGGGTTCACGGTCGCGCGCCAGTACTGGGCCGCGAAGCGGGCCTCTCCCTGCCGCTCCTCCGGATCGACGAGCACCTGCCAGTCGAAGCGGCCGTTTGGTGCGGTCGCGCCGGGCCAGAGAGCTGGCCCGGCGCTCTCGAGCCAGTCGCGTGACTCCTGCCCGACCCGATTCCGCTGGCGCTCGGGATAGCCATGGTCCGAGCGTGGAGGCACCGGCTCGTCGTCGAGGAGGTCGCCGCAGACGTAAGCGAGGTTCTTCGGCCGCTTCGCGGCCGGCCATTGCTCGCGGTCGAGTAGATGCGTCATGTCGGCCCAGGTGTCGTAGGGGAGCGTGTAATTGCCGAGGACGGGCTGCGGGCCGGACCATCCGAGCGCGCGGAGATCTCTTCCGAGCCAGAGCTGGAGCCCGCGCGTCTGCGTCGTCTGCAGGTTCTCGACCATCGCGCGGAAGCGGGAATCGACTCCCATCAGGTCCGCGCAGATGTACGGGAACATGCCGATCGAGATGCCGAGGACGACGACGTCCTGCGGATTCACCTCGACCGTCACGCGCTCCACGTCGGGCCAGGGTGCCCACCAACCCTCGAGGTCGTAGCCGCCGCGCTTGAGTGCCTCGGCCTCCTCGAGCCGGTCGTAATAGTCGGTCGTTCCGGGCCAGCATGGCAGCCCGCCCACGTCGATCAGCGCATCGTACTCGCCGCCGCCCTTGACCGTCGCCTGGCGGGCCATCTCGATGCGACCGATCCGTCGCGTGCCTGGCGCGAGGCGCAGCGCATCGACGCGGTGGAAAAACTCGAAGCGCACGCCGCGCTTCCTGAGCACCTGGTACAGCGGCGCGAAGACCGTCTCGCCCATCCCGGCCTGCATCTTCCAGATGGTACTGCCCTTGTACGTGAAGCAGAGGCGAAGCGTGTCATACATGGCGAGCCCGGCGCCCACGTCGGTGTGCTCGGCGAAGACGAGCCCGTAAAGCGTGTTGACGAGCGTCGAGTGTACGGTGCGCTCGGCGGCCCCGTGCTTGCGCAGCCAGGCGCGGAAGTCGAGGTGGTCGATCGACGACCAGTCGTGGGGCGGCAGCACGATGTCGTCGCGCAGCATTCCCACGCTCGCCGCCACGCCAAGGTCGAGCAGGATGAAGAGATGGCGCAGCTCGGCATGTCGATCGAGTACCGGGCCGAATGCCGTCTCGAGCCAGTCGCGAAAGCGCTTGAGGAGCCAGGGCAGGGTAGTGTGCACGAGGTCGGGACGCCGGGTCGGATTCTCGCGCACCGATTCGGCGAGCGCATGGGCGACGTGGACGAACGTTGATGCGGCCTCCGGGGTCGCCGCCGGTAACCCCGGCGTTCTCAGGGCCTGCGCGACAGGAGCGACGTCGGCGTGGTCGGGGACACTGCGGAGCCACCCGCCTATACTGTCGGCGATGCGGGCGACGTCTGCACGCACCGTGTCACGCACGGAGCGATAGAGGTCCGCCTGGAGCGGCGCGTGCCTGGATCGCTCGACGAGATCGGCGAGCCAGCCGAGCAGCAGCTCGAGGAATTGCGGAGGGGTGGGGATGACGCCCCCGTCGCCCGGAAGCCCTTCCGTCCGGGGGAAGGTGACCTCCCACGGGTACCAGCCACCGCCGATCAGCTCCTCGAAGACCACGTAGTCGTGGCGCTTGAACGCATCCGTCCAGGTGGCCAACGGCGTGCCGGGAACCCTCCCGAGCTCTGCGTAGCAGTCGCGGAGCAGGCGGCACGCATTCTCGTAGAAGCCGAAGAACAGATGGAGGCCATGCTCCTCGATGCGATTGGCCTGAGCGACGTTGCGGCTACTCGCCCCCTTCCCTCCGAGCCTCCAGCCCATCTGGTAGACGACCACGTCGAACGAGTCCCGCCACCCGTCGGCATTGGTGAGCTCGAACGCTGCCGTAAGCGCGGCCATCCCGCCGCCCAGGATGATGACACGCCGTTTCTCGGATCCGCTCGGGGAGACGCCCATCGTTCCCTCCAAGGTACGCTCGTCTGCAAGCACCAGGCCCCACGGAGCGTCCGTGCCCCGTGGAAGGAGGGGGCCGTCCCGTCCACTTGACGAGACTGCCGTCCTCTCGATTGGACAGGGAGGTGTCGTCAGGGGAAAGGTGGGGCCGCCCTCTCGGCTAGCCGTGACATTCGCTCGACGAGCGCGCTCGCGACCGAGCGGAAAAGGCGCGTCGCGAAGTCCGGACGCGCTGCTATGAGTTCACGGATGGCGACACCGTCGATCACGTCGGCGCGCACTTCGTCCTCGGCAACGATCGAGATGCGGGCGCGTTCGTCTCCCAGCAGCGTGCCTTCCCCGAAGATATGCGCCGGTTCGATGAAGGCGAGCGCTTCCTGCCCGCTGCGATCGTTCAGCTCGATTCGTACGCGTCCGTGCCAGACCACGAACAGCCCGGGCACCGCGGTCCCGGCCTTGATGATCGCGTCGCCTGGGCTGTAGCGAAGCTGTATGCCCGTGCTGCGCAATAGAACTTCGTCGTCATCGCTCAGGAATTCCAGGGGACGAGTCATGAAGTCCCCGCGAGCAAGCGCGATGCCAGGCGACGCTAGCGGCGATTCCGAGTGAGGCCGAAGATGTGGATCAGGTTGTAGACATGCGACCGGGCAAGATCGAGGCGCTGGGCGGCCTCGGTCACATTCCAGTTCGACTCCTCGAGCGCCTGGCGGAGCAGCTCCGACTGGAAACGTCGCGTTTGTTCTTGAAATGTCAGCGCCTGTCGCTCGCTCCCCTCGCGTTGGGTGACGAGGTCCGGGAAAATGTGCGTGTCCTGCACGTGGCGCAGTCCTTCACCGGCGGCGCGTATGACGGCGGCCTCGACGGCGTTCGCGAGCTGGCGGACGTTGCCCGGCCACTCTGCCGACTCGGTAGCGCGAAGAGCATTCGGTGACAGCTCCATCCGGCCGAGTCGGTGGCGACTCGCCGCGCTCTCGCAGAAGAACGACGCGAGCGTCGGGATATCGTCCCGCCGCTCCGCGAGGGAAGGAATCCGAAGCGGCATGACCTGCAACCGGTAGAAGAGATCCTCCCGGAAGCGGCGCTCGGCCACCGCGCGCTCGATATCGGAGTTGGTCGCGGCCATGACCCGGACGTCGGCCCGAAACGGCTTCGAGCTGCCGAGTGGGTAGTAGAGGCGTGACTGGAGGAGCTGCAGGAGCTTCGCCTGGGCCGAAGGCGCGAGCTCGCCGATCTCGTCGAGGAAGAGGGTCCCATGTTCGGCGGCGGCGAGCTTGCCTTCGATCCGGCGCGTTGCCGTCGAGTGGGCGCCGGGAAGCGCACCGAAGAGCTCACTTTCGACGAGGGTCTCCGGCAGCGAGGCGCAGTTGACGTCGACGAAGGGTTGCCCGGCGCGGGGGCCACTGTCGTGGATGATGCGCGCCATCTGGCTCTTCCCCGTCCCCGACTCGCCGGTGAGAAGGACAGTGACATCGAGCGGCGCCAAGAGCGCCGCCTGGCGGAGAACGGCGATAAGCGCGGCGCTGCGACCGACCAGGCCTTCGAGCCGCAGGCACTCGCGCAACCGGCGCATGTCGCGGTCAGCGTCCGACGTCGAAGCGCGCTGGAGCAGCTGGTCGGCGAGCGACGCGAGGTGACGGGCGAAGATCTCGGCGCGGCCGCGATCCTCCTCCGTGAAGGCGTGCCCGGCCTCGCAGCCCTGGAGATAGACGACGCCGCGTGGAACGTCGTCACCGATGGGCGCGCAGAGCACCGCCTCGATCCGGCCTCGCAACACGCTGTCACGGGCCTGGAAGCGCGGATCGAGCAGGGCCGACGACGTCACGATGGTTCGCCCGGTGGCGAGCGCCATGGCGATGATCCCACGGGAAATCGCCGACCGCACTTCCGAAATCGCATCCGGAGAGAATCCGTGGGCGATCCACCAGCGCGGCTCCGCGCTGCGGCCGTCGGCACTGTGCAGCTCGAGGTAGCCTTGGCGGGCCCCGACGACCTCGACGATCAGGCTGAGCGCCTCCTGGAGCAGCGGCTCGAGCGTCGTCTGCCGGCCGAGCTCGAGGAGACGCCGGTACAGATCCCGTTCCTGGCGATAGAGCTCGCGCTCCTCCTGGATCCTGGTAAGGGCGAAGGCGTCGAGTCTCTCGCTCATGCCGGGCTGGCGCAATATCCGCCGTCGCGGGCGAAAAAAGCAAGAGTTTTCTGTCTGCCACCCGGCCGAGTCACACTTGGCAACCGTGCCGTCTAGCGACCGCAGCGGTCGCGCACGCGCGCCAGGCTACAAAGACTTCTGCATTTTACGGAGGACCTGCACGCCTTCGACAGCCGGGCCGAGCTCCGGCCGCGGTCGGGAGGGCCATCGCCGGGTTGTGGTAACGGAGCGCGCGCCGGCCCCCCAGGCACGCGCTCTTGTTCTTGAGCCGACGGACGGCCTCCTCATCCCCCGGCAGGGAGACGTTTCTTCCGATCCTTTCCGGATTGGTCACGAGCTACAACGCGACCTTCGGAACCCTCGATCAGTACCTTGCGCTCTTCGGGGCGGCATTGAGCCTCAGCGCGGGCGGGAATGTCATCAAATCCCGTACGCCCCAAGCGGCATCGTCAAGCAAACGCCGGGCCCGGAGGCGACGGGCGGGAGTCCGCGCACAGGCGTCTGACGGCCCGGGTCCATCGACCACATAGTCGAGGTGCACCGAACCGATGTCCGCTCTGGTGGACGACCTGTCCGACGTACTGGACACGGTCACGGCGGCCGGCCGCGGTTCGCGACCTGATTCGACGACGCCCGGCTGGCGCCTTTCATGCATCCATCGGCCGCGGGAGGAAGCGAGCATGTTCGGAGTCCGGACGGCAGATCGACCCGTCGTCGCTCCGTGAGGATGCGCCGTGTTGCGACGGCGGTGCTCATCGCCCTTTCCCTGGCCGCCTGTGGCACGGCGCGTCGACCGGGGTTTCCGCGCCAATGGTACGACGAAGACGAGCAGATCAAGCAACTCGAGCGCGTCTTCGAGAAGCCCGAGATGATCGCGGACTACTACGACCCGGCGAAAACCATCCCCCGACCCAGCTCCTCAAGGCGGGGCGCGCGTTCAATGCCCTCTTCACCCTTCCCAGGTAGATAGACGGCGGAGCGATGGCTCGCATCATCATCCGTCCGAGACGAAAGGCAGGGGGTACGGATGAGACCGTCGATCTCAAAGTGTCTCGCTCTCCGTCGTCTCCGGTCGTCGACGAGAAGGGGGGCGTCGCGGCAGAACACGACGCCTTGGGCGCGCAGCTGCTTCTCTATCTCCTGGGGTTCGATCTGTCGTGGATGAATGGGAAGCGTTCGTGACTCCGGGCGGCACCGACTCGCGGTCGTGCTTTTGCTAGGATTTCCGAAGCACGAGACGGTCAGGGGCGACGGAGACGACCTTCATCGTCTGCCCACCCAGCTTCAGCGTGTCACCGTCGAGACGCCAACGACCGGGCGTCTGTGTACGCTGGTCGGTCGGACCAATCCCATGCTCGATCAGCGTCCCATTCGGCCGTAGCTCGAAGCCGGTACGCCCGCGCGCGCGAGGAAACTGGTGGGACGCGGGGCGGAACACGAGCTCGTCGTCGCGGTCTTCTTCGTGGGAGTGCATCCAGTGCCCGCTCAGGTCCTTGACGTTCACTGCGGATCCTCAGGTTCCGATCTGACTCCGCGCACCGTCGAGGGCCGCCTGCATGCGGGTCACCTGCTGGGTGGTGAACATGCACATCGAGTCATCGTCGACGTAATCCATGTAGTTCATGAACATGTCGCCGTTCGGTCCGTTGCTGCAGCTCACGTGCGGGAACTTGGGCTTGCCGAAGTTGGGGCCGGCCGCATTGGGAGTGTCCGCGACGAAGTCGCTGCCGCTGCAGTCTTCGGTGTCACCCCAGATGTGGCGAAGGTTCAGCCAATGCCCGATCTCGTGCGTGGCCGAGCGACCCAGGTTGAAGGGCTTGGTGGCGGTCCCCTTGGTGCCGAAGGCCGTGTTCAGAATCACCACACCGTCCGTCTTCTTCGGACCTCCGGGAAACTGCGCGTATCCGAGCAAGTCGCTGCCGAGCGAACAGACCCAGATATTCAGATAGCGAGTGGACGGCCACCCGGCAATCCCCCCGCCCGCGGCGGACTTGACCCCGTTGTCGTCACTGAAGGACTTTCGCGCCGTCTTGGTCCGGGTGACGCCGGTGGTTGGCTTGCCGTTCGGGTCCTTGGTGGCAAGGACGAACTGTACGCGCGCGTTGGCCACGAAGCCCTTCCATACCGAGGGCACTTTGGACTTGTCCGGGTTAGTTGCCCGGTAGTCCCGATTCAGCACGGCGATCTGGCTGTCGATCTGCGCCTTCGAGATGTTCTCACTCGCAGTGTTGTAGACCACGTGCACCACGACCGGAATGGTGGTGACGCCGACCCGCGCGGCCCCTGCGGCCATGCGGCGCATCGTCGCGTGCTCGAGAGCCATCTGCCGGGCCCTGAACCCGGGATCCTGTTCCAGCAGCCGGTGATGGACCGCCATGGTCCCGCAGGTCCGGCGACGAGGCGTCTTGCGCATGGTTGGCTCCTTTCTGGTTGATGGCCTCGATATCTTTGGGTGTGCCCGCGGATGTACCGCCGCGATGCGAGGAGCATGCCGGGGCTGACTCGTATGCGGAATCCGAGCTGTGGTTCTCTTGCGACGATGTCCCGGCGGTGTACGGCGTCGATTCGCTTCCCATGTGACCGTCGCGGCCGTCCGCGGTCGTGGACGGTTCGTCCGGCGAACTGGACGCTCCCCGGGCTCTCAGCTGCCGGACGCGGCCGTCTCTCGTAGCCGTTGCAACAGACCTCCGACGACGCGGGAAGGTTCTGGTTCCCGTCGTTCGGCTTGCCCCACCGTGTCGGAGGGGGTTCACGCACACTTCGCGCACACCCCATCACCAGAGTTGCCGTCGCGCAGGCGGCCTCGTCCCGATGGGCGGCGCCGCAGACGGCGATTCAGGGCCCCTTCGCGTTGAACCGCGTGGCGTCGTTCGCGATAGCCGTGGCGTAGGTCGTCTGCCAGCAGTCCGTGGTCACGCCGTCGCTGATCACGAGCTGGACGGTGACCGGGAGCGTCAGCCCGAGTGCCGGCGTGGGGAGGTTCGCTCCCTTCCCCTTCACCGAGACCGAGGCGCGGCCGGTGACGCCGGACCGGAGGGTCGCCGCCGTGATCCCGTCCGGCATCCCGTCCGCGTTCTTGTACCGGAAGCCGGTCGTGCCGCTCGTGCGCCAGCACGGCCTCGTGCCGCAGATGCCGCCCGGCGGGATCGCCGTCTCCATGAGCGGCTGCGCGGTCCCTGACGAGTCGTAGAGGCAGACCCGGTAGCCGGCCGATCCGTTCACGGGGTCCTTGAAGTCGGCGAGCGCGGCCGCGGCGCCG
>WNGI01004722.1_pt1 | contig 18466 bp, 2 predicted proteins | sample 5400621 | NCBI WGS metagenome assembly WNGI01 (sample SAMN13153374, study PRJNA577476) | soil metagenome | isolation source: 20 cm soil or saprolite under Garry oak tree replicate 1 | place: USA:California | collected 2016-06-15
TGAGACAGACTGCCGCTTGTTCCGGTGACGGTTACCGTGTAGGTGCCGCCTGTTCCATTGCACTGGAGTAGACTGGTTCCAGAGCCGGTTATGCTCGTGGTGCTAAGGGTGCATGTTAGTCCGCTGCTCGGTGAGATTGAGGTTGACAAGGTGATGGTGCCTGCGAAGCCGTTAGCTGCGGTGACAGTTATCGTGGAGTTGCCATTGACGCCAGGGGTGGTATTGACGGTTGTTGGGCTGGCGAATATCTGGAAGTCAACCACCCGGACGCTTATGCTGCCGGTACTGTGGGATAGAGATCCGCTTGTTCCAGTGACTGTGACGGTGTAGTTGCCCGCGCTTGCAGAGGTGACTGTTAGTGTCGACGTTCCGGAGCCGCCAGTTATGCTGGTTGGACTGAGTGTTGCGGTTAGTCCTGCGGATGGATTCGCGGTTAGAGTGACTGTTCCGCTGAATCCGTTGACGGGCGCTACTGTTATGGTCACGGTTGTTGAGGCGCCGGCGTTGATCATGACGCTGGTTGGGCTGGCGGTGATTGTGAAGTCGGTGAAGGTGAAGGTTGCTGTGGTGGAATGGGTGAGGGTTCCATCTGTGCTGGTTATCATGACAGTGTAGGTGCCTGCGATAGAGGAGGTGCATGTGAGGGTGGCGGTGCCTGAGCCTGTGATCGTGGCTGGAGTGATAGCGCCGCAGGTGAGACTCGCAGGGACGGTGTCGCTAAGAGTCTGCGTCCCAGTGAAACCGTTGATTGCAGCAGCAGTGATAGTCGAGGTAGCCGAGGAGCCTACTGTGGTCGCCGCCGGGGAGGTAGCAGCGATACTGAAGTCTACGAATTTGAACGTAGCAGTGGTCGAGTGAGTAATTGCAGGCGAAGTGCTGGTGCCGGTTATGGTTACGACGTAGTTGGCTGCGGTGTTGGAACTGCACGTCAGAGTAGCCGTGCCCGAGCCAGTTACGGTGCCTGGTGTAATTGCTCCACAGGTGAGACCCGTGGGGACGCTGTCCGTGAGTGTTACAACGCCTGAGAATCCATTGACGGCTGTTACGGTTATTGTGGAGCTGGCTGACTGGCCGACGTCTACAGCTGCTGGAGATGTTGCAGTGATTGTAAAGTCTACTACCGCAGTGAATGTGAACGTCGCAGTCGCAGTGTGGACTACAGTGCCGCTCGTGCCCATTATCGTTACTAGGTAACTATTCGCGATGGTGGAACTGCAGGTGAGGGTGGCGGTGCCCGAGCCAGTGACGGAGCTTGGAGTGATTGCTCCGCAAGTGAGATTGGCTGGAACTGTATCGGTGAGCGATACAACTCCGGAGAAACCGTTCAATGCGGTGATCGTAATCGTAGATGTTGCTGAGTTGCCAACGGTGACAGTTGCTGGCGACGTTGCAGCGATTGTGAAGTCTACGAAATTGAACGTGGCGGTGGCGGAGTGGGTTAGTGGAGGTGTTGTGCTTGTGCCCGTGATCGTGACTGCGAAGCTGCCCGCGGTTGTTGAGCTGCAGGATACTGTAGCGGTGCCAGAGCCTGTAACGCTGCTGGGAGTTATGGCTCCACAGGTCAGCCCTGCTGGTACTGTATCGGTGAGAGATACTACGCCCGAGAAGCCATTCACAGCGGTGACGGTTATCGTGGAGGCAGCGGATTGACCAATGTTGACTGCAGAAGGCGAGGTCGCGGCTATTATGAAGTCTTGAGCGGGGCCGAATGTGAACGTGGCTGTAGCGGCGTGGACTAGAGAGCCGCTGGTGCCTGTGATGGTCACCGTGTAGGTGTTGGTGATCGTAGAGCTGCATGTGAGGGTCGCGGTTCCTGAACCGGTGACGGAGCTTGGAGTAATTGCGCCGCAAGTCAAGTTAGCTGGGACTGTGTCCGTGAGGGTCACTACTCCTGCGAATCCGTTCAAACCAGTTACGGTGATTGTGGAAGTCGCCGAATTGCCCACCGGGACAGCTGCTGGCGAGGAGGCTGTGATTGTGAAGTCTACGAAGTTGAACGTCGCTGTGGCAGTGTGGACGAGAGATCCACTCGTGCCTGTTATCGTGAGAGTGTAGCTTCCGGCGACTGTGGCACTGCAGGAGACAGTTGCGGTTCCAGAGCCTGTTATGCTGCTGGGTGTGATTGCTCCGCATGTAAGACCAGCGGGCACTGTGTCGGTAAGGCTAACGACTCCCGAAAAGCCGTTGCTCGCCGTTATGGTTATGGTCGATATGGCAGACTGACCAACGTTGACGGCGGCTGGCGACGATGCGGAAATTGCGAAGTTGACGAAGCTGACTTGGAATGTCGCGGTATGGACGAGGGACCCGCTAGTGCCGGTCACCGTTACGACATAGACGCCGGCGGTCGTTGCGCTGCATGATACAGTGGCAGTGCCTGAACCAGTGACGGAGCTTGGAGTAATCGCGCCGCATGTGAGCCCTGCGGGTACTGTGTCTGTGAGAGTTACGACTCCAGCGAAGCCATTGACCGCGGTAACTGTGATCGTTGAGGTTGCAGACTGACCAGCATTAACCGCAGCAGGCGAAGACGCTGTTATTGTAAAGTCTACGAAGCTGAAGGTCGCGGTAGCAGTGTGGACTAGACTTCCGCTGGTGCCTGTTACTGTCAGAGCGTAGTTGCCCGCAACGGTTGCAGAGCATGAAACGGTAGCAGTTCCGGAGCCAGTAACTGAGCCTGGAGTGATAGCGCCACAGGTGAGTCCTGCTGGGACAGTGTCTGTGAGAGTAACAACGCCTGCGAAGCTATTCAACCCGGTAACGGTGATGGTCGAGGTTGCGGACTGGCCGACGTTAGCTGCGGCTGGTGAGGAGGCTGTGATTGTGAAGTCTACGAAATTGAACGTCGCGGTTGTCGAGTGGGTAAGGGCTGGGGACGTACTGGTTCCAGTTATCGTTAGCACGTAGCTTCCGGCAACTGTAGCACTGCAAGAAACCGTGGCAGTTCCAGACCCTGTAACGCTGCTCGGAGATATTGCTCCGCAAGTGAGACCCGCGGGGACGGTGTCTGTGAGGGAAACTATTCCGGTGAAGCCGTTCTGCGCGGTTACTGTGATCGTCGAACTAGCGGATTGGCCCGCGTTGACTGCTGCGGGGGATGTGGCGGTGATGGTGAAGTCTTGGGTGTTCGCGGTGAAGGTGAAGGTTGCGGAGGCTGTGTGGACTAGTGAGCCGCTCGTGCCGGTTATTGTTACAACGTAGCTGTTGGCGATAGTCGTGCTACAGGTCAATGTCGCGGATCCAGACCCTGTTACGGTGCCTGGAGTAATTGCGCCACAGGTCAGATTTGCAGGGACAGTATCGGTCAGAGTGACGACGCCTGCGAAACCGTTCAGAGAGGTGATGGTAATCGTCGAGGTAGCTGAGCTGGGTAGTGCAACGGTTGGAGAAGTTGCGGCTATTGTGAAGTCTACGAAGCTGAAGGTTGCAGTTGCAGTGTGGACTAGACTTCCGCTGGTGCCTGTTACTGTCAGCACGTAGTTTCCAGCAACATTGGCGCTGCAGGATACTGTTGCAGTTCCGGAGCCAGTGACTGTGCCTGGAGTAATTGCTCCACAGGTGAGACCCGCGGGTACGGTGTCAGTTAGTGTTACAACGCCTCCGAAGCCGTTCACTGCGGTTATCGTAATCGTGGAGGATGCGGGCTGACCAGCATTGACCGCTACTGGAGAGGATGCTGCAATGGTGAAGTCTCTGAAGGTGAAGGTAGCTGTAGCGGTGTGGACGAGTGAACCGCTGGTTCCAGTGATCGTTAGCACATAGTTAGCCGCAACAGTCGCGCTGCATGATACAGTAGCAGTGCCTGATCCTGTGACGGTGCCAGGTGTGATGGCGCCGCAGGTGAGTCCCGCTGGAACGGTGTCCGTTAATGTGACAATGCCCGCGAATCCGTTGACGGCAGTGATCGTTATCGTGGATGTTGCCGATTGACCAGCGTTAACAGCCGCTGGTGAAGATGCTGCGATTGTGAAGTCGACGAAGTTGAACGTTGCAGTAGCAGTGTGAACCAACGAACCGCTAGTGCCTGTTACTGTGAGGACGTATGTTCCTGCAACTGTTGCAGAGCACGAAACGGTTGTGGTTCCAGCGCCCGTGATTGAACCAGGTGTAATTGCGCCACAAGTCAGACCAGCTGGAACAGTGTCGGTTAGTGTGACAACTCCTGCGAACCCATTCAATGCAGTTACAGTAATGGTACTTGTCGCAGACGATCCCGCGTTTACTGCAGCAGGGGAAGTTGCAGCCATCGAGAAGTCTACAAAGTTGAACGTCGCAGTCGCAGTGTGGACGAGAGAGCCGCTAGTACCTGTTACTGTGAGCACGTAGGAACCTGCAACTGTTGCGCTGCAAGAGACGGTTGCGCTTCCAGAGCCTGTGACTGTACCTGGAGTAATCGCACCGCAAGTGAGACCCGCAGGAAGACTGTCAGTAAGAGTTACTACGCCTGCAAAGCCGTTGACTGCAGTTATTGTGATCGTCGAGGTTGCGGACTGACCAGCATTGACTGCGGCTGGTGAGGATGCGGCAATTGTGAAGTCTACGAAGCTGAACGTGGCAGTAGCTGTGTGGACTAGAGAACCGCTTGTTCCAGTGACCGTTAGTACGTAGTTGCCAGCGACCGTTGCACTGCAAGATACCGTCGCAGTTCCAGAGCCAGTAACTGTACCTGGAGTAATCGCTCCACAGGAGAGACCCGCTGGGACAGTGTCAGTCAATGTGACAACTCCAGCGAAACCGTTCACTGCAGTTATGGTAATTGTCGAGGATGCGGATTGGCCAGCGTTAACCGCTGCTGGAGAGGACGCGGCGATGGTAAAGTCGACGAAGTTGAAAGTTGCAGTAGCAGTGTGAACTAGCGAGCCGCTGGTTCCCGTGACCGTGAGGGCGTAGGAGCCCGCGACAGTCGCGGAGCATGATACTGTTGCAGTTCCGGAGCCTGTGACTGTGCCCGGTGTGATGGCTCCACAGGTGAGACCTGCAGGGACGGTATCAGTGAGAGTAACGACGCCCGCAAAACCGTTCAGTGCGGTGATCGTTATCGTCGAGGTTGCGGACTGACCGGCGTTGACGGCGGCCGGAGATGTTGCCGTGATAGTGAAGTCTCTGAAGTTGAATGTGGCGGTTGTCGAGTGAACTAGCGAGCCGCTAGTGCCCGTTACCGTCAGAGTGTAGGTTCCTGCTACTGTCGCAGAGCATGAGACGGTTGCAGTTCCAGAGCCAGTAACACTACCCGGAGTAATAGCTCCGCAGGTGAGACCCGCAGGAACGGTATCGGTCAGCGTGACGACGCCCGTAAAGCCGTTGAGGGCTGTGACCGTTATGGTCGATGTGGCGCTGACTCCGACGTTGACTGCCGCTGGAGAGGTGGCGGTGATCTGGAAGTCAGGGGTATTCTTGATGTTGAATACTGCATTAGTTGTGTGGACCAGGGAGCCGCTTGTTCCTGTGATTGTCAGAGTGTAATTGGCCGCTACAGTTGCGCTGCAGGATACGGAAGCAGTGCCTGAACCAGTGACTGATCCTGGAGTAATCGCACCACAGGTCAAGCCAGCGGGAACAGTGTCGGTGAGAGTGACAACGCCCGCACTGAGATCGTCGAGGGGATAGACGAGCCGACTTGTCCGGACGGCGAAGTTGCTGCGATTGTGAAGTCGACGAAGCTGAAGGTCGCAGTAGCAGTGTGAACCAACGAACCGCTAGTGCCTGTCACTGTCAGAACGTAGTTGCCGGCAACGGTTGCAGAGCATGAGACGGTTGCGGTTCCAGAACCAGTGACTGATCCTGGTGTTATGGCTCCGCATGTTAGACCAACAGGCACTGTGTCGGTTAGAGTTACGACTCCAGCGAATCCGTTGACCGCGGTTACTGTGATCGTCGAGGAGGCGGACTGACCAGCATTGACTGCAGCTGGAGAAGACGCGGCTATTGTGAAATCGACAAAGTTGAACGTGGCTGTGGCAGTGTGGACCAGCGGGCTACTAGTGCCCGTTACGGTCAGGATGTACGAGCCAGCAACGGTGGCGCTGCAAGATACTGTCGCGGTTCCAGAGTTGGTTACGCTGCCCGGAGTTATCGCTCCGCAGGTGAGACCCGCAGGAACAGTGTCCGTCAGGGTTACTACCCCAGTGAATCCGTTCACCGCAGTCACGGTGATCGTTGAGGTCGCAGACTGACCAGCATTGACCGCTGCGGGAGATGTGGCTGCTATTGTGAAGTCCTTGAAGTTGAAGGTCGCTGTTGCGGTGTGGACTAGCGAGCCACTCGTTCCGGTAACTGTGACGACATAGGTTCCTGCAACTGTAGCGCTGCAAGATACCGTAGCAGTTCCAGAGCCCGTGACTGAACCTGGAGTAATCGCACCACAAGTGAGACCTGCAGGTACTGTGTCAGTTAGTGTTACAACTCCTGCGAAGCCATTGACTGCGGTCACAGTGATCGTCGAAGTCGCGGACTGACCAACGTTGACTGCAGCCGGCGAAGAGGCGGCGATTGTGAAGTCGACGAAGCTGAAGGTCGCAGTAGCAGTGTGTCCGTTTACGGCGGTAACCGTTATCGTCGAAGTCGCGGACTGACCAACGTTGACTGCAGCCGGCGAAGAGGCGGCGATTGTGAAGTCGACGAAGCTGAAGGTCGCAGTAGCAGTGTGAACGAGCGAGCCACTCGTTCCAGTAACGGTCAGTACATAGTTGCCAGCGACAGTCGCGCTACAGGATACTGTGGCCGTTCCGGACCCTGTCACTGTACCTGGTGTAATAGCTCCACAAGTGAGTCCTGCCGGAACTGTATCAGTTAGTGTGACAACGCCTGCAAAGCCGTTCACTGCAGTTATGGTTATTGTGGAAGATGCAGATTGGCCGGCGTTGACAGCGGCTGGCGAGGAAGCTGCGATTGTGAAGTCGACGAAGCTGAAGGTCGCAGTCGCTGTGTGAACGAGCGAGCCACTCGTTCCAGTCACCGTGAGAACATAGTTGCCGGCAACGGTTGCAGAGCACGACACTGTAGCGGTTCCAGAACCAGTAACAGTACCTGGAGTAATAGCACCGCAGGTTAGACCAGCGGGGACGGTGTCGGTCAGAGTAACAACGCCAGCGAATCCGTTGACCGCTGCTAGAGTGATCGTGGAGCTCGCGGACTGACCAGAATTAACAGCTACTGGCGAGGATGCGGCAATAGTGAAGTCAACGAAGTTGAATGTTGCAGTAGCAGTGTGTACTAGTGGGCTACTTGTGCCCGTTAGTGTGAGGACGTACGAGCCCGCGACAGTAGCGCTGCAAGATACGGTCGCAGTTCCAGAATTCGTGACCGTTCCGGGTGTGATTGCTCCGCATGTTAGCCCAGCGGGGACGGTGTCGGTTAGAGTTACAACTCCAGTGAATCCGTTGACTGCTGTTATTGTGATCGTGGATGTTGCGGACTGACCGGCGTTGACAGCCGATGGAGAGGTTGCTGCAATTGTGAAGTCCTTGAAGTTGAACGTTGCAGTAGCAGTGTGAACCAGAGAGCCGCTAGTGCCCGTGACTGTAAGAACGTAGGTCCCAGCAACAGTAGCGCTACAAGACACAGTAGCAGTACCAGAGCCAGTGACTGTGCCCGGAGTTATCGCACCGCAGGTAAGTCCCGCCGGTACCGCGTCAGTCAGAGTAACTACGCCAGCGAATCCGTTCACCGCAGTTATGGTAATCGTCGAGGAGGCAGACTGACCAGCATTGACTGCAGCCGGGGAAGTTGCTGCAATTGTGAAGTCAACAAAATTGAAGGTCGCAGTAGCAGTGTGAACCAGAGAGCCGCTAGTGCCCGTTACCGTGAGGACATAGGAGCCTGCAACTGTTGCAGAGCATGAGACGGTCGCGGTTCCAGAGCCAGTAACGGTACCAGGTGTGATAGCTCCGCATGTTAGACCGGCTGGCACTGTGTCTGTTAGAGTTACGACTCCAGCGAATCCGTTCACTGCGGTTACCGTGATCGTCGAGGACGCGGACTGACCGATGTTGACTGCAGCCGGCGAAGACGCTGCAATAGTGAAGTCTACGAAGCTGAAAGTTGCAGTGGTGGTTTGTACTAGAGAGCCGCTCGTTCCGGTGATTGTCAGGACGTAGTTGCCGGCCACAGTCGCGCTGCACGATACGGTGGCGGTGCCTGATCCGGTGACAGTGCCTGGCGTTATGGCGCCGCAAGTGAGCCCGGCGGGAACTGTGTCGGTGAGAGTTACTACCCCAGTGAATCCGTTCACCGCAGTTACGGTGATCGTTGAAGATGCAGATTGACCAGCGTTAACTGCAGCTGGGGAAGTGGCAGCTATTGTGAAGCCAACGAAGGCGAAGGTGGCAGTTGCCGTGTGGACTAGTGAGCCGCTCGTTCCGGTAATTGTTAGGACATAGTTCGCTGCAACAGTGGCGCTACATGATACGGTTGCAGTGCCGGATCCTGTAACGGTTCCAGGCGTGATAGCTCCACAGGTTAGACCGGATGGAACAGTGTCAGTTAGAGTAACAACGCCTGTGAATGCGTTGACTGCTGTTATGGTGATCGTCGATGCTGCAGACTGACCGGCGTTAACAGCGGAAGGAGAGGTTGCTGCTATTGTGAAGTCTCTGAAAATGAAAGTCGCCGTAGCCGTATGAACGAGCGAACCACTCGTACCAGTTACTGTGAGCACATAATTCGCTGCGACGGTAGCGCTGCAAGATACGGTAGCAGTGCCCGATCCCGTCACTGTGCCAGGTGTAATTGCTCCACAGGTTAGACCCGCAGGTACCGTGTCGGTTAGAGTTACAACTCCTGCGAAACCATTGACTGCCGTTATAGTGATGGTCGAGGACGCAGATTGGCCAGCATTGACCGCGGCTGGTGAGGATGCGGCAATTGTGAAGTCTACGAAGTTGAATGTCGCAGTTGCCGTGTGAACTAGTGGACTGCTGGTACCAGTTACTGTCAGAACATAAGACCCTGCAACAGTCGCGCTACAGGAGACCGTCGCAGTTCCGGAATTGGTTACGCTACTCGGTGTAATTGCTCCACAGGTGAGACCTGCAGGAACAGTGTCAGTGAAAGTAACAACTCCGGTGAAACCGTTGACCGCGGTTACTGTGATGGTCGATACTGCTGACTGTCCAGCATTGACGGCTGCTGGAGATGTGGCTGCTATTGTGAAGTCCTTGAAGTTGAACGTCGCAGTTGAGGTGTGTACCAGAGAGCCGCTAGTGCCCGTGACTGTAAGAACGTAGGTCCCAGCAACAGTAGCGCTACAAGACACAGTAGCAGTTCCAGAGCCAGTGACTGTTCCTGGTGTAATTGCTCCGCAAGTAAGCCCGGCAGGGACAGTGTCAGTTAGCGTTACAACGCCCGCAAAGCCATTGACTGCTGTTATTGTAATCGTCGAGCTCGCGGACTGACCAGCGTTAACAGCTGCCGGTGAAGTCGCCGCGATTGTGAAGTCTACGAAGCTGAAGGTTGCAGTCGCTGTGTGGACTAGAGAGCCGCTCGTTCCGGTGATTGTCAGGACGTAGTTCCCCGCGACAGTAGCATTGCAAGACACAGTAGCAGTTCCAGAGCCAGTAACGGTACCTGGAGTAATGGCACCGCAGGTTAGACCTGCAGGAACAGTGTCTGTAAGCGTAACGACCCCAGCAAATCCATTGACTGCAGTTATCGTAATGGTCGAAGAGGCTGACTGACCAGCATTGACAGCGGCAGGAGAGGACGCAGCAATAGTGAAGTCGACGAAGCTGAAGGTTGCGGTCGCGGTGTGAACTAGTGAGCCACTCGTTCCAGTAAAGGTCACTACGTAATTGCCTGCAACGGTCGCACTGCAGGACACAGTTGCAGTTCCTGATCCTGTTACGGTGCCTGGTGTGATGGCGCCGCAGGTAAGTCCGGCTGGAACGGTGTCTGTGAGAGTAACAACACCGGTGAAACCATTGACCGCAGTGACTGTGATGGTCGAGGACGCGGACTGGCCAGCGTTAACAGCAGCAGGGGAAGACGCGGCAATTGTGAAGTCTCTGAAAATGAAAGTGGCAGTTGCAGTGTGCACTAGAGATCCACTAGTTCCGGTTACTGTCAGAACATAGTTTCCGGCCACCGTTGCGCTGCAAGATACAGTCGCCGTGCCGGAACCCGTGACGGAGCCTGGAGTAATCGCTCCACAGGTCAGACCCGCAGGAACAGAATCAGTCAGAGTAACAACTCCAGCGAAACCATTCACCGCAGTTATTGTGATAGTGGAGGACGCCGACTGACCAGCATTAACAGCCGCCGGCGAAGATGCAGCGATCGTGAAGTCTACGAAGTTGAACGTTGCAGTAGCAGTGTGAACCAACGAACCGCTAGTGCCCGTTACTGTGAGGACGTATGCCCCAGCAACAGTTGCCGAACATGAAACAGTTGCAGTTCCAGAGCCCGTGACTGTCCCTGGTGTAATGGCTCCGCAGGTAAGTCCAGCTGGAACGGTATCAGTCAGAGTTACAACACCAGAGAAGCCGTTCACGGCAGCGATGGTGATCGTCGAAACGGCGGATTGGCCTGCGTTAACAGCAGCTGGTGAAGACGCGGCTATCGTGAAGTCTCGGAAGACGAAGGTTACGCTTGTCGAGTTGGTTGTCGATCCACTCGTCGCCGTAACAGTTGCAGTGTCAGTCTGAGCGGTAGGAGAGCTACAGGTTAGAGTTGAAGTGGCGGTCGGAGGTATCGACACACTCGTCGGGCTGAGAAGACAAGTCGCACTCCCAGTAGCGACTACCGTCAGAGCAGCCGTGCCTGTGAAGCTTCCCCGAGCCGCTATCGTTATTGTCGAGGAGCCGCCAGGCGCACCAACATTCGCCGTAACACTGGTTGGACTCGCGCTGAGGTTAATGCCGCCCCCAGAAGCGATGTTGACTGTAATAACTGTCGAATTCGACATATCATTATTCGTTCCACCCGTACCCCTGATCGTGACCTGGTAGGTTCCTGCAGTTCCCGTGAAAGTAACGTTAGCATTGCCAGAACCCCCAGCTGTGAGAGTGATAGAAGGTTGGAGGAAGGTCGTCGTAACAGATCCTGTTCCTGTAAAGCTGCTCGACAGAGTGACCGCGCCCGCGAAACCGTTCGTCGCAGCAGGATTACCCAGACTGGTAGAAGATATCCTGACACCGGCAGACCCGCCGGCCGTGAAACTCACACTAGTCGAATTGCTAGCAAGAGTGAACCCGCTTACCTTGATGGTCAAAGTGGCCGAGACCTTATTCGCAAGGCCAGAAGCAACCTGGTTGATTCGGTATAGCGCGGCGCCTTCGGCCGGAGCAGTCGCGTTGATCGATCTGGTAATGGTCTGACCTGCCGCCAAAGTAAACGCGGTAGGATAGATGAACGAACTCGCGCTCATCCCGGTAGTTCCAGCAGAAAGAGCATTCTGCGTGTATGATATAGTGCCAGAGTAACCTCCGAGGCTCTGAGCTGCGACCAAGAATAATGGACTACCCTGAGTCTTCGCCATATAGGCCGTCTGAGCAGAACCAAAGGCTACAGTGTTGATCGTCCAGCCGACATCCTGAACGTTCACTAGGAGATTAACCGGACCAACGAGAGTAAAGCTGTTACCGCTCGCATCGTCACCGATATAGGTTCCATAGATCGTGGTGGAATAGGTCCCACCTGTACCTGTGTTCAGAGTCGCGGTCACAGTACAAGTTAGGCCTCCAGTAACGCACTGAGAGGCAGTTGCGCCGTTACCACCGCTAAAGGTAGGGGCGACAAAACCGTTGCTCGCTACGGCAGTGAAGGAGATGCTGTCAATGGCGAAGAAGCCGGGGAAACCGTTCTCTGCAGTCGCGGTCATTGTGACGGTTGAAGTTGCGCCCCTGAGCACAGTAACACTTGCTACTGGAGCTGTAATTGCGACCCATGTGACTGTGCCTCCGGAGTTGTCGAAGAGCGTCCCAGTCTGGACTGTCTCAGGGACTGGAGTGTTTGTCCCGTTCGATATCGTAACACAGACCCCACCGGTAACACTCGTACCCGAACAGCCAGTCTGATAGCCTACCGAAATTCCGCCCGTCGAGACCTTGCCGGTGACGTTGTATATCGCGGTAAAGAGGAGGCCCGTTGTTGGGGGAGTCGTAATCTGTCCGAGACCAGCTGTAAGCACAAAATGGATAGTGTCAATAGTGTCAGTGGGAGCACAGACGGAACCAGCCTTCAAAACACCTTGAAGACACAAGACAACTACGGTCGTTGTCCCAGGAACAACCGTGCCGGTAGTATCAACACCGGCCGGGACGAGGAAAGAGTGATTCGCGAGAAGGGTGATATCAAAACCGTTCAGAGCATCAGAACCGTTAATGTACACTCCAACCCTAATCTGGGTGTTGGAGATCTGAGGAGTAGACGGAAAAGGCCCGTCAAACACGTATGGAGTCGTGGGACAAGGGTTTGCAGGCGGTGCGGCCGCAACCGACGCATCATTCATACAGATGCGGCCGACAGGAGCAGCAGCATGAACGGGCTGAAGCCCCGAAATACCGGCCAGAACGGCGACCAACAATAGTAACGGCAAACTAACCAATACGACTCGTTTATTCAACCGAATCTTGCACCTTAGCGAGTGAAGTGGGCTAACTCTCAACAGTGTATATAATGGTTTTCGAATTAAAGCCAACTATCTGCTGCTCTGTAACACTTTAGATAGCTACGGTATTCCAAGAATATCATAGAGACACGACGCCAACCAACCAAGGCTCTGAAACAACTGGAAATCTGTCTCAATCATGATACCTACCCATGTCTTTGGCATCCTGAGCCGCCCATTATACACTCGGACCCTCCACTAACGCGATAACAGCCGATTAATCCCCCTGTTCCAACCCTATGGGCATGTCACAACAACCTTCTCTTTCTACGAACTCAAGAACAGCGGTTCAACAAGCTCCAAATGGTCAACATCTTCACAGGGAAGCTCACCCCACAATTCATACCAGGCTGGACCGACGAGGTCGCCCAAGGCCATCCTCTAAAAATTAACAGCGACCTCGTAACGACCTTCGCAAACATTCACCAACAGCATGACGCCGACGAGCACAGCATCGACCGACGTCTCCTTTGAAATATTCGGCGGCTAACCAACAAACTCCCACCTCTCCCTCTCCCCACAATTTCTTTCCAATCCACCGATGAGGCGTCCAGGCCCCTATCATATACGAGGCAAGAAATGTAGCGAACTGTCCCCGCGACACCATTGCGCGATTTACATACTACACAGGTAGACTCTTAACCATAGCAGCCGCGATAACCATGATAAATCCCACGGGTCGACTCAACAATACCCTCTCGGTCTCTTTTCTACTAGTAATAGTGCTAACGACGGGACTGGCCAGCCCCACAGTAGGACTAGAACTCAACCCGGTAGGCGCATCCCAAGCCTTTACCCCGACCAGCATCGTAAGAATCTGGCTGAACGGCGACGTTGTCGGAGATCACCCAGGCTGGAACGACTCTAGCCCCGGACCCACAATAACAGTAACTAGCGGAGTCACCGTCAATCTTATGCTCAACGCAACAGACATTCTAACACACAACTGGTTTATTGACACACAGAAAAATTTCACGCCAGACCCGAACGGCATAAGTTCTCCAGACTTTTCATTCAGCGCAACAAGAATGCTCAATTTCACGTTCACACCTGTCATAGGGCAGAATATTCCAGCAGCAGGCAACTGGACCTACAGATGCAAATATCACCCCTTCCCCTACATGTACGGAACCATCCGAATACTCCAAGGACCCGACTTCACAATCTCAGCATCTCCAACGGAACTCACGACAATAGCAGAGACAACCACTACAGCAATAATCTCAGTCAACCCAACAGCCTCCTTCATCGGAACAGTATATCTCACAGCAATAGGAACAAACAATCTCCAAACAACAATCAGCCCAGCAACCATCAACCCGAACAGCGAAACGTCAACCCTGACCATCCTCGCACCCAGCGCAGGCAACTACACCGCGACAATAACCGCCACAAGCGGACCCCTGACCCACTCACTCAACCTTACGATCCAAGCGACAGACTTCACAATCAACGCGGACCCAGACACAGCAACTGCGAGAGTCAACACACAGACAACAACGACCATTACAATCGAAGCGGTCAACCATTTTTCAGGGACAGTAGCACTATCACTCGACAACACATTCTGCGCTCTAAGCCAGAACAGCATAACAGGCTCGGGCAATGTAACACTGTCATGCAAGTTCACCCAGACAGGACAATTCACGGTTCAGATCGTCGGAACCAGTCGTTCGACATCAAATACTGCAACAATAGTCTTCAGCGTCACCCATCCTGGCCATCACAAGACCCACACGCACAACGATCACATGATCAATCCTGCGAATCTCACGTCGTAGCCGAAAAGGTCCCGGGCACACTCCTACCATAGTCCACACGCCGACTAGAAAGTTTCAACGTCCGCCTTGGCTCGACCTGCCATTCTACCGTGCAGCAGTCGGATGGTCGTTCCGGGTGAAAGACGGAAATCGAGGCCTACGGATCCGGACGGTTCAAGAAAAAATCAGAAGATTAGGAGGGTATCGGTTCTAGGCGTTGTCGCCTGTCTGAACTACGATGGCGGCGCTGGAAACGCTCGGGGCGGGTCCTATGGTCCTACTGTGACTGTGAGACTGCCCTTGACCAGGTCTGATGTGCTCGCGCCTTTAACGACGATAGACGCTTTGAACGTGCCCGAGTAACTGTACGTGTGGGTAACCGAGCAGGACCCGTTCGAGCCTTGCGTGAAGCCGAAGTGGCCGTCGCCGAAGCTGAAGAAACAAGAGAACGGCGCCGTCCCGCCTGTGTAAGTAGCGGTGAACGTGACCGTCTGGCCCACAACTGGCGAAGAGAGAGATGCAGTGAAGCTCGTCAACACCAGAGGCGGGATAGAGAATGTGTAGGTCTTCGAGTGTCCTGGAAAGATTCCAGCCGCGCCGCGCACATTCAACAGCACAGTCGAGCCCTGCACTATCGTAACGTTACGCACGATGCTGAAGTGGTCCGCAACATTTACGTCTGTGAATGTGATGTTGTTCTGTCCATTCACCACGAAGCTTGTAATGTCGAAGGGTCCAAACTTGATCCATCTGCTCGTATACGCCGTATAGTCTCCCGAGCCCGTAAGATGATTCAGTCCAGCTGGAATGTCCACGACGAGATTACCGTTGACGAAGACCTGTAACTGGCCGACGCCATTGTCAAAGTCGTCAGCGTCAAAGGCGCTGAAAGTCAAGAGAACCCTTGCAGTCGACGATGAGACAGTAAACGTGACAGTCGTCGAATGACTCAGAGTCTCACTGGCACCGGTCACCGTTGCAAGATAGTTGCCAGCTACAGAGCCAGTGCATGTCAGCGTTGAAGCTCCAGAGCCACCAGTGAGTGTCATGGGTGATAATATGCAGGTCAGGTTTGTAGAGTTCGTCGTGACCCCGAGGTTGACCGGGCTGTTGAAGCCGTTCAGGGCCGTGACAGTAATCGTGGAGGTTCCCGCAGCGCCTGTGACGACCGTAACGGTTGTCGGGCTCGCGCTGATAGTAAAGTCAGAAGCACCAGCGACCGTGTAGGTGACTGTTGCAGTGTGCGAGAGGACCCCGCTGGTCCCCGTCACTGTTACCGTAACAGTTCCTGTCGCAGTGAAAGTGCAGGATAGAGTCGAAGAGCCAGAACCCCCCGTCACAACAGCCGGCGACGGCGTACACGCTGAATCGTCCGCGGTGAGGCTCACGGGGCCTGTGAAGCCGTTCACCGGTAAGATGTTGATCGTCGAGGTGCCTGGCGAGTTGACTACAACCGTTACGCTAGAAGGACTCGCCGTAATTGTGAAGTCCGAAGCCCCGGTCACCGTATAAGTCACAGTCGCGGAGTGTGATAGGGAACCGCTGGTTCCTGTAACCGTCACCGTTACAGAACCTGCCGACGAGAACGTGCACGACAATGTCGATGAGCCTGAGCCTCCAGTGACTGTTGCAGGAGATAGAGTACAGGCGCTATTGTCGCTGGTCAGAGCAACATCAGCTGAGAACCCGTTGACAGGGGCAATAGTGATCGTAGAAGTTCCAGGCGAGCCTACAGTCGTAGTCACGGTTGTTGGAGCCGCACTGATCGTGAAATCAGCGACAGAAGTAACAGTGTAGTCGACGGTCGCGGAGTGAGTTAGAGAACCGCTTGTACCCGTAACAGTTACGGTAACTGATCCAGCCGCGGTGAATGTGCAGGACAGTGTTGATGTTCCAGAGCCACCAGTTACACTGGTCGGAGTCAACGTACATGCAGAATTGTCAGAGGTTAGAGCCACAGCGCCCTTGAACCCGTTCACCGGAGAGACAGTGACAGTTGAGGTACCAGCGGTATTGATTGCGATAGTCACGCTAGTTGGACTCGCGGCGATGGTGAAGTCAGGTAGACCGGTTACTGTGAAAGCGACCGTAGCAGAATGAGTCAGTGAACCGCTTAAACCCGTCACTGTAACGGTTACACTTCCAGTTGCTGTAAATGTGCAAGACAGAGCGGATGTTCCCGAGCCACCCGTTACTGTGACCGGCGTCAGGATGCAAGCTGTATTGTCAGATGTCAATGCGACATCAGCAGTGAATCCGTTAAGCGGCGAAACGGTGATGGTCGCGAGCCCGGCAGAACCTACTGTCACGGTTACGCTGGTCGGAGCGGCCGTCACAGTAAAGTCAGGCAGTCCGGTAATGGTGTAAGCTACTGTTGCGGAGTGAGAAAGGGTCCCGGCCGTGCCGGTAATCGTCACAGTTACGCTACCGGTTGCAGTAAAGGTGCAGGACAGCGTTGAGCTCCCTGATCCTCCTGTTACAGTAGTGGGTGTAAGAGTGCACGCGCTATTGTCAGAGACTAGTGCAACATCGCCTGTGAACCCGTTCAGAGGTGATACGGCGATCGTCGAGGTTCCAGCTGATCCTACGACGACGGTAACACTCGAAGGAGTGGCGGTAATCGAAAAGTCAGCAGCAAGGGTCGCAGTGTACGCCACGCTTGCAGAGTGTGACAGAGAACCGCTTGTGCCAGTGACCGTCACGGTTACAGTGCCTGCGGCGGTGAAAGTACACGAGAGGAATGAGGTCCCGGTACCACCATTTACAGTGGGCGCGGAGAGGGTGCATGCAGTATTGTCATTGGTAAGAGCGACATTGCCAGTAAACCCGTTCAAAGGCGAGATAGTGATAGTCGACATGCCGGCGGATCCGACAGTCACTGTGACTGAAGCAGGACTTGCAGATATTGTAAAGTCGGGAGCGGGGGAGACAGTGAAGGTTACGGTAGCAGAGTGAGTCAGTGAACCACTGGTTCCTGTTACGGTTACGACCACGCTGCCTGTTGCACTAAAAGTACAGGATAGGGTCGATGTCCCAGAACTAGTAACACTGGTCGGACTCAACGTGCACGCGGAATTGTCGGAAGTCAGAGCCACAGCACCGGAGAAACCGTTCAGTGGCGAAATCGTGATTGTTGAGGTCCCTGCGGAGTTGACAATTACCGGAACGGTTGTTGGACTGGCGGAGAGTGTGAAATCAGGAGCACCCGTTACTGTGTAGGTAACGGTCACTGAATGAGTCAATGAGCCGCTGGTACCTGTGACCACGACCGCTATGGTGCCTGCGGCTGTAAAAGTACAGGAGAGTGTAGAGGTTCCGGAACCGCCGGTAATGGACGCAGCGCTAAGAGTGCATGCCGAGTTGTTCGAGGCTAGTGCAACAGTGCCGGTGAATCCGTTGACTGGCGAGATTGAGATCGTTGAGGTTCCGGCAGAGTTGACTACGACCGTCATGGTTGTAGGACTCGCCGCGACGGTAAAGTCAGGAAGACCTGTTACGGTAAATGCGACTGTAGCAGAATGAGTCAGCGAACCGCTCGTACCAGTCACCGTGACAGTCACAGATCCTGTTGCAGTGAATGTGCACGATAGGGTGGACGTTCCCGAGCCACCGGTCACGCTACTAGGAGTCAATGTGCAGGCAGTATTATCGGATGCGAGAGCCACGGTACTAGTGAACCCGTTCACAGGCGAAACGGTGATGGTCGAAGTTCCAGCCGAGTTAACGGCCACCGTAACGGCATTTGGACTAGCAGACACCGCGAAGTCAGGAACGCCAGCCACGGTGTAAGCAACTGTTGCAGAGTGGGAGAGAGATCCGCTGGTACCTGTGACGGTGACAGTGACGGGACCTGTGGACGTGAAGGTACAGGATAGGGTTGAGGTACCTGAACCACCGGTAACGGTGGCGGGAGTAAGGGTACAAGCCGCGTTATTCGCGGTTAGGGCAACGCTACCCGCGAAACCGTTTACTGGTGAGACAGTGATTGTCGATACGCCTGGTGAGTTGACTACAACCGTGACAGTTGTTGGGCTGGCTGAGACAGAAAAGTCAGGAGCTCCAGTCACAGTATAAGCTACGGTCGCCGTGTGGGAGAGCGAAC
>WNGI01006560.1_pt1 | contig 18459 bp, 17 predicted proteins | sample 5400621 | NCBI WGS metagenome assembly WNGI01 (sample SAMN13153374, study PRJNA577476) | soil metagenome | isolation source: 20 cm soil or saprolite under Garry oak tree replicate 1 | place: USA:California | collected 2016-06-15
CGGCACGCGGATCGCCGCCTGGCTGATGGAGGCGGCGGCCGCCGACATCGAGTTCACGCGAGGCCGCTTCGCCGTGAAGGGCACCGATCGGTCGGTCGGCATCTTCGAGGTGGCCGCGGCGGCGCTGCGGCCGGACGCTCCCGACGGGCTCGGCGGGCCGCTCGCCGGAGAGGGCGACGAGACGATCAGCACGCCGTCGTTTCCCTACGGCTGCGCGGTGTGCGAGGTGGAGGTGGATCCGGAGACGGGTGTGGTCGAGGTCGTGCGCTGGACCTGCGTGGACGACTGCGGCCGCGCCGTGAACCCGATGATCCTGCACGGCCAGACGCACGGCGGCATCGCGGCCGGCGTCGGCCAGGCGCTGTGGGAGGAATGCCACTACGACGAGCAGACCGGCCAGTCGGCCTCCGCGACGTTCATGGAGTACGTGCTCCCGCGCGCCGACATGCTGCCGATGTTCAGGACGGAAATCAGCGAGGTGCCGTCCACGTCGAACCCGCTCGGCCTGCGCGGCGGGGGCGAGGGCGGCACCACGCCCGCGCTCGCGGCCACCATCAACGCCGTCGTCGACGCGCTGGCCGAGCTGGGCGTGGAGCACCTCGAGATGCCCGCGACGCCGGAGCGCGTCTGGCGCGCGATTCAGGCCGCACGCCGCCCTTGACGACTCACCGCCACGGTGGTCTCATCAGCGCCACCGCCGCAGAGGAGGCCCCCCATGCCCCGCACCTATAACGTCATCGACGCCGACGGTCACGTGCTCGAGCCGGTGGACATGTTCGATAAGTACATGGACCCGGGCTACCGGGAGCGCGCGCCGCGAATGATCGTGGACACCGACGGCAAGGAGCGGCTGCTCATCGAGGGCAAGGTGCTGGGTAGCAAGAAAGGTCTCGGCCTCCTCGGGGCGATCGGCGCTCGCCAGGGCGACGTGTCCGACCTCACGATGAAATACGTCGATGGGCGGAAGGGCGGCTTCGACCCGCACGCCCGCATCGTGGACCTCGACCTGGACGGCATCGACGCGGCCTTCCTCTATCCCAGCGTCGGCCTCTTAGCCGGCGCGATCCAGGATCCGAAGCTCGCGGCGGCGGTGTGCCGCGCGTACAACCGCTGGCTCGCGGACTACTGCGAGCCCTACCCCGACCGGCTCTTCGGCGTGGCCGCGCTGCCGATGCAGTCGATCGAGGCGGCCATCGAGGAGATGCGCTTCGCCCGCAAGGAGCTCGGCATGCGCGGCGGCTTCCTGCGCCCCAATCCGTACAACAACCGGATGCTGCACCACCCGGATTACCGGCCGTTCTGGGAAGAGGTGCAGGAGCTCGACTTTTCGATCGGCCTGCACGAGGGCTCCACCGGGGGCATGCCTCAGGTGGGCGTCGATCGCTTCGAGACGCGCGGGGCGCGGCACATCATCTCCCACACCATGGAGATGATGCTGGCCGCGATGAGCATCATCTGGGAAGGCGTGGCCGATCGCTTCCCCCGCGTGCGCGTCGGATTTCTCGAGAGCGGCGGCGGCTGGATCGCGCCGTGGCTCGACCGCATGGACCGGCACTTCGACGACGAGGGCTTCAACGACTCCGGGCTGTCGATGCGCCCGACCGAGCTGTTCCAGCGCAACTGCTGGATCTCGTTCGAGCCCGTCGAGCGCAGCCTGAACGTGCTCGCCGACTTCATCGGCCCCCACAAGATCCTCTGGGCGACCGACTACCCGCACCCCGACGGCTTCTTCCCCGGCGCGCCGAAGCTGATCGCCGACCGGCCGGAGCTGTCGGCGGAGACGAAGCGCCAGATCCTGGCGGGTGGCGCCAAGGGGTTCTATGGGCTGACCTAGCCGACCCGTCCCTGCGGTATGCTGGATCCAGGGGGACGGGAGACCATGAGCGAGTGCAAACACGGCATGAGGTCCGGGTGCGTGTACTGTCACGGCGGTACGACGTCCACGACGCCCACGCCCTCGCGGCCGAGCCCGAAGAAGCGCACCAAAGCCTCTCGCCTGTCGGAGCAGATGAACGACCGCATGACGACCCTGAAGCGGCGACTGCGAGAGCTCCGCGGCGAATAATCTGCTGGAGGACACGCGCATGTCCACGCTCGCGACCCGATCCGACGTCGACGTCCTGCTGGACCTCAATCGCGACTACATCCGATCGGTGCAGGCCTCCGACGTCCGCCGGTTCAACGAGCTCCTGGCGGACGACTTCATGTGCAGCAATCCCGACGGCTCGCTCGTCGACCGGGAGGGCTTCCTCACACAGACGGCGCGGCCGGTCGGGATCTCGAATCTCGAAGCCTACGACGTCAAGATCCGGATCATCGGCGACGTCGCGATCATCCACGCCCGGACCACCTACACGCGGCCGGACGGACACGGCGGGGCCGGCCGCTACACGGACGTCTGGGCGCGCCGCGGGGCCGGCTGGCTCGCCGTCTCCGCGCACGTCACGCGCTGCTGAGCGCCACCGCGCGCGTCAGCGCGCAGGCTGCGGGCGACGCCAGCCGAAGGCGAGCAGCCCGGCGGCCACCCAGGCGAGCCCGCCGAAGAAGAGGAACGCGCCGGGGAGGCTGACGGCGGCGAGGGCGCCGGTGACCAAGGGACTGGCCGCCGTTCCGATCTGGACACCGAGCGCGAGCCAGCCGAACGCCGCGCCTCGATGCTCGCCGGGCACGAGGAAGGCGCCGAGCGAATAGGCGAGGGTGATCGCGCCCCCGAGACACAGCGCGAGCAGGCTGCGGAGCACGAGCAGGCTGCGCCAGCCGGAGGCCAGCCCCATGGCCACGCACAGGGGGCCGCCGACGAGCAGCGAGAGCATGAGCAGCCGCGCCGAGGGAAACTCGCGCGCCAGGCGCGCCGTGACGTTGGCCGACAGCGTCGCGGCGATGGCGGCGACGGAGATGATCACGCCCGAGGTCGCGGCGATCGCCACGACGTCCGGCAGCCGCGCCACCTGCAGCGGGATCAGCAGCACCAGCCCACGCTCGAGGAACTGGGCGATCAGGAGCAGCGCCACCACCATGAGGAAGTTCGGGTACCGCACGAGCTGCCCCAGGGGCAGGCGCGAGGCGGGCGCGCGCGCGGCGCCCGGCGCCCCGGGCGAGACCTCGTCGAAGAGCACGATCAGCGCGACGAGGGCCAGCAGGCAGAACCCCGCCGTCACGAAGAAGGCGTAGCGGATCCCGAAGTGCGAGGCGACGTAGCCGCCGGCGAGGGGACCGATCGCGAGGCTCAGCATCTGGGCCGACTGCACCATCCCGATCGCCGCCGGGATCTTGTCGCGGGGCGCCGAGACGCTGGCGACGGCCATCGCCATCGGCGTGAAGCCGGCGAAGAGGCCCTGGAGCAGGCGCGCGACGAGGAGCTGCTCGACCGACGTGACGAGCCCCATCGCCGCGATGATGACGACGAATCCCGCCAGCGAGCGGATGAGCATCAGCTTTCCGCCGAAGCGATCGGCCAGGCGGCCGAAGAGCGGGGCCAGGAGTCCCGAGACCGCCGGGGTGACCGCTGAGAGCAGGCCCGACCAGAGCGCGATCCGCCCGGGATCCGTCACGCCCAGCTCGTGGACGTAGAGCGGCAGGAACGGCGAAAAAAACTGGAAGCCGACGAACGCCACGAAGACGATCAGCGTCAGGGCCCAGACGTTCCGCCGCCAGGCCTCCGGGGGGAGCGCTCGGACTGTCAGCGCCCGTTACGCCGTCGCGGTCGGCTTCCGCGCCGCCGCGGCGGCGTCGGCCTTCTGGAAGTCCGCCTCCGTGAAGCCGTAGAGGTGCCCGCCCCCCATCAGGATCTGCGCGGCGATCGCGCGCGGGACGTTCTTCATTAAGTTTTCCGCCACGTGGGGGAAGTTCGAGTCGAAGTGCGGGTAGTCCGTCGAGACGCACATCCGATCGGCGCCGATGAGCCCGGCCGTCGCTTCGATCTCGGGCTCGCTGCCCTCGACCGCCGCCCAGCAGTTGCGCCGGAAGTACTCCCGCGGCGTGAGGGAGAGGTAGGGGGCGTGCGAGTCACGGTACTGGGGGTAGTCCCACTCGATGCGGGACAGGAGCCCCGGCGCCCAGGAGTTCTGGGCCTCGAGGAAGCCGACCCGGAGCTTCGGATGGAATTCGAACACGCCACCGATGAGCATCGCGATCAGCGCCTGCTGCATCTCGATCCAGTGGCTCGCCACGTGACGGTAGAACCGGTTCTCGCCGTAGAGCTCGATCATGCGCGAGTAGGGCGCGCTCACGCCTTCGTGAAATCCCCAGGTCACGTCGAGCTCTTCGTGCACGGCGTAGAGCGGGTCCCAGTAGTTCGAGTGCCAGTAGTGGCCGTTCACGAGGTTCGGCCGGACGAACGATCCGACCGCGCCGAGCTCCCGCACGCACCGGACCAGCTCCCGGCAGGCCAGGTGCACGTCGTGCACGGGCAGCATCGCGACGAATTTCAGTCGCGCCGGGCTGTACTGGCAGAAGTCGTGGATCCAGTTGTTGTACGCCTGGCAGAGGGCCAGCGAGAGCTGCGGATCCATCCCGTTGCGGCCCATCAGGGCGAGGCCGGCGGTGGGGTAGAGCACCGCGATGTCGACCCCTTCCATCGCCATGCCCATGACCTGGGCCTCGGCGTTGTAGTCGCGCTCGATGGCGAAGTCGAGGCGGCCCGTGTCGAAGATGCGCGAGCCGGACAGGAGCTGCGTGCTCTGCGACTTCTGTGGGCGGACCCGCTTCCGGTACTGCTGCAGATCCATGTCGGACGTGGGCTCGCCGTCGATGATGATCAGTCCCGACGGGCCGCGATTGGGGCGGCCGTCGGCGCCGACCGGCACGCTGACGCGGTGCTTGAACCTCGGGTCCAGATAGCGGTCGAACAGGTCCGGGGGTTCCATGACGTGCATGTCGGAGTCGACGAACCGAATCCCGTCCTTCATGGCAGCCTCCTGCGGGGGTTTGGCCGGACTATATCTGGCGGGCGCCCGGAGTCAAGCGCCAGCGCCCTCCCCGAGCCCGCGCCAGTAGCGGCGCCCGTCCAGCCGCACGACCCTCCCGAATCCCGGCGCCTGGAAGTGTCCGGCGGCCACGAGAATCGCTTCGCGCTCCAGGCGTTCCACGAGGGCCCGTCGAGTCTGGCGGGTCAGCTCCGGGTCCATGTCGGCCCGTGATACCCAGTCGGGCTCGCGCACCTGCACGGGGCTGTGGGCCACGTCTCCGAGGACGAGCGCCCGCTCGCCCTGCGAGGTGATCAGGATGCTCACGTGCCCCGGCGTGTGCCCGGGCGTCGGCAGCGCCGTCAGCTCTCGCGTGATGTGGTGCTCACCGTGCATCAGCTCGACCAGGCCGAGCTCGGCCAGCGGCCAGACGCACGTCGGGGCGTTCGGGAAGCGCTCGGGCTGGATCTCGCGCTGGTGGCACACCTCCCAGTCCTTCGCGCTCATCCAGTAGCGCGCGTTGGGAAACGTCGGCACGTACGTCTCGCCCCGGGGCAGCACGTTCCAGCCCACGTGGTCCCGGTGCAGGTGGGTCATCACCACCGCATCCACCTCGTCCAGCCGGACGCCGTGGGCCTCGAAGTCGTGCAGGAGCCGGCCCCACGGAGCGTCGGGCGCGTCGTGAGGCTTCGGGCCGAGCCCGGTGTCGATGAGGATCGTTCGCCCGTCGGACCGGATCAGATACGAGCCGAGGTTGAAGCGGACCTTGTGTTCCTCGGTGAGGTCGGATTCGTATGGCCGCCAGTGATCGTTCGGAATGGTCGGGAAGAAGTTGCAGAGGTCGAACTCGAGGGTTCCGTCCGAGAGCGCCATGATCTCCACGTTGCCGACGCGAACGACGTTCTTCGCCATCATCGGTCTCAGAGCTCGAAGGTCTTGACGTAGATCCCGGGAGAACCGGACGCGTGCTGCATGTGCGGGCGGATACGATGCGTCACCGGCGAGGCGTCCCGCTGCGCCGCCCACGGCGCGCTCTCGGACACCTTCGGGTGCTCGAACTCGTAGAGCGTGAGATAGGTGGGCACGCCGGTCACGGCGCGATAGCGTCGGCCGCGAATCACCCCGGGGACCTTCTCGTAGTTGGGCACGTAGATGGTGTCGTACCACGCGTTGAAGTCGTCCTCGATCTCCCGCGGCACGTCCATGCGCCCGATCTGGAGCGCCGGCGCCATCCCGCTCCGCGCCACCTCCGGCGCCACGGTCTTCGGATGGATCAGCGTATAGACGTTGCGGATGCAGGTGGTGCCGATGACCTCGGGAGACCAGCGCCGCGTCCGTTCCGTGGGGTGCGCCTTCGCGCGCTCGTATGCCGCGCTCTCCAGCACCGCGGGGCTCTCCAGCTCGTAACAGGCCAGATGCTTCGGCCCGCCCTTCACCGCTTCGTAGCGGGCCGCGCTCAGGAAGCCCGGCACCGAGAGCCGCTCCGCCAGGTGCTCGTCGTTGTACCAGCGATTGAACTCGCGCTCCGTGTCGGCCGGTACGTCCGCCCAGACCATCAAGAGTCCCGTGCCCTTCTTGTTCGTCATGGGGCGCCGCGCGCGACGGGCGCGGGCTCCGCGATGTCGAGGGTCGTCACGCGGCGGAGCTCGCGGCGATACTTCGCGTCCTCGAAGGGCCGCGCGCGATGCATCGTCGCGCGGTTGTCCCAGATCACGAGGTCGCCGACGCGCCACGCGTGGCGGTAGACGAACTCGGGCTGGGTCGCGTGCTCGATGAGGTCCCGCAGGAGGAGCCGCCCCTCCGGGACCGGCCAGTCGATGATCCGCGAGGCGTGCGAGGCGACGTAGAGCGAGCGGCGGCCGGAGCGCGGGATCGTGCGGACGAGCGGATGGACCGCGCCTTTCAGCTTCTCCTGCTCGTCCCCGGAGAACTCGAACCCGAGCGTCTGGCGCGAGTAGGCGATGGAGTGGTGCACGCGCAGACCCTCGAGCTGCGCCCGCATCTCGGCGGGCAGCGCGTCGTACGCGGCGCGCATGTCGGCGAACTCCGTGTCGGCGCCGACGGGAGGGATGATCCGCGCCGAGAGCATCGAGTACCGCCCCGGCGGGTCCTGGAACGACGCGTCGGTGTGCCAGAGCCGGTTGCCGAGCCCGTACATGCGACGGCGGTCGTCGGACTTCAGGAGCTCGCCGCTCTCGTCGACGTTCGAGATGTCGGAGAGGGCCTCGTTGCCGAGGCGGCTCTTGCCGAGGGCGGCGCTCCCGGTCCTCGCGTGCAGCTGGCCGTCGAGTCGTTGCGCGAACGTCAGCTGCTCGTCGTCGCTGAACGGCTGGTCACGGAACACGAGGATGGCGTATTCGTCCATCCCGGCCCGGATCCGCGCGAGCGTCTCGCCGTCGTGCACCCGGCGGAGCTCGACCGGGCTCACCTCCGCGACGAAGTGACGATGAAGCGGCCGGAATGTCAGGGTCATGCGAGTGAGCCTAGGACGACGGTGGGTGGGGAGTCAAGCGCGACCCGTGCCCGGTCTTGCGGAGTGCAGTACCATAGCGGCGAGACGTCGACCGGCGACAGCCCCTCGGCCCCGGCCAGGAGGAGCGGACGATGCCCTACGACCTGGTGATCAAGAACGGCATGGTGATCGATGGCTCCGGCCTGCCCCGGTACCGGGCCGACGTCGGCGTGCGGCACGGCCGCATCGTGACGCTCGGGCGCATCCGGGAGCGCGCGCGCGAGGTGATCGACGCCGACGGCCAGGTGGTGGCGCCCGGCATCGTGGACGGCCACACCCACATGGACGCGCAGGTCTTCTGGGACCCGCTCGGGACCTCGTCCTGCTGGCACGGCGTCACCACCGTCGTCATGGGCAACTGCGGCTTCACGCTCGCCCCCTGCGCGGCGGCGGACAAGCACATGGTCATCCGCAATCTCGAGCGCGCCGAGGACATCCCGCCCGCGGCGATGGCGGCGGGCATCGAGTGGCGCTGGACCACCTTCCCCGAGTTCCTCGACTGCCTGGAGACGCTGCCCAAGGGCATCAACTACTCGGGCTACATCGCTGCGCGACGCCATCCGCGCGGGCGCCATGGGCTTCACCACCTCGCGCTCGCCGGCCCACGAGACCCTCGACGGGCGCCCGGTCGCGAGCCGCGCCGCCTCGTGGGACGAGGTGCGGCGGCTGGTCTCCGTGATGGGCGACCTGAACGCCGGCCTGTTCGAGCTGGCCGGTGAGGGCGTGGACCGCGCCCCCGGCGATCCCAGCTTGCGCGAGTACCACGTGCGTCTCCGCGACCTGGCCGTCGAGACGGGACGCCCGGTCACCTTCGGGGTCTTCAGCCGCCGCGAGGTCCCGGGCATCTGGCGCGCGTACCTGGCCCTGCTCGAGGAGACCGCCGCCGCCGGTGGCCGCATGTTCGCCCAGGTCCACAGCCGCTCGCTGAGCGCGCTGCTCTCGTTCAAGACGCAGCTGCCGTTCGACCGGCTCCCCGTGTGGAAGGAGCTGCGCGCGCTCCCGCTCGCCGAGCAGCAGCGGCGCCTGCGCGACCCGGACCTGCGCCGCCGGCTCGTCGAGGCGTCGGGCGCGCGCGACAGCCGACGGCCCGTCGGGACGGAGGCGCGCCCCGCCGACTACGACTGGCTCCTCGTCTTCGACACGGTGGAAGGCCCGCACCGCACGGTGGCGGAGGTCGCGCGCGAGCGCGGCCAGCACCCGGCGGCGACCATGATCGACCTCGCGCTCGAGAAGGACCTGGACCTCTTCTTCCTCCAGCCGGTCGCCAACGAGGACCAGGACGCGGCGCTCGAGCTGATGCGCCACCCGCGCTGCGTCACGACGTTCTCGGACTCGGGCGCGCACGTCTCGCAGCTGATGGACTCGTCGCTCCAGACGCATCTGCTGAGCCACTGGGTGCGCACGAAGCGGGCGTTCACGCTCGAGCAGGCGGTGCGCATGATCACGCTCGTGCCGGCGACGCTCTGGGGCTTCGCCGACCGCGGTCTCATCCGCGAGGGGATGGCCGCCGACGTCATGGTCTTCGACCCCGACACGATCGCCGCCGAGATGCCGGAGGTGGTGGACGACCTGCCCGCCGGCGCGCGGCGCCTCGTGCAGCGCACGCGCGGCATCGCGGCGACGGTCGTCAACGGCGAGGTCCTGCTGCGCGACGGCAAGCACACCGGCGCGCTCCCCGGACGCCTGCTGCGCGGTCCCCTCGCGCGGAGGGCGTGAGCCGTGCTGATCGTCGACGCGCAGGTGCACATGTGGGGCGCCGACACCAAGGACCGCCCGTGGCCGCCTGGCCGGGCCCACCAGGCGCAGAAGCCCTACCCCGTCACCAAGGAGCTGGTGCTCGCGGGCATGAAGGAGGCCGGCGTCGATCGCGTCGTCGTCGTGCCGCCGTCGTGGGAAGGGGACCGCAACGACCTCGCGCTCGAGGCGGCGCGGCTCTACCCCGACCGGTTCGCCGTGATGGGACGGCTCGCCCTCGAGAAGCCCGAGAGCCGGGCGCTCGTGGACGCGTGGAGGAAAGAGTCCGGCATGCTCGGTATGCGCTTCACGTTTCATACGGACCTCCAGCGGCCGTGGCTGACGGACGGCACGGCCGACTGGCTCTGGCCGGCCGCCGAGCGGGCCGGTGTCCCGCTGATGATCTTCCCGCCCGGCTCGATTCCCGCCGTGGACCGCATCGCCGAGCGCCATCCCGGCCTCAGGCTCGTCATCGATCACCTGGCCATCGGCACCGCCAAGAAGGACGACGAGGCGTTCGCCGGGCTGGCCGAGCTCTGCGCGCTGGCGCGGCGGCCCAACGTCGCGGTCAAGGCCTCGGCGCTGCCCTGCTACACCGCCGAGCCGTATCCGTACGACGGGCTCCACAAGCACATCCGCCGGGTCTACGACGCCTTCGGCCCGCGGCGGACGTTCTGGGGCACCGACTGGACGCGGCTGACCTGCTCGTGGCGCCAGGCCATCACGCTCTTCACCGAGGAGCTGCCCTGGCTCTCGGCCGAGGACAAGGAGTGGATCATGGGCCGCGCCATCTGCGACTGGCTCGGCTGGCCGCTGCCGAAGAAGGCCTGACGGCTAGAGCAGGCGAAAGAGGCGGACGGGCGCGTCGACGTTCTTGAGCGGCCGGATGCCGAGGTCCTCCGCCTCCACCTCCCGCCCGAGGCGGGCGCGCGTCGCCTCGCTGATCACGATGTCGCCGCTCTCGGCGACGGCGGCCAGCCGCGCGGCGATGTTGGTGGTGAGGCCGGAGGCGGTGTAGGTCCAGCGCGTGCCCGCGCGCCCCTCGATCTTGGTCGCGCCGAGCTGGGCGGGCCCGGTGTTGACGCCGATGTGCATGGCGAGCGGATCGAAGCGCTCTGCCAGCTCCGCGTTCAGCTCGCGCGCCCGCCGGTGGATCGCCCGGGCCGTGTCCACCGCGGCGCGCGGATGATCGCCCTCGTGGAAGATCACCATGAGCCCGTCGCCCGCCGTCTCGTTGACGTCGCCGCCGTGCTTGACGATCTCGTCGAGAAACGCGCCGAAGTAGCGCTCGACGAGCGCGTCGAGCGTGTCCTGGGGCAGCCGCGCCGAGAGCCGCGTGTAGCCCGTGATGTCGGCGAAGATCACGCTCACCTCGGTCTCGCGCTTCTCCAGCGAAGGCGCCTCGGGGGACTCCTCGATCAGCTCGCGCACGCGCTGGGGGACGAACTTCGCGAGGCTGGTGCGGATGAGCAGGCTGCGCTCGAGCTGCTGGGCGTACTCGACCACCTGCCGGTGCGCCTCCGCGTTGGCCACCGCCACCGCCGTCTGGTCGGCCAGCGTCTCGAGCAGCGCCAGATCCTCGTCGGTGTAGGGCGCCTCCGAGCGCTTCGGTCCCAGCAGCAGGAGGCCGTGGACTCCGTCCTGGAAACGCAGCGGCACGACGACCTCGGCGCGGAGCGCCCCATACGCCGCGAGCGTCGCCGGGGCCACCGCGGCGAAGCGCGGGTCGGCCGCCACCTGGTAGCGTGAGAGCGCGCCCGGCACCTCGCGCAGCACGGTCGCGATCGCGTCGGACGGCGCGCCGACGACGAGGCGCGGGTCGCGGACGTGCATGACCGACTCGATCGTGGCGGTGAGCCGGCGGGTGATCTCGTCGAGATCGAGCAGGCTCGCCATGGAGCGGGCCAGCGCCTGGATGGCGCGCGCGTAGTCGTACCGCTCCCGGAAGAAGGTGCGGTCCACCGCCGCCCGCAGCCACTCGCGCAGCGGGTTGAAGGCGAGCGCCACGGCGAACATGAACGCCCCGGAGAACCACGGCGAATGCGCGAGATCGGCGCGGGCCAGGAGCGCGTTCGCCGTCGCGATGGCGAGCGCGTAGGCGGCGGTGATGACGCCGGCCAGGGCCGCGTAGACCACCGAGCGGCGGATGACCACCGTCGCGTCGAACAGCCGGTAGCGCACGGTGGCGTAGGCGATGGCGAGCGGATAGATGAGGACGAGCGCCGAGCCGAGCTGCGGATCGACGGGGCTCCGGTAGAGCTGACTCAGGGGCGCGAGTCCGAGCACGAGGTAGCCGCCCAGGCCGAGCCCGATGCCCACCAGCAGCACCGTCGTCTGCTGATTGATCAGCGGCGAGGCCGCCCGCCGGCGCGTGTCGAGGAGCGCCAGGATCTTGATGGGGAACGACACGATGCCGAGCGCCAGGAGGAGGCCGAGGGCGAGCGCGTACGGCCATCCCCCGAGGAACATCTCGGGCCTGAGCACGTTCACCGCGGCGAGCGTGAGCGTCGTCACCGCCCCGAGGGCCGCCCCCAGCGTGTAGAGACGCGGGATCACGCGGTAGCGGCGTAGCCACGTCTCCCGAACCGGATTCACGGGATAGGTCAGGAAGAAGATCCAGCCGTGGACCGAGAGCAGGGCCGCGACCGCGCCGACGAGGAAGGCGCCGTACTTCGCGAGCCCGAGCGTCGCATCGGGGGTGGCGACGTTCGACACCGCCCACAGGCACATGTAGACGAGGAAGTTGCGGTTGGGCGCGCCCGCCGGGTTCTGCGTGTAGACGAACACGCCGAAGAGGAGCATCAGGCTCGAGACGAGGAAGTAGACGCCGAAGCGCCCGAGCACGTGCGACCAGCCGAAGGGCCGCGGCGCCAGCGCCGCCTCGCGGCGCGTCCCGGCGCGCTCCGCCTGGTAGCGCACGGGGGCCGGGCTCCGGCGGGCGCGCGCCAGCAGCGTGAGCGGGGAGCCGCCGTCGACTGCGACGATGCGATCGCCGACCTCGAGCCCGGCCGCGCGCGCGTCGGGCTCGAGCCAGGCGACGCGGTAATCGGGCGTCGCGAGGAAGCCGGGGTAGGGACGCCCCACGTCGGCGGCGAGCCCGCCGAAGATCCCGAGGACCACGAGACCGCTCGCGGCCACGAGCAGCCTCCCGCTCACGGCGTCGCTAGACCTCGATCGCGATCCACGCGCGCCGCCCGATGCGCCCCGTGAGCCGCGACAGGACATCGGCGAGCCACACCTGCCAGCCGTACTTCGCCCGCAGCGCCGCGTGCGCCCGCTCGATCGCCGCGGGCTCGGTGACGAGGCGGGCCGTCGCGTCCCGCCAGGCACCCTGCACGCGTCCGCGCGCATCCGAGGGCGCGACGCGTGCCCGCGACGACTGGCGCAAGCGCTTGACCTTGCCGGCGTCGCCCGCCGAGCACACGTAGAGCGTCCCGCCGGCCGCCGCGAACCAGACGGGGGTCGCCACCTCGGCGCCGCTCTTGCGGAAGGTCGCGAGGGCCAGGTAGCGATGCCGGTCGAGGTCGCCGATCGCGCTCACGCTGTGGCGATTTTACTTCTTGTTGTATGGCGTCCACTGAGGCGTTTCCTGCGTGTGTCACGTCGTGGACGCGCCACAATGACCTGCCATCGAGTCACGTGCTGTTCGAGATTCAGCCAACCCGCCCGGACTCCAGCAATTACCTGAGGGAGCTAACCCTCGTTCGTTACGACGGTCTTGAGTTTCGTGGAACTGGCACTTCGTATGCTCTTCCGGTCCGTTCATGAAGCTCGCACAGATTCTCATGACCATCGTTGCCGCGATGACGCTCGGCTTCGCTCCGGGGTTTGCCCAGGATGCGAGCATCGGAGTCAAGGCGCCGAGCCCCACGCCGGTCGCGACGCCTCCCACGATCCAGTACGAGGTGACCCGGCCGAGCGAGGACAACTACGCGCTCGGTGGCGCGCGGATCATCTACGACCCGGCTTTCTTGAGCGCGTTCTCGGTGCCCACCGAGACGCCGAACTCGACCGGGCGAGCCGGCCTGGCGGGCTGGTCGACGCCCAACGCGCCGGTCGCCGGCAGCGTCGCCGGATTCAAGGAGATCAACGGCTGGCTCGGGTTCGGCTTCGCCGTGAGCTGGGGCGGCCCGCCGCCCCGGAAGCCGGTGACGCGGCGCCCTCCGCCCAAAGACGCAGCGCTCCCGGGAGCCCCCGACACCTCCCGGTAGCGCAATCTCGCCGTTCGGGAACGGTGATGGGGTAGGCTACTCCCGCCGTGGTCGGGGCCACGGGGAGGAGCCGAACATGCCAGGAGTCGATCGGCGGGAATTCCTGAAGACCACCACGCTCACGGCCGTCGCGCTGTCGAGCGGCCTCGGCACCCGGGGCGCCGCCGCGCAGGGCAAGGCCGGCGGCACGCTCGTCTTCGCGAGCACGGCGCTGCCACCCAACATCGAGCCCCACATGCAGGGGCTCGACATCTGGCAGAAGCGCAAGCCGCTCATCTACGAGAACCTCGTGGTGGTCGACGAGGCCCTCGAGCCGAAGCCGGAGCTGGCCGAGCGCTGGGAGCAAACGTCGCCGACCGAGTACCTCTTCCACCTCCGCCGCGGCGTCAAGTTCCACAGCGGCAAGGAGCTCGACGCCGACGACGTGAAGTACACGTACGATCGCGTCCGCGACCCGAAGGTGAGCCCCGGCGCCAACGATCTCTTCTCGATCAAGCAGATCGACGTGGTCGACCGTCACACGGTGCGCTTCACGCTCACTGCGCCCGTCGCGACGTTCCTGATCAACCTGGCGGGGAAGTACAACGGCGTCGTCCCGAAGGGCGCCGCGGGCGACGGCAAGGAGCTCTTCGTGAAGGCGATCGGCACCGGGCCGTTCGCCGTGGCCGAGTTCGATCCGAGCCGACGGCTCGCCCTCAAGCGCAACCTCGCCTACTGGGGAGCCCAGAAGCCCCTGCTCGACGAGATCGTCTTCCAGGCGATCCCGGACGAGTCGTCCGTGGTCGCCGGCCTGCGCACCGGGCAGGTGGCGATGGCGGAGTTCTCCTCGGCCCTGATCTACCAGGTGGCGCGCGGCATCGCCACGCTCGACACGGTGCAGGCTTCCTCCACGCGCTGGGTCGTCCTCGACCTGGCGGGCGATCAGGAGCCGACGAGCCGGCTCGAGGTGCGCCAGGCCATCGCGCTCGCGATCGATCGCGCCGCCATCTTGCAGATCGCCGGCTCGGGCCTCGGCCAGCGCCTGGGCGTGCTGCCGCCAGGCATGAAGGGCTGGGCGCTGCCCTGGCAGGAGCTGCCGAATCAGCAGCGCGACGTCGCCAAGGCGAAGGCACTCTTACGAACGGCCGGCTTCGCCGGGCGCGTGCCGATGAGGATCCGCAACATCGTCGGGTTCCCCGCGCTCGCCGCCGCGCTGCCGGTGATCGTCGACAACCTCAAGGAGGCCGGCATCGACGCGACCGTCGAGACCGTGGACGGCGGCGTGTGGATCAAGGACTGGATCGTGCCGCAGTCGCCGCCCACGATGAACGACTGGGGCGGCTTCGTCGATCCCGACCAGACGTTCTTCCGTCACTTCCACTCGGCGCCGGGCGGCAAGGACTTTCGCCGCTGGAGCAACAAGAAGGCCGACGAGCTGCTCGAGACCGGCCGCGCCACGCTCGAGCGCGCCCGCCGCAAGCCGATCTACGACCAGCTCCAGCGGCTCCTGGCGGAGGACCCGATCAGCATTCCGCTCTACTCCCCGGACCTTCTCTACGCGATGCAGAAGAGCCTCAGGGGCTTCCAGCCGCACCCGACCGGTTTCTACTACGGCCTCCGGTTCGCCTGGCTCGAGCGCTGAGGTGACGCGGATCCGCGCACGGGGTCCACGGCTGATCTGACGCGTCAGGCATGAGCGCCTACGTCGCCCGGCGGCTCCTCGCGACGGCGCTCACCCTGCTCGGCGTGAGCGTCCTCGTCTTCGGCATGGTCCGCCTGGTCCCGGGGACGATCGTCGAGCAGCTCCTGGGACAGGCGGCGATGGGCTCGCCCGAGGTCCTCGCGAGCTTCCGCCGCTTCTTCGGCCTCGACCGCCCCGCCCACCTGCAATACATCGACTGGCTCGGCGGCGCCCTCCGGGGCGACCTCGGCGTCTCCTGGCTCTCGGGCAAGCCGGTGCTGGCGCTCTTCCTCGAGCGCCTGCCGGTCTCCGCCGAGCTCGCGCTGCTCGCCGTGGGCTGGTCGCTCCTGCTCGGCGTGCCGCTCGGCACCGCGTCCGCGATGTGGCGGGGCGGCGCGCGCGACGGTGCCATCCGGGTGGGCGCCACGCTCGGCCTGTCGCTGCCCGCCTTCTGGCAGGGGACCGTGCTGATCCTACTCTTCTCCGTCTACCTCGGCTGGATGCCGTCGCTCCAGTGGGTCTCGGTGGCGCGGAACCCGGCCGCGAACCTGGCGACGATGGCGCTGCCCGCGCTGACCCTCGGCACGGCGACGGCGGCGATGATCACGCGCATGTCGCGCTCCTCCATGCTCGACGTGCTGGGGCGCGAGTACATCCGTACCGCGCGCGCCAAGGGCGTGTCGGAGCGACGCGTGACCTTCCACCACGCCCTCCGCAACGCGCTGATCCCCGTGGTGACGGTCGCCGGTGTGCAGCTCGGCTACATCGTCGGCGGCATCGTCGTGGTCGAGGACGTCTTCACGCTCCCGGGCGTCGGGCGCCTGCTCCTCGACGCGATCTTCCAGCGCGACTACCCGGTGGTGCAGGGGGTCATCCTGCTCCTCGGCGCGATCTTCATGACGCTGAACCTCTGCGTGGACCTGCTCTACGTGGCGCTCGACCCGAGGCTCCGCCGTGAGTGAGCCCGGTCGCGCGCGCTGGCGCCGCGCCGCGCGGAGCCCGCTGTTCCTGGGGGCGTGCCTGGCCCTCGCGGCGCTCGTCGGCGCGGGCCTGCTCGCCGACCTCGTCGCGCCCTACTCGCCGACCGCGGTGGACGCGCCCCAGGTCTTCCGCGGCCCGAGCGCGAGCCACCCGTTCGGGACCGACCGCTTCGGCCGCGACGTCCTCTCGCGCATCCTCTTCGGCATCCGCGTCTCGCTCGGCATCGCCGGCGCGTCGATCCTCGCCGCCGTCGGCGTGGGCGGAGTCCTCGGCCTCCTGGCCGGGCTCGGCCGCGCCGTCGACCAGCTCCTCGGCCGCGTCATGGACGTCTTCTTCGCGTTCCCGCCGATCCTGCTCGCGATCGGCGTCGCCGCGGTCCTCGGCGCCGGGCCGGGTGTAGCCGTCGTCGCGATCGCGACCGTCTACGCGCCCTTCTTCTTCCGCGTCGTCCGGGCGAGCGTGCTGGCCGAGTCGGCGCAAGTCTACGTCGAGGCCGCCGAGGCGCTCGGCGCCGGCCGCGCCGCCGTCCTCGTGCGCCACATCCTGCCCAACGCGCTGTCGCCGGTCATCGTCCAGACGGCCGTGTGCCTGTCCTACGCGATCCTGATCGAGTCCGCGCTCTCCTACCTCGGCGTCGGCGTCCAGCCGCCCGCGCCCTCCTGGGGCGCCATCCTGAACGAGGGCAAGGAGTTCCTGGCGCTGGCGCCGTGGGTCTCGCTTTTTCCGGGCGGCGCGATCGTGCTGGCCGTGCTGGCGTTCAACATCATCGGCGACGGGCTGCGAGACGCCCTCGATCCGAGAGCGGAGGTGAGGTGACATGCGCTTCGAACGTCGGGCGAGCAGTCAGCGCGGCTTCACGGAGAACACCACGCGGCGATTCTGCGACCGGCAGGCCTCGGTCGGGTCCGGGCAGAGCTGGATCTCGTTTCCGAAGCTCACGGTCGAGATGCGCTCGGCGGCGACGCCGCGCGAGACGAGGTACTCGCGCGCCGCCCCTGCCCGGCGCTCACCGAGGGCCAGGTTGTACTCCGCGGTGCCCCGCTCGTCGCAATACCCCTCGATCCGCACGAGCATGTGGGGGTTCGCCTTGAGCCACTCGGCGTTGGCCTCGAGGATCTTCGCATCGTCGGGCCGGATCGCGGACTTGTCGAAGTCGAAGTAGACGGGCTTCACCGCGTCGATGCTCGCGAACTCCGCCGCGGTGGGCCGGACCGGCTCGGGCGCCGGGGGCGGGGGCGCGGGGGCGACGGCGACGGGCTCGGGCGCCTTCGGCGGCTCGGGCGCGACGGGCTCCGGCGCGGGGGCTGGCGGCGGCGGGGGAGGCGGCGCAGGCGCGGCGGCGACCGGCGCGGGTGGCGGGACGCGCGTCAGCACGATCCGCACGGTGGGCGAGGTGTCGCGGAGGGAGCCGACCATGCGGTCGCCCTCCACCGTGAGGTCGGCGGTGACGAGTCGGCCACCGAGCGCGTGGCGCATGACGACCTGGCTGCCCGAGACTTCGAAGTCCACGCGAACGCCGCTGAGCCCGGCGTCGATCACCGTCTCCGGCATCGCCTGGGTGACGCCCGTGGTGTGGAGCGCGAGTCGTCCGGTGCCGGAGGCGCCCTGCTGGACGAGACGCGCGGTCGCGTCGTCACGACGCGCCAGGCCGTCCACGTCGTCGAAGCCTCCCCACGCCCCGACCCACTGGCCGGAGATGTCCACGGCCGGCGGCGCACCGGCCGTAGAGTCGGCCGCCTGCATCGTGCCGCAGCCGGTCACCGCGAGCGTGATGGCCACCAATAGAAGTCCGACTCGTCGCATGCCGCCCTCCTTCATAGAAGTCCACCGAGAGGTCGTGCAAAGAGGATACCGGACCGCGCGCACACGTGTTCTCGCGAACTTAACGAGCGCGACGTGGGGCAGCCTGACACTCGACAGCGTCGGCGGCTCATCACACTGAGCGACGCCCGTCTGTCTCAGGCCACCCACGGTTCACGCCGGCCTCGCGGACCCCGCTACAGATGAGCATAGTGACGCGCACATGAAATGTACGCATTATTTGATGACTCGTGCCGCGCGCTATCCCACCTCAGCGCGGATCTTCGCGTGCAGTGCCTCCAGCGCGTCGAGCATCGCGTCGACCGATCGCGCGCCGGCCTGGAAGATCGCGGTCGCGTTGAGCGAGACCCACCCGAAGCCCATCGCCTGGAGCTCGACGACGCGCGCGACGACGCGGTCGAGCTCGGCGTAGAAGCGCCGGCCCTCGGCGTCCCGTGGGGGCGGCGCGACCATGCTCTGCAGGCCGATGGCGGCGGGATCGCGGCCGGCAGCCTCGGCGTGGCCCCGGATGGCGCCGAGGGCGCGCCGGGCGCTCGCGGCGTCGGTGACGCGGCTCGCGAGCCAGCCGTCGCCCAGCTGCCCCACGCGGCGCCAGGCGGGCTCGGACATGCCGCCGATCCAGAGGGGGAGCCGGCG
>WNGI01004332.1_pt1 | contig 18452 bp, 21 predicted proteins | sample 5400621 | NCBI WGS metagenome assembly WNGI01 (sample SAMN13153374, study PRJNA577476) | soil metagenome | isolation source: 20 cm soil or saprolite under Garry oak tree replicate 1 | place: USA:California | collected 2016-06-15
TCTCCGCGGATGGCGTGCGGTGGGAGCGAACCTCCACGTTCCCAGCAAACCCGGCCATCGTGGCGACCCCTACGCGATTGATCGCCCTCGTCAATCGCCCCGGTCCGCCGCAGGCGGTCGAAGCGTGGGCATCGCTTGACGGTAGGAGCTGGCAACGCGATGAGAGTCTGGCCTTAAGCGGTGCGTCTCTCGGAAGGCTTGCCGCGCACGCAAGGACGATCGTGGCGATCGGGACCGATGCCGCCGGCCGACCCGCGATGTGGCGGTCAATCGATTCTGCCGCATGGAGTTCCGTCCAGGAGCCATCCACGCGCGCGATCGTGCGTCGTGTCGCGGCGGTCCGCGATGGATTTGTTGCGATTGGTCGTGATGGCGAACCCGACGTCGGTCGGGGCGGCGTCGGAGTTCGCGGTGTCGGGCGGCCGGCGGCATGGTGGTCCGCCGACGGGGGCGCATGGAGCGTCCTGCAGGTCCAGGGAGTTGAAGCAGAGGGCGCGGAGCTTTCCGACATCTTCGAGGTGACCGATGGCTACTTCGCCGTCGGATCGGATACGACGACCCCAGGCCAAAACCCGCGGAGTCCGCTGCTGTGGTTCTCCACTGACGCTCGAGACTGGCGGATCGCCGGTCCCCCTGCCCACTGGGGGCGCGCCAGCGCGAATGGTCGGCAGGCTGTGATCTTCGCGGCAGCCGACTTTGGCACGGTCGCGCTCGGCGCCTGGGCATCACAGGATGGGCGCGGCTGGAATCAGCTCTCCTTCAGCGGTGACGTTGCCGAGATGCCGGCGTTCGAGACCGCCGTCGGGCAATCGACCCGCGTCGATAGCGTCTTCGCTGAGCCGAATGGGATCATCGTGATCGGGCAGCAGAACGGTCACATAACGGCATGGTTTGCCGAAGCAGTCGGTCGCTGAGCCTTGGCGTCAGTTGCGGTGGACCGTGATGCCCGGGTCAGTCTCCAGCCGGTAGCCCCCGCCTCGCGCGACAAGTCGGACTCCGCGAGCCGAGGCGAGCACTCGACGGAGATCCTTCGTGGCTGCATAGAGATTGCGCACCGCCTTATCGCCCTCGCTCTCTGGCCATAGGGTGTCGGCGAGCTCGTCGCGGGGGATGCCGTGGGGATGCGCCTCGACGAGCAGCGCGAAGAGTCTCCTCAGCACGCGTGCGCCGGACCGCCGTTGCCATGCCTCATCCGGGAGGGGCGTCCCTGCGACCGAGATGTCGTTGGGCGTGACTTCGACGAGCGCGCGTGCCACGTCGAGGATGCCGGCGGCGACCTGAAGAAGACCGTCGGCGCAGCGGTCACCTCCGTCGAGACGGGCTGCGTCGAGCACTTCTCGCCCCCACCAGCTTGGCGACACGCGAACCGGACCGCGTCGCCGCAGGGTGCAGGCTTCGCGCGCGGCAGCTTTCGCTCCTTTCAGCGCGTTGGCCCTGCGATACGCAACCGCGCGCCAAAACATCAGGGCGACCGCGGTGACAACGTCGGACCGCTCCAAGTAACCCGTCGCGAGCTCCCCGAAGAGCTTCGCGGCGTTCAGAGAGTCGCCGTCGATGAGCGAGAACATCGCGTCGAGGGTCGCGAGCGCTTCGACCTGCGCCTCGCCGGAGAGTTTCCTCGCGGACGCCGCTGCGCGATCGGCGGCGGCGCGGTCCTTTCGCTTCAGTGCGAGCCATGACTCGCGGATCCAGCACCATACGACCAGGTCTCGCAGCTTCGCCGCCTCACTCATAGATCGCGCCTCGCCGATCGCGCGGGTCGCCTCTTCGATCTCGTCGCGCAGCTCGAAGAAGATCGAGCGGTTGTAGGCCGCGTACGCGCGCATCAAAGGAATTCCGAGCCGAAGCGCATCGCGACTCGCGGCGTCGAGCTCCGTATCCGCGAGGTCCAGATCGGCGGCGCAAATCGCGGCGTAGGCGAGTCCGTTGTGGAGCGCCGGCGCGAGGCGAGGATCAAGGTCGTGCGCCCGCAACGTCTCGAGCGCGTGGCGATACATCGTGAGCGCCTCAGCTGGGCTTTCGTGCGCGAGGGCCTCGGCGAGATTGCGCAGCTCGAGCACGCGGCTTAGCGGGCTGAGCGCGGTCCGAGCCTTCGCGATGGCCTGCCGGTAGAACGTGATCGCATCCGTGCGCTCGCCGCGCCGGTCCGCGATGAGCGCGCGGAGGTGAAGCAGATCGCTCGACGGGCGATGTGAGAAGGATTGGGCCCACGCGATGACCGACTCGGCGGCCTCGGTGCCACCTTCGTCGAGCAGAACGCAGCCGAGCTCGAAAGCCAGCCGAGCGCGAAGCGGTTCTGCCGTGCGCCGGGAGGTCCGCGATTGCGCGCGCGTCAGCCATGCCCGTGCGCTGTCGCGCTCGCCGCGGAGAAGTGCTCGCCGTCCGGCGGCGAAGAGCAAAGGAACACTTTCGGTTGTGTCGGTCACGCGCGAGAGCATCGGATCGAGGCGGTCGCTCCCCTTGTCGAGCGAGGCCACGATGCGCGGGAGATCCGGCGCGAGCGGACGTTTTCGTGGTGTGGCGGCCACCGTGCGCCGTAGGGTATGCGGGTGAGCCGTGGCCTCGTCGCCGTGGTCGGCCGTCCGAACGTCGGGAAGTCGACCCTGTTCAATCGTCTCGTCGGCGACCGCGTCGCCATCGTCGAGGACGAGCCGGGGACTACCCGGGACCGCGTCTATGCCACCGTCGAGTGGCGCGGCCGCGAGTTCACGCTCGTCGACACGGGAGGTCTTGACGACGGCAGGGGCGAGGTCGAGGCAGGCGTGAGGAGACAGGCGGAGGCCGCGATCGACGAAGCCGACGTCGTGATGTTCGTGGTCGACGCGCAGTCGGGCATCCTGCCGGTCGAGCACGACGTCGCGGACCGGCTGCGCCGGAGTCGCAAGCCGGTGGTGATGGCCGCGAACAAGGCCGAATCGTGGAAGACCGAAGCGCAGGCCGCGGAGTTCTACGAGCTCGGCCTCGGCGAGCTTCACACGGTCTCCGCGCTCCAGGGCATCGGGACTGGCGACCTGCTCGACGCGGTGGTCGCGAAGCTTCCGCCGCCGACCGACGAGGAACCAGACACGGGGGAGGCGCGCATCGCCATCGTCGGCCGCCCGAATGTCGGGAAGTCGAGCTTCCTCAACCGCCTCGCCGGCGAGGAGCGTGCCGTCGTGAGCGAGATACCCGGAACGACGCGCGACGCGATCGACACGGTGATCGAGCGCGAGGGCCGCCGCATCCGGCTGATCGACACGGCGGGAATCCGGCGCCGCGGCCACATTGACGAGGGCATCGAGAAATTCGCGCTGTTGCGAACGGTGCGCGCGATCGAGCGTGCCGATGCCGCGATCCTCATCACCGACGCGATAGAGGGGATAACCGCTCAGGATTCGCACATTGCGGGCTATGCGCTCGAGGCGTATATCGGCCTCGTGCTGGCGGTGAACAAGTGGGATCTTGTCGCTCGCAGCCCCGAGACCACGGCGGCCGTCGAGAGCGAGATCGGGCGCGAGTTCCAGTTCGCGCCCTGGATGGATCACCGGCTCGTCTCGGCGAAGACTGGGCGGGGCGTGGAAGACACCCTCAACGCCGCCGTCGCTGTCGTCGACGAGCGCAAGAAACGGATCCCTACGGCAGAGCTGCACCGCCTGCTGACGGAAGCGGTCGCGGCGCACCCGCCGCCGAGTGATCGGAACGGCAAGGAGGTACGTTTTCATCACGTGACCCAGGCGAAGGGACCCGCGCCGACGTTCGTGTTCTTCGTCGACCGTCCGGCTGCGGTCCACTTCTCCTACACGCGCTACCTGGAGAACCGCATCCGCGAGCGCTACGACTTTCACGGCACGCCGATAAAGATCGAGCTCCGTGGAGCGCGGGAGTGATCGACTCGCCAGCCTCCGCTGTCGCGCTCGTTCTCGTCGGGCTCGTCGGTTACCTCGTGGGCTCGATCTCGAGCGGGTACATCGTCGGCCGCATCTACCGGAACGTCGACCTACGGAACGTCGGCTCCGGTTCCACCGGCGCCACGAACACGTTCCGCACGCTCGGGACCGGCGCCGGACTGCTCGTCGCGATCTTCGACATCCTGAAGGGCTCGCTCGCGGTGGTCTTCGCCCAGCTCGTTTTCTCTGAGGGCAGCGCTGGGCGTCCCGTCGCCGAGGCCGTCGCCGCGGTCGCGGTGGTCTCGGGACACTGCTGGCCCGTCACACTCCGCGGGCGCGGCGGCCGCGGCGTCGCGACGGGGTTCGGCGCGCTCCTCTTCGTCGCGACGCCGGCATGGGCGACCGCCGTCCTGTTCTTCGCGATCGCCCTCGCGCTGACGCGCATGGTGTCCGTAAGCTCGCTCGCGTCGGTGATCGGCGCGCTGGTCGGCTACCTCCTCTTCTGCGCGACCGGGTGGCTCCACTTCAACTGGTGGACCTTTCTCTTCATCGTGATCGCTGGCACCGTCGTCTTCATCCGCCACCGCTCGAACATCGAGCGCATCGTTCGCGGGGTCGAACCGCGCGTCGGCACGTCATGACGGTGACCGTGCTCCAGGCTGGATCCTGGGGCACGACCCTCGCGACGATCCTCGCGCGCGACGGTGGCAAGGACGTGATCCTCTGGGCCAGAGACCCCGCGCAGGCCAAGGAGATCTCGGCGCGACGCGAGAATCGGAAATACCTCGCCGGCATACGCGTGCCCGACAGAGTGGAGGTGACCGCCGATCTCGAGCGGGCGCTCGCCTCGGACGACCTCGTCGTGGCGGCGCCGAGTCGCGGCGTCCGGGAGCTGCGCGATCGCGTCAAGCCGCTGCTGCGCAAAGGCCACCGGCTGCTCTCCGCGACGAAGGGCCTCGCGGAGGACGGCCGGCGGATGAGCCAGATCTGGGCCGAAGCCTTCGCGCCGGAACGGGTCGCGGTGCTCTCCGGTCCGAACATCAGCAGAGAGATTGCGGCGGGCCTGCCTGCGCCGACGGTCATCGCCTCGGTCGATCCGGCGATGGCGCGGCATTTTCAGGCGCTCGTCGGCACGCCGATGTTCCGCGTGTACACGAACGCCGATGTCGTCGGAGTCGAGCTCTGCGGAGCGCTCAAGAACATCATCGCGCTCGGCGCCGGGGCTGTGGACGGCATGGGGTACGGCGAGAACGCCAAAGCCGGATTCGTGACGCGCGGCCTCGCCGAGATCGCGCGCTACGGGTTCGCCGAGGGTGCGAACCCGCTGACGGTGGCCGGCCTCGCGGGGTTCGGCGATCTCATCGCCACCTGCACGAGCAAGTTCTCACGCAACCGTATGGTCGGCGAGATGCTGGCGAAGGGCGTCCCGGTAAGCGACATCGCCCAGCGGCTCGGCGGCCAGGTCGCGGAGGGGATGTCGACCGCCGAGGCGACCTACGGCGCCGCTCAGCGGCGCGGGGTGGTCATGCCGATCACCGAGCAGACGCACCTCGTCCTGAGCGAGGGCAAACCCATTCGCGAGGCGATGCGCGACCTCATGGACCGCGAGCAGGGCGAGGAGGTCGCGGGCCCGCTCGCCGAGATCTCCCACCTTCTTGCAACCTTCGCAGCCACGCAAAAGGAGGGGGCGGCCACCGGCTCTAGGCGAACATAGGACGGTGAGGCTCTATCCGCCGCTCGCCCTCGTTGGCGCTCTCGTCGTCGCCTGCCAGGCGGGCTCGCCGCCGACGGCGGTCACGCCCTCTGGATCGGTCGGCGCGACTCGCTCGCTTGCCGTGGTCGTTACCGCTACCGCCGGAGCGCCCGTGGTCGGTGCCGACGTGTGCGCGTTCACGGTCGCCGGCGCGCAGGAACGCTGCGGCGAAACGAGCGCCGCGGGAACCGCGCGCCTCGGGCTGCGTCCCGGCGCCTATCAGGTGATCGTTACGCCGCGCGCCCCAACACGCCTTGCGGTTGGAAGAACCTGGGCGGACGTTCTCGACGCCGATGCGACGAGCGTCGTCCAGCTCGATCCGCATTCGAAGATCAACGGAGTCATCAAGGGCGAGACCGGCGCGGCGGTGATCGATGCCGAGGTATGCGCGCACCCGCCGTCGGTGTCGGCGTCACCGACCTGCGCACGGAGCGCCGGAGAGGGGAAGTTTTCCATCGACGTCCGCTCGGACGTGTACAAGCTGGACGTCACGGGGCCACCCGGCGGAAAGCTGCTCCCGCAGTGGGCGAGTGGACGGCTCTCGAGTGGCGACGCGGACATGGTCGACGTCCGTTCCGCCGACGTCGATGGCATCGCGGTCACGATGATCAAGGGCGTCCTCCTGACCGGCGTGATCCGCGGCCCGGACGGTCCCGTCGAGGAGGCCCAGATCTGCGTGCGAACGCTCGCCGCGCCGTTGCCGTGGGATTGCGAGAGATCCAAGAAGAACGGCTCGTATCTCGTGCTGGTGGAGCCCGGCCGCTACTACATGTGGACCGTCCCGCCCGACCACACGCGTCTCCTCGCGCAGTGGTACCCCGGCGTACTCGAGGGCGTGAACACCACCGACATCAACATGGACCACGACCGTCAGATCGATGTCGACCTCGATCCCGGTCCGCAGCTGCGTGGAAAGGTGACCCTGGCGGACGGCACACCGGTGAGCGGCGCTTACGTGTGCGTCGACACGCCATTCCCGACCGGCCGCATCTGCCGCCCGAGTTCGGGCGACGGCTCTTACGCGGTGACGACCCGGCCCCAGACGTACACCGTGCAGGTGCTCGCTCCGATAAACAGCGATCTCATCAGCGAATACTGGCTTGGCAAACGCACGTGGGTCGACGCGAACGACGTCAGCCTCGGCAACGCCGACCGGACCCTAGATATCACGATGCGTAAAGGCATCCGCGTGACTGGCGTGATCCGCGACACGCGCGGTGTGGCGCTCGAAGGCGCGACGCTGAACTTCAATGACGACCTCGGCCCGTTCGCGGCGACCGATACCGATATCAGTGGGACCTATAGCTTGGTCGTGCCGCCGGGCACCTACCAAGTCGAAGTCTTCGCACCCTTCCGCGGCGAGCGCGGCGATCTCCTCTCGCAACCAGCGCGCGAGCTCGTGGTCAAGGACTTCGTCCGATATGACGTGGTGCTCGAGGATGCCAATCCGTGAGTCGTGCTAGAACGGAGCCGACCACTCAACAAATGGGGGAAAGACTCATGTTCTTGTCACGACTACTGAAGCCGACGGTCACTGCCTCCGCGCACTGCGACCTGCCGTGCGGCGTCTACGACCCGGAGCAGGCGCGCATCGAGGCGGAGTCCTGCTACAAGATCATCGAGAAGTACAAGGCGTCGACCGACGAGCTGTTCAAAACCCGAGCGATCGTCATCAAGGAAGAGCGGGCCGAGCTCGCGAAGCACCACATCGACGTCCTCTGGAGCGACTACTTCAAGCCCGAGCATGTCCAGAAATACCCCGAGATCACGGAGCTCTGCTGGAAGGCGGCGAAGCAATGCTCGAAGGTCAAGGGCTCGCTCGATCTCGGCGACGCCAAGACCCTGCTGGACATGATCGACAAGATCGCCGACGTCTGGACGAAGGCGGGCGGGCCGCAAGCCACGCGGGTCCAGAACGGGGTCGCCGCGCGAGCCTAACCCGGTGATTCATCGCGTCGCCGTGACGGGCCGAAGCATGGAACCAGCGCTCTGGGCCGGTGACTGGATCGTCGTGGCCGGGGTTGGACGCGGGCCACGCGTGGGGGAGATCGTCCTCCTCCGTGACCCGCGGGAACCGGAGCGCCTCATGCTGAAACGAGTCGCCGCCGTGGCCGACGGGGCCTGCACGGTGCTTGGCGACCGTCCAGAAGAAAGCACCGACAGCCGCGCGTTCGGGCCGGTGCCGCTCGGCAACCTCCTCGGGCGCGCTCTCTTCCGGTATGCGCCGATCGGGCGAATCGGCTGGCTTTGGTGAGGCGCGTTTGTAAACTGACGGTGTGGCAACCGTGGTTTGCGCGCGATGCGGTCAGGAGCGCGAGGGTGCCGGGAAAGTAGGGCTTCCTGGCTCGCTCGGAGCGGACATCGAGGCGCGGATCTGCGCCGAGTGCTGGAAAGAGTGGCTCACCACGCAAATACGGGTCATCAATCACTATGGCCTGCGGCCGGCCCAGCGGGAGGATCGCGACAAGCTCTACGAGCTCACGCGCGACTTCCTGCAGCTCGGCGTCCCGGTTTCGGAGGTCTGATGGAGACGACGGTCACGACGACGGAGCCAGGCGATCCGAAGAGCTCGAGCGGCGTCTACGTGTACTGCATCATCGAGTGCAGCGAGCCGCGCGACTTCGGCAAGATCGGCATCGGCGGCCGTGGCGATGATGTGTTCACGGTGCATTACCGCGACCTCGCGGCGGTCGTGAGCCGCGCGGCGCTCCAGGTCTACGACCCGACGCGCGAGAACGCGCTCACCCACGAGCATGTGAACGAGGTCGTCATGATCGACAACGGCTTCACGCCGGTGCCGATGAGCTTCGGGACCCTCTTCAAGACGGAAGAGGACACCATCGAATTCCTCAAGGACACGTATGACGCGCTCCGCGACGTCCTCCAGAAGATGAAGGACAAGCTCGAGTTCGGACTGAAGGTGAACTGGGACCGCGAATCGGTCCTCTCGGAGATCGAGCAGGAGAACGAAGAGCTCCGGCGGCTCAAGGCCGAGATCGAATCGAATCAGCAGACGTCCACGTACTTTGCGCGGATGCAGCTCGGCCGCCTCGTCGAGCAGGCCCTCGCGGACAAGGCTGACGCGTACGTGCGCGAGATCTATGACGAGCTCCAAGAGGCGGCGATTGCGTCGCGGTCCAACAAAGTGATCGGCGACAAGATGATCATGAATGCCGCCTTCCTGGTCGCGCGTAGCAAGCAGGAGCAGTTCGACCAGAAAGTGCACGAGATCGGTAAGCGCTACGAAGGAAAGCTCAGCTTCAAATACACCGGCCCGTGGCCGCCCTACAACTTCGTGACGATCCGGCTCCAGCTCGAGCGGTCGGCGAGCGTGTAGCCCGCATGATTCTGTTCAAGCTCCTCGCCCTTCCGATCACCGCACCCGCGGCAGGCATCCGGTACTGCATCGACAAGGTTGTCGAATTCGCGGAGCACGAGCTCACCGACGACGAGCCTGTGCGCGTGCAGCTGCTCGAGCTCCAGCTCGACCTCGAAGAAGGTCGCGTCACCGAGGAGGAGTACACCGAGCGGGAGACCGTGCTCCTGGCTCGTCTGCGTGAGGTGCGCGAGTACCGCAAGCAGCTGGCGCGTGAGGCCGCGGAGGCGTCCGCACCGGCGGTCGGGGAAGAGCGAACGGTCGTCATCGAGGTGCCTGAGGAGCTCGAGTGACCGGAGAGCTTCGTTACCTGTATGCGGTCGCCCGTGCGAATGCCGCGGGCGCGATCGCGGGAGCGAGCCTGCGCGGCATCGAAGGCGGTCCGGTCGAAGTGATCGTCGAAGGCGCTCTCCTCGGCGTGAACAGCATCGTGCCGGTCGAGGCCTACGAGGAGCAGCCTCTGAACGAGCGGCTTCAGGATTTGGAGTGGCTCGCGCCGCGCGCCGCCGCGCACCAGGAGGTCAACGGCAGGCTGCTGGATCTGGCGGGTGCGGTCATTCCCCTTGCCTTCGGCGCGATCTACCGCGGGACCGACGGCGTCCGGGATCTCCTTCGCACACGTGCCAGTGAGTTCGCGGATCGCCTCCGCGCCGTGGATGGACGAGCGGAGTGGATCGTCTCGATCGAGCGTGAGGGATCCGAGGCCCTCGAGGGCGATGCGGTTCGCCTTCTGGACGCCGAGATCGCCGCCGCCGCTCCTGGCCGTGCGTTCCTCCTTCGCAAGCGTCGCGACGAGGTTGCACGGGACGAGCGACGGATGCGCGATGTCGCCGTGGCTGAGGAGGCCTGGGCGACGATCGAAGCTATCGCCGAGCGCGTCTACCGCGAACCGCTGATCGAGGACCCGACCGCAGCGGCCGTCGCGCGCTTCAGCGTCCTCGCCAACCGCGATCGCGAGGTCGAGCTCGGCGACGTCGTGCGGCGGCTCGGTGCGACCGGAACGTCTGCGGGATATCGCGTGCGGCTCTCGGGCCCCTGGCCGGCGTATCGCTTCGGCGGTCTTCCGAGCGAGCGTGTCGCCTCCGCATGAAGGAGCTCACCAGAGACGACGCAACGCTGCTCGAGCTCGTCGACCGCCTTCTGAACAAGGGCGTCGTCTTGACCGGCGAAGCGACGATTTCCGTCGCCGGCGTCGACCTCATCTACCTCGGGCTGAACGTCGTGCTCGCCGCGGTCGAGTCGATCGAAAAATCACAAGAGCGCCGTGCATCGTGACGCTCCTCGCACATGCGATCACGGCGGCTCCCCCGGCCACGCTGTCGCCCGAGGGCCTTCGGGGCCGCCCCCTCGCCTGGTCCGAAGCCTCTGCGGGCCTCGGCTTGTGGAGCACGGATTGGACGCCCGACTTGAAGCTCGAGCGTCCGGACGCCCTCGAACACCACCGTTTGGTCGAGCGGATCTGCGCGGCACAGCCGTGCCTACCCGTGCGCTTTGGCACGGCCTTCGCGAACGCGGACGCGGCCCGCGCCTCGCTCGACAAACGTGCCGAGACGCTACACGCGGCGCTCGCGCGCGTTAGTGGAAAGAGTGAGCTCGCGCTGACGCTTCTTTGGCGGGACAAGGCCGCCGTGACGCCGCGCCCCGTGACGGGTCCCGGGCGCCGCTACATGGAGGAGCGCCGGGCGGAGCTTGGCGCCCGTGAAGCTAAGCGGGCCCGTGCGGAAACGATGGTCGAACGCATCGTCACCGAGCTTGCGATCGAGCGACCCCTTGTCTGGCATGAGACGTGCACCACCGCGAACGTGGCCGTCTCGCTGGCTGTCCTCGTGCCAACCGAGCGCGCGCTCGAGCGCAAGGCGGAGCTCGGCCGGATCGCCTCCGAGTTCGGCGACGTCATCACGGTCCTGAACGGGCCGTGGCCGCCGTACACGTTCGCGAGGACCGAATGACCATCGACGCGGAGCTCGATGATCTGCGCCGCGAGGTGGAGCGACTTCGTGGCATCCTGCCCGATCGGGTGGATGTAGATCCCGACGCAATCGAGAACGGGCTCGCCAAGCTCGTCCTCACGCTCGTCGAGTTCCTGCGACAGTTGCTCGAGCGACAGGCCGTGCGGCGCATGGAAGGAGGCTCATTGAGCGACGAAGAGGTGGAGCGCATGGGCGTCGCGCTCATGCGGCTCGAGGAAAAGGTCCACGAGATGGCGCGAACCTTCGGGATCGACCCGACCGAGCTGAACCTCGAAGTTGGGCCGCTGGGGAGGCTCATATGACCATGCAGGCGAGGGGAGTCGCGGTCCCGCGCGAGTCGACGACGCTCGCGGACCTTCTCGATCGTGTTTTGGACAAAGGTCTCGTCGTCGCCGGAGACATCTCGGTCTCCCTCGCGAATGTGGAGCTGCTGACCATTCGCATCCGTTTGCTGGTCTGCTCGATCGACAAGGCTGAGCAGATCGGTTTGAACTGGTGGAAGTACGACCGCGAGCTCACGAGACGCGACGGCGAGGACCAGACGGCGATCGGCCGCTTGGAGAAGCGCATCGCCGAGCTCGAGCGCGAACTCGAGCGATCACGGAAGCCAGGGAGGTAGACCTCAAATGCCAGTCGAACGCGCACCCGGCGGCACGAGCCTCATCGATGTCCTCGACCGAATACTCGATAAGGGCATCATCATCGATGCGTGGGTCCGGATCTCACTCGTCGGCATCGACCTCGTCACCGTCGAGGCACGAGTGGTCGTGGCCTCGATCGACACATATCTCCGTTACGCGGACGCCCTCGGCCTCATGTCGGCGCAGCGCACGGGCAGTCTCGGCGCGGGGGGCGGGTCGGTCGAATCGACGACCAGCCGTTCGCGTTCTTCGGAGCGCGCCTAACGGACCGATTGACTAGCCATGGCTGATGTCCTCGAGCGTGCGCGTCGACGCTCGGCCCCGCGAAGCGATGCGCGCGAGACGCTGGAGCCGTTGCTGGACGAGCTCATGCGGAGCCTCGGATTCGAGCGGGCTGCCGTCCTTCTCTACGACGAGGATCGCGCGGCTCTCGCCGGAAGCTTCGGGATCGGCGTGCCGGATGCGATCGCTCGAGAGCTCGTGATTCCGGTCGCGCTCTCGGACGATCCGGTCGTCGCGGTGCTGCGGGGTGGTCTCCCCGAGCCGATCCGCGACGCGACCACCGACGAACGGATCTCACCAGGCATCCGAGAGACCCTCGCGAAGGCGAAGCTCGGACCCATCGTCGCCGCGCCGCTCCGGAGCACAACGGAGCGCAGAACGATCGGGCAGGATGGGAAACGCAGCCTGGCGCCCGGATGGGAGCATCGCGGCGAGTGGGCTGGGGTGGTCCTTCTGTCCCGCACGGCGGGCGTCACGCAAGACGACGTCGACGCCCTCGTTCCCTTCGCACGCCAAGCGGAGGAAGCGCTCAGCCTGCAGCGGAACGTCGACCTCCTGCGCGAAACCGGCGAAGCGCACGCGATCGAGAAGGAATGGCTCTGGTGGATGGTGAACGGGGTCGGAGATGCGGTTCTCGTCACGGACTCGAACAACGACATGGTCCTTCAGAACCGCCGCGCGGAGCTTCTCTTCCGGGCGAGCGACGAGGACAGCGCCGGGAAACGCCGCGCCGTCTGGATGAACAACTTCCTTTTCACGGCCGCGCTCTCGACCTGGAACCTGGAGCGGGTTGGCTGGCGCGCGGTCGTCAACGGCTGCAAAGCGCTGAGGAAGAGATCCGGATCGAGCGCGACCGCCTTGACCTTGTCCTCCGGAACGTGCCGAACCCGATCATCGTCGTCGACAACGACAATCACATCATGTCGATGAATCCGGCAGCTGAGCGGCTCTTCAAGCCGGCCTCGGCCACGTCGCGGGCGGCTCACACGGCGCTCGCGAACGATGCGCGGTTCACGTCGTTCCTCGCCGGTCTTCGGCTCGATCCGGTGATGTCGAAGCGGGGCGAGATCGGGCTGACCGATCCCGGGACCGACGACCATCTCGAGATGGAGGTGAGCGCGACCGAGATCAAAGACGGACGTGGCGCGGTAATGGCAATCGTCTCGGTTATGCAGGACGTCGGTCGCCTCCGCGAGCTCGAGCGGCGGCGTCTCGAGCAGGTCCTCTTCGACTCGGAAAAGCTCGCGGCGACCGGTCGGCTGGCCGCCTCGATCGCGCACGAGATCAACAATCCTCTTGAGGCCGTGCAGAACGCCTTGTACCTGCTGCAGAAGGAGCTCGGCGCGGATGCCAACAATCGCCGGTACCTCGAGATCGCGTCTCGCGAGACGCAACGCATGTCACGGATCCTGCGGCAGATGCTGGGCTTCTACCGCCAGCAGGAGGCTATGGGCGAGACCGATCTCAACGCGCTGGCTGAGGAGGCCGCCGGGCTTGTGTCGAAACGGCTTCGCGAGCGCGGGGTTCAGATCGCGACCCAGCTCGATCCTGGGCTCCCGCGCATTCGCGCATCGGCCGACCAGCTGAAGCAGGTCCTCCTCAATCTCCTGCTCAACGCGGCCGACTCGATGCCAAAGGGTGGGACGATCACGGTCGCCACACAGGCGGGTGCCGGCACCGAGACGGAGGTCTTCGGGCGGGATGCCGTCCAGATCCAGGTACGTGACACCGGCGAGGGGATACCGGACGAGCTCATCGCGCGGATCTTCGAGCCGTTCTTCTCCACGAAGCGCGGGAAAGGGACCGGGCTGGGGCTCTGGGTGTCGCAGGGCATCGTGCAGAGTCACGGCGGGACGATGCGCGTGCGCAGCCGAGTGGGTCGTGGAACGACATTCATGATCACATTGCCGGTCCAGGGACCGCCGAGCGATGCCCGAGCAGCTTAAGGTCCTCGTCGTCGATGACGAAGAGAGCGTCGTCGTCACGATCAAGGCGATCTTGCAGCTCGATGGCTACAACGTGTCGACCACAACGAGCGGGGTCCAGGCGCGCGCGATGGTCCGAGATACCGAATACGACCTCGTCCTGACGGACCTTCGCCTCGAGGACGGCGATGGCCTCGACGTCCTTAAGGCGGTCCGCGAGCGCCACCCCGAGACGATCACGATCATGCTCACCGGCTACGCGTCTCTCGAATCGGCGATCCAAGCCATTCGAGCTGGTGCGTACGACTACCTCGTCAAGCCGAGCGAGGTGGAGGAGCTTCGGAGCACCGTCGCGCGAGGGATCGAGCGCCGGCGCCTCGGGCAGGAGCTGCGGATGCGCGTGGCCGAGCTGGAGCGCGCGAACCGCGAGATCGCGGACCTCAACTCGTCATTGCAGCGGCGCATCGACGATGCCACGGCCGAGCTGAAGGAGCGGTACGAGCAGCTGAAGGAGCTCGACCGCATGAAGTCCCAGTTCCTTTCGATCGCGTCGCACGAGCTCAAGACGCCGATCACCGCGATGTCCGGATTCCTCCAGGTCGCGCTGCGTCGAGTGCGCCGGCTTGGCGAGGGCGGCGCGTCGGCGCCGGTGGCCGAGGGGCTGCGCGGGATCACCGAACAGCTCGAGGTCGTCTATCGCCAGACCACGAAGCTCGCCCGTCTTGTCGATGAGCTGCTCGACGTGTCCCGCATCCAGACCGGCCGCATCGAGTTCCGTTACGGCGACGTCGACATGGGGGAGCTCGCGAACGAGGTCGCGACGCGGATGCAGCTCACGACCACGACCCACTCGATCTCGGTCACTCGCGACTCCGCCAGCGTCGTGACCGCCGATCGCGACCACCTGGAACAGGTGCTGAACAACCTCCTGACGAACGCGATCAAGTACTCGCCGAGCGGCGGCGCGATCACGATCGATGTTCGTCCCGAGGACGACGGCGGCGTACGCGTCTCCGTCACCGATGAGGGGATCGGTATCCCCGAGAAGGAGCTCGATGCGATCTTCGGTCTCTTCTACCGATCGCCTGATCGCACCGCGCGCGACGCCGCGGGCATGGGCCTCGGTCTGTACATCAGCAAGGAGATCGTCGTCCGCCACGGCGGCCGCATCTGGGCGGAGAGCGGCGGGACCAAGGGCAGTCGGCTCAACGTGACCATCCCGCGTGTCCCGGTCGGCGCAACGAAACCCGATGTCGCGCAACCGAGCGCCGCGCGCCGCTAGCGCCACCATTCTCAGTCTCGAACAGATGTGCTAGAATGCTCGCACGACTGACGCGCTGCCGGAAGATTGCCGGCTGAGTTCGCTCGATCCTCTGCAGATCGCATGGGCCGCCGGATTCTTTGACGGCGAGGGTTCCACCATCGCCTACTTCCCGAACAAGAAGAAGAGTCGCTACATGCGACTACAGGCGACGGTGCCGCAGAGCGGTCATGGCGAAGCTCCAGAGGTCCTGCACCGTTTCCAGGCGGCGATGCTCGGGATGGGAAAGATTGTCGGTCCGAACGAATACGGCATCTACGTGTGGAAGACGCGGGGGTTCGAAGAGACCCAGGCGGCGATCGCACTGCTATGGCGCTATCTGGGTCCGGTAAAGCGAGCCCAAGCTACTGCGGCCATTCGGGAGGTCCTGGATGGTTATCGGAGCGGTCGCCAAAAGCGCGCCGGAGTCGCCGCCAGCGCAACGATCACACCGTGCATGCGGCCGCCGGCTTAGCGAGTGCGACTGCCGACGATCTCGACCGAGCATGGGCGGCCGGATTTCTGGACGCCGAAGGATGCTTCGGGTTGGCACGTTCAATGAAGCGAAAGAATGGACCTCAGTGGTACAAGATCCGGGCCTCGGCTAGCCAACACGGAGATGTCGGCGTTCCGGCTCAGGTACTAACAAGACTTCACGCTGCACTCGGCAGTCGTGGGCGAATCGAAAGACATGGCGAGCCCGATGACTATCGCTGGGTCGACGAAGGAGCCGAGACTATCGAGTACGTCTTGCGTCGAACCGAGCCTTGGCTCGGCGCAGTCAAAGTGGCGCAGGCGATGGGGGCACTGGGGCGGTTTCGTGCCCAGGTTCGCCTTAAGGGGGACGCGACCCACTGCATTCGTGGCCACGCATATAGTGGCGTTGCTCTACGTGGCGGCCGCCTCCGGCGGATCTGCCGCGAGTGCAATTTGATCTATAAACTCCGCCAACGAGCGGCGAAGGATGTTCCGCAACAGAACCGGACGAGGCCGCTTCGCCGCTACACTTCGTAGCGAGTCCCCGCAAGATCATCGGGGTGTGGCGCAGCCTGGCAGCGTGCCTGAATGGGGTTCAGGAGGTCCCGGGTTCGAATCCCGGCACCCCGACTGTAAACAACTAGTTCACAGAGCATCATGAGTCTAACATCGATTGACCGAGCGCGCGCATTTGATCGTCTCCACGCACGCATCCGTGCTTGCACGAAATGCGTCGCCGCGGGCTATCTCGAGCACGCTCGCCCGATCGTCGCGGGATCCATTCGCGATCGCATCGCGATCGTCGGCCAGGCGCCGGGCGCGGTCGAGCTGACGACAGGTCAGCCGTTCAGCGGCCGCTCCGGCGCGGAGCTGCGACGCTGGCTCGCGGAGGCCGGGATCGATGAGGACCACCTGCCGTACCGCACCGCGATCACGAAATGCTTTCCAGGGAAGTCTCCGACCGGCAGCGGCGATCGTCGCCCGTCGCCCGCCGAGATCGCGCTCTGTAGGCCATGGCTTGATGAGGAGCTCGCGCTTCTTCGACCGCGGGTGGTCCTCCTTCTCGGCGGTCTCGCCATCGATCACTTCTGGGGAAAAGTTCCACTCGAATCTGCGGTCGGCCGGGCGCGCTCGAAAAATGGCGTCACCTTCATACCGCTGCCGCATCCGAGCGGTGCATCGCGATGGTTGAACGATCCGGAGCATCGCGTGCTTCTAAGGAAGGGCCTCGCGCATGTCCGTCGTGCGGCGCGCGCTATTGACAGACAAGCAAGTGGACCGACAATGCGAGCACCGCGTCGAACAGGCGCGGCGCTTCCTTTCAAAGTCGCGCTTCCAAAGTCCGCGGACGGGAGGAGGTGATCGCTCAGATGCCGAAGAAGAAGAAGGCCGCGAAGAAGAAGCACTAAGCCACGTGGTGTACGTGGAGCGCCGCGGGCGGGCGGCGCTGCCACAAGAATGTCTCTTTCCGTTACAAAGGACCCGCTGTTACCGCGCTGACATAACGGCGCGAGCGCGTAGCCCGTTCAACTAGATGCGATGAGGTGGGATTTCGCGCGCGCCGCGCTTCTTGGCGCTCTCGTGAGCCTTCCACTGAGCTTGGCTCTCGTGGCCGTGCCGCTGTCGTCGACCGCCGATGCCTCCGCGACAGACATGCTTCTACTCACCAACCAGTTCCGTTACGCGATCGGCTCGCCGACGGTTCCGGCGGATCCGCGCCTCACACAGGCCGCGCAGAACCACGCGAACTACAACAGCGCGAACGGCATCCTCGGGCACTTTGAGACTGCCGGCCTGCCCTACTACACCGGCTACTCCGCGCGCGATCGCTTGATCGCGCAGGGTTGGACGACATCGTTCGTGAGCGAGGTCGCGACGGGCGGCTCCGAGCTCGGAGGTGTTCAGCAACTTTGGGACGCGCCGTACCACCGGCTCGGGCTGATGCATCCGAACGCGACGACGATCGGTTGGGGGCACTCCGAGCTGAACGGTCGCCAGTCGAACGTCGGCGACATCGTCTACAACTTCGGGATCCGTCCGGTCGAGTTCGTCCGCTCGCCCGCGAACATGCAGACGAACATTCCGACCTCCTGGAGCGGGCACGAATCGCCGAGCCCGGTCCCGTCCGGCACCTCGGGGCCTTACGGCTACCCGATCATGGTCGTGTACTCGGCCGGACAGAGCGTGCAGTTCCGCGCGGCCGAGCTCTACGGGCCGAACGGGGTCCGTCTTCCGTTCTACGTAGCGCCGCAGCAGTTCGAGTACGACTACCAGGTCATCGTCCCGCAGCGCCCGCTCGCGACGAACACGACCTATCACGTGCGGTTCGACATCACGGTCGCGGGCACGTGGCTCACGAATGAGTGGAACTTCAGCACCGGCTCGACGATCAGCGGCGGCGGTCCCACGTCGACCGTGCCTTCTGACAACGGGCTGCACTCGGCATGGACATCGCAGACGCAGATGCCCGCGATGCAACCTGCATCTACGTCGCAAGTGACGCTGCTGTTCCGCAACACCGGCACCAGGACATGGACGAGGGGCCTCGCCGGCAGCCAGGTCGCGCTCGGCGTCAATGGCGACAGCGGCGCCTTCAGTGCGCTCGGTATGAACGTCGGGTGGCCGTCCGCGAACCGCGTTGCGATTCAGAACGAAGCGTCGGTCGGCCCTGGTGCCGTGGCCACGTTCACCTTCACAGTGAAAGCGCCGTTCAGCGCCGGGACCGTCCGCGTTCCGTTGCGACCGGTCGTCGACGGCGTCGCGTGGCTCGAGGATCAGGGTGTCTTCGTGCCGGTCATGACGGTGGTCGACTACCACAGCCGCTGGGTCTCGGAGTCCGCGTTCCCGACATTGCGCGTCGGA
>WNGI01008113.1_pt1 | contig 18449 bp, 15 predicted proteins | sample 5400621 | NCBI WGS metagenome assembly WNGI01 (sample SAMN13153374, study PRJNA577476) | soil metagenome | isolation source: 20 cm soil or saprolite under Garry oak tree replicate 1 | place: USA:California | collected 2016-06-15
CATTCGCGGCATCAGCCAGTAGAGCAGCAGAAAGGTGAGTGAGGAACCGATGATCGCCAGGTAGAATAGGCAAAAAACCGCCCTGCCGGTCCAATGAAAATGCACGGGATTGCCATCCACGGCCAAGCCAATGACAAGCAATGGCGCGGTACCGAAAATCATTTGCCAGGCAGCCATCATCCCTGGTGCGAGATCCATGTTTCGCGACTTCAGGAGCACGTTTGAAAATGCAGCGCTGGCGGCACCGATCGTGATGCCGAGACCGCCAAGAAAGGCAAGCCAGCCGTTGAAACTCAGCAAACGGGCGCAAATCAGTGCCACGCCCGCGATCGAGACCAGTGCACCGGTGAGTCGTTGCCAACGCAGCGGCTCATCCGGAAGGATCCAATGGGCGAAGACCATGCCAAAAATCGGGATCGATGCCTGCAAAATTGCCGCCAGTCCGGACGACACATGCAACTCGCCCCAAAACAGCAGCGCGTAATTGATCGCGAACATTAATAAGCCGGTGAACGCCAACACGGCGTAGTCCGATCCCCGTTTAGGTAGCAGGTGCGTGCGACCGATCGAGACGGCGAGGAGCACAATGAGCGCGATCAGAAATCGGATCCCAACATAGGAAATTGGCGGCAAGTCGCGCAGACCGACCTTGATCGCAAGCCAGGTCGAGCTCCAGACAACGCAAAGCGTGAGCCACGCCGCCGGGATTCGCCAATCCTTGGCTACCGAAACCTTCTGTGGACCCATTTGCGCCACAGTCGCGTTAGGGCGTTTTCTGTAAAGTGCCTTCAGTTCTGTCGCCGCGCCTCCACCTTGGTCCCGGAATACGAATCGATTCGCGATGACTCGCGCGTTTGTAAACTTCGTCGCTCTCCTCGATATCGGCTGCTGGGCAGTCTGCTTTTGGTGGATGCACCGAATTTCACAGCGGCAGAATACGATGCTTCAAGAGTTGCAGCATCAGGCCCGAAGCATCGAAGCGGTGTCGAAAGAGGAACACGAGATCCTCAAGGAACTCCATCCTACGGTGCAAAAAATCGAAGAGAGCGTCGATCAGGTCAAGGAATCGACCCAAAGCTGACCAAAGATGGAACAAACAAAATAGCGAAGGGCGCTCCGTTTCCGAAGCGCCCCTCAATTTTGACGGCGATAAGCCGAATTCTGTGCGGCTGAATTCTCAGCCACGGCGATCATTTATCTCACCCAGATTTCTCCGAGCGTCCGACACGTTTTCGCGTATCGCGATGCGACGATACCCGGAGATCAACGGACCGGCTGTCCTCCTCCTGTTTTGTCTTGCACCGCATGGGGTTTTTCCTGCCGTACAAATTACTTTGTGCGCGGTGAGCTCTTACCTCGCCTTTTCACCCTTGCCTGACCTTTGTTGCCAAAGAACCGGCGGTGTCTTTTCTGTGACACTTTCCGTTACCGCAGTTTTGCAACTGTGGCACCCGCGTGTTCTACGCGGCATGCTGCCGTATGGTGTTCGGACTTTCCTCCAGCGAGTCTACGGCTCGCCGGCGATCGCCCGCCATCAGATCTAGTTTAGCTCTCAGCGCTAGAAAAACAACCAACCCCTGAGTGATTAAGAGCCACCAGATTATACCGGCGAAGGAACGTTCATCAGAAAAATTGCAATCATGATCAACGCTATGAATAGCTTGGCGATAATGGCGGCAAGAGCTCCAACGAATGTGCCCCAGCCGGCCCGTCCCGCCTTCACCATCCGTTGCCCACCAATGATCTCCCCCGCAATCGCACCGATCACAGGGGCGACAAACAATCCGACCAGTCCGAAAAATAGCCCGATCAGCGCGCCAGTTGCGCCGCCGATGAGGCCCCATTTAGTCGCGCCGAATTTTCTGGCACCGACATATCCGGCAGCGGCGTCAACCGCGTACGTGACTAAGGTAAGTGCCACCAGAGCGACTAATGCCGTCCAGCCAACACTGCCATTCGCCCCGAGCACGAGCCGATGAATTACTGCCGCTCCGAGAATGATTGTTGTGCCGGGAATCACCGGGACGACGGTGCCAATGAGTCCGATTGCCATCAGCACGATGGCGGTCAGCCACCAAAAAACAGTCATCAACGAATTGCGATTAAGCCGATTCTACCGCCGTCTCTTCGCTGCGGTCAATTCTTCAACGATCGCCGAAATGTTGCTGGCCAAATCTTTTGACCACACTCCCGCCGTTTCTATACTGAACTTCACTGTCTTCCATGGCACTTCCTATCGGCACAAAAGCTCCTGATTTCAGCTTGCCGACGAAAACCGCCGATGGGCCGAAGCAGATCACGTTGAGCGAGAATTTCGGCAAGCGAAATAGCTTGCTTCTCTTTTTTCCGATGGTGTTCACCGGAACGTGCACTACGGAAATGTGCGGAGTGAGTGCTGATCTTTCGGCGTATTCCAGTCTCAACGCGACCGTTTATGGGATCAGCGGCGACAACCCATTTGCACAAGAAGCTTGGGCGCAGAAGGAAAAGATAACTGTGCCGCTGTTGAGCGATTACGAACATGAAATCGCGCGCGCCTATGACGTGGCCTATGAATCGTTCCTGCCCGAATTGAATTTGCCCATGGGTGGCGTTCCCAAACGCGCCGTCTTCATCATCGATCGCAGCGGTATAATTCAATACGCGGAAAGCGACGATGACGCCCGGGCGCTCCCGAATTTTGAGAAGGTGAAAGCGCGGCTGGAGGAATTAAAGTGATTGCGAGAGCTGGCTCGACTCGATCGCGCAGGATAACGAGCGCATCCGCTACAGCGACATGAATGACGAATTCAATACCTTGCAAAAATTCGATGCCGGCAACGGGCGCATTGGATTTTTCCACTCGCTCTCGGAATTGGAAAGGCAAGGCGTCGGTCCAGTTTCGCGGCTGCCGGTGAGCATTCGCATCGTGCTCGAATCGGTTCTACGAAATTGCGACGGGAAAAAAGTACGCCGCGAAGATGTGGAGACGCTGGCGAATTGGAAGGCGAAGAAGCCGGCTAACGAAGAAATCCCCTTCGTCGTTGCGCGGATCGTGCTGCAGGATTTTACGGGTGTCCCACTAGTCGTCGATCTCGCCGCAATGCGCAGCGCGGTGAACCGCCTTGGCGGCGATCCTAAGATTATCGAACCGCTCGTGCCGGTCGATTTGGTAGTCGATCACTCAGTGCAGGTCGATTTCTTCGGCTCGGCGCAAGCGTTGCGACTGAACTTGGATATGGAATTCAAGCGCAACCGGGAGCGCTACGAATTTCTGAAATGGGGCCAGCAAGCGTTCAAGACATTCCAACTCATTCCGCCAGGGATCGGAATCGTTCACCAAGTCAATCTCGAATACTTGGCGAAAGGCGTGCTGAGTAGCACGGGCTTCCAGCCTGTGGGGCAAGCGGGCGTCTCGCCGGCTTCGTCAGGCAAGATGCCTGACGGCCCCATAGTCGAGACGACTGTGCCCCTCTATTATCCCGACACGTTGGTTGGCACCGATTCACACACGACGATGATCAATGGGCTGGGTGTGGTCGGCTGGGGCGTGGGCGGAATCGAAGCGGAAGCGGGAATGCTCGGACAGCCGGTTTATTTCTTAACGCCGGAAGTTGTCGGGGTTCATCTCACCGGGCAATTGCGCGAAGGCGTGACCGCGACCGACCTCGTGTTGCACGTCACGCAGATGCTGCGCGCGCAAAAAGTCGTCGGAAAATTCGTCGAATTTTACGGTGGCGGCGCAGCATCGTTGCCGGTGCCGGACCGCGCGACGATTGGGAACATGTCGCCGGAGTATGGCGCAACGATGGGATTCTTCCCCGTTGACAAGGAATCGGTTGCATATTTGCGCGCGACAGGTCGAAGCGACGGGCAATGCGCCGCGTTCGAAAATTATTTTCGCGCGCAGAAAATGTTTGGCATACCACGCAAAGGCGAGATCGATTACAGCGTCGATCTTGAACTGAATCTCGCGGACGTGCAGCCGGGTGTCGCCGGCCCGAAGCGTCCACAAGACCGGATCAACCTTCCGGCGCTGGGCGAGACCTTTCGATCGCTTTTGCAAAAACCGGTCAAGGATGGCGGATACGGAAAGAAAGATGTCGATCTTGGCGCAAAGCATCTCGTGCAGCTGAACGGATCGCCGCCGAACAATGGCGACATGCCCTCAACGGATAAGTCCGAGTCAGGGATTGAACCTGGCGAAGAGCGCAATAAGGCCGAGATGATAACAAACCGTCCGACGCCCGACACCGCGAAGGAATTAAGAGATTCGAGTACCGATCCATTTCATCACGGTCAAAGCCGGATCGGTCATGGCAGCGTTTTGATCGCCGCGATCACGAGTTGCACAAATACGAGTAACCCAAGCGTGATGCTGGCCGCCGGTTTACTGGCGAAGAAAGCGGTTGAGCGTGGGCTACGCATCGATCCGGCGGTAAAAACATCTCTCGCGCCGGGCTCGCGCGTGGTCACGGACTATCTCGACAAGACCGGCCTGCAAAAATATCTCGATCAACTTGGATTCAATCTCGTCGGTTACGGGTGCACAACCTGCATCGGCAACTCAGGACCACTTCATCCGAAGATTGAGAAAGCGATTAACGAATATGATCTCGTTGCAGCCTCAGTCCTCTCGGGAAATCGAAATTTCGAAGCGCGTGTACATCAAAACATCAAAGCGAACTTTCTCATGTCCCCCCCGTTGGTCGTCGCGTTCGCGTTGGCCGGGCGCGTGGATGTCGATCTTACAAACGAGCCGATCGGGAAAGATAAAGACGGCAAGGAAACTTTTCTGCGAGATCTCTGGCCGAGTTTGAAAGAAGTGCGCGACGCGATGCAATCGGCGCTCAAGCCGGAGATTTTCCGCAGGCTGTACCGCGATTTCGCCGATCAAAATCCCAAGTGGAACGAAATCCAGTCGAGTACAGGCGAAGTTTATCAATGGGACGAAAAAAGCAATTACATTCACGAGCCGCCGTTCTTTAAGGATTTCTCGATGGAGGTGGGGAAGATCGAGAATATCTTCGGCGCGCGCGCTCTGGGAATTTTCGGCGACTCGGTAACGACCGATCATATTTCGCCGGCCGGCGCCATCAAGCCGACTTCGCCGGCCGGTCAATATTTGATGTCCCGAGGAATTAAGCCGGAAGATTTTAATAGTTATGGCAGCCGGCGCGGAAACGATCGGGTGATGACGCGCGGCACGTTTGCAAACGTGCGGATCAAGAATCTGATGGTACCAGGCACCGAGGGCGGCATCACCATTCATCAGCCGAGCGGCGAGCGAATGTCGATCTATGACGCGGCGATGCGCTATGCAAAAGAAAAGGTGCCGCTCGTCGTTCTTGCTGGCCATGAATATGGCACTGGTTCATCACGTGATTGGGCAGCGAAGGGAACACGTTTGCTCGGCGTGCGAGGCGTGGTCGCGGCCAGTTTTGAGCGCATTCATCGATCCAACCTGGTCGGTATGGGCGTATTGCCTTTGCAGTTTCTCGAGGGAACGAACGCGCAAACGCTCAAGCTCGACGGCTCCGAAACGTTCTCCGTTACCGGTCTGTCCGAATCGATGGGACCGGGACAGCAGGTGATGTTAGAAATTCAGCGCGCGGCGGGCGGGACCGATTCCATTCCTGTGAAACTGCGCATCGATACGCCAATTGAAGTCGATTACTATCGACACCGCGGAATTCTTCCCTTTGTCCTTCGGGAGTTGCTCGCGAAAAATCGGCTGGATCAGTCAGCCACTTTGCGAACCCGATAACGGGCTCGGATTCGCTCCGGTTCCGGGACGGGGCAAGATCGCGCTCAGGCCGCTTATTGACCGACCAGAACTAAGCGTTGATTTCGCGGGCGAAAATCTGGACGTGCGAACCTTCCGCGATAAATGCGGAAGCAGGCGGCCTATTCAATACATCGGCAAATTCGCTACCGTACAACGTTGCCATATCACCGATCAGTTGAAAGGTGTCGGCCGGCCAAATCTTCCAACGAGGATGTTCGACGCGATACTCGCTGCAACCGCCACGAACACTGGTATAACCCCAGTAATGCTCGGTGATGAACTCTTCGTGCGTGCCGGCAAGGACCGGAACAGGATCACCCGAAGCAGACATGGCAATTGATTCCCACTTGGAATTGCGCCGCCAACTATACTCGACCTTCACGGCTCGATCGCGGTGTTCAACATAGTGCTTCATTGGTAAAGCCATGTATCGTTCGCCGTAAAACAACTGCGCCAAGAGGCTGACCGCCTTCTTGGGCACGATCTCACGTACGAAACAAACTCCCCGTCGCCAGGTATCAGCCGATCTTCGGCGGACGTAAAAACGCAGATTTACCTCCTCGAAGTCGCGATGGCATGGGAAAGCGATGGTTAGAACCCGGGTATCGAGAAACAAAAGGCCAACTATGCTGATGTAGGTTTCGCTCTGGAAGAAGTCCATTTCCACGCCCTTGGGAACCAAAGGGGCAAGCAGCTCCGGCTCGACGCGGTAGTTCAGCATCGCAAGATACCGCCAATTGGCAGCGAGAAACGGCCTTAGCACCTGCCGAAGCTAGTGAAGTAACCTCTCCAAGGAAGCGTCCGGTTCGGCCCCGAGCTCCGTCGCCTTGACATAGTGGCGCTTGGCTAATTCTTTGGAAGGAGGCGAAGCTGTGGCGTAAATGACAGCGAGGTTGAAGTGCGCATCGGCATAGTCCGGTTTGACCGAAATTGCTTCCAGCATCTCCTTCTCCGCCGCCTCCTGCCATCCCTTCTGGCTCGCAGTGATGCCGAGATAATTATGGGCTGCGGCGCTCTTTGGGTTAATGGCGAGCGACTTAGTTAACTCATTTAAAGCGTCGTCAAACTTACTCTGACGATAATAAACAATGCCCAAGGTAGTATGCGCAAATTCGTCTTTCGGCGCAATCGCCACTGCCTTCTTTAGAGTAAGTTCGGCCGCTTTTAGCTTGCCTGTTCTAAAGTAAATCACGCCTAAGTTCGAAAGCGAATAGAGGTTGTTAGGGCTTTTGGTTAATAACTCCTGATATTGTCGCTCGGCCGCGTGATACTTCCCTCGATCAAAGTTTTCCTTCGCTTGCCGCGCGACATCCACCAAGTCGGGAGGAACGTCCGGTTTGAAGACCGATTGCAGATTGCCTTCCGGAACAGCATTGGACGATTCCGGTTTCTCCCCCACATCGGTTGGTGCTTTGCCGGTCGTGCTCGGTTTAGCATAAGTAAAACTAGCTCGAACCGTGTTTGGACTATCGTCCGAGATAGACACCACCGGTTGACGCAACAGAGCAAGTTCCTCATCGGTCAACTTCGTCACCGGTTGGGCAAGCAGCGCGATCTGCTCGTTCAGTGAATCGGACTTGATTTTAAGCTTGTCGAACTCCGCCAACATCAGCTTCTTGGCTTGCTCACGCCGAGCCTCTTCCTGACGCTCGCGCACGACAATATTGCGGAGGATTTGATTCTCGCGCGTAAGCTTCGTCGTCTCCTCTGCATTCGCCCCGGTGAGCTTCGCCTTCTCGAGCTGCGAGGACGCGTCCTCCAGCTGGGCACGCAAGTTGGTGACCGTGACCTCAAAGTCCTTATTCTGCTTTTCGCTCGCGGCCAATTGCCCTCGTAAGTTCTCCAGCTGTTTCCTTACCTCGGCGAGCTCCTCCTCCCTCTTCGGCTTGTCTTCACTAATCTCGCGCACCGTCTTCTCCGCGGTCTCCAGTTTCTGTTTTAGATCCGTGTTCTCGGCCACCAGCAATTGCACGCGGTTCTCCGCATCTTTCAATCCGGCCAGTTGTCCGCGTGCCTCATCCCGCTCTTTCGTCACCTTCGCGATTTGCGAATTGGCATCGACGAGCTTCGCGTTCTGCGAGTCGCGCTCTTTTTCGGCTGCGGCGCGCCCTTCTTCCGCGGCAGTGAGCGCTTTCTTAAGTTGTATGATCTCTCCCTTGAGCGCCGTCTGCGCTTTGGCATCGGCGTTGCCGTTCGATTGAATCTTTTCCAACGATGCCTGCGCCGAAAGCAGCCGATCCCGCAAACTTTTCTCGGCTGTTCTTGTCCGCTCCAGATCTTGCTGCGCTTGGTTGAGCTTGGAGTTAGACTCCTGCAACTGGGTGTTAAGCGTCTCTTTTTCCTGTTCAACCTGGCTGATTTTCGATCGCGATCGCTGCAGCTCTGCCTGCAACTGATCGACTCTCTCCCGCAATTTTCGCGTCGCCTCTTTGATGGCGGCGTCGTTCACCGCCGCTGGCCCGGTCGCGCTCGCCGCAGCCTTGCCGCCAGAAGGACTCATTACAGCAGTCGGCCGCACGGTCCCAATCTCGACCGTAGGCTCCGCCGTTTTCTGCGGCGATGGCGACGGTGTGTTCCCCGGCAGGCCGGAATTGGCTGCGGCCAGATCTCGTTGTGTTCCGGACTTTCCTTGCACCCGTAGAATGCACTCCGATACCTTGCGACTCCGGTACTCGACGATCGCTGGCTGCCAACTGGCATGCATCTTCTTCAGTTCCTCGAGCAAACTTCCAGCGAAACGATACTTGGCCAGAGCAGGCCCGAATTGGTTGTCTCGCTCGAGCTTCTCCCCCTGTTGCGCCGTCATATAAGCCTTCAAAAACGTCTCGCTCGGATCGTCGATTTGGGCGCCGGCAATTGGCGCCAGAAGAAGAGATACAGCGAGCAAAATCGAACCCAATTTCGTCATGCAGTAACGAAGCCGAAGAATAATCGGACGGCCAGCGCTTGCAATGCTAAGGAGAAGCACGCTGGATAGAAGCGGAGAACGTGCCACGAGCGAGAAGCCGACCGTTTGCAAAAAATAGGTGCACTCACTAAACTGCCTGCCGCTCGGGATGACGGTGGCCATAGCTCAATGGTAGAGCCCCAGATTGTGGTTCTGGTTGTTGCGGGTTCGAGTCCCGTTGGCCACCCGTTTCCCTTTGGCCCGGCACGGTTAATTGTGTCTGTAGCTCAACCGGATAGAGCATCTGACTTCGGATCAGAAGGTTGGGGGTTCGAGTCCCTCCAGGCACGCTTCTTCGTCACATGACTTCCTAGCCGAAAACGCACGCACGATCCTGTCTGAACGAAACTGGTCAGCCGGTATCTATGCGGCAGCCGGTCTATTCGTGATCTTTGTGTTTTGGTCGCGCTCGATCATTCACACCCTGACGTTGATTAAATGGCCGCTCGAGTTTGGCCACAATTTCTTCTATATCGCCTGCGCCTTGGGAGAAGCGATGCTTTTCACCTGTCTTGGCCGGCCTTTAGACTGGTTCTGCCTCAGCACCATCTATGCCGGTGTCGTTTGGCTGCTGTTTGTCTATGACATGCGACTCATCCAGGCCCGGCTAAACGAATCACAGGGCGCGGTCGAGCGCGCGCTTTATACTCATGCCAGATGGGATCAGTTGCTGAACATTTCTGCGCTGGTCCCCTTGCTCTTCTTTTTCAATCTCGCCTGCACGCTGGCCATTTACCGCGCACCAAATTTTTTCGTCAGTCGCGGCGGACACGTTTGGTTGATCAGCGCTCAATTGATTTCGTTTATAATTTATCTGGCCTACGTCACCCGCTTTTTTGCTCGGATTGCGCCGCTCGTATTGCAAAGCAAGGAAGGCGAATAAACCCTGGCTATTTGTCCTTCGGCGCAAGTTCCGCCTCGTTGAAGTCGGTCCTAGCGTCGAAATAAAGCAGAACAAAAGCGATTCCGAGAATTGGCCGGAGCAGTGAGTGGACGATGGTGCCGATCACTGCACTCGCGATCAGCATTGGATCGGCTGCTTTGGCACTATTTAAATTTTGAAACATTGCGAGCATTTCCTCCGGTGTACTCATGCTCTGTAACTTGGAAAGGACGAGTGGGATTTCTGCACCGGAACTCAGTGCTAAAACGACCAGAAGCCAAAGAGATGCCAGGACCGCCCCGCGCCAAAGCGGCCGTTGCCATTTCCGGGTTCGGCGCCGGCTCCGCGCGAGCATTTTACTTTCCATAATCGCGTTTGCGCCGTCATAACCCGATACGACAGCCGATTGCTGCCAGAACATGAAGTTCGCGAACAAACGGGCCACCATCATGACCTGAACCACCAGAAGCAGGAGGGCCAGAAGAATGGCGGGAATTGTTGGATTCCCGGTCAGGATACTTAGGATCGCGATTACCGGAATCGCCGTCCAAAAGAAATAGCTTCCGTAGACAATCACACTAAGCCAAGCGAAACGCGGGAAGAAATTCGTCGCGCGACGCAACAGTTCCCCCAGATGGACCTTGCGTCCTTCCAGCGCCTCCAGGGTAGCGATTTGAATCGCGGCCAGAAAAATTGGCCAATCGACGATCAGGATGGTGAAAGCGATCAGCGCAATCACATTGGCCTGATTCAATCCACCGGCCCGGCCGCTGGCCGGAAAAATGCCATATGCCGGGGAGGTTAATTCGAGCAATAGAATTGGGATTGAGACCAGAAGAGTGACAAAAAAGAATGGAAGGAAGGCGGACTTGTAAATCCGCAGACTGTCACCGATGAGCTGCGCAAAACTGCGTCGCCGGTCGAGAGGATGCCGTGGACCCGACAAGATCGGTGAGGGTGTGAACAAGCCGGGAATGGCGGCGGCTGTCATCCACACGCTGTCCAGTTCGCGACGTACCTCATTTGCGGGCAACAAACGCCCCTCGCGTTTCCACTCTGCCAGCGTCTCGAAGTCAACGGCCCCGTATTCTTTTCCACCTACGCGCACGATCCACCGATCAGACATGAACAAAATTAATCCCGAATTAGGGCGGAATGACAGTGCGCTCTTTGCTGCGCAAAAAACATGAATACGTCTAGCCTCTCGGCTAATGTCGACTGTGAAACTATTGCTGATTGACGGGCATTACTATGTCTATCGGTCATTTTTTGCCATTCAAAACCTGAGTAATTCGCGAGGCGAACCCACTAACGCGATTTTCGGCTTCACCAAGACGCTTCGATTGATGGTGAAGCATTTGCAGCCGGACTTGGGCGCGGTGTTCTGGGACGAAGGGTTGCCGCAGCGCCGGGTGGAATTGCAACCAGGCTATAAAGAGACGCGCAAAGAGATGCCGAGTCCAATGATTCCGCAACTCGATTTCATTCAGAAGCTAATGCCGCTGCTTGGCTTCACGAACGTCTCTTTGCCAAATACGGAGGCGGACGATCTGATGGGTTGCTATGCCATCGCGGCTTGTCAGCGGCAGATCGACGTGGTCTTAGCCACGAACGATAAAGATTTGTTCCAGCTCGTCGGGCCATGCGTGAAAGTTTACACCACGGCAAAGGCCGATCTGGCATCGCCCAAGGATGCCTTCGCTCTCCTGGGCGAGACGGAAGTCATCCAAAAATGGGGTGTGCCACCGAACTTGATCGGCGATGTGCTGGCAATTTCGGGTGATACGGTGGATAACATTCCCGGAGTAGGCATAGGGCGCAAAGTCGCCGCCCAATTAGTACTCGAACACGGTGGACTGGACCTGTTGCTGGCCAAGCTTGATGCTGTGAAGAGCCTAAAAACGCGCGAGAAACTGCGGAATGGGCGCGAACAAATTCAACAAAATCGAAAAATGGTGGAGCTGGATTGCGCGATTGAATTACCGGTTACGATCGATGAATTGCGTATCCGTCCCAGATATCCCGAACTGATCGAGGCCTTGGAAAAATGTGAGTTCAAGTCGCTCCTTCAGGAGGTTCGTGACGAAGCCGTTCGTCACCGGGCTGGCGGGCAAGTCGAGCTCGCGCTATAGAGCGCCCGAGGACACAAAGATTCTTTGCGAAATTCGCAGAATTTTTCGAACGCGCCGGAGACGGTAGCTGTCAAAGGTGTCAGGTTAAGGCGATTCGGGTAGTCGCACGTTTCTGTATTTGCTGTTTCTCCTTGGCGTGCGCTGCCCGAATCTTTTTTTTGCTCTGCCGTTGCGCGTCCGGCGCTGTGACATTCCTTAAGCCCGCAATTGATATGAACAGCGCCGTTCCCTTCCTAAGCGATCCGACTTGCGCCTGTGGCCACGCAATGCGCTCGCCGTCCGTGGAATCCGTATGACTGACCGCGAGCCCGATCCGATCGATATCGCGTTGCGCGAAGATATTGGCGAGGGCGATGTTACCACGCAACTCGTGATTCCCGAAGATGCCAGAGCCAGGGCTCGCGTGATGTCGAGGGAAAAAGCAGTGATTGCGGGCACAGGGCCCGCGGCCGAGGTGTTTCGGCGCGTTGATCCACAACTCAAAGTCTCGACCGGGCTAACGGACGGAACGGTGGTCCTCGAAGGAGAGACTATCCTCGAAATCAACGGATCTACCCGCAGCATTCTCACGGCTGAACGCGCCGCCTTAAATTTTCTGCAACGGCTCTCCGGAATCGCGACGCTGACGAGGGCCTTCGTCGAGGCGATAGGAAAAAATCCGGCGAAGATAATGGATACTCGCAAGACTACCCCAGGGTTACGTGCTTTGGAGAAGGCGGCAGTCGTCGCCGGCGGCGGAATCAACCATCGGTTCGGTTTATTCGACATGGTTTTGGTCAAAGACAATCATCTTGTCGCACAACCGGACCTCGCCCAACTTGCGGTCGCGATCCGGAAAGCCAAATTGCGCAATCCTTCCATGAAAGTGGAAGTCGAGGCGGACAGTCTCGAGCAGGTCCGTGCCCTCATTCATATCGAGGAGATTGACCTCATTTTGCTCGACAACATGGAGACAACGGAAATGCGTGAAGCGATTGCCCTGGGCCGGAATCGAAAGGTGAAATTCGAGGCCAGCGGCGGAGTGAATTTAAAAACGGTGCGGCGCATCGCGGCAACGGGCGTTGATTTTATTTCCGTCGGCGCTCTTACTCATTCAGCGCCGGCGATTGATCTCTCGCTGGAGCTCACACCGATTTCCAGTTGATGTGCGATCCGCCGTTGCGTGTGGACGAAATACGCAACGCTATGCTCGGTCGGCTTATTGGCCGCGAGATCCACCTGCTGGAAATGACGCGTTCAACAAACGACGCGATCCTCGATTGTATCACCAAGGGGACTGCGGCTGGAATAGTTGTCTTCGCTGAGACGCAAACCTCTGGTCGCGGACAACGTGGCAATGTTTGGGAATCGGCTGCGCGGAAAGGACTTTGGTTTTCCGTCCTGCTCCGGCCACAAATACCTCTAACTGATTCAATCCAGCTCACCTCCTGGGCTGCCGCTTGTGTTTGCCAGACCCTCTTGCAATTCGGAATTGAAGCGATAGTGAAGGCGCCAAACGATATTCTCGTTGGGGATCGAAAAATCGCCGGGGTTCTGACCGAAATGCGCGCCCAGCCCAGAGCGCCCCATATCGCGATCGTAGGTATTGGGGTCAATGTTAATCACTCTCCGCCGGATTTTTCTGCGGCGATTCGAGATCAGGCGACTTCCTTAGCCATCGTTCGTGATTGCGAAATTGATCGCACCGCGGTCGCCATTTCGTTACTTCGGGGACTGGACGATGCCTATCGCCGGTACGCCTGAAGGGCGCGGAGCTTCTCCAGCGCGCGACCACATTCGATTTGCTCTCGCGCCATGGCGATTCCCACGTTCATTTCGCGCACCTGACCTGCAACCACGAATCCGGCGGCCGCATTCGCGATGATGAGATCACGTTTTGGGCCAGTTTCGGTCCCGCTCAAAATTTTTGTGACGATTTGCGCGTTCATTTTGGCGTCACCACCCGATAGATCGTCCAAGCTCGCCTGCGGAATTCCGAGCCAGCGGGTGTCGAGCACGGCCGAGGTGATTTTTCCCCGGTCCAGCTCTGCAATAGTGGTCGGCCCGATCGTGGAGACGTCATCCATTCTGAGAGTGTCGTTTGCCATTCCATTGACGATCCAGGCGCGTTCGCGACCCAGTTGGCGCGTAACCTCGGCAAAAGTCCTCGTCAGCCGGGGCGAGAAAACACCGATGAGCTGCCGCTTCGGGCGTGCCGGATTTAGGAGTGGTCCGAGTAAATTGAAAATGGTCCTCTGATTTTTTCCAGCAAGTTGACTGCGCATTTCCGCGAGTGCGCGAAAAGCTGGATGATAAAGCCGGGCATAGACAAAACCCACGCCGAGACGTTTCACACAATCGCGCAGATCTTCGGGCTCTAGGTCAATCGGGACGCCGAGCGCTTCCAATACGTCCGCGCTGCCACTAAGCGAAGTCACGTGACGATTGCCGTGCTTGATCACCGTTAGTCCGCCGGCCGCCAGAACAAACATGACAGCCGTCGATACGTTGAACAGGTTGACCCCATCACCGCCCGTTCCACAAACGTCGATGATCGGGCCGGGAGCGTCGTCTTCCTCAATCTGAAGCGGAACAGCCCGCTCGAGCAACACGTGCACGAAATTTGCGATCTCATTCGCGCTTTCACCTTTCCGGTGAAGCAGAGTTAAAAACTCCCCTTTTGTTCGCGCCGGCACCGAATCGGAGAGCAACAGCACCACTGCTTGTCGGACGTCGTCCAAATTGAGGTCGGCGCCCGCCTTAAGTTTTTCGATGAGCGAAGTCATCCCCGCCGATCCTTAGGCCGCCTGCGGGGCCATGACGCCGAGCCACTCCCGGTAAATCACGGGCGAAATCTCTGAGGGCTTGATTTCGCTCCGCCCGCCCCAAAACACGTTGGTATAGGAAACGGGAATTCCGGTCGCGCGAAGGTGACGATCGATTGCCGCTTTATGCTCCAATAGGCGTGCTTTGTCGGTACCATGAGCAACCGCCATGATGTTCACATTGCGAAATTCCGGGCCGCCCTCACGCCAATAGCAATGGGTGAGAATGTAATGTCGTCCCACTTCTCCGCCGGATTCGATTTCACGGCCCGGTGGCACTGCCCAATGAAACAGTGCGTTGAACCGCGTGACACGAACGCCGCCAGCTACCGGTTTGACATGTTCCAGGAAAGTCGAAAAACGGCCAATGATTTTCCGCTCAGTCAATCCCTGCGCGACGCAATAAAATTCATCGAGTGAAACACCGGCTTCCCTCGCACGTCCAAGCCACGGCGTCGGCCGGATCTCCTCCGGCCTGAACTCCCGTTTCATTGCCAGCAAAACGTTCCACTCCGTTTCGTTCAATTCGACCGGGCGCACCTGGATCATCGAAGCCGGCACCTCTGTTCGACGGCCCGGCTCGATTGTTTTTCGTCGAGTATGACCGACACCGAGTGTGAAAATTCCTTTCGCCGGCATGATCCGAAACCGTTCCGCACCCACCTTCGCGCCTAGAATTTCACAATGACGTTCGATGGAAAATCCGTGTGGCACTTTCAGTGTCGTCCAGAGTTTATAGTCCGATCCAGCTGTAAGCGTATCGGTTGATCGGAGGACGACGTGGCCGGAAAAGGGATCACGATTAAACATGAAATCGAAGGCAGCGTCGATTTTATCTTCCGAGACCTTCCAAGCGACCAGGGCTCCATTGGCCAGATTTGTTGCGAGTAGTGTCTGCCGCACACGCCGAATTGTCCCTGCCCGCAACATGGCCGCGATTCGCAACATCACCGTTTCGACCGCGAGACCGCTCCGGGTTGATATTTCTTGAAAAGGCTCCGGCATGAAGCCCTCGAGCTTGTCTTCCGAGATCGCCAGAATTCTCTCGTTCACGGGATCGTTGGGATCAACCGGCAACATGCGGACAATGTGCTTTCAAATTCCAACATCTACCAGCGCGATCCATCGTCACCGGTATTCACATAATTCTTCCCGCCAAATCATTAAAAGCTACGCCGATTCACAGCCGGAGAGCTTACGACCGGGGAAAATGCTGCTTGACGAGCGATTAGTTTTTATGACAACCGTGAAAAACTTTTGCCAGCCGATTTCCTTTTTAAAAAAGGATATTGAGCCATGATCAAAGCAATATTCTTTGACGCGGCAGGCACCCTCTTTTACCTGCCAAAAAGCGTGGGGGAGCACTACGCCGCCGTTGCTCGCGAACAAGGAGTCGAGCTTTCGCCGGATGCGCTCGATCGAGCCTTCCTGCACGCTTGGCGGCAGGCGCCATTCCGCTCTGCCATCGGCGCAGCCCGCGATGATGATGATAAGCAGTGGTGGAAACAACTGGTCGATCTCGTCCTTTCAGCTTGCACCGATGTGCCGCCTGATTTTGACCGCGAATTATTTTTTGAATCCGCTTATCAGCACTTCGCCCAGCCGGGAGTATGGGCGCTTTATCCCGACGTTTCCGATGTCCTGCGCGAACTAGCGGAGCGCTTCGAGCTTGGGATTATTTCAAATTTCGACCGCCGTTTGTACGCCATTCTCGAGCACCTCGAAATCGCGCCATTCTTCGATCACATTTTTATTTCGAGCCAACTTGGGGCCGATAAACCCGACGCGGAGATCTACCGCCGCGCACTCGTTATGAGCGGATTTATGGCCGATGAAGCCATGTACGTCGGCGACGACCCAGAACACGATTGGAAAGGGGCATCCGCCGCCGGCTTGCGAATTTTTAAGTTAGATCGCTGCAAAAATTCATTGCGCGATTTGTCAAGAATACTTGCCCCAGAACGGGCTGCCTTGCGTCCGGAACCCAAGTAGATTAGAAACGGTTCTTCGGGCGGGTCGGTAGCTCAATCGGTAGAGCAGCGCCCTTTTAAGGCGTTGGTTCCGGGTTCGAGTCCCGGCCGACCCAAGTTCTGCCATGGCTTGGGTCTACATCCTTGCGCGGCGACGGGGGGGATTACTCGCTGTCATCGAAATCTGGGTCATCGGCTCAAAGATCTCAGTTATTCGAACCCAGGCCCCACCCAATCAACGAAGATTGAGGGCGGATCATCCCAGCATTCAAATCCCGCTAAATTGTTTCGCGATCGAAGGGTAACTCAGTTCACCGTTAATGTGCCTCGATAAAGCTCTCGATTGTTCTTGTCGAATGCCCGATTGTCCAAATTTCTCCACCCGTAACAACCCACTAGAAAATACGGGAGTGACAGAACGAATCGCCCCTCTTTATAAGCAAGTTCCCAATTGGTTTCGCCGCGACGTGATTATCCCGTTTGCAGCAACCCGACTGGGTCTTTGTCTGGTTGCGTGGGTGGCTTTCCATCTCTTTCGCTTGCCGATCACCTTTCCGCAGGCATGGCAAGTCGAAGCCGACGGCAATCAACACCTTGTTACGCCAATTTCAGGCGATCCACATCCGTTTGTAAACATGTTCTCGCGATGGGATGCGGGATGGTATCTCGAGATTGCCAAATCCGGTTACAGCTATCGTCCCGGATATCCTAGTAGTACCGCTTTCTTCCCCCTCTATCCGCTCCTAATCCGGGCCATTCACACAGTATTACATGTTCCTCCGACGGACTATTGGTTTTTGGTCAGCGGCATTCTGATCTCGAACATCTGCTTAATCGCGGCACTAAACTATTTCCACAAGATCCTTACCATCGACTTTAGCAAAAAAGTGGCATCCCGCGCTAATCTCTACTTGCTAGTCTTTCCAACGACTTTCTTCCTGTCCTCAGTCTATGCTGAGTCACTTTTCCTGGCCCTTGTTCTCAGTGCGTTTTTTTATGCTCGAACGAACCGCTGGATTGTCGCCTGTATCTTAGCGGCGCTGGCCGCTCTATGTCGCTCCCAAGCTATCGTAATGGGCTTGCCATTGTTCCTCGAGTACTTGCAACAGCGGAATTTTAATGTGCGACAGATCAAATGGAACGTTCTGGCTTTTGTTTTCATCCCAGCAGCCTTGATTGCTTTCGTCTTTTATTTATATACGAAATTCGGCAGCTGGAGCGTGATCTTCGAGGTGCAGCGAGCGTGGGGACGGCGACTAATGTGGCCGTGGCACACGCTATCCTGGGTTCTCGGCCACGCCCCGGCCCTTAGTGCAGACCATCATGAATGGCTCGATCTGGGTTTTCTTGGCCTGCTCCTGATCGCGGCTGTCGTTGGACTGTATCTGTTACGGCCGTGCTACAGTCTCTATTTGTGGTTTTCCTTACTCTTTCTATCTTCCTGGGGAATGCTCGGCTCGATCCCTCGTTTTGACTTGGTCGTTTTTCCCCTTTTCATCGTCATGGCTATAGTAGGTACACGTTCTTATGCATTCCACCTCGCTTACCTAATTACGGCAACGGTGATGGCCGCTCTCTTCATAATTTTGCATTCACAATGGAATTGGGTCGCGTGAGGAGATGTTTTTGAGCTTGCTTCGCGGCTATGATCACCGCAGCATCCCACCTATGACCAGTGACGAAGCTCTCGGTTTAGTCGACAAGCTTATCTCTACTCGTTCCATTCTGGAGCATCCTTTCTATCTCGCCTGGCGCCGTGGCGAATTGACGAAAGCTCAACTGGGAACTTACGCACGAGTTTATTATCCCCATGTTCTCGCCTTCCCCAGCTATTTGCGCAACGCAATTCAGTGCGCCAGTGACGCAACAACAAGGCAAGAGCTGGAGAATAATCTCGCCGATGAGCTGGGTATCCCAGCGCCTCATTCCCAGCTTTGGCTTGACTT
>WNGI01002026.1_pt1 | contig 18448 bp, 15 predicted proteins | sample 5400621 | NCBI WGS metagenome assembly WNGI01 (sample SAMN13153374, study PRJNA577476) | soil metagenome | isolation source: 20 cm soil or saprolite under Garry oak tree replicate 1 | place: USA:California | collected 2016-06-15
CGGCGAACCGGAGCAACAAAGAAGTACAGCCCGATACTGAACAGCAGAAAAGCCGAACGGAATGGTTAGACTGATGAACCGTGATCGTGTCCGTGGATCGTGACCGTGAAATCCACACGAGCACGAACACGCCCCACGGACACGGCCGTAAAACGACTGGAACGGAGCGAAGCGATTGAACGGCTTGAACGATTTGAACGCTTGATCTCGTTCAGTCGCTTAGGCATTCGCTGCTGGCAACGGCGTCTTGACTCCGATCTCATCAGCCACCGCTTGCTCGACGACGGTGCCCTGGAAGAAGTCCGGGTTGTTGCGCGTGTGCAGACGCGCGGCGTTGGTGAACGTGAACTCCCGGAAATCCTGCTCGGTCACGAAGCCTCTCTCCACCATCTCAAACGCTTCGGGAATCACTTCCCGGAAATCGGGCACGTCGAAATGCGTGAAGTCGGAGCTGAACACCGGCCGAAGCCGTACGCCCATGCGTGGATCGAACGCCCACATCGCCGCGCGATCGTCCGCCTCGCAGCCAAAGTAGAAGTTACCGGAGAAGACCGCCCGGACATCTTCTTTTGAGCTGATTCCCGCCGCTTCAAAATCGTCCACGACATGCTCGGGCCGTGCGAGTTCTTCGAGACTGCATTCCGGACGAAATACATCCAGGCTGTCCATGATCGCATCGGCGTTGGCTTTCAGTTTTTGATCGCCATACTGGTCGATAAACCGATGCATCTCGGTAACGCTGGTTGCGTTCGGATGTTGCAAGCCGGCGCGGCGGCGCTTTTCCCAGTGCTCGATCAAGTCGAGGCACATCTGACAGGCCCAGCTCACGCCGCCTTCCATGAAGCCAAAATTTAAAGTTGGATAGCGGCGCACGAGACCGCCGAGGAAAACACCACGCGCGAAGGCGTGGTTCGATTCGGCGAAGTGGCCGACGTGGTTATAGGTGAAGTTGTTGATCGACGAGCGATCCTGCCAGCGGCCGCTGCCTGAGTGCTGGGTCACCGCCACGCCGAGCTCGACACAGCGCTGCCAGAGCGGCTCGTAGTCGTGGGGGCTGTCGAGAGCGATGGTGTCGCAGTACCAGGCGGCCTTCTGCCGGTCGATTCCCTCCGCAGCGCTCGGAATCGGTCGCTCCTGGTTTCCCCGCAGCATGATCGCTTTGAAACCACGCTGCTTGACCGCGTATTCCAGCTCCTCAAGCGCCTCGTCCGGCGTTTGACAAGGGAGAATCGCTACAGGCGCAAATCTTTCCGTATACGGCGCGAACATGTCGGCCGTCATCATGTTGTAGGCGCGGACTGCGGCCCGGTGCAGGTCTGGTTGGCCGATGCCGTTGATGGTGAGACCGAAGCTCGGATAGATCAGCGCGAAGTCGATGCCCAACTCGGGCAAGCGCTCATTCAGCAAGGCCGGCAAGAGCGCCGAGGCCTTGTCGTAGGTATTGCTCGTCACACCCCACCAGATGGCGCGACGCAGTCGGCTGTGCTGGCGCTCCTGTGGTGTGGCCCGGTACCACGCGTCCCTTGCGCGCCACAGCGCTCTGATCTGATCGACAGATTTGGCGCCGCCCACTTCACCGAGATATTCGAGGAAGACCGGAATCGGCTCCATCCAGTGGCCGTCGCCGTCGATCACCGGGTGCTTCAGCCCATCGTGTATCTCTGCCGCTCGATGTTCCATGGTCACTCTCCTCTCGCCAATTTACCTCCTCTGTAACGCTAAGTCGGCGAGTCGTCAATCGCAATCGATCGCACGAACGCTAGATGAAAAACGGAAATGAGTTTGAAGGATATAAATGAAAGGCTCACCGATCTCGGAGCGTAAGGTTCGCACTCTTGACCACCACACGATGCATTTTGATTTGTCGGTCACGGTCGAAAGCAACCGCATTACTCAGGAGCCCAAACGCCACTTTCGCGAACGGCATCATACATCGCATCCGGTGCGAGGTCGGCGCCGCTCGGCCACTGAACCGCACCCAGCACGACTTTGACCTGAGAAAATGTCGTTGGATTGCGCACCGGTTCGAAGACGGTGCCGTCAACGTTTGGGTTATTTAGCAACCGGCGCATATCGACTTCCCCGGTCGTCCCATCCACGAAAGTCACACCGAGCCGGAAGTCCGGCAAAGCGGTCACAGAAATCGCACGCCATGCAACTGTATGTCGTATTGCCGGTTCTATTTCAGCGGTTCGATTGCTTTCGGGGTCTGCAGTCGGCTGCATAGATTCCAGTCCTCCATTAGTTCGTTGCGATGATCCGCCGCCCACTCCAATACTAACGCCATCGCCCGGCGCGGCAAAGAGCCACGTATGACGCGAAAATCTCGCAGTTCAATCAGCGCTTCGTGCTCGGCGTAGAGAGCGTGAAAATGCGGTGGCGAATGATCCCGCCAAAACATCTGAATTACGATTCCATAGAAAACGCTGATCGTCGGCATTGGGTTCCGCCCGGAGTATTGAGAGAATACTACGTAGAAGGCAGATTCGCCAACTTAGTTAAACACTTGCCTCTCCTGTCATGAGCGACATGCCCACGCAGGACCAACAGCGTGCAATTCCTAATCGATCGCGCCAGCGTTTTATGAAAATTGGGAAATGACCAGGGAAAGAGGAGCGGCTGGGACGGTCCGCGGCATTGATTCGAACCTTGAAACTTTTGAACCGCAGCCATCTTAACGTTTTGAACGGAGCGGAGCGGTTGAACGACTTGAACGATTTGAACCCGCTTCGGTTTCTAAACAACTTTCTGCCGTTGCCCCGTCTGTGAAGCACGCACGATGGCATCCAATGTTCGGTGGCGGCGTACCGCGTGATCGAAATCGGGATCTATATTCGAGCCGCTGCGTATCGCTTCGGCAAACTTGACCCACATCTGGCCCACGTCGTAAGCGGGACCGTTGTGCAAGGCTTCCGGCACCCATTTGAATTGCTCCGGCACGGGCAACTCTTGCAGCACCTTATCGTCCTTGTGTCCCCCCATGATCTTACGCCGGAGTTCCTCGCCGCCCTCGCCGCCGCCGATCATCGACAGCGAGCCCTCCCTGCCGTAAATCTCGAAGCGGTGGCCGCTGCCGTGGTACGGGTGTGCGCCGCAGTAGGCGTTGACGATCACGCCGTTTTCGAGCCGGCCCTGAACCATGATGTTGTCGGGCGAGGTGACATCCACGTATTTTTTCGTGTCGGTCTCGAACCACTGCGGCACCTGTGTAGCGACGATGGCGGACACTTCGGTCAGCTCGCCGACCACCATGCACATGGCGTCAAGCACGTGCCCGAACGTAATCGTCAGCGTGTTCGCGCCCAAGGTCACATCGCGCTGCCAGGTGCGATCCGAGGGGCGGGTCAACACGCCGCTGTTCATCAGCATCAGATTCACCGATAGCACCTGGCCGACGTAACCTTGCTGGATAAGCTCGCGCATATATAGATAAGCGGGCGATGCGCGGCGCTGCAAACCGACCATGGTGCGCACGTTTTTTTGGCGCGCCAGCGCCGCGAGTTCTTCGGCTTCTTTGGTATTTGCGCCGAGGGGCCACTCGCAGAAAACATGCTTGCCCGCTTCAATGGCGTTTTTGCTAAGCGCATAGTGCGCCGGCACGCGCACCGCCACCGCCACGGCTTCGACCCGCTGATCAGCATTCAACGCCTTGTCGTTGCCATACGCGCATTCCACGCCAAACTTATCGGCCGCCGCCTGCGCGGTCTCCGCATGCGCCGTGCACACGGCATAGAGCTCGGCTTCGTACACGCCCTGCAGCGCCGGCACATGCGCCCGCGGCCCCCATCTGCCGCCCGCTCCGATCAGGCCTACGCGTAATGGATTGGCTTGCATCATGGCTTTTCCTCTTCCGCGGTGAGTTTCAGATCTCGCGCGGTTGCGACGAAAATCTCTCGCGAATCGTTTGAGTTTGCGCTCAAGCTATCGCTAAGCCGGCGAGCCGTCAATCGTTATCGGTCGCACGATTGTTAGATGAATATTAGCAAGCGGTCAGCAAACGGGGGCACTCTACGCCGTCCTGGGTGTGCTCGAACTCGACGAGCTGGCGGCAAAGGCCTTCACTGCAAAGAAGCAGAGACCGTTGATCCTCCATTTAGGTGTTGTGATCGAGAACAGCCTCCCAACAAGGTGAGATTATCAAAGGTTATCGCTTCCTCTGGCCAACTGGGTCGGATCCGGGCCAGGACTGCAGATGCGGCTTCATCCGAGCCGAGCAGTGAGAGAGATTTTGCCACGGCGACAATCCCCTGACGACTTTGGGCGCGTTCCGCCGTCGTCGACGCCCGGAACAAAATGGCAAGAGCTGTAGAATGGGGCCGGGTTAGTCCGTCCAAGTGGTTGATGCGGCAGGCAGCCGCAACCAGGCCTTCCCAATCCTGTCGCCAATAAGCGACTCGGTCAACCTGCAAATACAAGTGTCTCGCTTGATACCGATCGCCTCTATTCGACGCTTCGTCTGCGCGCGAGATGAGCGGTCTCCAATCAGGAATCTCTGTTCGGTTTAGATCGGGATAGAGCCTTGCCAGAACCAGCATCAGCAGAAGCGACGATGCGGCCGCTGTATATGTAATCACCCGAAGTCGCGCAGCGACACGCCAACACGGTGTCGCGTTTGATCGTATCGCCTGCCCTCTCATCAGCATTGCATCAGGTTGTTGCATTTCATTTTCCTCCTGGACGTAGGGTTCTAAGAAAATCCCGCGCGGGGTAAAGTGATTACTGCGACAGCCAAGCGCAAAGGTGCTGCCAGTGGCATCTTAGTACTTACGAATGGTGCAATTTATGATTTGTCCGCAAAAGCACGCGTTGAAGCTGCCGCAGGGCGTGAGGAGCTGTGAACGGCTGGATACAGCACTGTCTACAAAGGTTGCTACCAGCCGATCTAGTTCAGTGCCGGCACATGTGCCCGCGGCCCCATCTGCCGTTTCTTGGGCTGTCATCCCCTAACGTGCGCCGCGCATTGCAATGAGCCGCCAAAAGCAGTTAAGCAAAGACCGCGGCGGAATGGATTGTCGGTGCTAAAACGATACGACGAAAGGCTGGATTGGAGTAATGGAGTAATGAAATGGTGGCCATGACGATTGATGATCGAGGAACGAGGATCGCGCACGCGATTGCACTTTTTGTCTATGTGATCTTGTTTGCGCTTCCTTGTGCGGCCCAGGAGAAGTTCCGCCTTCCCATCGGGGCGTCGTCGAAAACTTTGAGCTACGGTCCGCTCTGGGTTGCCGCGAAGATGGGTTTCTTTGAACGAGAGAGCTTGGACGTGCCGGTCATTACGATGCGCGGCTCGCCGCTGACCCTTCAAGCTCTGACTGCCGATTCCATCCATGTGGCCAGCGCGGGAGTCGACGCCCTCATCAACGCCCATGAGAGAGGCGCCGATCTCACGATAATCGGCGGTCTGATCAACGGTCTCGGTCTGAGTTTGATCGGCGGCAAACCGTACAAAACCTACGCCGATCTGCGCGGCACCACGATCGGCTCGCAAACGATCACATCAGGCACCGGCTTTGCCTTACGGTTGGTGCTCAAGGCGCATGGTCTGGAATATCCGCGCGACTATAAGCTGCTCAACATCGGCGGCGCTGCCGAGCGCTTTCAAGCGTTGACGTCGGGGCAAATTTCGTCGGCTCCGGTGGGCGTGCCTCTCGACCTCGTGGCCAAACAACAGGGCTTCAACATCATCGGCTATTTCGCCGACGACCAGCCGAACTTTCAGTTCAATGGCTACTTCGTCAAGCGCTCCTGGGCCGAGAAAAACCGGGCGCTGGTCGTGCGCTTCATGAAAGCGATGGCTTCGACGATGCGCTGGATGATGGACAATCGCGCCGCCGCCTGCGCCTATTTATCGAAGGAAATGGCGATCAGCATCGAACACTGCCGCTATGCGGCGGATTACAACTGGAAAAGCCGAATTTGGGATCGCAACGCCGATTTGAATTTGGAAGGCGTACGCACGCTGATCAAAGTCGTCGCCGAGCAAGGGATTCTCAAAGAGCCCCTGCCCGAGCCTTCGAAGTACATCGATCAGAGCTATCTCAATCAGGCCCTGGCGGAAATCGGTAGAAAGTGACAAATAGCAGTCACTTTTGCTAGTGTGGTTACTCAAAGGTTCCTTGCACAATTCGCTCGTCATTCCGGGCAAGCTGGCGGTAGCTAGCGCGACCCGGAATCCAGGTATTTAAAAGATCTCTGGATACCGGCTTTCGCCGGTATGACTCAAAAAAAATGAATTATCTTAATGAACCTCTGGGGCAGCACACTACCCGAGAGCCGCGGTAATAAACGATCGCAAATAAAGAGAGTCCATATAAGGAGAGCGAAATGTTAGTTCAAGGCTTCGATCATTTCGTGGTACCGGTCAACGACATCGTTGTCGCGGAAGATTTTTATTCGCAGGTTTTTGGCGGCAAAGTCGTCAAGCGCCATGGTCTCACTGTCCGCTCGCGGAGCCTGGGACCGCATACGTTTATCACCGTCGGGGGAAAACGCATCGGCGTGTATTTACAAAAGGAAGAACGCGGCACGCCGATCGCCCCGCAAGGCACACCGACTTATTCGTTTACCACCACGGCGCAAGGCTTGCAGGACACCATTCGCGTGCTGGAGGATTGGAAAGTCAAGTTTGACGGGCCGGTTAAGAATACCCATTCATTCACAGCTTCGACTATTTTCTTCGCTGATCCGGCGGGCAACAATTTTGCAGTCTATGTGCCCACCGTCGAGGAAAACAACGGGACGACGGAACGCCTGACCGGTGTCGGCTATTTGGAATTGGAAGCGCCCAACCTCGACGCGTCGATAAAATTCTACGAGCAGGTGCTAGGCTTCAAGCTTCTCGACCGCGGTCGTGACGAGCAATCTAATAATCCGCAGGCGACCATGCGCATGGCGAGCGGCCAGTTTTTGATCTTGACGGAAACGCCATTCGGCCCCAAGGGCTATCCCATGAGCCGGCTGATTCCCGGGCCGCATTTGGGTTTCTACGTCGCTCCTGCACAATGGAACGATGCGCTTGCCCAGCTCGACCGGCTAGGCATTCCCAATGGAGACCGCGGAGAAGAAGCCAAAGGCCGGGCGCCCGGCGGAACCCAAGGAACCTACATGGATGACCCGGCGGGATATGTGATTCAATACATCACGGAAGGCATGCAGTAGCGGCTACCGTCGGGGCTCTTTATAGTGACCCTGCGGCTTTACCCAAGACCGCCGAGAAGAAGGACTGCCGTGCTAGTCGTTAGTCAACGAAACCTTGACGGGAGATCTGCGGGAAGCGGGTTAACAACTCGTGCACGCCCAAATTCAAGTTTGGTCGCGTACCATGTTACTAACTCATATGCGAAATGCTTCCGCTCTGCTGTTTTCCACTGGGGGATGCGATGGTTCATGATGAGATAGAATCTAAGGCCGCTCAGCCCGCGGCGCCAAACCAGGCACTAGCTCACTACTGGCATCCGGTGGCGCGGTCGCGTGAAGTTGCTGACAAGCCGGTCAAAGCGAAACTGCTCAACCAGCCACTGGTGTTATGGAGATCCCCTACGCAGGTATCCGCCTTCCACGATCTCTGCCTGCACCGAGGCACGCCGCTGTCATTGGGTTGGTTGCGGGACGGTCAACTCGTTTGTGCTTATCATGGCTGGTGTTACGGCCCAGACGGAACCTGTACGCGCATTCCATCGCTGCCCGCGGATCGTTCGATTCCGAGCAAAGCGCGCGCCCACGCCTATCATGTGCAGGAGCGCTACGGCTTGATCTGGGTTTGTCTCGACGAACCGCGGGCTGGGATTCCGGATTTTCCTCCCGAGTATTACGATGCGACATTTCGCTGGGAAGGATTTGAAACCGACGGTGTGTGGCAGGCGAACGCCGCGCGCATGCTTGAGAACCTGGCGGATTATTCTCACTTCCCGTTTGTTCATCCCGGCACATTGGGCGATCCCGATAATCCTGAGTGCGAGCCGATCACAATCGAACCGCTTGACGGCGGATTTCAGTACGACATCCCGCAGCCGGTGAACCGCCTGACGCGCGAAGAGCCTGCGCGACAGACCTATAAGCTTTATCTGCCATTCACGCTTTTCATTCAGCGCCGGCAGCCCGGCGGGTTTCAACGCCAGACCAATATTTTTCTCTGCTCTCCGGCGGCCAATAATGAAACCCGCTTTTTCCGCTTCATGGGGCGAAATTTTAGCGACTTCCAGTCCGATGAGGAGCTCAACCGCCGCCATCGGCTGACTTTCGAGCAAGACCGAACGATCGTCGAGTCCCAGCGACCGTCCGAACTGCCCATGGACCTCGCCGAAGAGCTGCATCTGCGCGGTCCCGATACGCCCGCCATCGAATATCGGCGCCGGTTGCGCGATCTAGGAGTGGAATGGTCTTAGCTTCGTGCGAAAATTCTATTCTGTGGTTTCGGCCGGACTTCTAGAGGGTAACTTTGACTCTTCGGATAATCCCGAGATTCCGGGCAGTCATTAGCGTCCGACTACTAAACGAGTGGAACGTTTTGAACGATTGGAACGGCTGGAACCAGTTGACTCGTTACAGAATAAGCGCCTTTTCGAGGGGGAGAGACGATGAAACGGGGCTTCATGAATAAGATGCGCGGCTTCATCCTTGGCGTCGCCGCATGCGCATTGGCGCTCATGAGTTCGAGCGCCGTGCGCGCCGATGCGATTCCCGCCGGCGGCCAAGGCGAGCACGTCAAAGTGATCGGCTTCTCCGCCTTGGGCGGTCGTTACGGCGCCTTCAAGATGGCGCTCAATCATCCGGTCAAAGGGCGTTGGTACCTCTATATGGGCCATTCCTTCGACCTTGGCTGGAGCATCTTGGACGTCACCGAGCCGGCCAATCCGAAGCTCGTCAAATTCATTCCCTTCAACGGGCCAAAGGATTGGATCACCTCGCAGGTCACCGTCCATGACAACCTGATGATCACCTCGCTCGATCGCCGCAAGCCCGCCGATGGACCCGATATGATCTTTTGGGACATCAGCGATCCGATGAATCCGAAAGAGATCACGCGCTGGGGCAGCGGCACCACTGGCGCGCATCGCAATTCCTATCCCGGCGGGAAATACGCTTATCTCTCGACCAGCTATCCGGGCTTCAAGAACAAGATCCTCGTCATCCTCGACGTCAGCGACCCGGCGCATCCGAAGGAGGTCGGCAAATGGTGGCAGCCGGGCCAGAAAGACGACGAGTCGGTCACCGGCCCAGCCGCCGGTTTCCACGGGCCCGCCAATATCAGCCCCGACGGCAAGATGTTGACGACCGGCTATACGCCCGACGTCGTCAATCTCGATATCAGCGATCCGACCCAGCCGAAACTGATCGGCAAACTACAAATGACGCCGCCTTTCGCGAGCGTCGGCAGCCAGTCGCTGCATACGACATTGCCGCTGTGGGATCGCAAGCTCATCTATGTAAGCTCGGAAGCGATGGATGAGCGCTGCCGCGACAACGGCATGAACTTCGCCGGGATGATCGATAACAGCGATCCGACGAAGCCGCGCCTCATCTCCATTTTTCCAACTCCGGTGCCGCCGAAAAATGCGGGTTATAAGGATTTCTGCGACAAGGGCGGACGCTTTGGGCCGCACAACACCAATCAGGAAATCCATAATTCCGCGGTGCAGCAGCCGGGCAATCTGATCTACATCGCCTATTTCAATGCGGGCTTGCGAATTTTCGACATCAGCGATCCGCGGCTGCCGAAAGAGGTAGGCTATTTCATGCCACCGGAGCGGCCAGGCTTGCCTGAACACACCGGTGCCCATGCTTCACCGATCAATTGGAGCGAGGAAGTCGCGGTCGACGCGCGCGGCAATATCTACCTCAACGACGACAAGTGGGGCACGTTCGTGCTGCGCTACACGGGCAAAGTGCCCGAAAAGGAACCGAGCAAATCCGCCGCGAAGTGATCGCGCGGCGTCTTAAGAGGCCAAAGGCCGCACGCCCGGCGGACCAAGGAACATACATGGATGATCCGGCGGGATATGTGATTCAATACATCACCGAAGGCATGCAGTAGCGGCTATAGCCGGGCTTGCGCGCTCACATGACGCAGAAATACAGCGTCTTCCACTTGTTTCGACCATTTACTCAGATGCCAAGCACGAAAGCCATTCGCCAGGTTGATAGGATTGTTATCAGACCCTGACGTCCCCTCCCCGATTGGCGACCGGCGAGCTGTGGAATTGAGTTGAAGGAGAGCAGCGCGCTGAGGCGCTAGGGTGCCGGGTCAGTTCACGTAATCGGCATTGGCTTTCCGGCCAGCAGGTCAGGTGCTTAATCTCGCTGTTCGTTGAACTTTCTGAATTGATTTTACCAGGGGCGCGTTTCCCCGAGTTTGAAGATCCACGCGCGTGACGCATCGATGTTGCGGCGGCGGATCTCGGCGAGCATGCGTTGCGGTGGCTCGTCGAGCGGCTCCTCCGCGAGATCGAAGGTGCCCCAGTGGATACCGAGGATCACACGGGCATTGAGGTCGATGAACGCCTGCACCGCTTCTTCCGGTGTGAGGTGCACAGCTTTCATGATTTCTGGAGGTAGATAGGCGCCGATGGCGAGCGCCGCGACGTCGAACGGACCGAGCCGCTGGCCGGCTTCCTTGAAGCCCGCGAAGTAACCCGTATCACCCGAGAAATAAAGCCGTCGCTCGGGGCTCAACACCGCCCACGACGCCCAGAGTCGTTTGTTCGCGTCCGACAATGTTCGTTGGGAAAAATGCTGAGCCGGCACGCATACGAATTTCACGGCGCCATATTCGCGCTCCTGCCACCAGTCCATCTCTTCGACCCGTGTCATTCCGTTCTCGGCAAACCACGCCTTGAGACCGAGCGGAACCAGGAAGAGCGGATCGCGCGCCGCGGCAAGGCGCTTGACGGTGTTTAGATCCAGATGATCGTAGTGATCGTGCGAGATCAAGACAACATCGATCCGCGGCAAATCTTCGAATGCGAGCCCGGGAGGGCTTAGACGGCGCGGGCCGGCCCAAGACACCGGACTTGCTCGTTCGCTCCACTGCGGGTCGGTTAGAATATTCACGCCGTTGATCTGTACCAACAGCGTCGAGTGACCAATCCAGGTAATGCTCGGATTCACACTGCCGGCACGGAGGAGGGCGCCGTCGTTGGAGACGCGCGGCACATCGAAGGTCCGCGGTGAGACGGAAGTGCTCCACAGTCGGCGCACAACAAAGCTCCAGCGTGTCCATGCGGAAGGGCGGCGGAAATTCGGATTAGGATTGCGAAAACCGCCCACCACGTGATGCGCGGGTTGTCCAGGGATCGGCTCGTTTCCCACACCCGCACAGGCGATGAGCAAGATCAAAAAAATTGCAGAGTAATCGCGGCGCATAAATGCAGCCAGTATTGAAGCATCTCTAGTAGGTGAACCGCTAGTCAAAGTAAAAAGAAAAGAGCCTGACGCTTGGCTTTCCATTATTACGAACGGATCGCGATCTGCAGAGCTTGCCGATGAATTTTACGCGGCGCTACGGCATTACATGAAAGAGACCAGGGGAAAGCCGAACTCCTTTTCGATTGGTGAACGCGATCTCCGCCGCGTGAACTTAGAGGTTTCCCTTATCATTTCTTGTTTCGTATCGACGCGATGAGGGGAGCATATTGCATTGCGACAAATGTGTGATTGCAAGACCTGGCCCAAAGTCTGTGTAGTTCTGCACCAGATGCCGCGATGTCGATAATAAATACGTAAGGCTGGTTTCCTGCGGTAATCAATTCTCAGAGTGCCCACAATGTAACACATCGGTAAATACGTCAGGCCGACCTTATGAACCTCCTAAAGTGAAGACGAATTTTAGAAATTATGATGAAGATTGCTGAAGTTGTGTGAAGCGACGCTTCGTCCGCGCGAACAGAATCAAAGGGATTCTTGTTTCTGATTGTCTTTCCCTGAATCAAGTCGATTCCGCGTCCGATTTCGAACTTAGCTTAATAAACTTCCAAGAATATAGTTAGCCTCGACATGCCGCGCAGCGCTCTCGTACCTTGGGAATGGCACCAAACATTGATGTCATGGTAAACTCAATCGAAGCGGATCATGAAGCGGACTTTGCAAGTTTTAAACGAACTGGAACGCAGCGGCGTGATCGAACGTTATGCGATCGGCGGCGCGATGGGGGCGACTTTTTACGTCGAACCGCTGCTTACGTTCGACCTAGACGTGTTCGTTGTATTGCCGGCAACCGTTGGGGATTTAATTTCTCTAGCTCCGCTATATGAGGCGCTTCGGACGCGGGGTTACGCTGAGGAAGGCGAGTGCGTGCTCATCGAGGGTGTGCCGGTCCAGTTTCTTCCTGCTTACAACGCGTTGTTAGAAGAGGCGCTGAGGGAGGCGCGTGAGACACTTTACGAAGAAGTATCCACAAGAGTCGTGCGAGCGGAACATTTGGTCGCTATCTGTTTGCAAACCGGTCGGGACAAAGATCGGGAACGTGTGCGTATTTTTCGCGAGCAGGCGGGACTTGATATGAATTATCTAGCGGACTTGCTCCAGCGCCACGGCCTCAACGGAAGATGGAAGCAATGGACACCGTGAAACCAGAAATCGCCCGGCTTTTCGCCGCAAAGGAAGCGCGCCGGCACAAGCTGGCGGCGCTGCCTTTCCCAGAAAAGGTTCGAGCCGTAGTTTGTCTCCAGCAGATGGCTGCTCCTGTGTTGCGCGGGCGAGGCAGAAGAGTGCGCGTGTGGACACTTGACCCCAGCGTCACGTAATTCATAACCTCATCGGCAGAGTTCAGCGTCCCTAATTCTTGTTTCAGGCGCTAACCACAACGCTACACAATCACCTTTCCAACCTTTCGAGCCCGTAAAAGGGCGCTGCGTTACCAACGAGCAGCTTTCGCTTGCTCTCCTCGCTGATATCGTCTCGTTTGAGGAAGACATCGACCGCTGCATAGAGGCGGTCTCCGTGTGGAATATCCGAGCCATAAACCCAGCACTGGTGGTCGAACTCTTCAATGGCGAACGACAGCAGTTTCTCATCGATCTCAGGAACTGCGTGAAGAGTTCACCCACCGGCACCCGATCACGGGCTGGATCGCGTGTGTTCTAGTCCACCTCGACGAGCGCCGGGAGTTTCGCGAGTGCTTTTTGCCACCCGGCTTCGTTGTCGGCTATCGACACGCCGGGCGGTAGCCCGGCGTGCACGCCGAGGACATCGGTGCCGCCGTCTGCATCGGCGAGTGAGATCGTAATCGTCATCTCGCCATGCAACGCGGGATCTGTCGTCTCGAACTCGACCCGTCGAGTCATCGAAGCGAAGACGAGCAAGATGTGTCAATGCAAGACCTCACCCTCGCGCTTTGCGCCCTAGCCAGCAACAATTCTACTATTAGCGAGTGGACTAGGAGTCTCGTTTTTGTGGGGATGTATTTCGAGTTTTTCCGTCGCAGAGAAAAATGTTGGATAACCGATCTTATGATTTGCTTTGCGTCGGGTCCAAAGCGTCACTCGCTTTCACCGATTCCGGGTTTTGATCCCTTTGGAACGGGTTCGACGACAATGCCGCCTGGAGCACGAAATTTGAAAAGCCTCCCCTGCCCGGTCACAGCTTCGCAACCGTACTTCTCTGCGTCGGTTGCACACTTGGCCAGATCGTCGACCTCGATACCAAAGTGATCGCACTTCCCTTCGCTCTCTCCTGTGCCGGCACTCGCTTTGTTTATCGCGATATGCACGGTTCCGTCGGTCACATAACGCACCGTTTCTCTCGATCCCGGTACTTCAACTCGGGTGAAACCAAACGCCGTGGCAAAAAAATCGCTGGTTTTATCTATATCCTCGACTCTCATGGCAAGGTGAACGATGCGTCCACGCGGCGCGGACCCTTTTTGATATCTGTCCACAGGCACAATCTCCGCCAACGGACCGCCTGGAATCCGGAACTTCACGGGCGGCTTTGTCGGGTCAGTAACAATTTCACATCCGAACTTCCGCACCCCCGCGACGTATTTGGCAAGATCATCGACCTCTATTGCAAAATGGTGAATGCATGGACCGTCGCCGGCGGCCTGCGCCATGGCCGACTTATCGTCATCGTACTTGAGAAAGGTGAGATCGATTTCTCCATCGCTTAAGCGATTCCTGCTTCGATCTTCCGACCTGGATTTTCCCACCGGCGATAAGCCGAAGACGTTTTCATAAAACTCCGCAGCCTTATCCAGGTCTACGACTTTGAGTGCAATGTGGGCGATGCGCGGCATGTTTCCTCCTGTATTTTACGACCACCGAGTAGCCATGTTGGCTCCTGTGCCTTTGCGACTTCGAAATTTCGTTCGAGATCCGATCCTGGCCGAGGTTATTGTACGGTCAAATGCTTGTCAATCAGCTTCCCGGTTCTCTCTTACGCGTGAGGCTGTGTGGAAAACTCGAACAGCGGTACGTGAATTTGTAGTTATGCAACCGCTCGTGCTAAGGCCACTCGAAGCCCGCGGGTTTTCACACAGTCTGGCGCAAGCAAGGGCACGCTGGAGAAGTACGACCGTACACGCAACCACGGCGGGTAAACCTGGCTTTGCCTTGAGGAAGAGAAATGATATGCGAGTCGTTAAGCGAACAAAGGAGCCGCGTGTGCGCGCCATTCGAACGGCAATATTAGCGACGATCACGCTGTCATTTATGTGGAGAGTGTCCGTTGCGGATGATCTCAAACGGTTACGATATGGTGTTTCGCCGGCTACAACGCAGCTTCCAATCTGGGCAGCCAAGGAGGCGGGGTTGTTCTCGAAACATGGATTGGACGTTGAAGTCATTCTCATGCGCGGCGGACCCTTAAATACACTCGCGATGGTTAGTGGGCAAATGCAGCTTTCCTCGGCTGGCGCCGAATCCGTGGTCGCGGCGCGCGCAGAGGGCGCCGATCTGGTTCTCCTCGCATGTCCCATCGATACCGATCCCGTTTACTTGATAGCGCGGCCTGAAATAAAAACTGCCGCTGAGCTCAAAAACAAGACCACCGCAGTAACACGTTTGGGTTCGACAACACACTTCTACTCGAGGGCGGCCTTAAAACAAGTTGGCATAGACGCGGACAAGGAGATGAGGATTCTTCAGCTTGGGACCGGCGCTGACGTTGCGGTAGCGTTGGAAACGGGAAGAATCACGGTCGCGGCATTAACTCTCCGCAGTGCGATTCGTTTCTTAGATAAGGGCTGGCCGGTCCTGGTGGACTTAACAAAGACCAATTTCATCTATCCGCCGTCTTGTGTGACCGGCAGCCGTGCTTTTCTGAGAGAGCAGCCGACGACGGTAGAACGCCTTCTGAAGGCATACGTAGAAGCGATCCGCCTATTCAAAAAGGACCGAGAATTTGCTGAGCGGCTTTACGCGAAGGTTTACAGGGAAACCGATTCGAAAGTAATAAAAAAGACGGTCGAAGTTTATGCGGACCTGTTTAAACCTGTTCCCTATGTGCCGGATGAAGGCATCAGGGTGGTGGTACAGGAACTGGCTCAACGACGACCATTGCCAAAAGAGTTCAGCCGAACCGAACAATTCCGAGACAATGGACCTCTCGAGAAATTAGTGAAAGAAGGCTGGGTCGACCAACTCTACAGATAGACTGCTTCTTCTCGGCCGAGGGAAAGATTTCAGCCAGGTGTCGCATTGATGCCCAACCACTTCCATCTGCTTTTGACTCGGTGAATTTAGAAATCCGACTGCCGGGAATTAATGGGGTCGCGTCTTGCATTGCGACAAATGTGTGATTGCAGGACCTGACCCCCTGAGAACGGTCCGTTCGCGCCGCTTTACACGCTCGCGGAACTTTATGGCGTGGCGCGAAACGTTATCTGGAAAGGCTCACTGGACAATAAGATTCTTGCCGCGGAAATGAAAATCAGAGGCTAAGCCATTCGACGGAGAATAAAGCGAAGGATTTATACGATACCGCGCAGGCGGAAGAAAAGCAGTTCAACAAACCACACGCTACGAAACTTTATCGGCAGATCGTAGAAGAATATCCCGACTTGCCTTACGCGAATCAGGCGACGACTCGTTTGGCCGAGTTGACTACGGCGCCCGGAAATCAATATCAATCACGGTCACGTTTTCCACGTCGATACGATCACGCGCCAATTCTCTTGCACGCGACCTAACCACTTCCACGACTTGCGGGAACGACAAGTGCTCCTGATGTGTCGGAAACTCCCAGTATTTTTTATTTCCAATCATGCTAAGTATGTAGATACCGTTTTTCGAATTATGGGCCCGCAAATACTGTTCAACAAGCTGCTTTTCTAGTCCAGCGAGTAAGTCGCTGACAGTCCACTTTTCCGCCCACTTTATCTCAACCGACACTGGCGCTGTATGCGGATTTTCCAATCTAAGATCTGGCCTTTCCTGTTTATCTATCTCCTCCTCTTGCGGCACTGTGTACCGATTGCGAGAGCGCTCATTGAGCTTGCGAGCTAACCACTGTCTTAACTTTCGCTCTTCATCCCCAGGACGCAATTCATCGCGCAAGCTATTATCAGATTTCTCGACGTCATTCTTAATTTCGTTCAAGCGCTTGGAAGCGATTTTGAAAAGATCCTGGTCAGTTTTTGGATCGACCTCGTGCTCCCTCACGAACGACCGTATATCTTGTGGATTCCATTGTGGCAGGTCCGCTTCGCGCTCGACGCGCTCATCAATCAAATGCAAAATCCAGTCGCGATGAAGGGCAAGAACCGGTTCATCGGCCAATTCGCGTAGTATGCTCGCTGTTTCTAACTCTTCGCTTGCGGCAAGACGACCGAGGAGACCCGTGCGATAATTCTGTGCATCATCGCGATCCTCGGGGCTATAAACGCCCGATCCGGCACGGTCAATATCATCGCGAGGTTGTATATGGACGTAGAGCAGGGGAATAAAATTGCGCAACACGTCTGCCCGAATATAGCTCGGATTCGGAACTAGTGGTGATCTATCTCGGTACTCACCGCTGAGAGCGGAACAAATTTGCAATATTGTTTTGCCAGGTTCGTGAGCGTCATTGAGGATTTCTGTAAGAAACGCAACAGCAGGCGGTGCGTCGATCTGCAGCCAAACAGCCATCCAGAGTATGAAGCCGGGACTGTTGCTACGGTAGCCTGTAATACGCTTAAGTGCGATAGCAGAAAGATCAGAAATGGGTCTCTCTTTTTGGGCTAGCAGAATACTGAGCGCGTAGCGAAGAACTGTGTGATTCGGTGGATCGCCCGAATGCAACAGCTCTAGTAAGTTATCTTTTAAGAGATAAATAAGATTGTCGCCATGCCAAGCGAGATCATCGGAGAGTATACGGCGGACTGACTCGGGCCGATGAACTGCAAGCTCTTCCAGCCATGGCGCAAAGCCGTTTAGTTCATTGATCGCATAACGCACGGCAATCTCTGCTTCGTTGTCGCGAAGCTGGCTAAAATCGATCTCTTTATCCGTTCTTTCTGCTTCTATACCCGTAAGGCCGACTATGATCCGGTAGTCAGTTTTTGAGGGTTCCGCCTCATGCGGCAGTTTGGGGATAAAGTTGCGCCAAGCGTTTTTGCAACCCTGTCGGGCGGCCTGCGAAATAATTCGCCCGCGTTTCCTGCGCAAAGCATCCCAGTCCATTTGTGACCATTGGCTTTCATGCTTGCGGGCCTCACTAATCAAACTTATAAGCCAACGAGTTTCATTTCCCGACGCAAGACGCTTGATGCGTCTTAACAGAAACCACTGAGTATGTACCAAAGTCCACAGATTCTTAATACGACGCCGTTGTTGCCACCACCAATGGCTATTGAATTTGTGGCTTATGTGTCGATTCCATAACCGACGAATTCGTCTGGTTCGGCTGCCCTTTGCTAATTGACTAAATATCGAGTGGAGAGCACCGTCCACGGCTATCGCCGTCTGGATCCGTCTCCGGTCACGCCATTGCCGACCGAAGGCGACCCACAGTTCGGTAGCCAACCGCAAAGCTAGCTCCCGATCCCTGCGATCAATTTTCGTGGTAATATCTTCCAGCAACCAGTCAAGGTCGTCTGGGCCAGGTCGAATATGCTCGTAGTCATCAAAAATGTCGAACTGATCCTTCGGCTCAGAATTATGCTCATTACGCCATTCTACCACCTGCTTCCAAAAGTAGTGCTGACGGACACTCGGATGTGCTCGCGTCAAATCATTTACGTTTTGCAGCTTTTTATCCCCATCTTCGAACGGATGGTGGCGCGATAACCCAAGCCACCACAATGCTTGTGCCACGACTTCACTTTCGTAAGGCGTCAACGATGATTTATGAAGCAGTACATCGATTAGTGGCGGAATAACCTGGGCGACCCAGTAAAAGCGCTGCGATATAGGCGTGATCTTATAATCGACGGTACGATGAGGCGGTGTCTGGCCAAGGCCTAATAGCCGTTCTAGAACGTCCACAACATTCTCGGGCTCCAGCACAGATTTTAAATGGGTTGATAGAT
>WNGI01005277.1_pt1 | contig 18447 bp, 17 predicted proteins | sample 5400621 | NCBI WGS metagenome assembly WNGI01 (sample SAMN13153374, study PRJNA577476) | soil metagenome | isolation source: 20 cm soil or saprolite under Garry oak tree replicate 1 | place: USA:California | collected 2016-06-15
ATCGATGCCTCCGCGAGGAAGAGTCGGCGTCGCGCGAGCTAGCGGGCACCCCCGGCCGCGGCCGGACGTGCGGGCGACTGCTCGCGCCCAAGGAGTCGGCGCACCGCCGCGACCACCCGATCCGGCGACGGCAGCACCAGCGCTTCCAGGTTGGTCGCGTACGGCATCGGTACGTCGAGGCTCGTCACGCGCTCGGGCGGGGCGTCGAGGTCGTCGAACGCCTCGCGGACGACGAGCGTGATGATCTCCGAGGCGACGCCGGCAAATGGCCACCCCTCTTGCACGACGAGGCAGCGCCCGGTGCGCCGCACCGACGCGAAGATTGCCTCGGTGTCGAGCGGTCGAATGGTGCGGAGGTCGACGACCTCCGCTTCGATGCCGGCCTGCGCAAGCTCCTCGGCGGCCTTGAGCGACGTGTGCAGCATCTTGGCCCACGTGACGATCGTCACGTCGCGGCCGCGCCGCTTCACGTCCGCGACTCCGAGGGGGACGAGGTGCTCGCCGGCCGGCACCTCCCCCTTGAGGGCGTACATGACCTCGCTCTCGATGAAGACGACGGGGTCGTCGTCACGGATCGCTGCCTTCAAGAGGCCCTTGGCGTCCGCGGGGGTCGCCGGCATGACGACCTTCAAGCCCGGCACGTGGGCGTAGAGCGATTCGAGCGCCTGCGAGTGCTGGGCGGCGAGCGCGTGCGCCGCCCCCCCAGGCCCGCGGAACACGATCGGGAGCGTGAACTGGCCGTTGGACATGTACCGCAGCTTGGCGGCGTTGTTCACGAGCTGGTCGTAGGCGGTCAACGAGAAGTTCCAGGTCATGAACTCGATGATCGGCCGGAGACCGACCATCGCCGCGCCGATGCCGACGCCGGCAAAACCGGTCTCCGCGATCGGCGTGTCGATCACCCGCTTTTCTCCGAAGCGCTCGAGCAGCCCCTCCGAGACCTTGTACGCGCCCTGGTAGTGCCCGACCTCCTCGCCCATCAGGAAGATCGACGGGTCGCGCTCCATCTCCTCGGCCATGGCCTCGCGGAGCGCCTCGCGGAAGGTGATCACCCGCGGCTCAGGCATAGACGTACTCGCCGACGGACTGCGGCTCCGGGAGCGGCGACTGCTCGGCGAACTCGACCGCGTCGGCCACCTGCGCCTTCGCCTCGTCGTCGAGCCCCCGGAGCTGCTCCGCGCTCGCGATGCCGAGCGTCTGGATGCGGTGGCCGAGGACGTTGATCGGGTCCCTCTCCATCCACTTCTGCACCTCCTCCTTGGTGCGGTACTTGCCGGGATCGGCCACCGAGTGGCCGCGGAAGCGGTACGTCTTGGCCTCGATGAAGAACGGCTGGCTCGTCTTGCGCGCCCGCTCCACGGCGCGGCGCGTGGCGTCGCGCATCTCGAGCACGTCGTCGCCGTTGACGATCTCGAACTCCATCGGGTAGCCGCGCGCCCGGACCGCGACGTCGGGGACGGACATGGTGCGGTAGAGCGGCGTGCCCATGGCGTACTGGTTGTTCTCGCAGATGAAGACGACGGGCAGCTTCCAGAGCCCCGCCAGCGCGAGCCCCTCGTGGAACGACCCCATGTTCGCGGTGCCGTCGCCGAAGAAGCAGAGCGTGACGTCGCGTTCCTCGCGGTACTTGCTCGCGAAGGCCACCCCGGCGGCGATCGGCACGTGGCCGCCGACGATGGCCCACCCGCCGAGGAACCGCTTGGACGCGTCGAAGATGTGCATCGACCCGCCCCGTCCCCCGCTCGCTCCGGTCGAGCGGCCGTAGAGCTCGGCCATCGCCGCCCGGGCGTCGCCCGTGCGAGCCAGGTAGTGGGCATGCTCGCGGTACGTCGCGACGATGTAGTCGGTCGGCTCCGCGCCCGAGATGGCCCCGACGGCGACCGCCTCCTGGCCGATGTAGAGGTGGAGAAAGCCGCTGATCTTCCCCTGCGAGTAGGCTTTCGCCGCGGCCTCCTCGAAACGGCGGCAGAGCGCCATGCTCCGATAGAGGTCGAGCAGGAGGCCGGCATCCATAAGAAGCGACACCTCGATTATAGGGGATTCACGCGCACGGGAAAGCGCGGCGTTCAGTCGAGCGCGACGAGGGCCGGCAGCGCTAGCTGGCTGTCCAGCTCGCCGCGCGCCGCCGCTCGCACCGGCGCGAAGGAGCGGCGGTGCACGGGCGAGGGGCCGTGCTCCCGGATGGCGGCGAAGTGGCGTCGGGTCGCGTACCCCATGTGACGCCCGAAGCCATAGCCAGGATACCGTTCATCGAGCTCGCACATGATGGCGTCGCGCGTCACCTTGGCGACGATCGAGGCCGCGGCGATCGAGCACACGAACACGTCGCCCTTGGGATACGCGCTCTGCGGCATCGCGAGATCGGGAATCTCTCGCCCGTCGACGAGCACGTAGCCCGGCACCACCGGGCGCAAGGCCTCGATCGCACGCCGGCAGGCCGCCAGCCCCGCCCGGTAGATGTTCAACCGGTCGATCTCCTCGGGCTCGACGAAGCCGAGCCCGACGGCGAGCGCGCGCCGGCGGATCTCGGCCGCGAGCCGCTCGCGCACCGCGGCTTGAAGCGTCTTCGAGTCCGCCACGCCGTCGAGCGTCGTGCCCGGCGCCAGGACGACCGCCGCGGCGACCACCGGCCCGGCGAGTGGCCCCATCCCCACTTCGTCGACGCCCGCCACGAGCCGAATCCCGACGCGCCAGAGCAGCGTCTCGAGATGCGGCCCAGCCGTCGCGACCTTCCGGCGCCGGCGGCGGCGTGGAGTCGCCATGGCGCCCGGGTAGCAAACGGCCGGTGGGGCTGTCAAAGCGACGGGACGCGATCGTCCACGCCGTTGTACCAGGCAAGGCCGATCCGCTGCGCGCGACGACTTGCCGCGGCGAGGCGAAACCACCATCGACCGCGCGGACCGTAGAACAGCCGCGACCCGAGGTCCAAACGGCGAAGCTTCCGCCCGAGCGGACCCCGCTCGACGGCCGCCACGTACGAGTGGAAGCTCCAGTCGCGCGTCTCGTGTGCCCGCCAGATCGCCTCGGCGGCCAGCAGACCGTACTCGAGCGCGAACGAGATGCCCTCGCCCATGAGCGGGTCGACGCCCGCCGCGTCGCCCACGAGGAGCGCGTGCGACGCCGCGAGACGCGCGCGACCCGCGTGCGCATGAATCGGGAAGGCCTTCCACGCCGCGGCCGCGGCGCCCACGCGCTCGAGCATCGCGGCGAGCTCGGTGCGGAGACGCGTTCCATCCGCCGGCGGCAACGCGTAGACACCCACGTTGGCGTGTGCCGCCCCGTCGATGACGCACGGGAACGCCCACCGGTAACCGCGCAAGCCGGTCGCGCATGGGGCGAAATCGAAGTCGTAGCGCCGCCCCGCATGACCCGTCCACGACGTGCGGGCGACCGGTACATCGCACATGACCGCTCGCGCCGTGACGCCGCTCGGCCCGACCAGCGCGCGCCGGACGATACTGCCGCTGCCGTCGGCACCGACGACGACCGGCGTCCAGTACGTCCGTCGCGAGGTGTCGACGCGTACCCCGTCGCCGTCCCGCGCGACGTGGGTCACGTGCTCCTCCTCGCGGAGCTCGACGCCCCGGTCGCGCGCCGTCCACGCGAGGAGCGCGTCGAGCTCGCGCCGTCGGATCACGCGGCAGAGATCGTCGCCGTCGACCGCGAGCTCTCGCCCGCCGGGAAGCGTCACGCCGGCGTGGTCCACGCGCGCCTCGGGCACCGCGAGCGACACGTCGAGGCTCTCGAGGAGACGGACCGCCTTCGGGATGACGCCGCCGGCACACGTCTTGTCGCGCGGATGCCGCGCTTTCTCGAGCATCACGGACCGTGCGGCCAGCGCGGGCGCGCGCGCGACGAGGCCGAGCGCCGTCGCGGCGCCGGCAGGCCCCGAGCCGACGATGACGACGTCACGGCGCTCCATCGCGCGTTCTCTACCTCGCCCTCAGGCAGCACGCCATCGTACGATTCGCGACCTGCGCGCCCTGGCATCAGCCCAGCGGGATGCGCATGAGACCCACATGGCCGCCGGCGTGCGGCAGCCACAAGCGACTGCCATGCAGGGCGCTGAACTGTCTTTCATTGCACCTGACGTCAGGTCGCCGGCGCCAACCATCCCTGGGCGAACTTCTCGTACTGACAGCGAGTCATTGGCGGACAGCGTCCCCGTCCAGCGCGACGCGCCTGGCCGGGTCGATCGCCAGCCAGGCTCCGGCGGCGACGAGATAGAGCACCGCAACGCTCGCGAGGGGCGCGTCCCACGAGCGCCAGGCGCCCAGCGAGAGACCAACGACCGCGGGGCTCAGCGTCCCGCCGAGGTTTCCGAACGTGTTCATGGCGCCGCTCACCACCCCGGCGTGCGGCCCTCCGATCTCCAGGCAGACGGCCCAGGCGGGCGCTACGCCGAGCGCGGCGAGACCGGCGCCCGCGGCCAGCAGCCAGGCCGAGAGGAGCGCGTTCGACGTCGACACCGCCGTCGCCACGGCGAGCGCGGCGAGCGGGAAGCCGACGACGCCCGGCGCTCGCCGGCCGGCACGAGCGCCCCAGCGACGTGCGAGCACGTCGCTCAGCCAGCCACCGGTGAAGACCCCGCCCGCAATCGCAACCAGCGGCAGCGCGGCGAGCCAGCCCACGTGCGAGAGGTCGAACCCCCGCGCGCGCAGGAGGTATGTCGGCAACCACGTGAGGTAGAAGTACCAGCCGTAGATCCCGGCGCCGTACATCAGGCAGAGCGCGAGCAGCGTCCGGTTGCGAGCGACGAGGGCCCAGGGCACGGGCTCGTGATGCGGCAGCGTGCCGCGTTCGGCGACGATCACCGCGAGCTCGGCCGGGTTCACTCCAGGATGCTCGGCCGGGTCGTCGCGGAACCAGCGCCACCAGGCGACCGCCCAGAGGACCCCGAGGCTGCCGAAGAGCGGGAACACCAGCCGCCAGCTCATGTGCTGGAGGAGACCGACCACGAGTGGCTGGCTCGCGGCGCCGCCGAGCGCGGCGGTCATGATCAGCAGGCCGAACGCACGGCCGCGCTCGCCGGCAGGCAGCCAGCGCGCAAACGCGCGCGCGGTCGCCGGGAACATTCCGGCCTCACCCACACCGAAGAGGAGCCGCACCGCGAGCAGCGACACGAAGCCGGTGGCGAGTCCCGTGGCAGCGGTCATGACCGACCACCAGATCACGATGCGCGCCAGCGTCACCCGGGCTCCGAAGCGGTCGGCGAACCAGCCGCTCGGGACCTCGAACAGCGCGTAGGCCAGCGTGAACGCGCTGAAGACGAATCCCATCTCGGCGTCGCCGAGGCCGAGCTCCGCACGAATGGCCGGCGCGGCCGTGGAGATACAGATCCGGTCGAGGTAGGCGATCGCCGCGAGGGCGAGCGTGAAGCCGACGGCAGTGTGCCGCGCGCGGCTCGGCGCCAGACCCGACATCGGCCGAATCACGCAACGTACGGGATCGTCATCGGTCCTTCCGGCAGCACCGCCGCGCCCATACTGCAGGTGCACTCGCACGCGTCGCTCGCCGGGGCTCGTCTTAGCACGGTCTCGTCGAACGCCGCAGGAGGCGGTTGTCACACCTCCAGCGACGGCAGCTCGCGCCGCCGCCAGATCGCGTAGATCGCCGGGTACACGAGCAGCTCCATCAGGAACGACGTGAAGATGCCACCGATCATCGGCGCCGCGATCCGCTTCATCACGTCGGCTCCCGTGCCGTGCGACCACATGATCGGCAGCAGTCCCATGAACATCACCGCAACCGTCATCATCTTCGGCCGGAGACGGTTGACGGCGCCGTCGATGATCGCGTCCTCGAGGTCGCCCCACGACTGCATACGGCCACGGCGCTGCCGGTCGGCGTACGCGAGATCCAGGTAGAGCAGCATGAAGACCCCCGTCTCGGCGTCGACGCCGAGCAGCGCGATCAGCCCCACCCACACCGCGATGCTCGTGTTGTAGCCGAGGAACCAGAGGAGCCAGACCGCGCCCACGGCCGAGAACGGGATCGCGAGGAGGATGATGCAGGTCTTCGTGACCGAGGTCGTGTTCACGTACAGCAGGACGAACACGAGAAGGAGGGTGAACGGCACGACGAGCCGCAGCCGGGCGCCGGCGCGCTCGAGGTACTCGAACTGCCCGGCCCAACCGAGGCGATATCCAGGGGACACCACCACGCGGTCGGCGACGACTCGCTTCGCCTCGTCGACATAGCCGCCGAGGTCGCGACCTGCGACGTCGACGAAGACGTAGCCGACGAGCTGGCCGTCCTCGTCGCGCACGGACGGCGGCGCGGTCGAGAAGCCGATGTCGGCGAGCTGGGCGAGCGGAATCTGCGCCCCGTCCGGAGTCGCCACCAGCACCCGCGCGAGGCTCGCCGGATCGCTGCGCTCGTCGCGGACGTAGCGGACGTTGATGCTGTAGCGCTCGCGCCCCTCCACCGTCTGGGAGATGCTCGTGCCGCCGATCGCCGACTCGACGACGTCCTGCACGTCGCCCACCGTGAGGCCGTAGCGCGCGACCGCATCGCGCTTCACCGTGACGTCGAGGTAGTAGCCGCTCGTCGTGCGCTCGGCGAAGGCGCTCCGCGTCCCGGGCACGGTCGCGAGTGCGCCCTCGATCTCGCGTGCGATGCGCCCGATCTCCGCGAGCTCGGGACCGTACACTTTGACGCCGAGGACGCTGCGGATGCCGGTCGCGAGCATCTCGGTGCGCGTCTGGATCGGCATCCACCAGATGTTCGGCATGCCGGGAAAGCGGATCGTGCGATCCATTTCCCCGAGCAGCCGGTCCCACGTCATGCCCGGGCGCCACTCCTGCTCGGGTTTCAGCGTCACCACGGTCTCGAACATGCTGAGCGGCGCGGGATCCGTCGGCGTCTCGGCGCGCCCGGCCTTGCCGAAGACGTGGTCGACCTCGGGGAACTGTTTGAGCATCCGGTCCTGCGTCTGGATCGCGGCGCGCGCCTGGGTGATCGACATGCCAGGCAACGCCGTCGGCATGTAGAGGATCGTGCCCTCGTTCAGCGGCGGCATGAACTCGGACCCGAGCCGGAACCAGATCGGGACCGTGAGGGCGACGATCAGCATGGCCGCGGCGACCGTCAGCCAGCGGAAGCGGAGGACGACCTTCACGACGGGGTGGTAGAGGCGCATGAGCGGGCGGCTGATCGGGTGGCGTTCCTCGCTGTGGATCGTGCCGACCAGAACCGCGTTGGCCACGCGGCGGAGCCAGCCCGGCCGGAACGCGAACGGCTCGAGCCGGGTGAACAGAAGCCGCATCGCCGGATCGAGGGTGATCGCCAGGACGGCCGCGATCGCCATCGAGAAGTTCTTGGTGAAGGCGAGCGGCCGGAAGAGCCGTCCCTCCTGCGCCTCGAGCGCGAAGATGGGGAGGAACGAGACCGCGATCACCAGCAGCGAGAAGAAGCTCGGCCCGCCCACCTCCTTGACGGCCCCGATGACCACCGCGCGGAAGTCGCCGGGACGTCCGGCGGCCTGCCAGTGCTCGAGCTTCTTGTGGGTCTGCTCGACGACGACGATCGCCGCGTCCACCATCGCGCCGATCGCGACCGCGATCCCGCCGAGCGACATGATGTTGGCCGTGACCCCCATCGCGCGCATCGGGATGAACGCCAGGAGGACCGCGATCGGGATCGTGAAGATCGGGATGAGCGCGCTCGGGATGTGCCAGAGGAAGATCAGGATGACGAGGCTTACGATCGCGAGCTCCTCGAGGAGCGTGTGGCGGAGCGTGTCGATCGCCCGGTGGATGAGATCGGAGCGATCGTACGTGGTGACGAGCTCCACGCCCCGCGGTAGCGACCCCTTCACCTCGTCGAGCTTCCGCTTGACGCCCTCGATGACGGCGAGCGCGTTCTGGCCGTGCCGCATCACGACGACGCCGCCGACGGACTCGCCCTCGCCGTCGAGCTCGACGAGGCCGCGCCGGAGGTCGGGGCCGAGGTGGACGCGGCCGACGTCGCGGACGAGGACCGGAGTGCCGCTGCCGTTCGTGCCGACCGCGATCTGCTCGATGTCCTCGACCGAGCGCACGTAGCCGCGGCCGCGGACGAGGTATTCGGTGCCGTTGAACTCGACCAGACGGCCGCCCACCTCGTCGTTCGAGCGCCGGATCGCGTCTATCACCTGGCGGAGCGGCAGCCGGTACCCGACGAGCGTCGCCGGGTCGACCTCCACCTGGTACTGCTTCACGAAGCCGCCGACCGAGGCGACCTCGGCCACGCCGTCGACGCTCGCGAGCCAGTACCGGAGGTACCAGTCCTGAAACGAGCGCAGGTCGGCGAGCGTGTGCGTCCCGCTCCGGTCGACGAGGGCGTACTCGTAGACCCAGCCGACGCCCGTCGCGTCGGGCCCGAGTCGAGGGCTCACGCCCGCGGGCAGGCGGCCACTGATGCCCTGCATGTATTCGAGGACGCGGCTCCGGGCCCAGTAGAGGTCGGTCCCGTCCTCGAAAACGACGTTCACGAAGGAGTAGCCGAACATCGACTCGCCGCGCACGTACTTCACGCGCGGCGCCGCGATCATCGTCGTGATGATCGGATACGTGACCTGGTCCTCGACGATGTCCGGGCTCCGGCCGGGCCAGTCCGTGAAGACGATCACCTGCACGTCCGAGAGATCGGGAATCGCGTCGAGGGGGCTCGCCCGCAGCGACCAGATGCCCGCGGCGGTCGCACCGGCCACGAGCAGGAGGACGAGGAAGCGGTTCCGCGCGCTGTACTCGATGATGCGGTCGATCATCTAGCCGCTCACCCGCACCGTGAACTTCTCGCGCAGCGCTGGCTTCCCCGGGCGATCGATCTCGACGACGAGTCCCCACGGGCCCGCCATCGTGAAGCGGGCGCTCGCCTCGTAGATCCCGCCGCCGCGCTCCTCCGCGCGTGCCTGCTCGATCGTCATGCCGGGCATGTCCATCGTGTACGAGAAGCTCACGGCCGCACCGCTCACTGCCGCGCCGCTCGCGTCACGGACGCGCACGCGGATGGCGTTCGTTCCCACCGTCGCCGGCTCGGCGGCCACCGCGACGCCGACGATGAGGTCGCCGACCCGCTTCTCCTCGCCGGCACCGCCCTGCCCGCCCATCTCCATGGGTCGCGCGCTCTCCATCTTCCAGTCGCCCATGCCGATGGCGCCCATCATTCCCATCATGCTCTCCGCCGCCTGGAGCTTGCTCTCGGAGTCGACGAGGAAGTTGGCGCTGGTGACGACGCGCTCCCCCGCCGCGAGGCCGTCCAGCACCTCGACGTCGTCGGCGAAGCGGCTGCCGAGCTTCACGTCGCGCGGCACGAGCTGCCCGTCCCCCTGCGCGACGAACACCACCTGCCGTCGCCCGGAGTCGAGCACGGCGCTCGCAGGAACCGTCAGGCGCTCGCCGGCGGGGACGTGGAGCTCGACGCTGCCGTACATCTCGGGCAGGAGCTGCTGCTTGCCGGCGTTCGCGAGCTCGAAGCGCACCTTCGCGGTGCGCGTCTTCGGATCGATGGCGGGGTGGATGTAGATCACCCGCGCCGTCCACGCTTCCGCGGGGTAGTACGGCAGCGTGATGCGCGCCTCCTGCCCGACCCCGACGAAGGGGAGCTCGTACTCGTACACGTCCGCGTAGACCCAGATCGTGGAGAGATCGGCGATCTTGTAGAGCGGCATTCCCGGCTCGACCCGGTGCCCCTTGAAGGCCATCTTCTCGATCACGACGCCCGAGATCGGCGACTGGATCGTCTGATAGAGCGCCCGCTTCCGGCCCTCCTCGAGCGCACGGACCTGCTGGTCGGTGAGGTCCCAGAGCCGGAGGCGCTCGCGGCTGGCGCGGAGAAGAGACCGCGCGCCGTCGAGCGCACCAGGGACGTTACTCGTGCGAAGCCGGCCGACGGTCTCGCGCGCGAGGAGATACTCCTCCTGCGCCGTGACCAGCTCGGGGCTGTAGATCGTGAACAGCGGGTCGCCTTTGCGGACCGCCTTGCCCGTGTAGTCGGCGAACACGTCGCCGATGTAGCCGTCCACCTTGAGCGTCACTTCGGCGAGCTTCCGCTCGTCGTAGTCGAGGCGAGCGCCCGTCCGGATGACCTGCTCGACGGGACGGCGCGCGACGTCGCCGTACGTGACGCCGATCGCCTGCTGCTGACCGCGGTCCAGGCGGATCGGTGCGCGGGCGAAGCCCTCCTCGCTCAGGGCGCGGGACGCGGGCCCGAGCAGCGCGAGCCCGATCACGAGGAAGCGCAACCGGGAACGCCTCATCGCCCGGCGCTCCGTGGCAGGTCGCCCCCGACGGCGTGCTCGAGATCGGCGTACGCCTTCTCGAAGTCGGCCTCCGCCTGGTAGTGCTCGACGTGGATGGCCTCGACGGCGCGCACGCTGTCGACGAGCGACAGGAAGTCGACCTTGCCGGTCTCGTAGCTCACCTGCGAGGCACGGAGCGCCTGCTCGGCCTGCGGGATGTGCGTCGACACGAACAGGTCGCGCTGCGCGAGCGCGATCCTCGCGCGCAGGAACGCCTGCTGGACGTCTCGCCGGATCCGGTCCTGCAGCCGCCGGAGCTCGGCCTGCGCCGTCGTCATCCGGGCGTTCGCCTCGCCCGCGGCGGCGTCGTACTTGTACTTGTAGACGAGGGGGATCGACATCGACACCATCGCGCCGAGGCCGTCGCGGCGATCGGCGTTGTAGAAACGTTCCGCCGTGAATTCGAAGTCGGGCAGGTATCCCAGGCGGGCGGATCGGCGGTTCGCCTCGAACCGCGCGATCGACGCCTGTTGCGCCGCGAGCTCCGGGCGCTGGCGCAGCGCCGCTTCGGTGAGCGATGCGACGTCCTGCTCGAGCCGCCTCCGCACCGGCTCTTCCGGCAGCCCGATCGATTGCGGATCGTCCCGGCTGAGGAGCGCGGCGAGCTCCGCCCGCGCCGCGTCGACGCCGAGCGTCTCCGTCGTGACGCGGTTGACGAGACGCGTGAGCTCGACCTGCGCCCGCAGCACGTCGGGCTGCGACACCTGCCCGACGGCGTAACGTCGCTCGGCGATGCGGGCGAGGTTCTCGACGAGCACCTTGTCGCGCGAGTAGACGAGCAGATTCTCGTGGACGAGCCAGAGGTCCCAGTAGGCGCGCTTCACGGCGGCGACGACCTCGAGCTGCACCATGTCCGCCTCGCGCCGCGCGACGTCGGCGTCGCGCTCGGCGGCCGTGCCCGCGAGCGAGCGCTTCCCCGGAAACGGCACCTTCTGGGAGAGCTTCAGGATGTTGTTGTCGGCGCGCGTGACGTCGAAGGACTCGGGCGCGTTCCAGGCCTCGTAGCTGAAGACCGGGTCGTCGTAGGCCGATGCCTGCCGCGGCACGTAGGCCGCTGCCGCGGCACGTGCCCGCGCGGCCTTGATCTCGGGGTTCGTCGCCTGCGCCTCCTCGATGGCGTCGTCGAGGCGCAGGATCGGCGGCGGATCGCCGCACACGGGCGTCCCCGCGAGCAGTAGGGCGGCCACCACTAGGAGCGCGACCCGAGACTCATGTCTCGGGTCGGAGCCAGACGCGAGCGTGAAGGGACAGTACCACGCGCGACTGCCGTGCCGCGGCTGGCGAAGCCAGCGCGGCATGCGGGGTACGCGCCCGGCGCGCATCGCTCGCCGACCCGAGATGTATCTCGGGTCGGCTTCCTAGTGCTCTCGTCGTCTCTGACATGCTCCCTCCTCGACGACCCCGCCGCGCGGTGCCACGACGAGCATCACGCGTGACGAGGAAAGCGGATGGTTCTCCAACGTCGCGTCATGGTGCCGGCGGGCGGCCGCCGGCAGGGAGCGAGCGCTAGAGACGCAGGGAACGGGTCAGGAGGAAGACGGGGCCGGCGCGCGGGACGGCTTCCGGTGGACCTGCCGTCTGGATGGACGGTCCATCCGTCGTGCAGTCCGACGGCGGCGCCGAGAGACCGATCCAGAGCGGCGGATGCGGCGTGGCGGCGCGAGCGAGCCTCGCCGGCTCGGCGGAGCCTCGCTCGACGCCACAGCAGCGCGCCGCGGGGGCGACGCCGCCGTTCTGATGCCGGCACCGCGTCGCGCAGCAGCGCGCGGCGCGGAGCTCCCGCAGGGTCCGCGACGGCAGCGCGTAGGCCGCCTGGACCGCGACCGTGGTCGACAGGACGGACGCGATCGCGATGAGGGACCGGATGCGCACTCCGACCCGAAGCTACCCCCGCTCCGGCAGAGGTGCAACCCGCGGCCCATGGTTCAGCGCCACGCGATCTCGACGAGGTGCACGGTGACCGGCAGTCCCTCCTCGCGCAGCGGATGCGCGACGGACTTCCAGCGGAGTATCGCAGAGCGAGCGCCGCGCCGCACGGCCTCCGCGAGCACCGCCGCGCCCGACCAGCGATGCGCCCAGTACGGCGGCTCGGGGGGATCGTCGCCGGCCAGCAACGCGTGGCGGTCGACGTGTCGCTCCAGATCCGCGACCTGCCAGAGCGCGATCATCTCACCGCCGACGTCGAGCGCGGAGAGCACCGCGGGAAATCCCGCGATCACGCGCTCTTCGGTTGTCACCCGCGGGAGGCGATGCTATGCAGCGCGCGCATGGAAGACATGGTGCGACAGACGGACCAGATCATCAATTTCACCAACGAGATCAACCGTCGCATCGCCGAGGCGGGCATCACCGGCGTCGACGGCCTCGTCGGTCTCTACGATCAGCTGCGCAGCGCCCTCGGCAAGGTGAGCCACCAGGAGCTCGAATGGGCGCAGGGCGAGGTGAACCGCGTGCTCGAGCGCCTGCGACGCCTCTCGGAGGAGCTGGCGCATCTCGCCGCGCTGAAGGCGGCGCTCGAGACCGGCCACTGAGCGGCGCGCCGGGCGCGCTGCTACTTCACCGCTTCGACGACGATCGCCTGCAGGCCGCCCAGCGCCACCTTGTTGCCCTCGAGGGTGACGTGTTCCGCCGCTTTGTCCTTCACCGTCGCGTACGGCTTGGAGTTCTCGTGGTCCTCGAGGATCAGGTAGACCTGCTTGTCGTCGGTGAGGAGGCCGAGCGGCAGCCCCTTCTTGGCGCACGTCTCGGCGCACTTCTTGTGGCCGGGACCGCGGTACTGCTCCGGGTTGCCGTGCGGCATGTAACACGCGAGGTCGACGATCTCGCCCGTGAACGAGTCGGCGCGGGCGGCGGACGTCCATACGAGACCCATGACGCCGGCGGCGAGCACCAGGAACTTTCGCATTCGAATCTCCTTCCCCTCCAGCAGACTCCGACCGTCCCTACCTGCCGGCCCGCCGTCAGTCAAACTCGGCAGCCGGCACGTTGTCCGGTGCGTCGAGCGGCGGCGTGAAGACGGCGAGTGCGACGGCGCGCCCGCGGCCCTCGTTCACGAACCAGTGCGGGGTCCCGCGCGCGACGAGCACGGCGTCCCCCGCGCGCAGCGGAATCCGCTGGCGACCGAGGACGAGCGTGCCGTGACCGCGGAGCACGAGCACCGTGAGGTCGTGCGTCGCATGGCGATGGGGCCGCTCCCGGTCCCGCACCTGCACGACGTGGTAGCTCGCCGTCTCGGTGCGCGCGACGGGATCGGCGCGGATGTTCTCGTCGCCCGGGACGTGCGCTGCGAGGAACGCGTCGAGGCCGTCGCCGAGTGGTCCGATCGCCACCATCGGGGAACGCGCGGCGCAGCCGGCGAGCAGCGCGACGATGAGCAAGGGGGCGCCGCGTCGCATGCGCCGGTCGTTCTGTCGCGAACGTGGGGCGACCGCAACTCCTTGACGCTCCGGGGTCGGCGGTGGATAACGCGACACGGCGGTGGAGGCGGGGACGGCGATCGCGAGCACGTACGATCCGGGTGCGCGCGTCGTTTTCTTTCCGGGTGACTGTCGCGACTTCCTCGCGACGCTCCCCGCCGGCGCCGCGCAGCTGATCGTCACGTCGCCTCCGTACAATCTCGGCAAGGCGTACGAGCGCCGGCGCGCGCTCGACGTGTACCTGGCCGAGCAGGCGGAAGTCATCGACGCGACGGTTCGCGTCCTCGCCGACGGCGGCAGCATCTGCTGGCAGGTGGGAAACCACGTCGACGCGGGCGAGGTGTTCCCGCTCGACGCGCTGGTCTATCCGCTCTTCAAGCGTCACGATCTGCGGCTGCGGAATCGCATCGTCTGGCACTTCGAACACGGGTTGCACTGCGCGCGTCGCTTCTCCGGCCGGCACGAGACGATCCTCTGGTTCACGCGCGATACCTACGCCTTTCACCTGGACCGTGTGCGGGTCCCGCAGAAGTATCCCGGCAAGCGGCACTTCAAGGGACCCAACGCGGGACGGCCGTCGTGCCACCCGCTCGGGAAGAATCCGGGCGACGTCTGGTCCATCCCGAACGTCAAGCACAACCACGTCGAGAAGACCGCGCATCCCTGCCAGTTCCCCGTCGAGCTCGTCGAGCGCCTGGTGCTGGCCCTGACCCAGCCGGGCGATCTCGTGCTCGACCCGTACATGGGTGTCGGCTCGAGCGCCGTCGCCGCCGTGCTCCACGGCCGGCGGGCGGCGGGGTCCGAGACGGAGCCCCGCTACCTCGCGATCGCGCGCGAGCGCGTGGCGCTCGCCGCCGAGGGACGCCTGCGGACCCGGCCGATGAGCCGCCCCGTCTACGTGCCGCCCGCGCCCTCGCCACCCGACCCCTTGCGTGCCAGGCATTCGTCGAGACAGCTCTCGATGACCTGGTGCAGCGCGCCGGTGCCACGGGCACGATCGTAGGCCCGGATATCCGCCACGAGCGTCGCGAGATCGTCGATGGCGCGGGCCACCTTCCGTACGAGATCCAGCGATCGCTCCACCTCCCCTTTTGCGATGCTGCGCTCGAGCAGGCTCGTGTAGAGCTTGAGGCCGCCGAGCGGGTTGTTGAGCTCGTGGACGATGTGAGTTGCGAGCCGGCCGAGGACGCTGCCGACCCTGTCGCGCACGCCGCTCCGATCCCGGTCACATGCGATGGCGAGCGCGACTCCCGCGCCGAGCACCTCGAGCACTTCGAGGTCCGCCTCCGTCCCGCGAAGCTCGACGGCCAGCGCCCCGGCCACCGTCCCGTCGATCGAGAGCGGGACCGAGGCCACCGTTCGTCCCTCGCGCGGGCGGCAGGCCGGGACACCCGTTGCGACGGTCTCCATGGCCAACGTCTCCAGGTCGGCTGCGTCGTTGCCGGCCACCCGCGCGAGCCGGCCCTCGGAGGCGAGGAACACGGCCGAGGCCGTCGCGCTGGTTGCCTCGCGAGCGGCGTCGCCGAGACATTCGTAGACCGTGGCGGGCGGGGCGGTGAGCATCGCCCGCAACGCGGCCAGCAGACGCCGATCGCGCGCGGGGGATGCCGGGGCTTCCGACACGGCAGCCCCCTTCTACCTCTTCTGGCGTCGCATGGCAGCCCGAAGTCTGACGGCGCCGCCGGACCTCGCCGCGGCCGTGCCGTGGCGTGCAGACCTGCACGATGCCTGGTACAGAGCCATGCGGTCCGAGCAGGCACGCGCCTAGCATGGCCCGATTCCCCCGACCCGACCGTCGATGAGGCGAACTGCCGCACTGCTGATCATCCTGGCCGTCGCCGCGCCCGCGGGCGCGCACCACACGTCCACCCCGGCCGTCGTCCTCCTCACGTCGTCGGGCGACAACACCCTGCCCCGCCTGCCGGCGTTCGGCAGCACCGTGGGGCTGGCCCTCGGCTCGGGCCCCGCCGTCTACAGCGTGAAGCTCTTCCAGCAGCCCCCGGTGCTGAAGCTGATCAGCAGCAGCGGTAGCACCTCCAATCCGGCGGCGGCGGCGACCGCCGCCATCGCATTCGACTCCGACGGTGATCCCCTCGGGAGCGGTGATCCGGGACACCAGATCTTCATCGGCGTGGGCGGGGCCCTTCAGCAGGTGACCCACGACCCGAGCGGCACCAGCCGCAATCCCGCGTTGAGCGACACCGGCACGCGCCTCACCTTCGAATCCGCCGGCAATCTCACGGGGGGCGGCATGGTAGGGATCAAGCAAATCTACTTCCGGGATGCCAACGGCGGGCTCGTCCAGGTGAGCCGCGGGCAGGGCACGAGCAGCAACTCGTCGCTCAGCCGCACCGGATCGTTGATCGTGTTCCAGTCGACGAGCGATCCGGCCAACGGCAACGACACGGGCATCTCGCAGATATGGCTCTCCTCGACGGATCCGTCCGGCGCCCACGCGGTCACCGCGGGACATGGTCCCAGCCGGAACCCGCTGATCGCCACCGGCGGACGCATGGTGGTCTTCGAGAGCGACGCCGACCTGGCCAATGGCGGCGCGGACACCGGTGTGCCACAGGTCTTCGCCTACGACACCGTGACCGGCAACTTCGCCCAGGTCACGCAGGAAACGAACGGCTGCACGGGCCCGACGGCCCGCAAGCACTCCGGTGACTGGCGCATCGCGTTCACGTGCAACGGCGAGGCCTTCTATCACGAGCTACGCGCGGATCGCCGCCTCCGGCTGCCGATCCAGGGCGGGAACACGAGTCGCGCAGTGACCGGGATCGGGTACTACTTCTTGACGGTCAGCACGACGGCCAACCTGCTCTCGTCGGGGACCACGTCGGGGCACGAGATCTACCTGCTCAACCTGTTCAAGCGGCCCGCCGACCTGGTGAGCGGCAAAAACGTGGTGTGGTTCCCGGCGCGCGGGCTTTCGCCGGTGCACTGACCCGGCCGCGCCACCGTTCCCTCGACAGTTCGTGGTGGGTGGTCGTGGCCGTGGCGCTCGCCGCGGCGCTCCGGACCGCTCACGTCCTCGCCCTGCGTCCCACGCCGTGGTTCGATCACCTCGTCGTCGACCCGGACTACTACGACGAGTGGGCACGTCGCATCGCCGCCGGCGACTGGCTCGGCGACCGGCCGTTCTACATGGACCCGCTGTATCCGTACTTCCTGGCGGTCGTCTACCGCGTGTGGGGACGCGACCTGCTGCTCGTCCGGCTCCTCCAGGTGGCGCTCGCCGCGGGCTCGTGCGCGCTCGTCGCCGTCGTCGGACGACGCGTCGCCGGGCCGGTGGTCGGGCTGCTCGCCGCGTTCGCCTTCGCGCTCTACAAGCCGGATATCTTCTACGTCGCCGAGGTGGACAAGACGTGTCTGTCGGTCTTCCTCACGGCAGCGGTGCTCGCGCTGGCGTTCGGGCGGTCGCTCGCCGCACGGCTCGCGACCGGGTTGGCGCTCGGCCTCGCGGCACTCACGCGGGCGAACTTCCTGCTGTTCGCGCCGCTCGGCTTCGCGGCGTTGTTGCTGCTCGATCGACGCGCGCTCGCCGCGCTCGTCTTCGCGGCGGGTCTGGCCTTCGTTCTCGTCCCCGTCGCCGCGCGAAACCGCCATCTCTCGGGGGAATGGGTGCTCACCACGTCGCAGGCGGGTCAGAACTTCTACACCGGCAACAATCCCACGAATCCGTGGGGCGCCTATGGCGCCCTGCCGTTCGTGCGCAGCAATCCCCATTTCGAGGAGGCCGACTTCCGCACCGCGCGACGTGTCGCGGTTCTGGTTCGCGGAGGCGCTCGCCCACATGCGCGCGCATCCGGCGTTCGCCGCGCGCGCGATGCTGCTGAAGCTCGTGCTCTTCTGGAACGACTTCGAGATCTCCGACAGCCAGGACCAGTACCTGCTGGAGCGCGACTCCCCGGTCCTGCGCCTGCCGCTGCTCGGCTTCGGCGCGATCGCACCGCTCGCACTGCTCGGTGTCGTCGCCGCGTTCCGGCGGAGCCGCGCCGTCCGCCTGCTCGCAGGCTTCGTGGCGCTGTATTGCGTCTCGGTGGTCGGGTTCTTCGTGTTCTCGCGCTATCGGATCCAGGTCGTGCCGGCGTTGCTGCCGCTGGCGGCGCTGGGAGCGACCGAGGTCGTGACGCGCCTCCGGGACCGCGACTGGACGCGCGTCGCCACGGCTGCCGCGCTCGTCGGCGCTGCGAGTCTCTTCTGCTTCCACCCCTTCGGCATCTTCTCGCGCGACAACGAGCAGGCGGTCGCGATGCGCCTCCACCACCTCGCCGACGTCTACGAGGTGGCCGGCGTACCCGACCGCGCCATCGGCGCCCTCCAGGAGGCGGTCGATCGATGCCCGGTGCACTGCCCTCAGGCACTCGACGGCCTGTTCGGGCTCTACGTGAGGACAAGCCGCGTCGCGGACGGCAAGGCCTACTTCACGAGCTTCACGCGCGCCCACCGCGACCATCCCGACGCCGACCGCTACCTCGAGCGGCTCCTGGAGATCGACGCCGCCGGCCGCGTCCCGTAGCCTTCCGCGCCACCAGGACGGCGAGGCCGGACGGAAGCCGCACGCCGGTGGGTCTCGTCGGTGCGACGATTCGCTAGCGGACGAGACCGGCGAGCTCTCGCACGATCCGCTCGACGCCTTCGGCCAGCCGACGGACGACGTCGCGCGCCGGCTCGACCCGATCGACCAGGCCGGCGGCCTGGCCTGCCAGGAGGGACATGGATGCGACGTCGCCCGTCGCATCC
>WNGI01002974.1_pt1 | contig 18445 bp, 14 predicted proteins | sample 5400621 | NCBI WGS metagenome assembly WNGI01 (sample SAMN13153374, study PRJNA577476) | soil metagenome | isolation source: 20 cm soil or saprolite under Garry oak tree replicate 1 | place: USA:California | collected 2016-06-15
CAAATCGTAGCAGATCATCAATTTTTAGGGGCATAACGGGAGGGTAACCTTTCAGGACTTGGGAAACAGGACAAGGACTACTTTGATTTTTGCGCCGGAAGGGGCGGTGGAGTTAGCTTGTGCGGCACATCACCACAACCAGAGGTGGGCAATGCTGTACTGAATATAGCCTGTAGAGACAAGCAGCGTCAATGTTTATTGCCTTCAGATGGTTGGTTTTGGGGCAAAAAGACGCAGCGAGCAAGTTGACTTACTCGCTGCAAAGTTGAGGGTAAACCAGGGTCCGTTAGTCAGTCGCGTTAGCCGCTGTCTGAAATTTCACAGCCGGCTCGGCTGGTTGGTTACTGACACTGACATCCGTCGCTTTTTCGGTTTCAAAACCATTGTTGCCCGGTTGTGCGCTCCTCGATAGGTTCACATAGGTGAGCCAGTTGCCCGGAGCCTTTCGTTCTCCCTTGGTGATCTCAAAGAAGACCTTCTGAATTCTCTCGGTTATCTCACCACGACCGCCAGCACCCACGGTAATTCGATCGACGGACCGAATCGGAGTGATCTCGGCGGCGGTTCCGGAGAAGAACAGTTCATCAGCGACATAAAGTGCGGCGCGTTGAATGGTTCGCTCCTTAACTGTAATCCCCAGCTCGTGACAAATTTGAATCACGCTGTCGCGCGTAATTCCCGGCAGAATCGACGAGGACAGGGGCGGCGTTAAGACGATGCCATTATTCACCACAAAAATGTTCTCGCCTGAACCTTCTGAAACGTAGCCACGGTCATCGAGTGCGATGCCCTCCGCGAAACCGTTGAGCAAGGCCTCCATCTTGATTAGCTGAGAGTTCATGTAGTTTGCGCCGCTCTTGGCCATAGCTGGCATCGAGTTTGGCGTCAGACGATTCCAGGTGGAGACACAAACGTCCACGCCTTTTTCGATAGCTTCGTCTCCCAGATACTTGCCCCAGTCCCAGGCGCCGATGTAACAAGCCAGCGGGTTGGGAAAAGGATTAACTCCGAAGGCGGGATGCTCTTCGTCGAGACTGCGGAAGAGAATCGGCCGGATGTAGCATTGTTCCAAACCGCTACGCGCTACTAACTCGACCGATGCCTCGCACAACTCAGCCAGCTTCAAGGTGTGGTCCATGCGGTAGATTTTCGCTGAGTTCAGAAAGCGCTGCATGTGCTCCTGCAAGCGGAAAACCGCCGGCCCCTGCTTGGTTGCATAACAACGAATGCCCTCAAAGATGCTTGAACCATAATGAAGAACATGAGACATCACGTGCACCCGGGCGTCGTTCCAGTTTATGAATTGGCCATCGTGCCAAACGACATTGCAAATGCGCGGAGTTGTCACATCTTTCGCTTTGCCTTCTTTTGAGAACATATTGTTCTACTCCTTCCGGAATCAATTTCGGGAAACGGGCGGCGAGGGAAACTCAAACTTCAAGTCGTGTGCAGAACCGGTTTACTTATGACCAATTCTACAGGAGTCTTTGTCATTTCAGAAAGGGCTCGTTTATGGGCTATTGAGAACATGGCACGATACAGTAAGTCGAGTTTGCTTGGCAAGTTTGCGAACAAATTTGCGATCGGGCCGCACTTGATTCAACCGCAATGGCAAAGTACCATCGAAATGCCGCTGCCAATAGCAAAGACGGTTAATCATTCATGCTTTCCCGTGACTATCAGACGTTCTCCACCGCGCGATCCAATTCAGGGGCCAGTTTGGCGGCTAAATCGCCGCCTGATTTTTGTGATCCCAATTCTGCTTTCTATTCTCGCTACCAATTGTCGCATGACAGAAAAAACTGAATCACTGTCTCCCGCAACCCAGGAACCAGGCAAAACTAAAGACGCAATCGCGCTTCATCGCCACGCGATTACCATTGATATGCACGCCGACACCGCTCAGCGCCTTGTGGACGAACACGTGGATTTGGCCCAGCGACTTCCCGATGGGCACTTCGATTCGGTTCGCGCGCTCGAGGGCGGACTCGATGCGCAGTTCTTTTCCATCTGGGTCGAACCCGAACTGTTTGGCGGCGGCGGACCGTCGGCAATTAAGCGGGCGGACGATCAGATTGCAGCGGTGCGCGCTCTGGCCGAGAAGCACCCGGAGACCTGGGAACTTGCGACCACGCCCGCTGACATCCGCCGCATCGCGTCGGAAGATAAACTGGCAGCATTAACTGGTCTCGAAGGTGGCTATGCTATTGATGAGAAGCTTGAAAACGTCGAGCGTTATTACAGGATGGGAGTGCGTTACATGTCGCCCGCGTGGAGTGTCAGCACAAGTTGGGCGGGCTCTTCGGGGGACGATATAGGCCGCAAGCGCGGTTTGAATGATTTCGGCCGGGCTGTGATTCGTGAGATGAACCGCCTGGGCATGATGATTGATGTTTCTCATGTTTCTGACCCGACGTTCTGGGACATCGTGAACACATCCAACGAACCGGTGATTGCAACTCATTCCGGCTGCCGCGCGATTGCCGACGTTCCCAGAAATCTTACCGACGATATGATTCGCGCGTTAGCGAAGACCGGTGGCGTCGTAAACGTTATCTTCTATCCGGAGCATTTGGAGCCGGGCTGGAGCGAAAAGAAGAAGAGGGTTGACGCTGAAATCGCTTCCGAAGTCGAGCGCGCTTCCCAGGAAGAGAAGGGCGATGCCGCCCATAAGAAGCTGGCGCGCGATCGCGTCAGACGAGAAGAGTTTGCCAAGCGATTACCACCAGTTGCTGTTTCGCGGTTGGTCGATCACATCGATCACGTTGTGAAACTGGTGGGCATTGATCACGTTGGAATCGGATCGGACTTCGATGGGGTGCAATCGACTTTGAGTGACCTGGCTGATGTTTCGCAGTTGGCGAACCTCACGCGCGAGTTGCTGCGACGCGGCTACTCTGAAACCGACATCGACAAGATTCTCGGCGGCAACATGCTGCGCGTGATGGAAGCAGTTCAGCGAAAGTAATTCTATGGAGCGCTCGCTGAAACAAATGCGCAAAGATCGCTGGGAAATATTTGAATGACAAGTAAACCATCGAGCAGGCGACCAAGGATCGGTTTCCATGCTCCCATCAAGGGCGGTCTACACAACGCACTTATCGTCGCCAAAGACATTGGCTGCGACACCGTACAGATTTTTTCGCGAAATCCGCGTGGCTGGGCAGCGAAGCCGCTTTCGCTCGCCGACATAGCTCTATTCAAAAGAGTACGCCGGCTTACCAAACTCAGACCAGTCGTCATTCATTGCAACTACCTGGTAAACCTCGCGGCCGCTGACGATCTGATGCTGCAAAAGTCGCGTGCTTCTTTTCGGGAAGAAATTGAGCGGGCTGTCCTGCTTGGTGTCGACTACCTGGTCGTCCATCCGGGCAGCGCGCGCGGCGCGTGTGAAGCTGACGGAATTCGAACCTGCGCCGACAGCATCAAGTTTGCCAGCCGGCGGCTGAATCTCGGCAAGCTGAGGATTCTTCTGGAGAACACCGCTGGACAGGGCGAATGTATCGGACATCGTTTTGAACATCTGCGCGAGATTATGAACGCCTGCCCGAAGATTCCGCTGGGGGTTTGCTTTGACACTGCGCATGCCTTCACGGCCGGCTATGACATTCGCGAGGAAGATGGCCTCGACGCACTGATTGATAAACTCAAAAGCACGGTCGGGACCCGTAACGTCCGCGCATGCCGCCTTCATCCTCGAAACCCCGTACGACGATCCGCGTGCGGATCTGAAAAACTTGAACATGCTCCGCTCGTTTGTTGAGAATGGCGGCGTATAATAATTGCCACAGCAAGAACCATAAGAAAATGAAGAACTCAACTCCAAAGAAAGCAACTTCAAGGAAGCCCGACCAGACCGACCATACTGATTGGAAGCGCATAGATGCGATGAAGGACGAGGACATAGATTTCTCCGACATTCGATAACTCCGGAAATGTTTGCTCGCGCTGTTCGGCGGCGAAACTTCAAGCCAATCCCGCGCAAGAAGCAGCTAACCCTCCGTGTGGATAGCGACGTCGTCGATTGGTACAAAAAACAAGGCCCCGGATATCAGACCAGAATAAATTCTCTGTTGCGAGCCTACATGAAGGAAAATCAGCGCAACCCAGCATGACCCTTTCCGCAGTAAGCTTTCGAATACCGAATCAATCAAATGCTGGACAGCTTTCCTCAGCTTTACTAAAATAGTCCCATGACGACAGTTCGACATAAGCCACTTACTAAACTCCTCCTAACGGTGCCGCTTCTGCGACGCGCTATCTGAAGCGCGGCCTCGCGGAGCGGCGAACGCCTACTCAACAAATAATTCATTTTTCAGCACGCAGGTACTCGCTTGCGTCGTAAACGAACAGTTTGTGTTACCAATGATTCGTGTTAAGTGTAGACACCGTCAGGACAGAAAGAACCATGGACGAAAAATATTTTCCCGAAAACATAGAGACCAAGTGGCAGCAACATTGGGAGCAGACCAAAGCCTTTCAGGCAACTGAGGACGACCCGCGCCCAAAGTTTTATGCGCTCGAGATGTTGCCTTACCCGTCAGGTTTTCTGCACATGGGCCACGTGCGCAACTATTCCATCGGTGATGCGCTGGCCTGGTACAAGCGTCTCCGTGGGTTCAATGTGCTGCACCCGATTGGCTGGGACAGCTTTGGACAGCCGGCCGAGCAGGCTGCGATCAAGCGCGGCGTGAATCCGCGTGAATGGACGGAAGAAAACATCGCCCTCATGCGCGGGCAGTTCAAGCGCTTGGGAATCAGCTACGACTGGTCGCGCGAAATCGCCGCGCACCGGCCGGACTTCTACAAGTGGGACCAGTGGTTCTTTCTGAAAATGTACGAGCGCGACCTGGCTTACAAAAAGAAGTCGCCGGTTAACTGGTGTCCCAAAGAGAGTACGGTGCTTTCAAATGAGCAGTCTTCTGGCGGCGTTTGTTGGCGTTGCGGCGCTACTGTGGAGAAAAGAGATCTCGAGCAGTGGTTTTTCCGTATAACTGAATACGCCGAACAGCTCGTCGAGCATATGAGGCAAATCGAAGCTACCTGGCCGGAGAAGGTGCTCAAACGCCAGCGTGATTGGGTGGGCCGCAGTGAAGGCGCGCATATCGACTTCGCAGTCAGGGACAGCAACAAGAAGATTCGCGTGTTCACTACGCGCATCGACACCATCTTCGGTGCTACCGCTATCGTTCTTTCAGCCGAGCATCCGCTTATTGATGACCTGCTCGCAGCCTCACCATTGAAAAACGAAGTGATGGCCTTTGCCCGGAAGGTGAAGTCAGAAAAAGCTGCTAGCGTCCGCGCTCCCGAGGAGGAAGAGCAGAAGGAAGGGATCAACACTGGCGTTCTGGCCATTAATCCTTTCAGTGGGGAGAGCATTCCGGTCTGGGTGGCTAATTACGTGCTGATGGACTACGGAACGGGCGCAGTGATGAGTGTTCCGGCGCATGACGAGCGCGACTTCGAATTCGCGCAAAAATATTCGCTGACAATCCGCCGGGTGATCGAGCGCATCTCGCATGGACAGGAATCAATCGTCCATGACCAGCTGAGCGCAGATCAGTCCATCGCGATGCCGCATGCCTTCACCGAATATGGCATTCTGGTTAACTCCGGCGATTGGAGTGGAAAACTGTCACAGGACGCGATCGCTGAGATGTCGCGATACGCCGAAAAGCACGGCTTTGGTCAGGCTGCCGTGACCTATCGCATTCGCGACTGGGGTATATCGCGCCAACGTTTTTGGGGCGCGCCCGTTCCGATTATTTACTGCGAAGAGTGTGGAATGGTTCCCGTGCCCGAAAGAGATTTGCCTGTTCAGTTACCCGATCATGCGGAGTTTACAGGCTCAGGTGAATCCCCATTGGCGGGCGTCGCGGATTTTGTGAATACAACCTGTCCAAAGTGTGGCGGTGAGGCGAAACGCGATACGGACACTATGGACACGTTTGTGGATTCGTCCTGGTATTTCTTTCGCTATTGCGATCCCCGCAATGAGTCGGAGCCGTTCAATCCGGCGATCGCCAGTCAGTGGACGCCGGTGGATCAATACATCGGCGGCGACTCGCATGCCGTCATGCATCTCATTTATACGCGCTTCTGGACGAAGTTCATGCGCGATATCGGGCTTGTTTCTTTTGACGAGCCGGTGAAGAAACTGTTGACGCAGGGAATGGTCACGAATCGCGTTGAGGGAACCGATGAGTGGAAGGCAATGTCGAAGAGTTTGGGCAATGGCGTCGACCCCGACGAAATGATCGCGGCCTTTGGCGCGGACGCTACGCGCCTGTTCGTTCTTTTCGCGGCGCCCGCTGAAAACGAACTGCGTTGGTCCGAAACAGGAATCGAAGGCGCGGTCAGATTTCTGCGGCGCGTTTACACGATGGTTTGGCGTTGGCACGAACGTTTGTCAAACAAGAGAACTGTGGCACCGGGTGAAGAATCGAGCGCCGGCGCGCGCGCATTACGACGTAAGACTCACCAGACAATTGCCAAGGTCACGAGCGATTTTGAGGGGCTGCACCTGAACACAATCGTGGCTGCGTTGATGGAGTTGTTCAATGAGCTGAGCGCATTTGAAGTAGAACCCGCCACCGCATCTGATTCGGACGTGTTTGCTGTGCATGAGGCGTTGGAGAGTCTGGTGCTCATGCTGGCTCCTTTTGCGCCGCACACTGCCGAGGAGCTGTGGGAAAAAATGGGTCATGAGGGCGGATTGTTGAAGTCGGGGCGCTGGCCACAGGCTGATCCGGAGTTAGCCCGCCGAGAAGAACTGGAGATTCCAATTCAGGTAAATGGTAGGCTGCGTTCCCGCCTGTTGGCTTCGCTGGAGGTCACCGAAGAAGAACTGCGCACTGCAGCTCTCAACGACGAGAAGATTCGCAGCCTGATTGATGGTCACGAGGTTGTTAAAGTTATTGTTGTGCCGCAACGGTTGGTCAACATCGTCGTGCGGTAGACCAATGCCACAATAAGACTGTTCTGAACCTCAAAGCATTGCTGGAAGGCCCTTTGTTGGTTGCTTGCGTGCTATGCCAGCCGTTAGAATCAATCCGCGACTGCCATCATTCTGGAGTTGTAGTTGCGGATTCCTTCTTGCCGTCGTTCCGCTTTGTACCGGGCCAATAAATGAAAGAATGTCCAGCCTGTAGGCGCTGTTTCCCTGATGAAATCAACCACTGTCCGCAGGACGGCGATGCCACGACACCATCGCTGATCGGCGAACCTATCCTCGATGCGCGCTACCTGCTGGAGCGACGCCTGGGCCAGGGTGGGATGGGAGTCGTTTTTCAGGCTCGACATATCTTTCTCAAGACATCTCATGCCATCAAAGTGATCTTGCCCGATCTGGTTGGCAACGATCCCATGCTGGTCACTCGTTTTCGCCAGGAAGCTCTCGCCGCTGCCGCCATTCGCCATCAAAACATTATCGCCGTAACTGACTTTGGCGTCGTACGCGGGACGATGCCTTTTCTGGTGATGGAGTTTGTTAACGGACAATCGCTTCAGGACATTCTGGCCGAAGAAAAAGTGATGCCGCCTGAGCGGGCACTGGAATTTGCCTGTGCCATCGGCGCGGGCGTCGGAGCGGCACACAGACAAAACATCGTGCACCGCGATCTGAAGCCACTGAACATCATGACGCAAAATGGGCAGCCGGTAGCGGAAGGCTTAAAGATCCTCGATTTTGGTTTGGCAAAGATCAAATCCGGCGAGTTGCTCGGCTCTTTTGTGCAGGCCAAGACGAGCGGGATGATGGGTTCGCCTTTTTACATGGCGCCGGAGCAGTGGTCAGACGACGAGCCGGACGCCCGCGCCGACATCTACAGCCTGGGAATCATTCTTTACCAGATGCTTGCGGGAGATGTTCCGTTCAAGGGTTCATCGATTCCCTCAATCATGAAAAAGCACCTCACGCTGCCGCCGCCCAGTTTTAAGTCAGCAGGCGTCGAGGTGCCGCCTCGGCTCGAGGCAGTTGTGCGCCACGCACTGGAGAAGGAAATCTCGGCGCGAACGCCATCCGTTGAGGTCTTTATTGCGGAGCTGAGAGAAGCGGTAGCGGCAGGAGGCTTGACCATACAATCCGGCCGAACGACTGGTCCCGTTACACCGGACGAAACGATTTACGCGCCCGCCTCGGCTACGGGTGCTCCGCCCCAGACAACTTCCGAGTCGGCATTTGACTCGATGGGCGGAACGATTAGCTCCTCGGGTCTGGGTGTTGAAGAACAAGCGAACCTCGCTGCCTCGCGCGCATCTTATGAACGTGAGCAAGAAGCGAAGGAACGAGTGGCTCGCGCAGAGCTGGCTCGCGAGTCTGAGGGGCGGCGCAAAGCTGAAGAAGAGAAAGAGCGCAAGCGAAAAGAACAAGAGGAACGGGTTCTCCGGGAGCAGCAAGAGCGTGAAGCACGCGAGCGCCAGCAACGTGAACAGATAGAACGAGTCGAACGTCAGGCGAGAGAACTTGAAGAACGCCTGGCGCGCCTCGCTACCAGCATGCCACCTTCTACTACCGTAATCGATCCCGAATCCACTCAAGTGCATCGCGGCGTCAAAGCGGAAACGGTCGGCAACAATAGTTTTCCTGGCGCGGCAGCGACGCTCCGTGACGGCCTCGCCTCGCCATTAGTAGTCACAATTCCTCCGAAGGCAAAGAGCAATTCGAAGCTGCTCATCGGCGCCGTGGTACTGATTGTCTTGCTGGTTGGCGGGGGCACCGGTGCCTATTTCATAATGCGGTCAAAGTCGACAACTGGCCCGGGCACTAACGGAAACAATCCGACACCAGCGCCTACGAGCGGAACCGACGGGCCAATCACAGCAGACCTGGTCGAAATTCCGGGTGGAACATTTGAGATGGGCCGGAACGATGGTCCGCCGCAGGAGCGACCGGAACACGCGGTAACGGTTCAGAAGTTTTGGATGGATCGCACCGAAGTGACTAATGCTGAGTACGCTCAGTTTGTACGCATCAAGAGTTATGAGGCGCCCGGCGAATGGATCAATGGAAAGCCGCTGGCGGGTCAGGAACGCTGGCCGGTTGGAAATGTCTCCGCCAAAGACGCCGAGGCTTTTGCTGCCTGGCGTTCAGAACGCGACGGAGTTACCTACCGGCTGCCCACCGAAGAGGAATGGGAATTTGCAGCCCGCAATGGCGGTCAGTACAAATCGTTCCCCTGGGGCGACTCATTTGAGGAAAGACGCGCGGTAGTCAAGGGACTTACTCCCAGGCCGGTGGGTTCTTATCCCGAAGGCAAGAATCGGTGGGGAGTGTTGGATCTCATCGGAAATGTTTCGGAGTGGACCTCTTCCAAAGCGTCTGTTTATAGTGGCAAAGAGATACCGGCAGCAAACAGAGACTGGCTGGTTCTGCGCGGAGGATCATATGCGAGCGATCCAAACGATCCGCAAATACCAATCTCCGCGACTTACCGAGATTGGTTTAGCCCGACGCTGCGACACCCAACTTTCGGTTTTCGCCTGGTTCGCTCTGATTAGCAGTTCCAGCCTAAACCCGGGTTTTAATATCTAGCCTACCCCTGGCTTCAAAGCTGACTTTCCCAGCGCTAATAACTGAAGATTCTTGTTTTTCTAGCAGAGTATCCAACCGTCGACACCATTCCCGGAGGGACGAAATGTTTATAGCCAGCTGCCTCCAGAATTCTCGCAGCTCCGTGGGAGCTGGATGTTACTGAGGCGAATCTTGCTTATAGGATTTCGCTCCTCCGGAGCTCTTGTCCTTGGGCGACGTTGCGTGTCTATAAATATTCGGCTCCTCAGTAGCTCAAGCGCTTGGTTGCGATCAGTGAGAGACACCAGCGGCCCGTTACCAATTGGCTCAACTTCCGCAAACTGAGCTACAATCCGCACGGTTTAAATTAGCCTTCGTGACAATGTTATCCGCCAAATTCTCGTCGCGTGTGGTGGCAGCTACTATCGCGAGTTAACCTGGGAGAGGATCGATGAAAGCTTCCTCGATTTTTCGTTCAGTTTTAGCGTTTATTGCGTTTTCCTTGAGCTTATCCTTTGTCGGCGTATGCGTTGGGCAGGACGTCGGGGTGGACGTTGGTGGGGCGGCGGGAATCTTCAGGCCCAAAAACCCGGAAGCGAAGAAACGCAGCAACAGACCGGCACCCGTAGTTAGGCGCGGGTCCGCGCCGCGCGCGTCCGGGGCCACGAGTGGAAGCGTCGCAGATCGCATTGAAGAGTTACTGGACAATGGAAATCAGTTTCGCGATGCGCGTCGCTTCGCTGAAGCTGAAGCCGCCTATCAAAGCGTTCTCAAACTCAAGGCCAATGATGGACGCGCGGCTTACGGTCTCGGCAATATTTATTCCGATCAACAACGCTGGGAAGAGGCCGAGGTGGCCTATCGAAATGCCGCGCTGTGGAGTCCCTCAAATGTAGATGTGCTGGTGGCGTTGAGTGTGGTCCTGGTCCAACCGCGTACCGGTGCAGACAATGCAAAGCGCTTTGCTGACGCTGAGAGTTTTGCCCGACGGGCGGTGCAGCTTCAACCGAAGAACGCGGTCGCCTGGGACCGCCTGGGAGTTGCGTTGCAGGCGCGAGGCCTCTTCAACAATGAGACCGAGAATGCTTATCGGCGGGCCGTCGAACTCGACCCGCAGTTTCCTGTGGCCTATACACACCTGGCGCGGGTGCTCAATCGACTTGGACGGCGGGACGAAGCAGCGCCGCTCTATGAGAAGGCGACGCAGCTGGCGAAAGATCCAGCGACGTTGAATCTGATCGCGGAATCGCTACAGTCAGAACAGCAATGGCAAAACTCGGAGCCGGTTTTGAAGCGCGCTCTCGAACTCGACGCGCGAAATCCAACCGCGCTTTATTTGATGGGCCGCATGCTGGTAGTTTTCAAGCGATACCAGGAGTCAGAACCTTATTTGAAACTCGCTACCGAAGTGAGTCCACGTGCCTTTCAACCTTTCAATCTTCTCGGTCGTAGTTATCTCGCGCTGGATCGTTTCGAGGAAGCAGAGGTAACTTACGAGCGGGCTGCGCAGTTTGCATCACCGGGAGATCGAAAACAACTGGCCGGCATTTACGGGTTTGAAGGCGTGGGCGATGGTTATATGAAAGCGAAGAAGAAACCCAGCGCGGCGCGTGCTTATAAAAGGGCGCTGGAACTCGATCCTGCAAATAAGGCCCTGGAACAGAAACTTGCCAAAGCGCAATAACACTGACCTATGACCGGCGGGAGTCTCAAGTAATTTCAGAAGGAGCGGATCTCTCTCATGAAGCGCTGCCCCAATTGCAATCGTAGTTTTCCAGACGACAATCAGAAGTTTTGCACCGTCGATGGTGGCTTGTTAGTGACGGCTGATAAACCTTTCGATCCTAACGCGACAATCGCGTCTACCGCAGCTAAGCCGGCAACTCCCGCCGTGGAGCCTCCCAAAGAGAAGCCTTCAAGCAGCCCTCTACCCGATTTCGGAGCGACTATCGCCACCACGTCTTCTGCTCCCACGGTGGTCCTTCCCGGAAAGACAGGTCCCACAGGCTCACCAACCTCTTCGAATTTGCAGCCGCCCCAGCCACCACGGGCGCCGCAGGCGAATCTTCCGCCACCTCCGCCCGCAGCAACCCCGACGGCTCCGCGAGCGCAGAGCGCGCCATTACCGCAGATCGAATACTTACCGCCAGTTCCCCGCGCGCCGAAAAAGAAGTCAAAGCTCCCCCTGATCCTCGGCATACTGGCGATACTCTTTGTGCTGGGTGTGGGCGCCGTAGTCGCAGCGTTCTTTCTGGTAATCAAGCCACGGCTTGACCGGATGAATTCTGGGCAACCGATCGTGGTAAAACCAAGTAGTACCGAGAACACAAACAACAATGCCAACACGAATAGCGAAGCAGCGAAGACTGAACCCGAGAAAACTGAAGGCGAGAAGACTGACGAGTTTGTAGCGCCGCCAAATACGACCAGGTTTTCAAACTCCCAGGCGAACCTTGATGGAAAACTGGCTGAACATTACTTCGATTTCTCGTTTTACTATCCGGACAACTGGGTGACGGATCCGAAGGCCGGTGTCCCGGGCGCCAGCAACTTTGCGAAAGTTGAAAGAAGGTTGCCGCCTGATTTCACGCAAGAGAACTTTGCCGTTGGCTGGTATACGAGCAAAGGGACCTTCGCGGCCGATGAGTCGACGTTTCCGCAGTTGGTGGAAGTGTTGGGAACGAGCCTCGCCAAGAGCTTTCCCGGATACCGGAAGGTGTCTGAAGGCCAGACAAAAGTGAATTCGCTGGATGGCTATGAATTTCGCTTTGAAAGCGTTTCCAAAGGAAGCGAAAAGGGCGACATCCAACTTTGGGGCCGCGTGATATTTCTGCCCACAGGCGTTGCAGGAGATCAGACCGGCGCTACTCTGGTTATGCTGGCAACTTCCCTCGCCCCGGAATTATCAGGCGTGGAAGATGTGGGCGAAAAAGGACAGATGCCTCTGGTTCTCGAGTCCTTCCGGTTTGGGAAGGGCCGCTAGTTGTGATCAAGTCCGATACGCTTTTTAGCTTGTCGTTGCCGGAAGGGTAAAGCAAACTGTTAGTTTGCGATGCTTCGTTCCCCACTCAGTTGCGCTTTGGCCACCATCGCAAACTATCAAGCACCCCAGCCGGGCTGCCCGGCTGGGGACCTCGCACAGTTTGCTTTACCACGGCTGCGTTACATCATAGTGGATTGAGTGATATCCTTCGGGAACTGGGCTTAATCGGTAGCAGGTAAGAAATGCAAGCCAAGAAAAAAGACAATACGGAAAAACCGCTGTGGACGATGCCGCGGATCGCCTTCACCATTCTGGTGCTCTCGCTGATCGGGGCCTTTGGGATTTCCAGCTGCAGCTCTAACGACGAACCACATACGGCGCCAAATGGCGCAGCTAGAAATAGTGGCGCACCCAATCCTGCCCCTCCTGCCAGGAATCCCGCCCCTGCACCGATGACAGTATTGCCGGCGAGCGTAATCGATGCCGAACTTAAAGCTGTGACCGGCGCGCCGATAAAACTTTCAAACTACGCAGGCAAAGTTTTGCTTGTAAACCTGTGGGCTACGTGGTGTGGTCCGTGCCGGCAGGAAACGCCCGAGCTGGTCAAGCTGCACAAGGAGTTTCGTTCGCAGGGCGTAGAAGTGGTTGGATTATCGACCGAGGATCCAGAAGACTCCGCTGACGCCGTGCGGGAGTTTGTTCACAACTATAATGTGGATTATAGGGTTGGCTGGTCAGGTCCGCAGGTTGCGATTGCTTTGATGCAAGGGCGCGACGCAATACCGCAGAGTTTTGTGATTTCACGTAACGGTCGCGTGGTTAAGCGATTCGTGGGCTTTAATGCGATGCTCACGCCGCCGCAAATAAGAGAAGCTATTCAGGAAGCCCTCAACGACAAGGCCGCCGCTGACTGAGCGTGGTTGACATGAACCGCAACTGTTGGTTTGCGTGCTTTCAATCGACGATTCTTGATGACTCCGAGACCCATAACTAACCCCAGCTCGGATTACTCATCCTGATCTGGTTCAGTCTCCTTCCCTTTCAATTTGCGCTTCGCCTCTTCCATCAATCGCTCGCCCTCGCGCGCCAGTTGATCGTCCTGCAAGCCGTCCCCTACCAGCTTCTTGGCTTCGCCCTTTAGTCTCTCCATCTCGGCTTCGACGCGCCCTTCGACTTGATCTATCGGCGCCAGTTCACCCGTTTCATCCTGAGTCTGAATATGTTTTTTATCAATCCCCATGCTAAGCCTCTCCGCTAGGAATTCTGTTTTTTCCGGTCACATGTTAGCTACAACAGGGAAGTCAGTCTAACCAAAGTCCCCGTTTGAAGCTAGCAGGGTGTTAGTTAATTCCGCAATCACTACCCAAAGCTAACTGCGCTAGTAATGAACGCGATAGCGCAACTCGAGGTAGATCTGTCGTGGCTCAGCAAAGTGCGTTCCGCCGGTACTGACGTTAGAGGACCATCCCGATCGGCATGGCCTGCAAGCGCCGTTAGGCGTTGGGTTATTATGCCTGGTATAGCAACGGACTGATTCTGATAAACTGATGTCTTGCATATCAGGAATCGCCCGATTGTCTGGCGTTCCGGCACTCTATAGACTCATCTCATGCCAAGCGATCCTCTCACTGTAGAAGCAGAAGCTCAGCAGGTGCTTGATGAACTGTGGAGCGAAAAGCTAATCCCTTTTGCCCTTCATGTTGGGAAGCTGACCAAAGGCATGGGCGAATACACTATCCATTTTCACGATAGCCGGATACACACAGCTCGCATTCCGTTGACCAAAGGTCAGTCGTTTAGGGATATGGTTCGATCCGCTGTCCTGGCTCGCGTGGAAGAGATGAGTGGCCCACTGGATTGGCCCAAGAAGGACTTAAACTGACCAACGGCGTAGTCGATACCAGAACAAAGTTTCGTAAGGGTACGAATCTCACATCGCATCCATTACTCCGAATCGGAAATCGGAGAGGCGAAAGACCCGCCGCGCAATGGCACCCCTTTCTAATCATCACAATACTCCTCGCCCTGAAATGCTCGAGCTCGGCGCGGAATAGTCGGGCATTAAAACCGAGAGGCCGGGTTTGGCCCGGCCTCATATCGGTTGGCGGAGACATTCAGCCTCAGTAGGTCACTGTCCTCACCCCAGCGACCCAACGCCGTTAACGCCGCATTCTATTCACAATTCCAAATTCGTCAATCCAAGGAAGCTTGCAAGTGTTGCAAGTTTTGCTTTCGGATGAAGTCAAGCTGATCTCAGAAGTGTACTTTCGAACCGGCAGTGCAAAAACCTTAACAACCAGGAGCTACTGAGGAGCTCGTACCCTCATCAAAAAGAGAGCGCTGGCTTGGGGGCTTCGCATTCTCAACGCTCTGGGACTACCGATCGCTGCCGGCGTTCTCTATCCCTTCTTCGGGATTTTGCTGAGCCCAAGGATCGCGGCCGCGGGGATGAGTTTCAGCTCCGTTTCGGTGATCGCCAAGTCGCTGCGGCTCCAGAGTTTCAATATGATGCAAGTCAAAAAGTCATCTACTGATCAGGTGGCCAACTGCGTCCAACACTGGTCACATCCATAGCTCTCGTTCTCGAGTAGTTTTCTAAGAAAAACGAAAGAAGACATCGACATCTCGAGTGCTTCGTTGCCATTTATGAAGAATTCCTTGCTTAACTTTGGCGATTGATACTCTGGAGACGTAATTGCGTTTAGCAGAGTGGAGCCACTTAGTGTCTCAAACTATGTCACGGGGGCGGGAGGCAAGGACGATGGATGATCGTACGAAGACTGTAGATTCCACTGAGGGAGGATTTGAATCTCCGCCGGCGGCGCACTTCGACGAAGTAGCCAACGCTAACGCTAAACCGGTGCAGCCCATTCCGACAAGCGGAGTTGCTGTCTGGATTCAACGCGCACAGTACGCACGGCAATTATTTACTGCAAGAACGAAGGCATTGGCTTTGGCTCTGGTTGGTGGTCTCGCTATCGGCGCGCTGGGGCACACCATGCTAGTGAAAGAAGCTAGTTCGCTGCCGGACGCGACACCCCTTGTTCAGCAGTCGAATGCTGACACAACTGCGACTCAAAATGCGACGAATGATACGGGCCTGAATTACAAGAGTCCTGGCGCACAGGTCAGTGCCATGACTGTCCAAAGTGCGGGTCAAGCTTCGTCAGGAATTCGACGCCACCGCAATCGCTCGCCGCTGCAACACGGCCAGCGGGCCTATCGGGTTGCCGTAATTAGATAGTGATAAGAGAAGAAGACAGCGCAAACTTGCGTTGCCGTTCCTCGAATTTTCTAGTATTAGTTCAATTGTAGAGATTCGGAAAAAAAGGAGGTAAGCAATGAGGAGTTCCATTTACCGCATCCTCTTCTGCTCCCTAAGTATTTCATTATTAGTGCTAACTTGCGCCGTCGCAACGCCGGCGCAGAGGAACAAGAGATTACCAGATGCAACGCGCCATTCGCGCGAGGCGGCCGAAGTATTTACTCAAATCATGAACGTCCGGGACAAGGCGATCCCCAAGGAGATGTTGGACAAAGCCGAGGCGATAGTGGTTTTTCCGGACGTTTTGAAGGCGGCGTTTATTTTTGGCGGCAAAGGAGGCCAGGGTGTAATCAGCAGGCGAACGCCAAAAGGCTGGTCGGCGCCGGCATTCTTCAACCTGAGTGGTGGCAGCTTTGGCGCGCAGATCGGAGCCAGCAAGACAGATTACGTTTTGTTAATAATGAACCAGGAAGGTCTGAACGGTTTATTGAAAGACAAGTTTGAGATTGGCGGCGAAGTAGGCGTGGCGGCTGGTCCAGTCGGGCGCGAGGCCGCTGCTTCCACCAATCCAAGATTGGATGCGGGCATCCTTTCCTACTCCCGCAGTAAGGGTGCTTTCATCGGAGCAGCTCTAAAGGGCGCGGCGATCAGTCCGGACAATGATCTTAACGAAGCAGTATATGGCATGAAGGCAAGGCAAGTTCTAACCAACAACTCAATGACGTTGAACAAAATGCCCGCGGGTGTACGCATCTTCCCGCGAACACTGGCACGCTACTCCCTACGCTGAATTCCGCTCGATGGTCTATGGCGCGCAAGAAGAGACTTGACGCTTTCGGTAGCGCGCCATAGAATGCCCGCGACCCTCACGGTGTTGAGTTTTGAATTGGTAGATTGCAAATGAAGGTTCCCCGCACGCAACGACAGAAAGAAGTTTTTGATTACCTCGTTCAGTTCCTCGAGCGTCGTGGTTACATACCTTCATACACGCAGATCGCCAAGCACCTCGGAGTAAAGTCGCGGGCTACGGTTGCGAAACATATAAAGGCGCTCGAACGACTTGGCTTGATTACCATCCATGGCCGAGATGGATCTTTTACGATCGATATTAACCAGCAGGCGATACCGCCCTCGGATTTGTTTTGTGAGATTCCAATGGCGGGTTTCATTGCGGCGGGTCACCCGATAGAGCTCGTGCCTGATGGCGAAACGATTTCCGTGCCGCGCTTCATGCTGGGGAGAGTGAGGCCAGAAAAGATCTATGCAGCGCGCGTGCAGGGCGATTCGATGATCGACGAGCACATCTGCGATGGAGACATCGCCTTAATTGAGAATCGACCCGAAGCTCATGATGGTGAGATTGTAGTCGCGCTCGTCGATGAAACTTACGCTACCTTAAAGCGGCTCTATCGACTTGGTGCAGAAGTGGAGCTGCGGCCTTCCAATTCTCAGCTGGAGTCGATCAGAGTACCCGCCCGCAATGTGCGGGTTCAGGGCATCTTCCGCGGACTCCTCCGTCAGACCAAACAGAACTAGTTTTACTGGGGTTTTTGCGATTTTCCGCTTCAGGTCCTCCCTAATTTTCTTTTCCAATACTGACTTTTAAGAAGCGCAAAGCCCGACATGCAAATCAGCTTGTGGTTGCCAATTCCAATACCCTAACGGCTCCGTTTAGAGTCGGCACTTGTGCCACCATTGGGGTGAACCAGTCCTCAAATTAAACGCTTAGATTGAAACCGCGCAAAGGCAGCTCAGGCGAACGTTGTAGCCAATTAGTTTCAGGATAGTGGCAATCACCGGCGATTACATGAAGCGTGTAGGCGTGACGGGATTTTGTGGAGCGGTTGGCAAGGCTCTTATGTGGCAGCAGGCCATGGAGCACTATCAAACTGCCGTTGCGCACTTCGAGCGGGACAAGTTTCTCTTCCGGCCAGGGGCTGGGGTCAAAAACCTCAAACTTCATTCTGTCTTCCGCTCCTCGGAACCAGCGTGACTTCAATCCGAGCTTGTGTCCTCCCGGCATCGCCCAGAGACAACCGTTCTCCAGCGTCGCGTCTTCCAGGGCAAACCACAAGCCAGCAATAGCAGCCGGCTCGGTGTAAAGGAAGGTGCTGTCCTGATGGCAGGTGACTTCGCCGCCGATCTTCGGCTGCTTGAAAATGTACATTCCCTGCAGGAGCAATGGGCGCTCAATGCCGAGGTCGCTGACTAATTGTACTAAGTCCGGCGTTCTTGAGAATTCACTGAAGCCTGGATCGAGATCATGAAGCGCGTGCCCGATCTTGTTAATCGATCGTTCCTTTGTCTGCTTTAGGCTGCCGTCCGGCATGAAGGCATCCTCTTCAAAAAAGAACCGGATCTTATCGCCCGATTTCAGAAAGTAATCGTCGCTTAGGCGGTTCTGCTCTTTTGTCGAGAAGATCGAGATGAGTTTTCCCGGATCGAACTCTTGAACCAACTCTTCCGCGCGAGCGCGTAATCGATCGCAGGAGCGCGTAGCAACAAAATCTTCAATTATCAGAAAGCCGTCCTGATCATATTGCGAGCGCTGTTCGGGACTGAGTTTCATAGAAAAAAAGGGTATCACAGCTGCAACGAGCGTTGCCTCACCGGCGTTCTTCATCACCAAAGAACAGCGGACTTTGCCGCCGTTGGTTTTGATACCTATACTGTTGGGAAGTATTGG
>WNGI01018988.1_pt1 | contig 18443 bp, 15 predicted proteins | sample 5400621 | NCBI WGS metagenome assembly WNGI01 (sample SAMN13153374, study PRJNA577476) | soil metagenome | isolation source: 20 cm soil or saprolite under Garry oak tree replicate 1 | place: USA:California | collected 2016-06-15
TTTCAATCTTCGCGCGTGACACGCAGCACTTCCTCGATCGTGGTTTCGCCGCGCAGCACCCTGGCGCGGCCGTCGTCGCGGATCGAGGGCGTGCTGAACCGCGCGTGGCGCTCGATCTCCTGCTCCGAGACGCCGTCGTGAATCATGGTGCGCATGGTGTCATCGACCACGATCAGCTCGTAGATCCCCGAGCGGCCGCGATAGCCGCCGGTAGCGTCGCGCCCGGGCCGGTACAGCGTGGGCGAAGGCTCGTCGGGCCGCAGGTTGAGAAGGCGTCGCTCGTATTCACCCGCCTGGAAGGGTTGCTTGCTCTCCGGGCTCAGCACGCGCACCAGGCGCTGCGCCAGCACCCCGATCAGACTCGAGGACAGCAGGAACGGCTCGATCCCCATGTCGCGCAGACGCGTGATGGCGCCGGCGGCGGTGTTGGTGTGCAGCGTCGAGAGCACCAGGTGGCCGGTGAGGCTCGCCTGTACCGCGATCTGCGCGGTCTCGAGGTCGCGGATCTCGCCGATCATGACCACATCGGGGTCCTGGCGCAGGATGGCGCGCAGGCCGCGGGCGAAGGTCATCTCGACCTTGGTGTTCACCTGGGTCTGGCCGATGCCGTCGATGTAGTACTCGATCGGATCCTCGACCGTCATGATGTTGCGCGTGTTGTCGTTGAGGCGCTCGAGCCCCGCGTACAGCGTGGTGGTCTTGCCCGAGCCGGTAGGTCCGGTGACCAGCAGAATCCCGTGCGGCTTGTGGATCAGCTCGTCGATGAACTGCTGGGTGCGCGCATCCATGCCGAGGGAGTCCAGGTCGAGCTTGCCGGCCTGTTTGTCGAGGATGCGCAGCACCACGCGCTCGCCGTGCCCTGAAGGGATGGTCGAGACGCGCACGTCGACCGCCCGCCCGGCGATCTTCAGACCGATGCGTCCGTCCTGCGGCAGGCGCTTCTCGGCGATGTCGAGGCGCGACATGACCTTGATGCGCGACACCACCAGCGGCGCCACCGCGCGCCGGGACTGCAGCACCTCGCGCAGCACGCCATCGACGCGGAAGCGCACCACCAGCCGGTTCTCGAACGGCTCGACGTGGATATCCGAGGCGTTCTCCTTGACCGCCTGGGTGAGCACCGCATTGATCAGGCGGATGATCGGGGCGTCGTCCTCGCTGTCCAGCAGGTCCGCCTGCTCGGGCAGCTCCTGCGCGAGGTGCGCAAGATCGGTGGTGTCATCGAGGCCCTCGACCGCCTGCATCGCGTCCGAGCCGGCCTCGTAGGCCTCGCGCAGCAGCTCATCGAACCGCGCATCCGGCACGCGCTCGAGCTTGAGCGAGCGGCGCAGGTACCGGCGCACTTCGGCGAGCGCCTGCGGGGAGGCGGTATCGCGGTAGGTGCATTCGGCCACGCCGTCGACCACGCGATTGACGAGCACGCCATGGCGCTTGGCGAACGCAAATGACAGGCGCCGCCCCGGAGCGCTGTCGACATCGCTCATGGCTTGCCCTGTGGCGGGGGTGGCGGGGACGACTGCGGCGCAGGCGCCGCGCCCTCGGGCTGCGGCGGCGGCGGCGGCGCCTCGAGCTTGCCGCGCGACACGCCCGGCAGCAGTGGCAGGGCCTCGCGGCGGTTGAGGTCCTTCTGCTGATCCATCATGTAGTTGTACTTGAGGTCGGTCTCGAACGCCGCCTGCGACGGGTCGCGCAGGATCTTCGGGCGGATGAACAGGATGAGGTTGTTCTTGGTCGAGGTGGCGTTGCGCGTCTTGAACAGCAGGCCGATGAGCGGGATGTTGCCGAGGTACGGCACGCGCTGCTCACCCTTCACGCTGTTGTCCTCGATGAGGCCGCCGAGCACCACCACGCCGCCATCCTCGATGAGCACCGTGGTGGTGATGGTGCGCTTGTTGGTGACCAGGTCGACCGCGCCGGCGGGCTTCTGGCCGATGCTCGAGCTCTCGATCGAGATCTTGAGCATTACCGAGGTGCCTTCGGCGGAGATGGTCGGCGTCACCTTGAGAATGGTGCCGACTTCCTGACGCTGAATGGTCTGGAACGGATTGATGCCGCCCGTGACCCCGCCCGTGGTCGCCGCCGTATTGGTGAACTGGCCGGTAATGAACGGCACTTCCTGCGCCACCTTCAGCTCCGCTTCCTGGTTGTCCATGGTGACCGCCGAAGGTGTGGCGACGACGTTGGTGTTGGTGTCGCCGCGGATGGCGCGGACCATGGCTGCAAAGTTCACCCCGGTGCCGGCGATGCGGCCGATGCCGATGGTCGTGCCCTGCAGCAGCGCGGTCGAGGCATTGGCGGGGGCCTGGATGGCGCCCGCCAGATCCACGATGCTGGTGCCGCCGACCGGACTCACGAAGGCGCCGGCGGGCACGTTGTCGCCTTTGGAGAACGCCGCCCAGTTGATGCCGAGCTCGGCGCTCTTGTCGACGTCGACCTCGGCGATGATCGCCTCCACCAGCACCTGCGGGCGGCGGATGTCGAGCTTGTCGACGATGTCCATCACCGCGCGCATGATCTTCGGCGGTGCGGTGATCACCAGGGCGTTGTTGGTCGGATCCGCCCACACCATGGCATTCTTCTCCGCCTGCGCCAGCGGCGAGGCCTGCGCGCCCGTCCCGGCCGCGCCCGGGGCGGCCTGCGCGATACCGGTGATCTGCTCCTTGAGTTTCGGTGCGATCTTTTCCGCGTTCGCATAGTGCAGGTAACGTACGCGGGTGTCGCCGCCCGCCTCGAGTGGGGTATCCAGGTGTGCGACCAGCGCGCGCACGCGCAGCCGCTGCGCCTGGTCGCCGCCGATCAGCACGCTGTTGGAGCGCTCGTCAGCGACCACCTTCACCGCGACGCCCTCGGTGGCGGCCGCCCCCTGGTAGAAGGCGTTCACCACGCGCACGATCTCGGAGGCCGAGGCATTCTGCAGCGCCACGATCTCCGGATCCTGGTTTGCGACCTGGTCGATGCGCCGGATGATGCGCATCATGCGGTTCACGTTACCGGCGCGGTCGGAGATGATCAGGATATTGGACGCAGGGTAGGCGGCGAGATGAGCATACTGCGGCTGCATCGGCCGCAGGATCGGCACCAGCTGCGCCGCGCTCACGTTCTTCACTTCGACCACCTGGGTCACGATCTCGTCCGAGGTGGCGCTCACGTGGTCGGGCAGGTCGATGGAGGGTATCTGGCGCGCGTTGGCATCGGGAAGGATCTTGACCACGTCTCCGGCCGGCACCGCGATGAAGCCGTACACCTGCAGGATGGACAGGAACGCCTCGTAGAACGCTGCCGGGGACAACGGGGTCGAGGACAGCATCGTCACCTGGGCGCGCACCCGCGGGTCGATGATGAAGTTCTTGCCGGTGGCGGCGGCGACCGCTTCGGCGATCTGCGTGATGTCCGCGTCCTTGAAGTTGGGGGTGATGCGCTGCGCCGGCTGCGCCGCGGCGAGCGAGGCTGCCATCAGCGCCGCGAGCGCCCACACCGCAAATGAACGAGAGCCTGTCACTGGATCTACCCCCGAAACGGCGCCGGCCGGCTACTGGTTGCTGCTGTCGCCGCCGGGCACTTCGGCCGGTGGCGGCGGCACCGGCGGCTGATCAGCCGCCGGGAGCGCGCCCGGGCTGCCCGGAAGCTGCGACTGGGCCAGGCTGTCCGCCTCCTGCGCGACCTGGGCGATATTCAAAGTAAGATCCTGCTGCTGGCCGCCGCGAATGAGCGTGACGCGCGCCTCACTGGAGCTGCCCAGGGTGCGCAGAATCTGTTCGCCGCGGTCGCGATCATCGAGCGGGGTGCCGTTGATCGCCGTCACCTGATCGCCGGGGCGCAGCCCTAAGCGCATGAAGGCGGCGCGGTTACGGCCGGGGTACACCCGGAACCCGTTCATCCGGTTATGCTCCATCACCGGTTGCGGCCGCAGGACATCCGCGAGCAGCCCCGGCTGCTCGCTGATCATGCGGCGCATGCGCTCGATCGCCGGGTTCTCGTTCTGCAGCGCGGCGCTCGAGGGGGGCGGGGCGTTGCCGGCGTTCATCTGGCGCGGCAGGGACAGCGACTCGAGCTGTCCGTCGCGATCGATCACCACGCGGTCGTTGTAGACCGAGTGCAGCTTCGCCCCGCCGGGAACGCTGTCTCCGACCGCATACACCTTCGCGGTCTGTGCGCTCTGTCCGAGGATCGCGAGGCCGTTTTGCGGATCATTGCCGGCGATGATTCCGGTCAGCACCAGTGGCATGCTCGTCTGCGGCGCGTCGGCGCCGTCCTGCTTGAGAGCCGGCGCGGCGCCGAACAGGTGGGCACGGTTGATGGCGGCCAGGTCGACCAGCCGGGAGCGCACGGGCGCGCGGCGTACGCCGCCACCCGCACCGCCGCGGCTGGCGGCGGCCAGATCGGTCAGGATCACGGCGGCCTGCGCCGCGAGGGCTGGCCCGTCGCGCAGCAGCCGCGCGCGCCAGCGATCGCTCGCCGGGAGGGCGTCGAGCCAGGAAGCGGCGTTCATGGGCTGACCCGCATGAGCTTAATGGTAGTCCTCCAGGCGCCTCGCGCGCGTGCCCCGGTGCGCACGCGGCAGCGTGCCGTGGAAGGTGCGGCGGCGCAATCATACGGGTGTGGCGCTTGTGCTCTCAAGCGATTGTTTCTGCAGGAGTAACTGGCACGCATTCTGGCAGGCTTGTGTTGCCGTTTCGCGACCCCTATAAAGCAGTCATGCCCGACCCGCATCCGGTCCGCCCCGACACCGGCGTCGTCGTTGAAGAGGCGCAGCCGGAGGTCAAACAGCCGCCGCTGTACCGGGTTGTGCTGCTGAACGATGACTACACCCCCATGGAGTTTGTGGTCGATGTGCTGGAAAAGTTCTTCGCGCTGAACCGTCCGACGGCGACGCGCATCATGCTCGAGGTCCACACCCGGGGTAAGGGGGTCTGTGGGGTCTTCACATACGAGATCGCTGAAACTAAGGTGGCGCAGGTGACGACGTATGCGCGGGACCACCAGCACCCGCTCATGTGTACGCTGGAGGAGGCCTGAGGCCGCTGTGCTCACCGGGAACGGTTTGCCTGAACGCTCAACCTGAAAGGTCCGGCTAAAGTGCTGTCCAACGAGCTCGAGTACTGTCTGAACGACGCGTTCCACCAGGCGCGCGAGGCGCGGCATGAGTACCTGACGGTCGAGCACCTGCTGCTCGCGATCCTGGACACCCCCAAGGTGCGCGAAGTGCTGCGCGCCTGCGGCGCGGACACCATCAAGCTCAAACAGGAGCTGAAGGACCACATCGACCAGTCGACCCCGCGGCTCGAGGAGGGCGAAGAGCGCGAAGTGCAGCCGACGCTCGGGTTCCAGCGTGTGCTGCAACGCGCGGTCTTCCACGTGCAGTCGAGCGGCAAGAAGGAAGTCGGCGTGAGTAACGTGCTGGTCGCGATCTTCAGCGAGAAGCAGAGCCACGCGGTGTTCCTGCTCAACCGCCAGCACGTCACGCGCCTCGATGCCGTCAACTACATCTCCCACGGCCTGTCCAAGATCGCCGAGGAGAGGACCGACAAGGAGGAGGCTGCCGGGGACGGCGAACGCGAAAGCGAGGGCGGCAGCGCGCTCGAGAAGTACACCACCAATCTCAACCGCATGGCGCAGGACGGGCGCATCGACCCGCTCATCGGCCGCAAGCTCGAAGTCGAACGCACCATCGAGATCCTGTGCCGCCGCCGCAAGAACAATCCCCTCTACGTCGGTGAGGCCGGCGTCGGCAAGACCGCGATCGCCGAGGGCCTGGCGCGCCTGATCGTCGAGGGCAAGGTGCCCGAGGTGCTGTCCGACTGCACCATTTTCGCACTCGACATGGGCGCCCTGATCGCCGGCACCAAGTACCGCGGCGATTTCGAGAAGCGCCTCAAGGGCGTGATCACCGAGCTCAAGAAGCTCCCCGGTGCGATTCTGTTCATCGATGAGATCCACACCGTCATCGGCGCCGGCGCCGCCTCCGGCGGCGTGATGGACGCCTCCAACCTCATCAAGCCGGTGCTGACCAACGGGGAGATCCGCTGCATCGGCTCCACGACCTACCACGAGTACCGCGGCATCTTCGAGAAGGACCACGCCCTCGCCCGGCGTTTCCAGAAGATCGACGTGGTGGAACCGTCGGTGGCGGAGACCATCGACATTCTCTTTGGACTCAAGCCGCGCTTCGAGGAGCATCACGGCATCACTTATGCCGACGAGGCGCTGCGCGCGGCGGCCGAGCTCGCCGCGCGCCACATCAATGAGCGGCATCTGCCCGACAAGGCCATCGACGTGGTGGACGAGGCCGGTGCGCGCGCGCGGCTTAAACCGGTCGCCGAGCGCGAGGCGACCGTCGAAGTGCGCCACATCGAGGACGTCGTGGCGCGCATGGCGCGCATTCCCGCCAAGAACGTCTCGACCTCCGACCGCGAGATCCTCAAGAACCTCGAGCGCAACCTGAAACTGGTGATCTTCGGGCAGGACAAGGCGATCGAGGCGCTGGCGGCCGCCATCAAGATGGCGCGCTCGGGCCTGGGAGAGGCGCGCAAGCCGGTCGGCAATTTCCTGTTCGCCGGCCCCACCGGGGTCGGCAAGACCGAGGTCACGCGCCAGCTCGCGATCGCCATGGGCGTGGAGTTCCTGCGCTTCGACATGTCCGAATACATGGAGCGGCACACCGTGTCGCGCCTGATCGGCGCGCCGCCCGGCTACGTGGGCTTCGATCAGGGGGGCCTCCTCACCGAGGCGATCACCAAGCACCCGCACTGCGTGTTGCTGCTCGATGAGATCGAGAAGGCGCACCCCGATGTGTTCAACCTGCTGCTGCAGGTGATGGATCACGGCACCCTGACCGACAACAACGGTCGTAAGGCAGACTTCCGCCACGTGATCATCGTGATGACGACCAACGCCGGCGCGCTCGAGATGGCGCGCCCGTCCATCGGCTTCACACACGCCGATAACGCGAGCGACGGCCTGGAGGCGATCCGGCGCATTTTCACCCCCGAGTTCCGCAACCGCCTCGATGCGGTCATCCAGTTCGCGGCGCTGGACCCGCCCACCATCGAGCGCGTGGTCGACAAGCTCATCGTCGAAGTGGAGATGCAGCTCGAGCAGAAGGGCGTCACCATCACGCTCGACGATGCCGCGCGGCGCTGGATCGCGAAGGAAGGCTACGATCCGAAGATGGGTGCCCGGCCCATGGCGCGCACTATCCAGGAGCACATCAAGCGCCCGCTGGCCGAGGAACTGCTGTTTGGCCGGCTCGCCGGCGGTGGCCACGTGCGCGTGTCGGTTTCAGAGGATGGCACGCAGCTGGCACTGCAGTACGAGCCGACGCAGCTGCCGGCGGTTCCGGCCTGAGCCGGCGGCGGGCCGGCGCACGGGATCGAGGGGCTGCGCGAGCCGCTCAGCGGCCGCGATAGATGATGCGACCCTTGCTCAGGTCGTAGGGGGTCATCTCCACCGTGACCGCATCCCCGGTCAGGATGCGGATGTAGTTTTTGCGCATCTTGCCGGAGATGTGCGCGGTCACCACGTGGCCATTCTTCAGTTTCACCCGGAAAGTCGTATTGGGCAGGGTCTCGACGACCTCGCCTTCCATCTGGATCGCGTCTTCTTTGGACATACCAGCCTTAAAGGCTTTGGGGCGCGAATTGGAGCACAAAGCGCGCTCCCCTGGCAATTTGCAGCATCGACCCAGCCGCGCTCGCGCGGCCGCGCGTCACGGGGCCGCGAGCGCCGCTGACGGCGCGCGCACGTGCTCGCGCAGCAGGGCCTGGAACTGGCTGCGGGGGATGGTGCGGCTGCCCAGAGTCGTGAGGTGGCGCGAGGGCAGCTGGCAATCGATCACCGCCAGAGTGTTGCGCCGGCACACCGCGACCAGGTGCGCGAGCGCGGCCTTGGAGGCATCCCGTGCGCGGCTGAACATCGACTCGCCGAAGAACACTCCCCCCAGGCGCACGCCGTACAGACCGCCCACCAGCTCCCCGCCGCGCCAGATCTCGATGCTGTGAGCGTGCTCTAGGTGGTGCAGCTGGAGGTACGCGGCGCGCATGTCGGAGGTGATCCAGGTGCCGGGACTTGCCGCGCGCGGCGCGGCGCACCCATCGATGACGGCGGCGAAATCGCGATCCATCGAGTAACTGAAGCCGCCGTTGCGCAGCGTCTTGGCGAGGCTGCGCGTGCAGTGAAACTCCTCCGGGAACAGCACCGCGCGCGGATCGGGCGACCACCACAGCACCGGTTGACCCGGCGAGTACCACGGAAAGATTCCACGCTGGTAGGCGGCGAGGAGGCGCTCGGGCGACAGGTCGCCACCGGCCGCCAGCAATCCGCACGGCTCCTCCAGCGCCTGCTCGAGCGGCGGGAACCACTCCGGCGCGTCCTGCGCCGACAGCCAGGTGATGGTTTTCACGCCCGCCCCGCGCTGCGCCGGCCCCGATAGGGGACGTGCTCCTGCACCTCGAGCGCGTAGGCTTGCACTGCTGCGGCTTCGCGCGCCAGGTACTCGGCAATGGCGGCGCGGAACTGCGGATCGGCGATATAGTGCGCGGACCAGGTGATGGCGGGTTCGAATCCGCGGCTCACCTTGTGCTCGCCCTGGGTGCCGGGCTCGAAACGCGCGATGCGGCGCTCGATGCAGAACTCGATCCCCTGGTGGTAACACGCCTCGAAATGCAGGCTGTGGTAGTCGCCCGCCGCCCCCCAGTAGCGACCGAACAGCGCCTCCTCACAGCAGAAGAAGACCGCGGCCGCCACCACCGCGCGTCCGTGCACGGCGAGCTTCACCATGAAGGATTCCGGCAGCGCGCGCGTCACCGCGCTGAAGAACGCGCGCGTCAGATACGGTTCGTGCCCGTGACGCACGAAGGTGTCGCGGTGCAGGGCATAGATGCGGTCGAGGAGCGGCTCGTCGAGCTCACCGCCGAAGCGTGTCTCAAAGCGCACGCCCGCATCCGCGACGCGGCGGCGCTCGCGACGCGCCTTCTTGCGTTTCTCGGCGGTGAAGGTGCCCAGGTAGTCATCGAAGCTCGCGTAACCGCGATTGTTCCAGTGGAACTGGCAGTCGCGGCGCAACAGCCAGCCGCGCTGCGCGCAGGCTGCGCGCGCCGGCTCATCCAGAAACAGCGCATGCACGCCCGATAATCCGTGGCTCGCGGCGTGTTCTTCCAGATGCTCTAGCAGGCGCGCGGCGAGGGCGTCCCGATCCAGATCGGCGCGTACCAGCAGACGCGGTCCGGTCGCGGGCGTGAACGGCGCGGCGAGCGTGAGCTTCGGGTAGTAACGGCGGCCGACGCGCTCGTAGGCGCGCGCCCAGGCAAAGTCGAACACGAATTCACCGAACGAGTGCGTCTTCACGAACGCCGCGGCCGCCGCCGCGAGCCCCCGGGCATCGTGCAGGGTGAGGTAGCGCGGCTCCCAGCCGCTGCCCGGACCCACGCAGTGCGTGCGCTCGAGCGCTGCCAGGAACTCATGGCAGGTAAAGGGATTGCGCTGTGCGCCGAGATCATTCCACTGCTGCGGCTCCAGCTCGTGGATGCTGCGCAGGAATTCGGTCTTGTCGGTCGGCATGGCTCGGGCTGATCTAGCGGTGCGGCTGAGTGTCGAGCGTCTCGAGATAGCGGTCCGCATCGAGCGCCGCCATGCAGCCGGCGCCTGCCGAAGTGACGGCCTGGCGGTACACGTGGTCGGCGACGTCCCCGGCCGCAAACACTCCCGGCACGCTGGTGGCGGTGGCCTCGCCATCGAGCCCGCTGCGCACGGTGATGTAACCGGCGCGCATCGCGAGCTGTCCCTCGAACAGTGCCGTGTTGGGGGTGTGGCCGATGGCGACGAACAGGCCGGTCACGGTGAGCGCCTGTGACGGGCCACCGCTGAGCGAGCGCAGACGCACACCGTTCACCCCCTGCTCGCTCCCCAGCACCTCATCGACCGTGTGGTTCCAGATCACCGCCATCCGGCCGGCGGTCACTTCGCGAAACAGCCGCTCCTGCAGGATCTTTTCCGCACGCAGCTTGTCGCGCCGGTGCACGAGCGTGACGTGCTGCGCGATGTGCGACAGATACAGCGCCTCCTCGACCGCGGTGTTGCCGCCGCCCACCACCGCCACGCGCTGGTTGCGAAAGAAGAAGCCGTCGCAGGTGGCGCACGCCGAGACGCCGCGGCCACGGAAACGCTCCTCCGAAGGCAGCCCCAGGTAGCGAGCCGTCGCGCCGGTGGCGATGATGAGCGCATCGCAGCTGTAGCTGCGGGCGTCGCCGGTGAGCCTGAAGGGCCGCACGGCGAGTTCCACGGCTTGCACGTGATCGTTCACGATGTCGGTGGCGAAGCGCTCGGCGTGGCGCTTCATGCGCTCCATGAGCGCCGGCCCCTGGAGTCCCTCGACATCGCCCGGCCAATTGTCGACCTCGGTGGTTGTCATGAGCTGTCCGCCCTGTGCCACACCGGTGATCAGCAGCGGCGCGCGATTGGCGCGCGCGGCATAAACTGCGGCGCTGTAGCCCGCGGGTCCGGAGCCGAGGATGATCAGGCGGCTGTGCCGGGTGGTCGTCATGGCGCTCCCGATTGAATCAGCGTCCGTGCATGGTACCAAGCCCTATAATGGCGGCCGTCTATCTTAAGACGGAGAATCATGGGATTGGCTGAAACCTCCGCGTCGGCACGCGCTGCTTCGCGCTTCACGTCGGCCGTGACCCGCGGCCTGCGCGAGAGCGCCATCATCGCGCTGGGCATCGTGGCGCTGGTGCTGCTGATCGCGCTGCTCACCTACAGCCCCGATGACCCCGGGTTTTCCTTCACCGGCAATTCCGCGCCGCTGCACAACCGTATCGGCGTCATACGTGCTGTTTTTTCTCTTCGGCCGCCCGGCGTTCCTGTTCCCGCTGGTGCTGGCGGCGGCATGCTGGGGCCTGCAGCGGCGCCTGAAGGCGCAGGCCGCCGTCTCGCGCGTCAACACCCTGGTGCGCTTCGCCGGATTCGTGCTGGTGCTGGTGGCGAGCTGCGGGCTCACGACGCTGCACTGGCAGCCCGGGGCACTGCGACAGACCGCCGGCGGCGTGGCGGGGAGCGTGGTGGGCGAGGGCCTGGTTGCGGGGCTGGATTTTCTAGGCGCCACGCTGGTGCTGATCGCCGCCTGGATGGCGGGTCTGTCACTCGCCTTTGGCGTTTCCTGGCTCACCATCATGGACCGCTTGGGTGCGCTCACCTGGGGCGCGATCGGCCGCTGGCGCGCGCGCTGGGCCACGGCGCGCGATGCCGCGGAAGGGCGCGAACGGCGCCAGGCGCGCAAGGAGGCGATGGAGAGCGAGCAGAGGAAATCCGCCACCCGGGCACCACCGCGCATCGAGCCGCCGCTGCCGGTGGTCGAGAAAAGCGCGCGCGTCGAGCGCGAACGCCAGGTACCACTGTTCGATCCGCCGAAGGCGAGCGAGCTGCCGCCCCTGAAGCTGCTGGACGATCCGCCGCCGCGCGAGTCGCTGTATTCCGCCGAGGCGCTCGAGGCGCTGTCGCGACTCGTGGAGATGAAGCTCAAGGACTTCACCATCGATGCGGAGGTGGTGGCGGTGCAGCCCGGCCCGGTGGTCACGCGCTTCGAGCTGCGCCCGGCGCCGGGCGTGAAGGCGAGCCAGATCACGGCGCTCGCCAAGGACCTGGCGCGCGCGCTGTCGGTGCTCTCCGTGCGCGTGGTGGAGGTCATTCCGGGCAAGAGCGTGATGGGACTGGAGATCGCCAACGAGAAGCGCGAGGTGGTCACGCTCGGGGAGATCATCCGCTCACGCGCCTACGATGAGATGCACTCGCCCCTCGCCCTGGCCCTCGGCAAGGACATCGGCGGCCAGCCGGTGGTCGCCGACCTCACGCGCATGCCGCATCTGCTCATCGCCGGCACCACCGGCTCGGGCAAGTCGGTGGCGCTCAACGCCATGGTGCTGTCGCTGCTCTACAAGTCCACCGCCGAGCACGTGCGCCTGATCATGATCGACCCGAAGATGCTGGAGCTCTCGGTGTACGAGGGCATTCCGCATCTGCTGGCGCCGGTCGTGACCGACATGAAACAGGCCGCCAACGCGCTGCGCTGGTGCGTGGCCGAGATGGATCGCCGCCACGCGCTCATGGCGGCCCTCGGCGTGCGCAACATCGCCGGCTTCAACCGGCGGGTGAAGGATGCCAGCGACGCCGGCAGGCCGATACGCGATCCGCTGATGATGCTCAGGGCCGCCAACGATCCGAGCATCGACCAGAGGCAGATCCTGGATCTCACGCCGCTCCCCTACGTGGTGGTAGTGGTCGATGAGTTCGCCGACATGATGATGATCGTCGGCAAGAAAGTGGAGGAGCTCATCACGCGCCTGGCGCAGAAGGCGCGCGCTTCGGGCATTCACCTGGTGCTCGCGACCCAGCGACCCTCGGTCGATGTGATTACCGGACTCATCAAGGCGAATATTCCCTGCCGCATCGCCTTCCAGGTCTCGGCGCGGGTCGACTCGCGCACCATTCTCGACCAGATGGGTGCGGAGACGCTGCTCGGGCATGGCGACATGCTGTATCTGCCCCCGGGCACCTCGCTCCCCACCCGGGTGCACGGTGCGTTCGTGTCCGACCAGGAAGTGCATCGTGTGGTGGAAGCGCTGAAGACGCCGCAGCCGCCGCACTACATCGAGGAAGTGCTGTCCGGACCCAGATTCCCGATCCCGGGACTGTCGGGGGAGGACGGCGAGGGCGACGGCGGCAATGGCGGCGAGGATGCCGAGCAGGATCCGCTGTACGACGAGGCGGTGCGGATCGTGACGACCGAGCGCAAGCCCTCCATATCGTACGTGCAGCGGCGGCTGAAAATCGGCTACAACCGAGCCGCGCGGATGCTCGAAGGAATGGAGCAGGCGGGGCTGGTGGGCCCGCTGCAGGCCAATGGCGCGCGCGACGTGCTGGCGCCCGCGCCGCCGGAGGAGTGAGGGATTGCCTGGCGCAGCCGCGACCGCAGCCTGTGCTCTGGCACTGGTGAGTGTCGCGGCGGCGCAGGCATCCGCCACGCCGCTCGACGGGTATCTCGATGGTCTCAGGACACTGCGCGCGAGCTTCCTGCAGACGCTCGTCGATGCGCATGGCCGCGAAATCGACCGCGCCACCGGCACGCTCATCGTGGCGCGTCCCGGGAAGTTCAGCTGGGAGACCCGTCCGCAGCGGCCGGTCTCCGGCGGCGGCGCGGCCGCCGGCAACGACGCCGGCCACGGCGGCAGCGCGGGTCAACTCATGGTTTGCGACGGAACGAACCTGTGGTTTCTCGACCGCGATCTCGCGCAGGTGACCGTCAAGCCGGTCGACGCCGCCCTCTCGGCCACGCCCGCCATGCTGCTCTCGGGCGCAGCAGACCTGAACAAGAGCTTCAGCATCACCCCCGCCGGGCGGCGGGACGGGCTCGAGTGGGTGCTGGTGGAGCCGCGCGGCGACGCGGCAGACTTCCGCAGCGCGCTGTTCGGCTTCGCGCACCGGGATCTGAAACGCATGATCCTCGAAGACAAACTTGGTCAGACCGCGACCATCAGTTTCGAGAGAATCGAGCGCAATGGTCCGGTGGCCCCGGGCGAGGTGAGCTTCAAGCCGCCCGCGGGCACCGATGTGATCGGCACACCGCGCGAGTGAGCGCGGCGCGGTAGCGGGATGCGATCCGTAACATCGTGAGTGCGCGCCCCCCAAGTGACCGCGATCCGCTGCGGCCGCTCGCGGACCGGATGCGCCCGCGCGCGCTCAGCGAGTTCGTCGGCCAGCAACATCTGCTGGGCTCCGGCAAGCCATTGTCCGCCAGCATCACCGCCGGACAGCTGCACTCGCTGATCTTCTGGGGCCCGCCGGGCACCGGCAAGACCACGCTCGCGCGGCTCATCGCCCGCGCTTCCAACGCGCAGTTCATCGCGCTGTCGGCGGTCATGGCCGGCGTGAAGGACATCCGCGCCGCAGTGGAGGCGGCGCGCGCCGTGCGCGCCCAGGACGGGCGACCGACGCTGCTGTTCCTGGACGAGGTGCACCGTTTCAACAAGGCGCAGCAGGACACGTTCCTGCCGTACCTGGAGGACGGGACGCTCACTTTCGTGGGCGCGACCACCGAGAACCCGTCCTTCGAAGTGATCAGCGCACTGCTGTCGCGCGCGCGCGTGTACGTGCTGCGCGCCCTGTCGGTGGAGGATCTCACCGTGCTGCTGCAGGCGGCGCTGCGCGATCCGGAGCGGGGCCTGGGCCGGGAGCAGCTGCAGGCGGAACCGGCGGCATTGGAGCTCATCGCCCGCGCCGCCGACGGTGATGCGCGCCGGGCGCTCAACATGCTGGAGCTGGCCGCGGGACTGTTGCAGGCCGGCGGCGCCGCGCGTGTGCTGACCGTCGCCGTGGCGCAGGAGGTGGCCGCCGGCGGGCAGCGCCGCTTCGATAAGGGTGGTGATCAGTTCTACGAGCAGATCTCCGCGCTGCACAAGGCGGTGCGCGGCACCGATCCCGACGCGGCGCTCTACTGGTTGTGCCGCATGCTCGATGGCGGGTGCGATCCGCGCTATATCGCGCGGCGGGTGACGCGCATGGCGGTGGAGGACATCGGACTTGCCGACCCGCGCGCACTCGCGCTGGCGCTCGATGGCTGGGAGACTTACGAGCGCCTGGGGACCCCGGAAGGCGAGCTGGCCATCGCCACCGCGGTGGTGTATCTCGCCTGCGCGCCCAAGAGCAACGCGCTGTACGTCGCCATGGGCGAGGCCATGGCGGACGTCAGCGAGTTCGGCACGCTGGAAGTGCCGCTGCGGCTGCGCAACGCGCCGACACGCCTGATGAAGAGCCTGGGTTACGGGCGCGATTACCGTTACGCACACGATGAGCCCGAAGCATTCGCCGCCGGGGAGCGCTACCTGCCGGATGAGATGCCGGATCGGCGATACTATCGCCCCGTTTCCCGGGGTCTGGAAGTGAAAATCGGCGAGGCGCTCGAGCGCCTGCGGGCCCGGACGGCAGCGAAAGGCTGAAGCGTGATCGATCCGAAGCTGTTGCGCGCCGACCCGGACGCCGTGGCGCGCAATCTCGCGCGCCGGGGCTACAGGCTCGATGTGACGGCGCTCAGGGCTCTGGAGGAGAAGCGCAAGCCGTGGCAGGTGGAGGTGGATCGGCTGCGCGCCGAGCGCAACGCCAACGCCAGGGCGGTCGGCGTGGCCAAGGGGCGCGGCGAGGACCTGAGCCCCCTGATCGCCAAAGGCGAGAGTCTCACTGCGAGCCTCGGCGCGGCCGAAGCGGCGCTGGCAGCCGTGCAGGCGGAGCTCGAACAATGGCAGCTCGGGCTGCCGAATCTGTTGCACGCCTCGGTCCCCGACGGACACGAGGAGAGCGCCAACCTCGAGGTGCGGCGTTGGGGCGAACCGCGTCAGTTCGCGTTCAGGCCGCGCGATCACGTGGAGGTCGGCGAGCATCTGGCGGGGCTCGATTTCGAGGCTGCGGCTCGCATCGCAGGCAGCCGCTTCGTGGTGCTGCGCGCGCAGGTGGCACGCCTGCACCGCGCGCTGGCGCAGTTCATGCTGGACCTGCACACGCGCGAGCACGGCTACACCGAGGTGCAGGTGCCGTACCTGGTGCAGGCCCAGGCGCTCACCGGCACCGGGCAACTGCCGAAGTTCGAGCCGGATCTGTTCGCGGTACGCGGGGAGCCGCCGTTCTACCTCATCCCGACCGCCGAGGTGCCACTCACCAACCTGGTGCGCGAGCAGATCGTGCCCGCCGAGAGCCTGCCGCTGAAATGGGTGGCGCACACGCCGTGTTTCCGTTCCGAGGCGGGCGCGGCCGGCAAGGACACACGCGGCATGATCCGCAACCACCAGTTCGACAAGGTGGAGCTGGTGCAGGTCGTGCGGCCGCAGGACTCGTACGCGGCGCTCGAGGAGCTGACCGGGCACGCCGAAGCCGTGCTGCGCCGGCTGGAGATTCCGTACCGCATCGTGGCGCTGTGCGCGGGTGACATCGGTTTCAGCAGCGCCAAGACCTACGACCTCGAAGCGTGGTTGCCGTCGCAGCAGCGTTACCGCGAGATTTCCTCGTGCAGCAACTGCGAGGCCTTCCAGGCGCGCCGCATGCAGGCGCGCTGGCGCAATCCGCACGGCGGCAAGCCCGAAGCACTGCACACCCTGAACGGCTCGGGACTCGCGGTCGGGCGCACGCTGGTGGCGGTGCTCGAGAACTTCCAGAAGGAGGACGGTTCGGTCGGCGTGCCGCCGGCGCTGCAGCCCTACCTGGACGGGCTCACCACGCTCACCGCGTAGACTATCGATTATCGATAGCTCTATACTGCATTCACAATGAAGCGCACGCCGCGCCAGCCACGCCCGCTGCCAGCGCGCGACCCGCTCTTCAACAGTTCGGTGCAGAAGGCGCTCGCCATCCTCGAAACCTTCGGCGGCGAGCGCCGCGCGCTGAGCCTGGCGGAGCTCGCCGCCGGCGTCGGCATGACGACCAGCTCGGCACAACGTTGCACGCATACGCTGGTGCGCTTAGGGTTCCTCGGACGCGATGCACGCGCACGACGCTGGGTGCTGACGCCGCGTGCCCTGTCGCTGGCGCATGCCTACCTCTCGGGGCACGCGCTGCTCGAGCAGGCGACCACGCATCTCATCGACCTCAACCAGGCGAGCGGTGAATCCGTCAGCTTGTCGGAGCCGGACGGCGCGGAGATGGTGTTCATCGCCCGTTTCCCGAGCCTGAAGCGCTTCTACATTCACATGCCGGTCGGGCGGCGCCTGCCGATGTACTGCACGGCCTCGGGACGCGCCTACCTGTCGGCGCTGCCGGCGGCGGCCGCGCAGCGCATCGTGCGCGACGGCCAGCCGCTCGCCGCCGTGAACATCTCCGCTCCCACCAGCCGCTGGACGCTGGGGCGGTTACGATCGAAGCTATCGCCCCTGTTACTGCAGACGGCGCGCGCCGCCTCGCGTGGGGACACGCCGCGGGAGCGACCTCAATGAGCCTTTGAAGGGGAACCGCATGCCCGAGCTCAGCCGCTCACTGCAGCCACGCCACGTCACCATGATCTCGATCGGCGGGATCATCGGTGCCGGCCTGTTCGTCGGCAGCAGCGCCTCGATCGTCGCCACCGGGCCCGCGATCGTGGTGAGCTATCTCATTACCGGGACGCTGGTGCTGCTGGTGATGCGCATGCTCGGCGAGATGGCCCTCACGCTGCCGGCGGTGCGCTCGTTCAGCGAGTTCGCGCGCGCCGGCCTGGGTCCGTGGGCGGGGTTCGTCGCCGGCTGGCTGTACTGGTATTTCTGGATAATTGTGGTGCCGGTGGAGGCGATCGCCGGCGCCAACATCCTGCACGGCTGGCTGGGTCTGCCGCCCTGGCTCCTGGGGCTGATGCTGATGGGCATCATGACCGGCGTCAATCTCATGTCGGCACGCTCCTACGGGGAATTCGAATTCTGGTTCGCCTCGATCAAGGTTGCGGCGATCGTGGTGTTCATCGCGCTTGCGGCTGCCTACGCCTGTGGCTTCACCTCCCCGAGCGGGCCGACCTTCGGCAATCTCACCGCCTACGGCGGCTTCATGCCCAAGGGCTTCCTGTCGGTGCTAGCCGGAGCGGTGACTGTGTATTTCTCGCTCACCGGGGCGGAGATCACCACCATCGCGGCGGCCGAGTCGCAGGAGCCGGCGCGCGCGGTGGCGCGCATGAGCAGCTCGGTGATCGTGCGCATCCTCACCTTCTACGTCGGTTCGGTGTTGCTGATCGTCACGGTGGTGCCGTGGGTGCAGGTGCACGCCGGCGAATCGCCGTTCACGCTGGCGCTGAGCACTATGCAATTCAACTGGGCGAGCCGCGCACTGGACGCCATCATCCTCACCGCCGTGCTCTCGTGCCTCAACTCCGCCTTCTATGTCTGCTCGCGGGTGCTGTTCGTGCTGGCCGAGCACGGCGACGCGCCGCAATGGCTGGTGCAGCTGAACGCGCGGCGCGTGCCGACGCGCTCGGTATGGATGGGCAGTCTCGCCGGGGTGCTCGGCATCCTCGCGGCGATCACCTCCTCGCAGGTGGTGTTCGCGTTCCTGGTGAACGCCTCGGGGGCGCTGATGGTATTCGTATACATGATCATCGCGGTGGCGCATTTCCGCCTGCGACGCGAACGCGAGGCGCGCGGCGCGCCCGCGCCGGCGCTGTCGATGTGGCTGTTTCCGTGGACCAGCTACGCGGCGATCGCCGGGATGGCCGCGGTGCTGATCGCCATGGCATTCACGCCCGGGGAGCTGGCGAGCGAGCTGCGCTGGAGCGTCGTGGCCCCCGCGCCCGCCGGGCCGGGTGCGGATCCCTCATGAGGACACCAGCGGCACTCACGCGGCGGCAGTTCGTGCTCACCGGGGCCGCGGTGGGCGGGGCGCTGGTGCTCGGTGTCGCGCTGCAGCGCCGCCGGCAGCGGCTCACCCCAGGCGGCGGCGCACCCGCCCGCGGG
>WNGI01001745.1_pt1 | contig 18434 bp, 20 predicted proteins | sample 5400621 | NCBI WGS metagenome assembly WNGI01 (sample SAMN13153374, study PRJNA577476) | soil metagenome | isolation source: 20 cm soil or saprolite under Garry oak tree replicate 1 | place: USA:California | collected 2016-06-15
TCTTCGGCCATCCCGAGGTGAACAGCGGCGGCGGCCTGTGGTACCCACCGTCGGTCGACAGCCGCGGCCGGGTCTTCATGGGCGTCGCAAACCCGGCGCCCTATCCCGGCACGCCCAAGTTCCCGAACGGCTCGAGCCACCCGGGAGCGAATCTCTACACCGACTCGCTCGTCGCCCTCGACGGGGCCACCGGCAAGCTGCTCTGGTTCCAGCAGGTTACGCCGCATGACTTCCGCGACTACGACTTCCAGGTTGCGCCTATCGTCCGGTCTCAGACGATCAACGGCACGCAGACGGAGACTGTGATCGGAGCCGGCAAGTCGGGGAAGGTCGTCGCCTTCCGCGCCGACAACGGCAAGCGGCTCTGGACGCGCAATGTCGGCATTCACAAGTTCGACAGTGGTCGGTTCCCGCTGAAGAAGACGGTCTGCTACGAGCCCGGGTCCCTCGGCGGCGTCGAGACCCCGATGGCCGCGAGCGGGAACCTCGTCTTCGTGCCCTGGGTCGACCTCTGCTTCGACACAACGGCCACGGAGACCAAGACCGCCAACTTCACCGGCGGAACCGGCGGCCTGGCGGCAATCGAATCCGCAACGGGCATGATCGTCTGGCAGAACCACCTGCCGAGCCCCGCCTACGGTGCCGCGACGGTCGCTAACGACGTCGTCTTCACCGGCACGCTCTCCGGGAAGATCTACGCCTTCGACGCGAAGACCGGCAAGGCACTCTGGACGACGACAGGCCCAGCCGGCATCAACGCTTTCCCTGCCGTCACCAAGGACATGCTGATCATCGGCGCCGGTGCGACGAGCAAGATCAAGAACCCCAAGAACGAGATCGTCGCCTACTCGCTGAACGCACCCGCCGGCGGGGCAAAGACGCAGACCGCGGGTGCAACGAGCGCCGAGTCCGGTTCTGGCACCAACGCAGGATCCTCGGCAAGCGCGAAGGGCGTCTCGGTCCAGGTCAGCGGCGGCGAGTTCTTCTTCAAGCTCTCGACCAAGTCAACCGCGAAGCCCGGCAACGTCACGTTCGTCTTCAAGAACGTCGGCCGCGTGCTCCACGACTTCAGGATCGCCGGCAAGCAGGAGCCGCTGATCCAGCCCGGCAAGACGGCCAACCTGCTCGTGACCTTCGAGAAGAAGGGCACGTACACGTACGAGTGCACGGTCCCCGGCCACGCAGCGGCCGGCATGGAAGGCGTCTTCACCGTTCGCTGACCACGCTGGATGCGCCTCCGGCCGCCGCATGACGGCCGGGGGCGCCCCCGGCGAGATCAGTCCTCAGCTCACCGCCTTCTTCACGAGCGCGACGATCCTCGCCTCTTCGGTGTCGGTCAACTTCTTCAGCGCGAAGTCTGTTGGCCACATGGCGCCGTCGTCGAGGTTCGCCTCCTCACCGAAGCCCAACGTCGCGTACCTCGACTTGAACTTCTCCGCGCTCTTGAAGAAGCAGACGACCTTGCCTTCCCTCGCATAGGCGGGCATCCCGTACCAGGTCTTCGGCGAGAGCTCCGGCGCGGTGGCCTTGACGATGGCATGGAGCCGCTTGGCCATTGCACGATCGTTCCCCTTCATCTCGGCGACCTTCGCGAGTAGAGCGGCCTCCCCGTCCGCCTTCTCCGCTTCCGCTTTCAGCTCTTTGGCGCGCTCCTTCATCGCGGCTCGTTCCTCGGCCGTGAATCCCTTGGACTTCTTGTTCTTCGCGGCGCTCTTCGCTGGGCTCATGGATACCTCCTCGGACTGACGTGGTTTCTCACGCTGCGATCTTCTCCAGCACCGCGTCGATGCGCGCGAAGCCGCTCTTCGCACCCTCCTCGACGCCGTACTGCATCGTGGTGTCTCGCTCCTCGGTCGTTTCGAAACGCATCGTCTGCGTCAGCTTCGTCTGCTCACCGAGGTCCTCGAACTCGAGCGTTTGCAAGTGGTTCTGGAACGTCTGCACGAGCCGCTCGGGTGGTTCGACCTCGCGGAACTCGCCCTCGACCGGGCCGAAGGCGGTCTGGAAGCGGTAGGTGCCGCCGGGGCGGAGGTCCATCTCCTCGACGACGGTGCCGTCGCCCCACCATTCGGGGATCAGCTCCGGATCCGTCCAGACGGAGAAGACGTGCGAGCGCGGTGCGTCGAAGACCCGCTCGACGCGGATCTCGAGCTCGTTCGGGGTGGTGACGGTGGTCGTGTTCATCGTTCTCCCTTCGTGCGTTCGACGACCTGCGCGAAGCGGTCGAGCCGCTGCAGCCACGTGCTGATGCCCTCGAAGGCATAGGGCACGAGTGTGCATCTGCGGACACGGCCGACCTTCTCGGTCGTGACGAGCTCCGCCTCCTCGAGCAGCCGGATGTGCTTCTTCATCCCGGTCAGCGACATGCCGAAGGGCTCTGCGAGCTCGGTGATCGTCGCGCTCCCCGAGCCTAGCCGTTCGAGCACGGCGCGCCGGGTCGGGTCGCCCAGAGCAGCGAACGCGCGGTCGATTGTCGGTGAATACTGAACCATCAAGTTCAGTATAGTGGACATGTCCGGAAACGGCAATAGGGTCCCACCCGTGCGCCTCGTCGTCACCCGCTGCGAAGTCCGCTACACCGGCCGTCTGACGGCGGTGCTGCCAGAGGCGGTGCGGCTGCTGATCCTCAAGGCCGACGGCTCCGTGCTCGTGCACGACGACGCGGGCGGCTACAAGCCGCTGAACTGGATGACGGGTCCGACGGTCATCGAGGAGCTCGGCGATGTCCTCCTCGTGCGCAAGCCGAAGACGGAGGACGTGCTCGAGATCCGGCTCGCCGAGGTCCTCAGCGACGTCACCCACGACATGGGCGAGTCCGCGGCGCTCCAGAAAGACGGCGTCGAGCGCGACCTGCAGCTCGAGCTCGCGGCCGCGCCGGCCGCCCTCGGCGAGGCGCTGACGCTCGTGAAGCGGGAGTGGCCGACCGAGGTTGGGCCGGTCGACCTGATGTGCAGGGACGAGAGCGGCGAGTGGGTCGCGGTCGAGATCAAGCGGATCGCGACGCTCGACGCGGTCGAGCAGCTCACGCGCTACCTTGGCTTCATCCGCGAGGACCCGGCGAAGGCGGGTTGCCGCGGCATCCTCGCGGCGCAGAAGATGAAGCCGCAGGCGATCGCGCTCGCCGAGTCGCGCGGGATCCGTTGCGTCGAGGTCGACCTCGCCGTCCTGCGCGGTGAGCGCGAGCCCGAGCTGACGCTCTTTCAGTAGACGCGGCAGCACAGACGCAGAGGGTGATGGTGCCTCCCGGCATGGAATAGCGGCCCGCGTCGATACGTTTAGTTGAGCAGTCAAGTAATCTGGATGGATCAGGGAGGAGACACAGCGATGCCGACGCTCGAATTTGGACTGGACACGTTCCTGCCCGTCACGGTCGACGAGTCAGGACTGCCGATCGGCGGCGACCAGGCGATCCGGAACGCGGTCGAGGAAGCTGTCCTCGCCGAGGCGGTCGGAATCGACTCCTTCAACATCGGTGAGCACTACCGCACCGAGTTCATGGACTCGGCGAGCCATGTCGTGCTCGCCGCGATCGCGAGCCGAACGGAACGCATCCGGCTCGGAAGCGCCGTGACCGTGCTCAGCACACAGGATCCGGTCCGGCTGTACACCGACTTCGCCACGCTCGACGCCGTCTCGCAGGGCCGCGCGCAGCTGATCGTCGGACGCGGCTCGCTGACCGAGTCGTTCCCGCTCTTCGGATTCGACCTCGCCGACTACGAGGAGTTGTTCGAGGAGAAGCTCGACCTCCTCGTGCGCCTGCTCCGCGGACAGCCCGTGACCTGGTCAGGCAACTTCCGGTCCGCGCTCACCAACCAGTTCGTGAGCCCGCCGATCCCGCAGGGACACATCCCGACCTGGGTCGGCGTCGGCGGCAGCCCGCAGTCGGTCGTGCGCGCCGCGCGCTTCGGCCTGCCGCTGATGCTCGCGGTCATCGCCGGAAGGCCCGAGCGCTTCGGGCCGTACGTCGAGCTCTACAAGCGCGCGCTCGAGCAGCACGGACAGCCGGAGCTGCCGATCGGCCTGCACACGCTCGGGTTCGTCGCCGAGACGGATGACGAGGCGCTGGAGATCCAGTGGCCCTACTACAAGGAGCAGTTCGAGTGGGCAGCGCAGGAGCGCGGCTGGCGGCCGCCGACGTACGATCAGTTCCAGGCGGAGGTCGACCACGGGTCGATGTTCGTCGGGTCGCCCGAAACTGTCGCGAAGCGAATCGCGGCAACCATGGATGCACTCAGCCTGAGTCGGTTCGACTTGCACTACGCGATTGGACGGATTCCGCACGAGCACCGAATGGCCATGATCGAGCTCTACGGCCGCGAAGTGATTCCACGGGCCCGCGAACTCCTCGCCGCGGATCCGAAAGCCGAGCAAGCCGCGGCCGCGCTCAGGAGCTGACGATGGCAGTCACGGCGATCGAAGCGGGCGAAGGCGCCGCCAGTCCCGCAAGCCCCGAGGTCGAGGACCTGCGCCTCGGGATCGTGGGTGCGGGCAAGTTCGGCACCACGCTCGCCCGCGCCGCGATCGCGGCCGGGTACGACGTTGCGATCTCGGGATCGGGCCCGGCCGAGGACATCGCTCTGGCCGTGGACGTGCTCGCCGCCGGCGCGCGCGCGGCCACGACGGACGAGGTCGTGCGCCACGCCGACATCATCATCCTGGCCATCCCGACCCACCGCTTCCGCGAGCTCCCAAATGATCTGTTCGCCGGCAAGATCGTCGTCGACGCGATGAACTACTGGGCGCCTGTCGACGGCGCCGATCCGGAACTCACGGCTGCGCCGGACGGCACCAGCGCCGTCGTGCAGGAGCGCTTCCCCTCCGCGCGTGTCGTCAAGAGCCTCAATCAGCTCGGCTACCACCAACTCGAGGAGACCAGTCGTTCCAGAGGCGCACCCGACAGAATCGCGATCGGGGCAGCCGGCGACGACCGCGTTGCAGTCGAGAAGGTCCTGCAGGTCCTCGACCGGCTCGGATTCGACCCGGTCGATGCCGGGCCTTTGGCGAATGGTGCCGCCCTGGAGCCCGACGGCTCACCGATCGCCGCCACGTACAACGCGGACGAGCTCTCGAAGCTCATCTCGCGCCACGCCGGGAACCGGTTCGGCTAGCTCGCCGGCGCGAGCGCCGGAACCTCGGCCTCGGGCGGCGACGTCGCGATGTGCGCGTCGCGACTGACCAGGGTGGCATAACGCCCGCCGGCCGAGACCAGCTGCTCGTGCGTGCCGGACTCGACGACGCGGCCCTGGTCGAGAACGATGATCTGGTCGGCGTCGCGGATCGTCGACAAGCGGTGCGCGATCGCGATCGTCGTCCGACCAGCGGAGAGTTGGTCGAGCGCTTCCTGCACGAGCCGTTCCGTCTCGGTGTCGAGCGAGCTCGTCGCCTCGTCGAGAACGAGGATCGGCGGGTTGCGCAGGATCGTCCGGGCGATCGCGATCCGCTGCTTCTCGCCGCCGGAGAAGCGGTACCCGCGCTCGCCGACGACGGTGTCGTACCCATCCGGCAGGGCCGCGATCTGATCGTGGATGCGTGCCGCCTTCGCGGCAGCCTCGAGCTCGTCGTCCGTGGCGTCCGGCTTCGCGAAGCGCAGGTTCTCGCGCACCGTGTCGTGGAAGAGGTAGGTCTCCTGCGAGACGACGCCGACGAGCTTGCTGAGCGCCTGGAAGCCCAGATCGCGGACGTCGATCCCGCCGATCGTGACTCTGCCGCGGCCGACGTCGTACAGCCGCGACGCGAGGTAGCCGAGGGTCGTCTTGCCGGAGCCGGTCTCGCCGACGATCGCGGTCGTCGTCCCGGCGGGCACGGTGAACGACACATCCCGCAGCGTCCATTCCTCCCCGTACCCGAACCAGACGTGGTCGTAGACGACGTCACCTGGTCGACCCTCGACGATCGCATCCGGCTTCTCGTCGATGTCGACGGGCTCGTCGAGGTACTCGAAGATGCGGTCGAATAGCGCGAGCGAGGTTTGCACGTCGAGGCTGACGCCGAGCAGCGATCCAATCGGGAAGAAGAGACGGGTCTGGAGGGTCGTGAACGCGACCAGCAGTGGAATCGAGACCGCGTTCGAGCCGCTCGCCAAGAGGAGGCCGCCGAACCAGTAGACGGCCGCCGGCATGATCGCGAAGCTCGTCTGGATCGAGGCCATCACCCAGCGCCCGGCCATTCGTTGGCGCACCTCGAGGTCGGCGAGGTGGCGCGACTCGCCCTCGAATCGATCTGCGAGCTCGTCCCCACGGCCCATCGTCTTGCCGAGCAGGATCCCGGAGACCGAGAGCGATTCCTGCACGAGGCTCGAGATGTCGGCGAGCGACTCCTGCGTGTTCTTGGCGATCCGACGGCGCTCGTTGCCGACACGCCGCGTCAGTAGCGCGAACAGCGGGATCAGCGCGAATGCAAACAGGGCGAGCTGCCAGCTCAGCAAGAGCATGCCGACCATCGTCGCGACGACCGTCGTCGCGCTGGAGGCGATCGACGTCGCGGTGTTCGTGACGACGTTCTGGACGCCGCCGATGTCGTTCGAGATCCGCGACTGCACCTCGCCCGTGCGCGTCCGCGTGAAGAACGCGAGCGAGAGACGCTGGAGGTGCCGGAAGACCGCCGTGCGCAGGTCGTGCATCACGCGCTGGCCGACCTGGTTCGAGAGCAAGGTCTGAATCACGCCGAGCGCGCCGACCACGATCGCGATGACGATGATCGCCGCGGAGTTGATCGAGAGCTCGCGCGTGTCGTTCACGCCGATCGCCTCGAGCACGCGCTTGAGCAGGAACGCCGGAATGACTCCGAGGGCAGCCGTGAAGACGATCAGCGCGAGGACGCCGGTGAGCCGCACCTTGTAGGGGGCGAAGAGGCGCCCGACGCGGCGGAGATTCGAGCGCCGCTTGGCCGGGTCGGCCGGTCGTTCAGGCGCCTCGTTGGCGCCGTGGAAGAACATGCCCATTGGCTCAGACTACGCGGCGGAAGCGAGTCCGCCGCGACTCGGCGCTAAGGCATGAAGAGCTCGGCCTGCGCCGTGTCCTCAGGGCATGTGTACTGACCGCAGTACACGTCCCTGCGGCCACCCACGTAAAGGACCTGCCCATTCGGAAGCAGAGCGGCGGCGGATGCATAGAGGCCGGGGTCGACCATCTGCCGGGTCGCCGTCCACGTTCCCGTCGCGGGCGAATACACGTCGCCTTCGCTGTAGCCCGCCACGAGCACGCGGCCGTCGCTCAGGAGCACCGCCGCGCCGCGCGGATGGAACGAGGTCATGCTCCCGGTCGACGTCCATCTCCCAGTCGCAGGGTCGTACAGCTCGGCGGATGCCTGTGCACTCGGATTGCCGCCGCCCGCGAGCAGCACGCGGCCGTTCCCGAGCAGGTTTGCGGTCGCAGCCTCGCGACCGGTCGTCATCGTCCCTGCGCTCCTCCAGCGCCCGGTGCTCGGCACGTAGAGCTCCGCGTTCCGGGGCCAACCGGACGTCCCGGCGCCACCCGCGACGAGGACGGTGCCGTCGGGCAGCAGCGTCGCTGTGTGATCGCGGCGAGGCGTCCTCAGGTTTCCGGTCAAGGTCCAGCGCCCCGTCGTGGGGTCGTAGAGCTCGGCGCTCGCCTGCACGCCGCCGAGCGAGTTGCCGCCCACGACGAGCACACGCCCATCGCGAAGCAACGTGCCGGTGAACGAGATCCGGCCCACGTTCATGTTGCCCGTTCGCGTCCAGCTGTTCGTCGCCGGGTCGTAGAGCTCCGCCCTCGTGCTGTACCAACCCCCACCGGCGACGAGCACGCGCCCGTCGGCGAGCCGAACCGCCACATGGATTCCAGCGAGCTCGCTGAGCGTTCCCGCTGGGAGCCAGGTGCCGCTCGGCGGGTCGTAGAGCTCGGCGGTCAACACTTCATTGCCGCCGACCACGAGCACGCGGCCGTTGGCGAGCCGCGTTGCCGTGACGTTGGCGCGTGGGGTCGACATGCTTCCAGTCCCCGTCCAGGTGCCGCCCGTCGTCGCCGCCGGCAGCGGCGAAGTCGTCTGGCCCGCGAACGCCGGGGCGGCGAGCATGAGCCCAGCACAGCCGGCGAAGACCGCCAATCTCATGCTCATCCCGAGCCCCCCTTCGTCGTCGAGCGGACGAATCGAGGTTAGGCCGGGAGACCCTGCGCGTCGCTTACAGAACTCTTAAACCGTGGCTGCTGCCTTGTCTTGACATCGAACTAGCTGTGGGTAGTCTTCGACCCCAAGTAGTTCGATATCAAGAATATCGACATAGGGAGGATTCGATGACAACTGCAGTCGAGAACAAGTACGCGTTTGCCACGCTCGACGAGCTCGAGCCCGCCGCGCGGCTCGCTCCTGGAGCAACGGACGACGGGAGGAAGCGCTTCGATGTCTGCCGCACCCTCGACATCGCCGCGTTCGGCGTCCAGGCGTTCAGCGCGCCGAGCGGCGTCACCGTCATCAACGAGCACGACGAGACCCTGCTCGGCGAGGCCGGCCAGGAGGAGCTCTACGTCGTGTTGAGCGGCGCGGCGACGTTCGAGATCGACGGCGAGACCATCGAGGGGTCGACGGGCGCCCTCGTCAACGTGCAGCCGACCGCGAAGCGAAAAGCGACCGCGACCGAGGACGACACGACGATCCTGGTAGTCGGGGCAACTCGTGGCAAGGCGTATGAGCTCACTCCGGAGGAAGCCTCCGAGGCATTCGCCGCGTACAGCGCAGGCGACTACGAGGAGGCGCTGGCGAAGATGCTCGTCGTCGCCGAGAAGCAGCCGGACAATCCCGTGACTCACTTCAACGTCGGGTGCTTCGCGGCGCGGGCCGGGCACACCGACCAGGCGATCGAGGCCCTCGGGCGGGCGGTCGAGATCAACGACCGCATCAAGGAGCTGATGGCGACCGACGAGGATCTCGACTCGATCCGCGAAGATCCGCGCTTCATCGAGCTGGCGAAGTAACCGCGCAACGGTTCTGACTCAACGAGAAAGCCCCGCTTCGTCGGGGCTTTCTCGTTTCAGTGCTGCTCGATGCCGAGCTCGCTCGAAAAACCCGCCCGGCCCTTCGCGGTCACCTCGACCGAGCGGTTTCCCTCGCGGCGGTTGATCCAGCCGAGCTCGAAGAACCTGTCGGCAAGCGCAGCGCCGACAGCTCCCGCGACATGGAGCTCGCGCTCGCTCCAGTCCAGGCAGCCGCGCACGACCGGCCGCCGGGGCCGCTCCAGCGCAGCGAGGTCGACGCCGAGCGCTCCGAGGCGCACGGCGGCTTGCGGCCCGAGCGTGTAGTCGCCGTTGCTGCGGACGAGCACGCGCTGCCGCTCGAGCGACGCCGCGAGCGCGACGCCGATCCGCCCTGCCAGATGGTCGTAGCACGTCCGCGCCTCGCGCAGGAGCTCGCTGCGGGTCGCCTCGCGCAGCGACCGAACCGGCGGCTGCGGCGCGACGAGCGCGAGCGCTTCGACCGCGGCCGCAACGGCGGGATCCGCGAGCCTGTAGTAACGATGCCGGCCGCGCTTCTCGCTGCTCAGGAAGCCGCCGGCGACGAGCCGTCGGAGGTGCTCGCTGGCGGTCGAAGGCGCGATTCGGGCGCGATCCGCCAGGTCGGTCACCGGGAGGGCGCCGTCTGCGATCACTGCCGTGACGAGCGCTGCCCGTGCGGGCTCCGCCAGGAGCGCGGCCGCGGCGGCGATGTCAGCGTCGCCTTGCATGGGCTCAGCGTATCGCCTGGACGTTTCGTCCAGGACCGAAGTGTGAAGGTCCTAGCCCATCGCCGGCGACATCATGCCGCCGGGAATCGTGAGCACCGGGATCGCCTCGGGCGCGATCAGCAACAGGAGGCCGAGCGCGAGCAGGAGCGCTGCAGTCGTGTACGTGGCCATGCGCCGCCAGGGAAAGACCTTCTCGACCGCGATCAGGCCGGCGACGAAAGCCATCCACACCAGGCTCATGATCCCGAGCGCGAAGAGCGACGCCATCAGCGCCCAGCAGCAGCCGACGCACCAGGCGCCGTTCTTCATCCCCATCCGCACCGCGCCGGACCGGCCGTCCCGCCAGGAGCCGAGCAGGAAGCCGAGCGGGCTGCGGCATTTGCCGAGGCACACGTCCTTGAGCGGCGTCAGCTCGTAGACCGCTGCGACCAGGAGCGTCGCGCCGGCGATCCAGCGTCCCGCGCGATCCCAGGAGAGCGGGTCGCCGGCGATCCGGCCTCCGGCCAGCGCGATCAGGAACGCGCACACACCTGCGGCCGTCCACGTCGCGAGATAGCCGGCGGTAAACAGCAGCGGCGACAGGAAGGACCGCTGCCGCGTCATCCGCGAATAGAGCGCGACCGTCGGCCAGACGGACGGGAACATCATCGCCGCCATCATCACGACCCACACGCCGACGAACCAGCCAAGCGCGCCGAGGCTCGTCCAGGGGCCTTCGTCCATGCCCTGCATCTGGCCGGCCGTCCACCACCAGCCGACCGCGGCCAGCGCGAAGAGCAGAGCAACGAGGCCGACTCGCACGCGCACGGCTGCGAAGGCAGGCGCGAGGCTCTGGTCCGGCAGGCGTTCCTGCGCCGTGGTGATCACGTGCTCAGGCGGCCCACGAGAACTCGGAGGTCGAGAGCCCGGTCTTGCCCTCGTACTCGATCCCAAAGGCGTTGATCCGGGAGCGCGTCGCCTCCGCCATCGTGAGATCGGACCCGACCGGGTGGAACATGCCGTTGAACCGGATCGGCTCGCCCGTCTCGATGCCGAAGGGGACGATGTCCTCGATCTCGAAGTCGATCGCGTCGCCGACGCGAACGCTGTGCCGCAGGCCGTCGTGCTCGACCGCGATCGGGGCCCGCTCGACACCGAGTATCTCGCCCACGAGCGGAATGAGGCCGGCCATCGGACCGCCGAGCTGTCCGCTGAAGACGTCGACGAGCTTGGCCATCTGCTCGTCCGTCGCGCGTTCGTCGACGAAGAGCCCGAGGCGCCAGTTCCCTTCGGTCATCACCTTGGGCGTGTCCGTGATCGCGGCCACACTGATGCCACCGACGTCGGTGCCGTCGACCTCACCTTCGCGGATGTCGAAGACGAGCGTCACGCGGCAATAGTCATAGGTCGCGCCGTGGTCGAACGACGTGTTGCAGGGGCACATGAGATCGCACGAGCATGTTTCGACGTAGGCGCCCTTGATGCTCCAGGACATCGATAGGTCTCCCTCCGGTGGACGAAAGATGGATTCTCCGCATGGGAACGGTTCCGCGTCAACAGAGTCCGATCACTCGAGCGGGACGAGCTCGTCACCGAGCTCGATCGTGCCGCCGGCCAGGATGTCCGCGCGCAGGCCGCCGCGGTGGACGAGCGGGCGGAGGAGGCCCGCCCCGGAGACCTTCTCCAGATGGGCGCACGGCTCGCACAGGCGGCGCCCGATGCATTCGACGTCGCCGATCCGGAAACGCCGGCCGACCAGCGGGTTGAGCGAGACGCCGCGGGTGACGACGTTTCGCCGTGCCCGTTCCCACGAAACGTTCAGCTCGTCCAACGTCTCCGCTTCGACGAGCGTCAGTTGGTAGCCGCGACCCGGCCCGCTGAATGTCCCGCGGCCCGCGCCGTAGCGGTCGCCATCCAGTCCTTGACCCGCGAGCGCGACGACCGACTCAACGGCGACGAGTGGCGCCTCGGCCTCGGGAGCGACGAGCAGCCCGGCGACCGAGCCGGGACCGTCTGCGGCGATCTGGTCGTCTCCACGTCGCAGATCGAGCGGCGCGACCAGCCACCCCGCTTCGATCGTTCCGCCGTCGGACATGGCGCCGGCGGGATCGAACAACGCGCCCGACGGGGCGCCGAACATGAGCACGGCATGATCCCCTTCGGTCGTTCGCACACGCGCGAGCCAGTGACCGGGCCACTCGAAGGTTGCCGCGTCCGCGATCGGAACGAGCCCGAGATTCCGCTCGGCGAGCCACTGCTTGAAGAAGAGCAGCGCTTCGGTGTCCGGAACCGGCGGCTCCTCGCCGAGGACTTCGCCGAGGCACGCGCGAAGCTCGATCTCGAACGTCGACATCCTCCGATCCTAGGCGAGAGAAGACCGGGCCCCCGGGACTCCGCTCACGGGCGTTTGCTGCCGATAAGCGGGCATGGACTCCCGCAGCTCGACCGAACGGGTCGGAGGCGCGGCCCGCACGTCGGTGATCGGCACCGTCGTCGGCGCCTTCGCGTTCTTCGACGGCGTCTTCCTCGGCGCGCCGATCGCCCTGCTCGCCGCCACGTTCAGGCCCGCGCTCGTCTACGCAGTCGCGACGGCCGTCGTCATCCTCCTAGTGATCGCCTGCTGCAGCTGGGTCGACCGGCGCTGGGACGACTGGTTCTCGGGTCATGGCACGCGCATCGAGAAGAGGCTCGAGGCAATGCGCGCGAGCCGGTTGATGAGTCACCCGGTGGCCTGGATCCAGAACGGCTCGGACCGCTGGTACGCCTTCGCCGCGGCGGTGGCGAACCCGATCTTGATCGCCGCGCTCGCCAGGTTCATCGGCGGCAAGCCGATCGGCGGACGGCGAATCCTGCTGGGGGCCGTCGCCTACGCGATCCCGTACGTCGCGATGTGGACGATTGTCGGCTTCGCCCTGGGCGGCACGCTCCGCGCCGTGTAGCTCCTAGGACGTGTTCAGCACGACGAGGAGGACCGTGGCGAGGCCGAGCAGGCCGCCGACTGCGGCCAGAAGGAACGCGGCGCGATCCGCCAGACCCGAATAGTCGCCGCGATCGAGGGCCGTCTCCACGTTCCTGTGCCTCACGTAGCCGTAGCTCATGAAGACGATGCCGACGACTGCAAAGGCGATTCCGACGAGCTCGAACGGCCAGTTCGGCCCGTTGGACAGCTCCGGCAGGAGTCTCCCGGCGCCGAAGCTGACCGCGAGCGCGGTAAGGCCGGTCCGCCACCACGCGAGGTACGTCCGCTCGTTCGCGAGTCGTGTCCGCCGCGTCGCGTCGCGCACCTGGCCCGCCTCCATGTCACTCCCTTCGCCCGGGAGGCGCGGATCTCCTTCGACTCAGAGGAGCCCCTGGAGCCCGCGGGCGGCGAGATAGCCGCCCAGCACGACGACGATCGTCGTGATCACGGCCCGGTTGTGGGCGGTCACCCAGGCGCGCATCCGCTCGAGGAACGCAGCCGAGCGGCTGGGCGCGAACGTGCCGAGCGCCGCGACGCCGGCAACCGTGGACGAGCCGAGCACGATGAAGAGCACGACGAGGGCGGTCGTCTCGGCTGAGCTCGTGTCAGCGCGCAGGATCTCCCCCGCCGCCGCGATCACGAGCGGATAGGTCGCCGAGTAGATGCCGAGCAGGAACGCAGCCGGGTAGGAGAGGTTCTCGATCGCCCGCAACCAGCGCGGGGTCTCGGCCGGCGCCTCCTTGCCGCGCGAGCCCAGAAGGCGCCGCACGCCGAAGCCGATCAGGACGACCCCGAGCGCGAGCTCGACCCAGGACGCGGCGGTGTTCGCGCTGTCCGAGCCCGACTCGAACACCGCGCCGAAGCCGGCGAGCAGCGCGACGAGCACGACGCTGATCGCGCCCGTCCACGCGAGGACGTAGGTCCAAACGATGCCGTGCCCACGCCGCGCATCGAGGAGGAGGATCGCGATCATGACCCCCCACGGGTTCGCGGCGCAGCCGATCCCGAGCACGACGACGCTGGCGAGCGCAGAGGAGCTCACGGACCGGCTCGATGCGGCATCGGCCGAGCCTACTGAACCGGAGAGCCGTTCCGGTGCGGGCCCTATCCTGTGGGGTCGTGCCTGGCGGCGGTCGGCCGATTCGCGTCCTTGTGCTCACGGCGCCTGTCGGCGAGGGTCACCTGACGGCTGCGCGCGTGCTCGCCGAGGATCTCGTGAGGCGGAACCCGAGCGCGGACGTGACCGTCCGAGACGTGCTGGCCGAGTTCCCGGCACCGCTCCGCTGGGTCCTGAGCGACGCCTACCGCTGGCAACTGACTGCGGCGCCGTGGCTTTTCGCGCTGCTCTTCGGCACGCTGCGCCGCAGCCGCCTGCTGCGGTGGCTCGCGCGGGCGGCACTCTCGCTGGCCGGCTCGCGCTCGCTGCTGCAACTCGTCCGCCGGGGCTCTCCTGACGTCGTCGTCTCGACGTGGCCGCCCGCGACGCTGATCCTCGGCTCTCTGCGCCTGCGCGGCAAGGTGCTCGTTCCCGCCTGCGCGACGATCACCGACTTCGCGGGCCTCGAGCTGTGGGCCGACAAGGGCGTCGACCTGCACCTCGTGATGCACGAGAGCCTCGTGCCGGGCGTGGAGCGCGTCGCCGGGCTCGGCAGCGCGCATCCCGTGTCGCCGCTCGTGGCTCCGGAGTTCCACGCGCCGCGCGCGTCCGTCGAGGCCCGCTGCGCGCTCGGCTTGCCGAGCGAGGGGACGGTCGTCGTCGTCTCCGGCGGCGGCTGGGGCGTGGGCGACCTCGCGGGAGCCGTGACGACGGCGCTCGAGCTCGACGCAACGGTGGTCTGCCTCGCCGGACGCGATCCGGCGATTCGCCTGCGGCTCGAGACCGCGTTCGCCGGGGAACCGCGGGTACAGGTGCTCGGCTTCACCGACTCGATGAGCGACCTGCTGGCCGCGGCGGACGTGCTGGTGCACTCCACGGGCGGCGTCACCTGCCTCGAGGCGCTCGCCCGCGACTGTCCCGTGGTCGCCTACGGCGCGCCCCCGGGCCACGCGCCGCTGCTCGCGCGGGAGATGGCCTCGCTCGGGCTCGTCGTGCACGCGCGCTCTGCGACGGAGCTGAAAGCCGCGCTGCAGGCGGGCGGAGGCAAGTCGAAGGTCACGCTCTCGCGGGGCGTCGACGCCGCGAGCCTCGTCCTCGCGGCGATGCCGCGGGTGGCGGTTCGCACGCGAGCCCGGTTCGCGCGCACGATGGCCTCGGCGGCGGCGGCGACGGCCATCCTGTTCGCGCTCCTCGCGAGCGACGCGACGTATCCCGTCGTCGCCGAGGCGTTCGCCCTGCCCGAGAGCACGACGATCGTGCCGGCGAACGACAGCGTCGCGCTCGTCGTCGAGGGCAAGCGGCGCGAGCTCATGGCCCTGGCTGCGGTCGCGCGCAAGAACCATCTGCACGCTTCGGTGGCGGCGTCGGATCCGCTCTCGGACCAGGACGTGGCCGTCCTGCGGACCGACGGCCTGGACCCCATGCCCGAGCTCTCCTCCCGCGGCGTGCGCTCCTGGTTTCATGCGCACGGGCAGCTCGAAAGCCAACGCGCCGAGTACCGGCTGAGCGGCTCGTTCCCGTACCTTGCGCCGCAAGAGGGGTTCACGATCACCGACTACCTGCTGGCGCGGCACCTCGGAGGCGTTCCCATCCAGGCCGGGTACAGCCTGACTCCCCACGACCTCGCTCCCGGCGCGGTGCACTCGGGCGAGGTGATCCTGGCCACGCTGGACGACGAGCCCGGCGACGACACGGCTCATCTGCTGGCGTCGGTCCGGCGGATCGAGCGGTCCGGGCTGGGCGTTTCCTCGGTCCAGCGGCTCCTGGAGCGGGGACGCACCACGTGAAGGCGCTGCGGCCGCTCGCGGTCGCGGCCGGCGGGACACTCGCCGCTCACTGGTCTCCCGCAGTCGCCGCCGTCGTCCCGGGCGCCGCGGCCGTGTTCGGGATTCCGACCACCGTCGCCGGCAGCGGAGTGCTGCTGACCTTCGACGACGGGCCGCATGCGGACGGGACGCCGGCGGTCCTCGCGGAGCTCGACCGCGTGGGCGCTTCGGCGGTCTTCTTCGTCAGCGGCGAGCAAGTCGAGCGCCATCCCGAGCTCGTGTGTGAGATCGCCGCCGCCGGCCACGAGCTCGGCCTGCACGGCTACCGGCATCAGACGCGGCGGCAGTGGAGCCGCGGACTGCTCGCGGCCGACACACGCCGGGCCCAGGACGCCGTGACCGCTGCAGCCGGAGTCGAGCCGCGCCTCTACCGGCCTCCACACGGGGTCTTCAGCCTCGCCGGGCTGAGGCTGATCCGTGGGCTCGGCCTTCAGCCGCTCCTGTGGTCGAAGTGGGGCCGCGACTGGGAGCGCGGGGCGACCTCGGAGACGATCACGACCCGTGTCACTGCGGGCTTCGGGCCCGGCGACGTCGTCCTGCTGCATGACGCCGACCACTACTCGGCGCGCGGGAGCTGGCGAGCGACGGCCGCCGCCATCGGGCCGATCGCGGACCGGATCGAGGCCGCGGGTCTCCAGACGGCCTCCGTATGATCGAGCGCGTGCAGGTGGCGCCTCGCCTGTCGGTCCCTGCGGCCGGCATCCGCGCCGGCACGCTCTGGCTGCGCGTTCCACAGCTCGAGGACGTCGACGGGCTCGTGCCCGCGTTCAGCGATCCTGAGCTCCGCGAGGCCGGCAACTTGCCTGCATTCGACCGTGACGAGCTCGTCGCCAACCTCGCTGAGCTCCCGAAGCTCGCCGAAGCAGGCCGCCTACTGGCGCTCGCGGCGCTCGATGCCGACTCTGGTGACGTGATCGGCGGCGGGACGCTCCACCACCTCGACAGCGAACGGCGCATCGTCGAGATCGGCTACTTCGTCCTTCCGCACGCCCGCGGTCGGGGCGCCGCGACGACGATCGCGCGTGCGCTCGCCGAGCACGCGTTCTCGCTGGGGATCGAGCGCGTCGCCGCCTATGTCAACGTCGGCAACATCGCCTCCGAGCGCGTCCTCGAGCGTGCCGGGTTCACGCGCGAGGGCATCGCTCGCTCGATGCCGAAGCCGGACGGACGACGCGTCGACAAGACGCTGTTCTCGCTGCTTCCCCGCGAATGACCTAGTACTCGTCTCGGCGGCGGAACCAGAGACCGCTTTCGTTGCGCCCCTTCGGCGCACGGTCGAGCCACTGGTACATGCCCCAGAGCCCGTCCACGCCTCGCGCGTAGGCCGAGTACGTGTGGTAGACGACGCCGTCCTCGAGCGCGAAGGCGCTCACGCCCGGCGCTTCGCGGAGATACGTCGCAGTGTCGGTCCCACACCTTGCCGCGTTCTCGGCCGCGCCGCCTTCTGTGGCATCGATGAACGGGCGCATGTCCCGACTTCCGAAGTTGTATTCGACCGGTCCTCCACGCTGCTCTTCCTCGGTCACCGAGACGTTGAAGTCGTAGTTGAAGTCGTCGTTCTGAGAGGACGCCCACGGGAACGTCCACCCCATGCGCTGTTTGTAGGTCTGGATCGCGTCGATCGGTGCGCGTGACACGGCCATGAGCACGACGTCGTGGTTCTCGAGGTGGACGTGTGAGCCGTTGAAGCCGTCCGCGATCGCCGAGCAGGCCGGACAGCCGGCCGTGTAGTCGGGGCCGAACATGAAGTGGTAGATCAGGAGCTGCGAGCGGCCGCGGAAGAGGTCGGGCAGCGACGCGGCGCCCTCGTCGGTCTCGAAGCGGTAGTCCTTCTCGATCGGAACCCAGGGCAGCTCTCGGCGCCGGCGAGCAAGCTCGTCGCCCTGCCGAGTCAGGTCCTTCTCGGCATCAAGCAGCTCGAGCCTCTCAGCGAGCCACTCCTCGCGCGTTCCTGTTCTGTGCTGAGTCATCGGCTTCCCTCCTTAGGTGGGCGGCCCTGAGAACGTAGCCGTGGCGAATCCGCGGCGGTGGATGGGCCGGAAGAGGCATCCAGTCGTGCGGACCTACGCGGCCAGGACGTCCGGCGGCGACATGAGCCGTCCGGCAGCGAGCAGGACCGGGGTCGCAGTCAGCCTCATGGAACGCGCCGCCAGCGGAAGGGCAAGCTCGTGCAGCGGGCTCCAGCGCAGGCCGTACTCTCGGCGCAGCCGTTCCGGCAGCAGCCCTGCGGTCGCAAGGCGATGCGCGGGAACGAGCACGCGCATCGGGGCCGGGAGGCGCGCCTCGACGATCACGTCCGCCACGGCGCGGGCCGGGAGCGTGACCGTGATCGTGCCCCCGGCGATCTGCGCGGAGAAGTACTCGCGGAACTCCGACAACGAACGTGGCAGCACCTCCACCGGGACGCCGAACAGCCGCGCGACGACAGACATCTCGCGGTAGTACCGCTCCTGCTCCTCGCGGGCGAGCCGCCGGACGAAGCGCTGATACGCGGCGAGGGAGCTCTCAACAAGCGTCGCGTGCACCCAGAGCTGGAGCTCCGGGTCGGAAGCGGAGTAGCGCGTGCCGGCCGGGAAGCGGCCCAGTCGGTCCAAGGTCTTGCCGCGGACGTGCTCATGGACGGCCTGCACCGCCTGCCCGGCGCGATCGGCCTCCTCCTTCGAGCCGTACGTGATCAGGTAGAGCGCGCCGAGCGTGCGGATGAGCCGCCGCCAGAGGTCGCGCCGGAAATCGGAGTGCTGGACGACGCCTGCCGCGACGAGCGGATGCGCGACCTGGAGGAGCACCGCGGGCCCGCCTCCTAGGAACGGCGTCAGCGGGGTGTTGCCGATCCGGCGGATCGGGCTCTCGGGCGCGAAGTACCCGTCCCGGCTCGCGAGCCGGTCGGCGTGCGTGCGC
>WNGI01013236.1_pt1 | contig 18434 bp, 22 predicted proteins | sample 5400621 | NCBI WGS metagenome assembly WNGI01 (sample SAMN13153374, study PRJNA577476) | soil metagenome | isolation source: 20 cm soil or saprolite under Garry oak tree replicate 1 | place: USA:California | collected 2016-06-15
TATGGCGAGGAGCAGGTCAAGCTGTGGCGGCGGAGCTACGACGTCCGCCCGCCGGAGCTCGATCCGTCAGACGAGCGTCACCCATCGCACGACCCGCGTTACGCGACGCTCCCACCGGAGCTGCTGCCGGGCGCGGAGTGCCTGAAGGACGTGGTCGACCGGATGCTTCCTTATTGGTACGACTCGATCGTCCCGGACCTCTTGCTCCATCCGTGCGTGCTGGTGTCCGCGCACGGCAACAGCCTTCGCGCGCTCGTCAAGCACCTCGACGGACTTGGCGACCAGGAGGTCATCGAGCTGAACATCCCGACCGGGGTTCCGCGCGTCTACGAGCTCGATGGCGACCTGCGCCCCGCGTCCTGGCGCTACCTGGGCGATCCGCATGAGGTCGAGAAGCGCGCCGCGGCGGTGCGGGCGCAGGCCTCGGGCTCGAAATCTTCAACCACTTAGACTGGTTTCACTAGATACATATCAATTCAAGAAGGGGGGTCCCTGACAATGCCTTTCGAGCTGCCGCAGCTTCCCTACGCATTCGACGCCCTCGAGCCGCACATCGACGCGCGGACGATGGAGATCCATCACGACAAACACCACGCCGCGTACATCGCCAACGCCAACGCCGCGCTGGAAAAGCACCCCGAGCTGGCGAGGAAGACCGTCGAAGACCTCCTCTGGGGCATCAACCAGGTGCCGGAGGACATCCGCACCGTGGTCCGCAACAACGCGGGCGGCCACGCCAACCACTCGATCTTCTGGTCGATCATGGGTCCTGGCGCCGGGGGCAACCCCAACGGCCGCATCGCAGACGCGCTGAAAACGACATTCGGCAGCTACGACGCTTTCAAGGAGCAGCTGCAGAAGGCGGCCGTCGGGCAGTTCGGCAGCGGGTGGGCCTGGCTGGTGGCGGACAGGCAGGGCAAGCTGTCGATCAAGGGCTACCCGAACCAGGACAGCCCGTACATGGACGAGCTCACGCCGATGTTCGGCGTCGACGTGTGGGAGCACGCCTACTACCTCAAATATCAGAACCGGCGCGCCGACTACGTGACGGCATGGTTCAACACGCTGAACTGGGACGCCATCAACGCACGCTTCGGCTCGGTCTGGACCTAGCTCCAAGCCGCGCTAGGTAAAATCTCCGGGTCCCATGGCCAAGCTCCAGAACGCCCTGATCATTGCGGAGGCTGTGCTCGCCGTGCTCCTCACCGCAGGCGTCCTGATCCAGACGCCCAAGGCGTCCGGTCTTGGCGGCACCATCGGCGGCGGCGGTGATGGGCTGGGCGGTGGCTACCGCACGCGTCGCGGCCTCGAGCGCCAGATCTACTGGACGACATGGGTCCTGGTCGTGGCGTTCCTGATCTGCTCGGTGGCCAACGTCTGGGTGGTAACGCATTTTCCGCAGTAGGCTCCTGGCCGCCGCGTTTGCGGTGGCCCTGGCGCTGGTTGCGTGCCAGCCCGTCGCCACGGTTCCGAAGCCGGCCCGTGGCGGAACGGCCGTGGAGGCGCTCGTCGGACAGCCGACGGTGCTCAGCCCGCTGTTCGAGACGAACGACAGCACACGTGACGTCGACAGCCTCATCTATCAGGGACTGACGTCGGTCGACGCGCAGCAGAACGTGGTTGGCGTCCTGGCCTCGGACTGGAGCGTTTCAGCTGATCACCTCACGTACACCTTCAACATCCGCGACGGCGTGAAGTGGGGGGACGGCCAGCCGTTCGGCGCCGACGACGTGCTGTTCACCTTTCACATCCTTCAGGACATCGAGTACCAGCAGCCGGGTTCCGATGTTTGGCGCCAGGTCGGCGTGGCGGCGGGAGGTCCGGGCCAGGTGGTGTTCACCCTCCGCGCGCCCGAGGCCGCATTTCCTCTGACGCTGCGGGTTGGCATCATCCCCAAGCACATCTTCGCGGGCATGGCCCCCGCGCAGATCGCCGCCAGCCCGTACAGCGGTGTCCGCGCGTTTGGCACCGGACCCTTCAAGGTCGGTTCGATCAACCAGCTCGCGATAACCCTCGACCGCAACCCGTACGCGGCGACGCAGCCCTACCTGGATCACCTGGTCCTCCGCACCTATCCCGCAACGGATCCGCAGCTTGCGATCAGGGCCGTCCTGTCCGGCGCCGCCGACCTGGTCGGTGGAATTCAGCCGCAGGAGGTCGCCACCCTGCAGAGTCGCAGGGACCTGACGGTGCAGGAGGCGAGGATGTTCACGAACTCGTTCGTCAGCCTCAATTCCGACGGAGACGGCAAGGCGTTCTTCAGCGATCCCAAGGTGCGCCTGGCGCTGGTCCAGTCGATCGACCGCCAGAAAATCGTCAGCGAGGTGCTGGCCGGGCGGGCCGACGCCGATCCGACCCCCATTCCCACCGCGGCCTGGGCTTACTCGGTGGCCGCCGCCAACCTGCACCCGTACGACGCCATCGCCGCGGCCAAGAGCCTGGAGGCGGCGGGGTGGGCCGCCGACCCGGCCACGAAGATCCGGAGCAAGAAAGGCACGCCGTTCCGGATCTCGATGGTGGCAGCCGACTCGTACCCGAACCAGCAGGTCGCCGAGGCCATCGCGCGCCAGCTGCTCGACATCGGCATCCAGGTCGACGTCAAGACGGTGCCGGCGTCGAAGCTGCTGCAGGACTACCTCCTGACCCACAAGTACCAGATGGCTCTGATCTCGATTGACGTGGGGCCGGATCCCGACCAGTTCTGGCTGTGGCACTCGGGGACCGGCATCGGCACGCTGAACTTCGCGTACGCCCGCGGCTGGGGGATCATCGACAAGGATCTGGAGGACGGACGAGCGGTGGTCGACCCGCCATCACGCCTGGCCGTCTACATCGACTTCCAGATGGTCATGGCCGATGTCGCGCCCGCGATCTTCCTCTATTCGGGCCACTACATCTATGCGGTCTCGCAGCGCGTGCACGGGGTGCACATGAACAAGGCGATCGAGTCGTCCGACCGCTTCCAGTACGTGACCGACTGGTACGTGAACACCACCGGATAGGATTCAAGCCATGAGCACCGCGATTCGTTTCGCCGAGCGCATGTCCCGACTGGGGACCGAGGGCGCATTCGAAGTCCTCGCCAGGGCGCGCAAGCTCGAAGCCGAAGGCAAGCGGATCGTCCACCTGGAGATCGGCGAGCCGGATTTCGCCACCCCCGACAACATCGTCGAGGCTGCAATCGGCGCGATGCAGAACGGCTACACGCACTACACGCCCGCGAGCGGGATCTATGAGGCGCGCGAGGCGGTCGCGGGCTTCGTGGGCCGAACGCTGAAGGCGCAGGTCGATCCGTCCGAGGTCGTCCTGGTCCCCGGTTCGAAGAACGTGCTGCTCTTCACCCTGCTCGCATGCGTGGAGCCCGGCGATGAGGTGATCGTGCCCGATCCCGGGTATCCCGCCTACGCGTCGCAGGTCAACTTCATCGGCGCGGTGCCCAAGCCCGTGACGCTGCGGGAAGAGACGGGTTTCCGCATGGACCTCGACGAGCTCGCTTCGCTCATCACCGCGAAGACGCGGATGCTCATCATCAACACGCCGCAGAATCCGACGGGCGGCGTGCTGACCGAGGAAGACATCGACGTCGTGTGCGAGCTTGCCGAGAAGCACGACCTGCTCCTGGTCTCCGACGAGATCTACAGCCAGCTCGTCTACGGCTTTCACCATGTCTCGCCGCTGTCGCGGCCGGGAATGCGCGAACGCACCGTGCTGATGGACGGACTGTCGAAGTCCTACGCGATGACCGGCTGGCGCCTCGGGTATGCCGTGGCGCCGCGGGCGCTTGCCGCCAAGCTGGACACGCTGATGATCAACTCCTCCTCCTGCGCCGCCGCTTTCACGCAGATCGCCGCGATCGAAGCGCTCGGCTCGCCGGAGTCCGAGCACGCCGTGCGCCGGATGGTGAAGGTGTTCGAGCACCGGCGCGACCTTGTCGTCGACGGGATCAACGAGATCCCAGGGATGCGGTGCGCCAGGCCGGAGGGCGCCTTCTACGCGTTCCCGAACATCGAAGGGACCGGTTTCGATGAGCACGACCTGGCGTCTCGCCTGCTGACCGAGGCGGGCGTCGCGGTCCTGCCGGGGACGGCCTTCGGGGCCGCGGGCAAGGGTTTCATCCGGCTCGCCTACACGCAATCCGAGGACGAGCTGAAGCTCGGTCTCGGGCGGATCAAGGAATTCATCGCCGCCCACCGGCACTGAGCGGCACGCGCCTATAGTTTCAGCCGATGGATGACGGTCACCTCCGTCTGACCGAGCCGATGGTCAGGGAGGGAGGGCGGCTCCGTCCGGCTTCGTGGGAAGAGGCCCTGACCCGCGCCGCGGCGGGCTTCGCCTCGGCGCGTGAGCGTGGTCCGCAAGCCTTTGGCATGTTCAGCTGCTCGAAGACGACCAACGAGATGAACTTCATGGCCCAGAAGTTCACGCGCGTCGTGATGCATTCGAACAACGTCGACAGCTGCAACAGGACTTGACACGCCCCCAGCGTCGCCGGTCTGGCGACAGTGTTCGGAGCCGGAGGCGGGACGTCGTCCTACCGCGAGGCTGAGGACACGGACATGATCATCCTGTGGGGTTCGAACGCACGCGAGACCCACCCGATCTTTTTCCATCACCTGCTGCGCGGCGTGCGCAACGGTGCGCGGCTGATTGCCGTCGATCCGCGCCGCACAAGCTCCGCCGAGTGGGCCGACGTGTGGCTCGGGATCGACGTGGGCAGCGACATAGCGCTGGCGAACGCGATGGCGCGGGAGATCATCCACTCCGGACTGGCCGACGAAGAGTTCATCAAGCGTGCAACCACCGGTTACGAGGAGTTCGCTCGGTGCGTGGAGGCTTACCCCCTCGAGCGCGCGGAAGCAGAGACCGGTGTTCCAGCGGCGGCGATCAAAGAGGTGGCCCTCGAGTACGGACGTGCGAAGCGCGGGATGATCTGCTGGACGCTCGGCATCACGGAGCACCACAACGCGGTGGACAACGTGCTCGCTCTGATCAACCTGGCCCTGCTCACCGGCAAGGTCGGGCGATACGGCTGCGGGCTGAACCCCCTGCGCGGCCAGAACAACGTTCAGGGCGGAGGCGACATGGGCGCGATCCCAGCGCGCCTTCCCGGGTTTCAGGATCTGGAGAACGACGAGATCCACGCCAAGTTCGCGACCGCATGGGGTGGCGCCGAGTTTCCCCACAAGAAGGGCCGGCACCTCAGCGAGATGTTCGAGGCGATGGACCGCGGCGAGCTGGGCTCGGTCTACATCGTGGGCGAGAACCCGGCGCGCAGCGAGGCGGACCAGACCCGCGCGGTGCGTCTGCTGAGCGGGCTCGACCACCTCGTCGTCCAGGACATCTTCCTCACCCAGACGGCAGAGCTGGCGCACGTCGTTCTGCCGGCCGCCGCGGGCTGGGCCGAGTCCGAGGGCACGGTCACGAACAGCGAGCGCCGCGTGCAGAGGGTGCGCCGGGCCCTCGAACCCCCCGCCGGCGCGCGTGACGATATCGACATCATCTGCGACCTGGCCCAGCGGCTCGGCTTCGATTGGGGACAGCCGACGGCGGAGCAGGTCTGGGACGAATGCCGTGCCCTTTCCCCGATGCACGCGGGCATGGCGTATCGCAGGCTGGAAGAGCTCGGCGGGCTGCAGTGGCCGTGTCCAGACGAATCGCATCCAGGCACGCAGTTCCTCCACGCGAGGTTGTGGAAGGACCCGGTGGAGGGACCGCGCGCCCCACTTCACGCCGTCGAGCACGACCCTCCCGTCGACCGGCTCACGGAGGAGTTCCCGATCCGGCTGACGACGGGCCGCCGCCTCGATTCGTTCAACACGGGCGTCCAGACGGGCCAGTACACATCGCCGCTGCGCAAAGGCGAAGCGCTGCTCATCTCGCCGGAGGACGGCAAGCGACTGGGCGTCGAGGATGGCGAGCGCGTGAAGGCGAGCTCGCGCCGCGGCTCGGTCGAGGTCGATGTGGGCATCGAACCGTCGCTTCGCCCCGGCCTGGCGTTCATGACGCTGCACTTTCCGGATGAGGTCTCCACCAACGTTCTGACCATCGACGCCACCGACCCGAAGTCCGGCACCGCCGAGTTCAAGGCGAGCGCCATCCGCATCGACAAGCTCAGCCCGGTCACAAGCTAGTTGGACATCAGGACGACCGGTGGCCCCCCAACCGCCGAAGAGACGGCGGCGGTCGACGGCCTCCTCGGCGAGCCCGACTCGTTGTGGGAGGGGGGCGAGCGGCAGCCGGCCGACGACCACGTCGCGTACGGGGGGCGCGCCGTTCGTTCGCGCAGGCACCTTCTGCTGCCGGTTCTGCATGCGATCCAGGACCGAACCGGTTGGGTCAGCCGCGGCGCGCTCGAGTACGCGTGCCGGCGGCTGGCGATCCCACCCGCCGACGCCTACGGCGTGGTCAGCTTTTACGCGCGCTTCGCGCTCCAGCCGCGGGGCGAGCTAGCGCTTCACGTTTGCGACGACATCGCATGCAAGTGCGCTGGGGCGGACGAGCTGTGCGCGACGCTCGAGAAGGATTTCGGGGCGCCGGGCTCGGTATGGCATCGCAGCCCGTGTCTGGGTCTGTGCGATCGCGCGCCCGCGGCGGGGATGGCCTGCCACCCCCCTCGCCCCAGGCCTCTCCTCTCAGGGGAGAGGGAGGCTGCTGCGGCGTATCGGGGTGGTGGATCCCGACAGCATCGACAGCTACCTCAATCAAGGAGGTTTCGCCGCGCTGCGGCGCGCGCGCGAGCTGGGCCCTGAGGCTGTGATCCGCGAGGTGACCGATGCCCGGCTCCTGGGGCGCGGGGGAGCCGCGTTCCCGACGGGCCGGAAGTGGGAGTCGGTGGCCAGGGCCGAGGCGCGACCCCACTACATCGTCTGCAACGCTGACGAGTCAGAGCCTGGCACCTTCAAAGATCGCGAGCTGATGGAGAACGATCCGTTCGCCGTCATCGAGGGCATGGCGGTGGCCGCGTTCGCAACCGGGTGTGAGAAAGGCTTCCTCTATGTGCGGACGGAATACCCGCTGGCGAGAAAGCGCATCGAGATCGCGATCGCGCAGGCGCGCGCCAGAGGCATGCTGGGGATTGAAATCGAGGTCAGGCGAGGAGCCGGGGCATACATCTGTGGCGAGGAGACGGCGCTCTTCAACTCGATCGAGGGCAAGCGAGGAGAGCCGCGCAACAAACCGCCGTTCCCCGTCGAGGTCGGCCTGTTCGGGAAGCCGACGGTCGAGAACAACGTGGAGACTCTGGTCGACGTGCTCGACATCATCGCCGACGGCGCCGCGGCATTCGCTTCGACCGGCACCAAGGATTCAACAGGGACGCGACTTTTCTGCGTCTCGGGCCACGTGCTGCAGCCCGGACTGTACGAGGTCGCGATGGGAACGACCCTGCGCGAGCTGTTGGTCGATCATGCAGGCGGGCTGAAGCCAGGGCGGACTATGCAGGCAGTTCTGCTGGGCGGCGCCGCGGGCTCGTTTGTGACCGCCGCGCAGCTTGACGTGCCGCTGACCTTCGAGGGCACGCGGGCCATTGGAGCGACGCTGGGCTCCGGTGCGGTCATCGTGTTCGACGACACCGCCGACATGAAGGGGATCCTGCTCCGCATCGCCCGCTTCTTCCGGGACGAATCCTGTGGTCAGTGCGTACCGTGCCGCGTCGGCACGAAACGTCAGGAGGAAATCCTGGAACGGCTACTGGTCGCGACCAATGGCGATGGGGCCGCAGACGTCATGTTGCTGGGCGACATCGCCAGGGCGATGCGCGACGCGTCGATCTGCGGCCTCGGGCAAACCGCGGCCAACGCCATCGGCTCTGGCCTGACGCAGCTGAGGGTCTTGAATGGCTGAAACCGTTTTCATGGGTCTGCCGAAACGGCTGGTCGGTGTCACGATCGATGGGCGTGACATCGAGGTGGTCGAGGGTTCGACGATCCTCGACGCGTGCCGGCGTCTGCAGGTCGACACCCCGACCCTGTGCCAGCTCGACAACCTCACCCCGGTCAACGTCTGCCGTGTGTGTGTGGTCGAGCTGGAGGGCTCGCGTGTGTTGGTCCCCGCGTGCTCCCGCAAGGTGGAGGCGGGGATGAAGATCGCGACGGATTCCGAGCGGGTGCGGCACAGCCGGCGACTCGTGCTCGAGTTCCTGGCGTCGTCGGTCGACATGTCGCTGTGCTCACCACAGGTCCATGGTTGGTTGGCCCGCTACGGCGCGACGCCCGCGCGATTCGGAACCGACGCCGCCACGGTCGCGCAGCCGGTCAAGATCGACAACGACCTCTACGTGCGCGACTACTCGCGCTGCATCCTCTGCTACAAGTGCGTCGAGGCGTGCGGCGTCGATGCCCAGAACACGTTCGCGATCGGTGTGGCGGGCCGCGGTTTCGACGCACACATCTCGACCGAGTTCGACGTCGGGCTCCCGGAGTCGGCCTGCGTCTACTGCGGCAACTGCATCGGCGTATGCCCGACGGGCGCCTTGATGTTCAAGAGCGAGCACGACATGCGCACGGCCGGCACCTGGGACGAATCGCGGCAGAATGTCACAGAGACCGTATGCCCTTACTGCGGGGTCGGCTGCGTGCTCGAGCTCCACGTGCAGGACAACTCGATCGTCAAGGTCACCTCACCAATGGACCACAGCGTCACGGCGGGGCACCTTTGCGTCAAAGGACGTTTCGGTTTTCAATTCGTGCAGCGTCGCCGGTCCTAGCCGGGCATGTGCACCGTTCCCGTCTGGGCCGCGATCCCGACCGCGATCAACACCGTGGCGAGCGTGTAGAGCATGAGCTTCGCAAGCTTGCCCATGTATCTAGAACGCCTGGGATAGAAAGAAGAGCCGGACACCGGTCCGGCCCTGATTTCAGCTTTGCAGCAAGCGCTTAGCTAGTCGCCGCTTCCCTCGTGGTCACCGCTCTCGCTGTGACTCGATTCGTGGTTGGTCACGCTGACCGCGGCCGCGGCTGCCGCGCCGTTCTCGCCCTCATTCTCGCCCTCTTGCTCGACGTCGACGTCCTCTTCGGTCTCGGCCGCAGGGGCCGGCTGGGTGGTGGCCGGTGCCTCTGGCGTCTCGGTTGGCTCCGGCGTGTCGGCCGGCTCGACGCGCGCCCCGGTGGCTTCGTCGCCAAACGTCACCGACTGCGTGCCGACGAACTTGGACAGGGGACCCATGTGGGCGGAGGCACCTGCCGCAGCCAACAGAAGGGCTCCCGAGGCGGCTCCGACGATGAGGATGACTGGTCTTTTCATGGAACCAAGAACGCCGGGCGCTCGCAAAGTCGGAAGTCCGAGTTCAGCTGTCTCCCGGAGTCGGCGAGCCGTGATCTGAGGTACCGGACGAGCTGGAACCGGAGTGGTCATCCCCCGACTCCGCGGACCCGGCGGGCGCGTCGGAGCGCCGGGGTTCGGGGGACTCAGCAGGTTCCGCGGACCAGGAGGCGGATGGAACCTCGTGCTCGGGCTGGTGGCTAGGAACCGCTGCGGGCGCCGCCTTGCGCTCGACCGGGCTCGGCTGGGGGTTCGGCGTTGGGTTCGCCTCGATCACCGTCACCACTCGCTGCGTCCAAACGACGGGGTTGGCGCTGCCCGTAGCAACGAACGCGCTCAGCGCCAGGATGCCGCCGAGGCTGACGGCCAGGGCAACCGGCGCGAAGCGCCACGTTCCCACGTGCTGCCCCGGCTTGGACAGGTAGCGCGGCGATGAGAATCGCGGCTGGACGCGGTCGAGCTCGCGGCGAAGCCGGCGCTCCAGGACAGGGCCGAGCGAGTCGTCAGTCTTCGGCATATGACTCACGGTTGTCTGAAGGAAACGCTGGAGAGATGCCAAGTGAGAAGGTGGGCTCGAGGACCGCGCGCAGCCGCTCGCCCGCCTGGCGCAGGCGCGTGCCAACGGTGCGCTCGGAAACGCCAAGCGCGGCGCCGATCTCCCGGTTGCTGTAGCCGTGATAGTGGCGGAGCACGATCGCCGCGGCGAGCTTGGGCGGAAGCGAGCGCAGCGCCTTCAGCAGGTCTGGTCGCGTCGCCTGCTCCGCCGGGTCGGGCGGATGTGGCGGCCGGCCGAGCCGGCGCAGGACTTCGCCGACCTGACGCAGCTTTGCGCTCCGTCGATAAGAGATGGCGCGGTTGACGGCGATCCTGTGCACCCACGCTTCGGCCGGGGCGTCCGGCCTCCACCGGTTCCAGGCCTGGAAGGCCTGCACGAAAGCGTCCTGGACGCAGTCTTCCGCTGCCCCGGGGTCAGCCAGGATGGCCGCGAGAGTGCGGTACACGCGAGGGTATGCGGTCCGGTACAGACGGTCGAAGTCCTCTTTCGAGCCTGGGTGGTACGCGTCGGCGTCCAGGTCGCCCATAGGCGCCACGTCAGGTATAACGGGCAAAGCAACACCCCCGGTCCGTCAAGCGGGACATGATAGCCAAGGCCGTCAAGTAGCGATCTGATAACGTTTGGCGTCCGGCCCCGCCGGAGAGAGCGGGGCGGAACAGCAACAGCACGAGATGAGAGGAACCAGATGAGAGAGCAATCATTCGGCGCGGGAAGCGCGTCCAGATCGGGCCTCGCCCGCTGCACACCAAACCGAGAGGAAGCTCGGGCGCTGGCCGCCAACCACGCATTGATTCCCGTGTATCGGGAAGTCCTCGCCGACATGCTGACCCCGGTTCGCGCCTATACCCTTCTCTGTCCGGCGGACGAACCCGGATTCCTGCTCGAAAGCGTGGAAGGCGGCGAGCGCCTGGCCCGCTACTCGTTCATCGGGGTCCAGGCCCGCCCTCTCGCCCTGGGTGATGGAAGTCCCCTCCCGGCGCTGGCATCGGTGGCCGGCGAGGAGACGGCGCCGGTGCGAGGCGTGCCTCGATTTCACGGCGGCGCGGTCGGCTATCTGAGCTACGAGACGGCTCGTCATTTCGAGCGGCTGCCTCTGTCCAGAGGCGCCCCGCCGCCGATGCCGGAGGCCGCGTTTCTGAGCGCCGAAGACCTGGCCGTCTTCGACCATGTAACGCGACGGCTCCAGCTGCTGACCATCCATCGACCCGACCGCGAGGAGTACGGCGAAGCGGTCGCGCGCATCGATGCGATGGAGCGGCGTCTCGCCGGCGATCCGCCGCCGCCCCTGGCCCCGGGCGTCGACGGAGCGCGGTGGGAGCCGAACGTCACCAAGGGCCAGTTTCACGCCATGGTCGACGCGGCGCGCGAATACATCATGAGCGGGGACGCCTTCCAGATCGTTCCCTCGCAGCGCTTCCAGAAGCCTCTGGGGGCAACCGCCTTCGACGTTTATCGGTGCCTGCGGGCGATCAACCCCTCGCCCTATATGTACTTCCTCGCCCTGGGTGCCGACAGACATGTGGTGGGCACGTCGCCCGAGAAGCTGGTGCAGGTGGAGGGACGGCATGTCGAGACGCGGCCGCTCGCCGGAACCCGCCGCCGCGGCGCGGATCCGGCGGAAGACATGCGCCTCGAGAAGGAGCTGCTTAGCGACTTGAAGGAACGCGCTGAGCACGTGATGCTCGTCGACCTGGGCCGCAACGACGTCGGTCGCGTGGCTCAGCCCGGCACAGTGGCGGTGGATCGATTGATGGAGATCGAGCGGTACTCGCACGTGATGCACATCTCATCGACGGTCAGCGGACAGCTTCGCGATGGAAAGACCCCGCTCGATGCGCTTCGCGCTGCCTTTCCCGCGGGAACGGTGTCGGGCGCTCCGAAGATCCGCGCGATGGAGGTAATCGCCGAGCTCGAGCCGGAACAGCGAGGCGTTTACGCCGGAGCGCTCGGCTACGTTAGCTTTGGCGGCAACCTCGACATGGCGATCACGCTGCGGACAGTCGTGGTTGCCGAAGGTACCGCCTACGTGCAGGCAGGATGCGGCGTGGTCGCGGACTCCAAGCCCGAGCGCGAATACGAGGAGACCCTCGAAAAGGCGGGCGCGATGTTCAAGGCCATCGAGATGGCGGAGGGCATGTGATGCCAATCGCCATGATCGACAACTACGACTCGTTCACCTACAACCTGGTCCAGTACATGGCCGAGCTCGGGGCCGAACCGGCGGTGTTTCGCAACGACGAGGTTTCAACCGAGGAGCTGGCGAAGTTCGACGGCATCGTGATCTCGCCGGGGCCTGGAACGCCCGCCGACGCGGGCATCTCCAACGAGGCGATACGCGCGCTTAGCGGGAGGGTGCCGATCCTGGGCGTGTGCCTCGGCCATCAGTGCATCGGGCAGGTGTTCGGCGGCGACGTGGTCCGCCACGAGCCGGCTCACGGCAAGACGTCATGGATCCACCACGACAACTCGGGCGTGATGGCGGGCGTGAGCGAGCCTTTCGAGGCGACCCGTTATCACTCACTTATCGTCAAGAGGTCGAGCATCCCGGACGAGCTCGTGGTGACCGCGTGGACGCACGACGGCGTTGTGATGGGCCTGCGTCACGTGAAGCATCCGACGTACGGCGTCCAGTTCCATCCGGAGTCGGTCCTCACCAAGGAAGGCAAGAAGGTGCTCGGGAACTTCATCCGGCGCGCCGTGAAGGTGTCCGCGTGATCGAAGCGATCGCCAAGTTGGTCAGGTGCGAGAACCTGACCGAGGATGAGGCCGCGTCGGCATTCGAGGTGATCATGCGTGGCGACGCCACGCCGTCCCAGATCGCGGGCTTCGCTATCGCGCTGCGCATGAAGGGAGAGACCGCGGAGGAGATCACCGGCTTCGCGCGCACGGTGCGCGCCATGGCGACCCCGATCCACGTCGACGGATCGCTGCTCGACACATGCGGGACGGGTGGTGACGGTCTCGCCACCTTCAACATCTCGACGCTCGCGGCGATCGTTGCCGCGGCATGCGGAGCGCGAGTCGCCAAGCACGGCAACCGCGCGGCCTCATCGCTGTGCGGTTCGGCCGACGTCCTCGAGAAGCTCGGGGTGAAGATCGACCTCGCGCCGGAAGGCGTTGCCCGGTGCATCGATGAGGCGGGGATCGGCTTTCTCTTCGCGCCCGTGTTCCATCCGTCGTTTCGATTCGCCGCGGTGCCGCGCCGCGAGCTGGCGCTGCGCACCGTGTTCAACATACTCGGGCCGCTGTGCAACCCCGCCGGCGCGAAGTTCCAGGCGCTGGGCGTGGCGGACGCGACTCTGGCCGGCAAGATGGCCGACGTCTTGCTGCGTCTCGGCGTCGAGCGCGCGATCGTTTTCCACGCGAGCGACGGCATGGATGAGCTGTCAGTGGCGGCGCCGTCGTTCGTGATCGAGATCGACGGGACCCGAAAGGAATATGAGCTGGATCCAGCCGAGCTCGGTCTGGCGCGGGCTCCCGTCGAGGCGATGCGGGGAGGCGGCCCCGATGCCAACGCCGGCATCGCCCGCGAGATTCTGGGCGGCGCGAAGGGACCGCGGCGGGACGTCGTCCTGCTCAACGCCGCAGCCGCGCTGCGCGCCGCCGGGGCGGCGCGGGACTGGAAGGACGGCCTCGGGCTCGCGGCGGAGGCGATCGACTCGGGGCGCGCCGGCGAGGTGCTTGTGCGGTGGGCCAGAATCTCGCAGGCGTGAACGAGGCATCCGACGACGTCCTGGCGCGCCTCGTCGTCGACGCGAGGCAGGATCTGCAGCGGCGCCGATACCTTGTCTCCTCCGACCAGTTCGAGCTGGCGGTGGCCGCCTACGAGCCAAAGGATTTCCTCGGGGCGCTGCGCCGGCCCGGGCTCACGGTGATCGCCGAGATGAAGCAGCGAACCCCGAGCATGGGCGTGCTTGCCGAGAACTACCGGCCCCCGGACCTCGCGCACGCCTACGCTGAGGGCGGCGCGGCGGCCATCTCGGTGCTGACGCACATGGCCGGCTTCGGCGGCCGTCCCGAACACATCCGCATGGTGCGCGCCGCGACGGAGCTGCCCGTGCTGCGCAAGGATTTCGTCACCGACGCCTACGAGGTCGCGGAGGCTCGAGCTTGCGGCGCGGACGCTGTGCTGCTGATAGTCGCCGCGCTCGAGCCGTCGCAGCTGAAGGTCCTGATCGCGGTCGCCAGGAGCCGAGGCATCAATCGGTGTGAACCACCGCAACCTGCACGACTTCAGCGTCGACCTGGGCCTGACCGAGCGGCTTCGCGGGCTGATTCCGAAAAACGTCGTCCTGGTCGCGGAAAGTGGCATCCACACGCCGGCCGATGCACGTCGGATGCGCGACGCGGGCGCCGACGCGATCCTGGTCGGAGAGCTGCTCATGCGTTCAGCCGACCCCGCGGCGGAGATCAAGGCACTCGTCACATGATCCGGGTCAAGATCTGCGGCATCTGCGACCTCGAAGCGGCGAACATGGCCGTCGAGGCGGGTGCCGACCTGATCGGGTTTCATTTCTGCGACTCCGACCGCCGAGTCTCGCCGGAGGAGGCGAGGTCGATCATCGAGGAGCTGCTGGTCCGCCCGAAGATCGTCGGCGTGTTTATCGACGAGACGCCGGACGAGGTGCGACAGATCGCCGAGTTCGTCGACCTCGACCTGCTGCAGCTGCACGGCTCGGAGCAGCCCGGCTTCGAGGCGGGCCGTCCGGTGATGAAGGTGCTGAAGGTCAAGGAAGGCCGGGTGCCCGGCGCCGACGGCTGGCCGGACCCGATCATGCTCGACTCGTGGTCGAGTGACCAACGCGGCGGGACGGGCCGCACCTGGGACTGGGAGGTGGCGCGCCGGCTGCTGGGCTCGCGCAAGGTCTTCATCGCGGGCGGTCTGCAACCGGGTAACGTGGGCAAGGTCGTGAGCGAGTTCAGGCCCTACGGCGTGGATGTTTCCAGCGGCGTGGAGGCGCGGCCGAGGGTCAAAGACCCCGACAAAGTGCGCGCTTTCGTGCGCGCGGTGCGGCTGGCGGAGGCCGCGTCCTGATGTCGCGCGCCGCGCTGACGCATCCCGTCGACGGTAGGTTCGGAGCTTTCGGCGGTCAGTACGTCCCCGAGACGCTGATGAGCGCTCTCCACGAGCTCGAGGACATGTGGCACGAAGCCAAGGCCGATCCGCAGTTTCAGCTCGAGCTGGCCGGCCACCGGCGCGCCTTCATAGGCCGGCCGACCCCCCTGTACGCGGCCACGCGCTTGAGCGAGCATTTCGGCGGCACCCACATCCATTTCAAGCGCGAGGATCTCTGCCACACCGGAGCGCACAAGCTGAACAATGCGGTCGGCCAGGCCCTGCTCGCGCTGCGCATGGGCAAGAAGCGCATCATCGCCGAGACCGGGGCCGGCCAGCATGGGGTTGCGGCCGCGACCGTATGCGCCAGGTTCGGACTCGACTGCACGGTCTACATGGGTACCGAGGACATGCGGCGCCAGTCGATGAACGTGCGACGCATGAAGCTGCTCGGCGCGCAGGTGGTCGAGGTGACGAGCGGGTCGAAGACGCTCAAGGACGCGACCACCGAAGCCATCCGCGACTGGGTCACCAACGTCCGCACGACCCACTACATCATCGGATCGGCCGTCGGGCCGCACCCTTATCCGGAGATGGTCCGCGACCTGCAGCGCGTGATCGGTGACGAGGCGCGCGAGCAGTACCTGTCGCTCGACGGCAAGCTGCCCGACGTCGTCGTGGCATGTGTCGGCGGAGGCTCGAACGCGATAGGCATCTTCACCGCGTTCATCGACGACAGGGACGTCGCGTTGGTCGGGGTCGAAGCGGCGGGTAAGGGGATCAAGACCGGCGAGCACGCCGCATCGCTCGTCGGCGGGCGTCCCGGCGTGCTGCACGGGTCATGGGCAGATCCTGCCGACGCACTCGATCTCGGCCGGCCTGGACTATCCGGGCGTCGGACCCGAGCACGCCTTCCTCCGCGACATCGAGCGGGTCGAATACGTGGCCGTGACGGACAAGGACGCGCTCGCCGCCTTCAAGCTTTGCACGCGCCTCGAAGGCATCATGCCCGCGCTCGAGCCGGCTCACGCGATCCATCACGCCGGCGTGATCGCTCGCGAGCTCGGACCGGGCGGCAGCATCCTCATCTGCCTCTCGGGCCGCGGCGACAAGGACATGGATTCCGTAGATGCTGGCTGAGGCCTCGACACGTCTCCGGAGCGCGCTGCGGGCCAACGGCGACCTCAAGCTGGTCGTCTACATGATGGCCGGGCATCCGACGGCCAAGCGGTCGATCGACGTAGGGAAGAGGCTTGCCGCCTCGGGCGTCGCGGCGCTCGAGATCGGCATCCCGCATTCGGACCCGCTGGCCGACGGTCCGGTGATCCAGCGTGCCGGTCAGGTGGCTCTGGAGCATGGAATGACGGTCGCCGGCGCCCTCGAGGTGGCGAAGGCCGTCGCGGCGGAAGGCGTCCCGGTTGCCCTGATGACCTATATCAACCCGGTGCTGTCCTACGACCCCAGAAAATTCTCGGCCGAGGCGGCGCAGGCCGGCGTGGCCGGCGTGATCGTGCCCGACCTGCCGATCGAGGAGGCGGAGCCGGTCACCGGATGGCTGCGCTCGGCGGCGCTCGACACCATTTTCATGGTCGCGCCGACCACACCGCCTGACCGGATCACCGCGGTCTGCTCCCACTCGAGCGGTTTCGTTTACTGCGTGACCGTGACGGGGATAACCGGCGCTCGGAAGGAGCTGCCCGAGGGGATGCCGGCTCTCCTGAAGGAAGTCAAGAAGCGAACCTCGCTTCCCGTCGCGGCCGGCTTTGGTATCTCACGCCAGGAGCACATGAAGGCGCTGCGCGGGCACGCTGACGCCGCGGTCGTAGGCAGCGCAATCGTGGACGAGATCGAGCGAGGCGGTGACGGCGTGGCGCTGGTCAGGGAGCTCTTGAAAGCTTGCCGGTAAGGGGAATTCGCGGCGCAACCAGCGCGACGGCCAATACTGCGGAGGCGATCGTCGAAGCCACCGAGGAGCTGCTGCGCGAGCTGGTCCGGCTCAACGACCTCGACCCGGCCGAGATCGCTTTTGCCTACTTCACGACGACGCCTGACCTGAACGCGGAGTTTCCCGCGCTGGCGGCGCGCCGGTTGGGCTGGCTCGACGTCCCGCTACTCTGCGGACACGATATGAATGTGCAGCAGCCCAATCCCCGCGGCGTTCCGATGTGCGTGCGCATCCTCCTGCTCTACAACACCCCCCGGCCGCAGGCGTCGATGCGATTCGCCTATATGCGCGGCGCCGAGGCGATCAAGGCCGACCTGGATTACATGCGGGGGTCGCTGACACCGTGATCATCGTCATGTCGCACCAGGCGACGCCGGCCGAGATCAAGGCGGTCGTCGACCGCGTGGAGGAGATCGGTCTGAAGACCGAGCTCTCGCGTGGCGAGGAGAGGACGGTCATCGGCGTGATCGGCGGCAACGCCTACGCGTACAGAGACGCGTTTTCACACCTCGGCGGGATCCAGGAGATCGTCCCGATCACCAAACCGTTCAAGCTCGCGAGCCGCGAGTTCAGGCGCCAGGACACGGTGGTCGACATCGGCGGCGTGAAGATCGGCAATGACGAGGTGGTGGTCATGGCCGGACCATGCTCGGTCGAGGGCGAAGAGATGCTGCTCGAGACCGCGCGCCATGTCGCGGCGCAGGGCGCTCGAATCCTTCGGGGCGGCGCGTTCAAGCCTCGCACGTCGCCCTACTCCTTCCAGGGCCTGGGCGAGGCGGCGCTGAAGATGATGGCCGAGGCTCGCGACGAGACCGGGCTGAAAGTGGTGACCGAGGTCGTATCGCCCGGCGACGTCGCGCTCGTGGCGAAGTACGCCGACGTCCTGCAGCTTGGCACACGCAACATGCAGAACTACGCGCTGCTGCAAGAAGCCGGACGTTCCGGGAAACCCGTGCTGCTCAAGCGCGGCATGTCGTCGACGATCGAGGAGTGGCTGCTCGCTGCGGAGTACATCCTCTCCCAGGGCAACCGCGATGTGATCCTGTGCGAGCGAGGCATCCGCACGTTCGAAACCGCTACACGCTTCACGCTCGACCTCAACGCGGTGCCACTGGTGCGTGAGCTGTCTCACCTGCCGGTGATCGTCGATCCGTCTCAGGCCACAGGACGCTGGTCGCTGGTCGGCCCAATGTCGCTCGCCGCTGTGGCCGCCGGTGCCAACGGTCTGATCATCGAGGTGCACCCGACGCCCAACCAGGCACTCTCGGACGGAGCGCAGTCGCTCGACTTCGAGGCCTTCGACCGCCTGATGGCCGACGTGAGGCGGCTGCTTGGCGCGATGCAGAAGCAGCTGGCGTAGGTCACGGTGCCCACAGTCGCGGTGGTGGGCCTCGGCCTGATGGGCTCGTCGTTCGCCCTCGCCCTCAAGAAGGCGCGCCCGGAGATCGTCATCGTGGGCAGCGATCGCAACCCGCTTGTCGTCCGCAAGGCGCTCGACCGCGATGTCGTCTCGACGGCGAATACCGACCCCAGCGTGGTCGAGATGGCGGACGTGGTGTTCGTCGGGGCCCCGATCAGCGCCCTCCGTGAGGTGTTCGCGAGACTCGGCGCGATCGCCG
>WNGI01005954.1_pt1 | contig 18419 bp, 12 predicted proteins | sample 5400621 | NCBI WGS metagenome assembly WNGI01 (sample SAMN13153374, study PRJNA577476) | soil metagenome | isolation source: 20 cm soil or saprolite under Garry oak tree replicate 1 | place: USA:California | collected 2016-06-15
TGTCGGAGGCGAGATTCAACTTACGGACGGCATACAAAAAATGGTTGAGTGGGGACTCGAAATACGAGCAGTCGAGCTAGAGGAGAACGACGTTCGACTGGACATCGGCTCACCTGAGCTGTACTGGGAGTCACAGAGTCTCTCTTACAGGCACTCGGTCGAAAGGAAGCGAAAAGACGATTGACCTGGCCGTTCGTAGCTAGAAACTTGGATTCCGCCAGCAACCATTCCGTAGCCCTGTTGACTAGGGGCTAAGGCATTGGCATGAATGACATTGATGAGTCAGTGTAGCGATAACTGGCCCGATTTCGAACGTGTCTTTCAGTAGAGGATCCTACAAATGTACACGGCCTGTTCAAATATCCATGTATATACTCATCAACAGGCGATTTGCCACCATCAAACCCACGCCCTTCACCGTTGCTGAAATATCTGAGAACAGAGCAGTATGATGACGAGATCTTGGGAGTCGAAGCGCGTGAGTGAAGACTCTGTTCACGTTGAGATAGATGAGCGGACTCCATCTTGGGCAGCCATATTGGATAAGGACAGATTTCGAGAAGAGCTCGATCGGCTTTGCCGGGTCGAGTGGAATTTCGGGCCTGTGGAGACTGTACAGGTTGGGATGCTCAGAATGCACAAGAACCGGTGTACGTTCGACATAGAATTCAAGACCAAAGGAGGATCGCACAGTCTAATCGGCAAAGTTCACGATATAGATCGTTCAGACATATTTCAAGCAATGAAAGACATCGTAAACAGCGGGTTCGGCGCGGAGGCCGAGTTCGCAATTGCCCGACCGATGGCTTACCTACCCTCCCTACATCTATTACTGGAAGAGAAGATTACAGGTATGCCCGGAAAGGAATCTCTTCTCAAAGCCAGCCCGGATGAGCAGAGAACTCTATTGGAGAGGTCAGGAGCTTGGCTCGCCCGGTTCCATTCAAGTTCACCAGGGTCAGGAAGAGCTCTCGAACCGAAGGAACAGCTTTTGTCGCATAAGAAGTGGAATGACGCGATAAGCGCCTCCGGAGAGCAACTCGCCAGCAACTGCAAGTCGCTGTTGCAAAAGCTAGAAAGTGTAGCACCAGCCCCTAACAATCTCGAATACCGCGCGGGGCACGGCAGCTATATGCCCGATCACGTCTTTTCAAGTGGCAGACGCACAGTAGTTATCGACTTAGATGAACATGACTTGGCCGATCCAGCCCGCGACCTATCTACGTTCATTGTTTCTCTAAAGAGATTGGGACTGAAACAACTGAACTCTCTTCAAGCTTTTGACCACGTGGCAGAGTCGTTCCTTGCAGCTTACGCGGCCCGTGGGCCCCCGAGAGCCCTTGAGCATTTGTCCTTCTACAAAGCGGTCCTTTTTCTCCACAAGGCACAGCGTGATCTGTACAAGTGGACTCCTCCTTTTCGTGAGAGAGCTGAGATCATGCTCGATGAAGGATTCCGCGCCGTGAATCAACTAGGCTAGATCCAACGATTCTCCTTCTGAATGCAGCTCTTCAATGAATCTTCTATATTTCCTTACTATGTTCTGGGATCTTATGGAGAGTCGTTTGGACCGCCGCGAGAAGATGCTTCGTCTTATGGAAGACGAGGCTAAACCTGGATCGCCCAGCCAGCGAAGAGTCATGTAGACTCTTGCGATTCCAAACAGCCGGCTGAAGTTATCTGGCTCACCCATTGGCCAACGTGCCCTAACGTACTCTCGCGCAAGTCTCTCAACCATTCGTTTTGGCCAATTTTGCGTTAGCGCAGCAAGATCTATCTGACCAACAGCTATTGCTGCGGATTGCCAGTCCGCGGGTCGACTTTTCCCATCCTGGTAGATGATGTTGGTTGGGTAGTACTCACCATGTATGACGGTTTTTCTCGTGCTCAGAAATTGAGGAACCAGTTTCTCGAACCTGGTGCAAAGTTGCGGGAGCCAGGGCCGCTCAGTCCGCCGGCTGCCAAACAACCGGTTGGCTCGTCGTGCCCAGCCAACGTAATAATTGGCATCGTATTCTCGGAGAAAGCTCAGTCGGTCGTTCGAGATTCGTTTCTCGTTGAGAGCATGGAATCTCCCGATCCATCGAGCTGCGTGAATTACTGCGTCGTTGGTTTTACTGACGTCGCGAGATGCTCCTTTCAGATACTCGATCAAGAGCCACGTCTGGCTCGATCTCTTCTCTCTGTAGACCCCATAGAAGGCTGGAGTGGAAGTGTGCAACGGACCGAGGACTTTACTGTAGACGGCGGCCTCGTAGGATACTCCTCCTCTATGACCGTAGGCCTTGTCAAAGTTGCTGGTTCCGTATTTGCAAAAAACGCGGAACGTTCCATTCTCCGCGAGGTGACACGTGACGATCTCGCTGGCAAAGGTGCTCTCGAACCGGTTAGGCTGCCGGGCTAGAACAGTCACGCCTCGACCTGCAGATCGGTCGTTGAATACAGCATTGAGTCCGGCGGTGAGTCTTTCTGAGCTAGGAAACTTCGAAAGCGATAATTTGTTTCCCACGGTGTTTCTTGAACCGCGAATTGCCTATCTTTGGATTCTGACGGCTGCCATGCCTGACAGGACTGAACCCACTTCGGTTGTCATTCCGCTGACTCTTCCGTCTTCTAGGATCAGGATGATGTTACAGTTCCTTAGCGCACTTGCGCGGTGAGCTATCATGAGTGTAGTTCTCCCCTTCATCAACCGCTGAATAGCATCGAGAACCGCAGTCTCGGCGTTCATGTCTAGAGCGCTGGTAGGCTCATCCAATATCAAGATAGGTGCATTCTTTAGGAATGCCCGAGCGATGGATATGCGCTGTCGCTGGCCTCCCGAGAGCTTCATTCCTCTTTCCCCGACAAGCGTGTCGTATCCATCGGGCAGATCAGTGATGAACTCGTGTGCGTTCGCCGCTGTCGCCGCCTCAACAACCTCGGCGATGGTCGCGCCTGGCCTCGCAAAGCGAATGTTCTCGGTTATTGTTGTCGAAAAGAGCACTGTGTCTTGGAGGACAACTGCAAACTGGTTTCGAAGATCCGCTAGCTTGTAATTCTTCAAATCCACATCGTCCAACGTAATCGCTCCCGCCGTTGTGTCGAAGAAGCGAAGGAGGAGGTTGGACAGAGAGGTCTTGCCAGAGCCTGTCGGGCCTACCACTCCAAGGCAATTGCCAGGGGGCAGCTCGAAGGAAACGTTGCGGAGGACAGGGTGTCCTGGCGTGTATTCGAAGGATACGTTTTGGAAGGCTATCTTGCCTTTTGCCCTAGCTATGGGAAGGGCGTTCGGAGCCTCTGGTACGTCCGGTTTCTCGTCGAGGACTGCGTGGCATCTTTCTACTCCGGCTAGTGACATCTGCATGTCGAGCATTTTCTGTCCGACATTCTTCAAGGGCGAATAGAGCTGTGTAACATAGTAGTTTACTACGAGCAGACTCCCTAGGGTGAGAGTAGGCGGATTGGATTGGACGTGGCGGATTCCAATGTAGAGTACCGCCACTAAGCCCACCGCCATGATGGCGCCAACCAGCAGATTGTAGACTGCGCCGTACACGTAGACCTTGAGAGCGGCGGAGAGGCTCTCGTTGTAGCGGGAGACCAACTGGTCGCTCTTCTGATCCTCTTGCCCGAATGCTTTCACCACTCTAGAGGCGCCTAGGGTCTCTTGAGCTACCGCCATGGCGGCGCTCTCTGAGATCTTGACTCTTCGCCAGCCTCTGCGGAGCCGTGGGCGAAAAAGTAGAGTGAGTAGGAATGTGAAGGGCGACACGAGTAGAGCGATCAGGGCTAGCTGCCAGTCGAGGAATAGTGTGACTATGATCATTGCGCCGAGAGTAAGTACGGAAGTGATGAGGGGAATCATGCTGTCGACTCCGAACGAGCGGAGCGCGGGCGCATCCTGCAACGTACGATAGGTTGAGTCGGCGCTCCCCTTCGTATCGTGATAGGCGATTGAAAGGCGTTGCATCTGCCGAAACAGACGATCTCGCACGTCAAGGGTCATGCGATTTCCAATCTTGTTCGTAAGCCAGACGTTCACCAAGTTTTGCAGGTAGGTGAGGATCGTGCTTCCTACGAGGATACCCAAGGCAAGCCAGAGAACATAATCCTTGGAGGCCTGTGAGCCACCGGGTATGAGAAAAGATAGGTACCCAGGAACGGCCGATGTCCCAAGGACGTTGTCTACTATGAGCTTGATGGGTAGTGGTGTAATCAGCGTTATCGGTATAGCTGAGAGGGATACTATCAACAGAACAAGGATAGACACCGAATACGGTCTGAGTTCGGCGAAGACCCTACGAAGCATGCCCTGTTTTCCTCGAATTTCGCGTCTTCTTGATCGTGGAGAAATCTCTTGCATAAGATCTCGAGTCCGAGTTTGCGATTCTAGTCTTTTGATTCTTGCTTGGGTCTTGATAATGTTGAGGAGTTTCAGTAGACCCCACCCAGCGCTCATCGTGAGAATGAACGAGCCGGAAAGAACTAGAAGAAAGGAAAGTATGTCAAAAACGGTCATGTCTTCATCAGGACGCGCCGGAACGTCTTAGGATGTCACGAAACCGGGCTGTGGCTAATCCCGTGTCAAGGATTGCGCGAGCAGTTAGGAGTCCGGCGGCGGACCCGGATACTATGCTTGGGATCCAAGTTCCGGACAGACCGGCTCCAACGGATATGATCGCAAAGAGGCCGCACACAGCGAGTACTACGCCAGAATACTTTGGAGCGATTCGATAGCGCAAGAGTTGCTTTCCGGTCCCGTACGATTGTGTCGCGAGTAGGAGGCGGCTTCCGCCGAACCGCCCTTCTTCGACCTCAAGATCCCATTGATCATACTCTCCACCTGACTTTACTACACTGCTCGACCCGCGTAGCTTTGTTTGCAGATCCTTGAGAGTTTCTCTTGGGTCTTCCCACTGGTCTCGCCATATCTTCATAGTTAGTGGGAAGAATCTTGGACGGGTTCTAATCCAGTGCCAGTTCCGGGGGGTCAGCCCGTCCCACAGTCTTCCTTTGAGACGGGCGAGCGGTTGTAGAAGTTGCAAGAAGAAGATAGCACCGCGTAACCTGATGCGTTCGGATATGGGCCTGGCATTCATTCTGACTTGGTGAGTATTCATCAACGCTTGGGAGATTGATGTTGCTAGCCCAACTAGTAGCAGGGCTCCGGGGATGATTGAGACGCTCCATGAATCTGTTAGGAGGAAAATAGTGGCGAGGAAGCCGATTCCAAGGTACCATTCCGGTGCGAGGGTAAGAGACCAGAGAGAATTCGAGGATTGATAGAGAGACTGGAAGGGTGCGGTCCCCCAGACTCCGAAGTAGACCCGTTCTCGCGCGGAAGAGAAGTCTTCTAGGACGCCTTTTCCGTAGATCCGGCCGAGCCATTTCAGCTGGCCAAGCTCGTTGTATTTCTCCGGCCACTTTTTTTCCAGGGTGGACTCGGCCTTGCCGTAGCCTTCCTGTTGCTTCCAATATTTGCGAAACGAGTTGCGCCGGTGATGCCAGACGACTGCTGCGGGTGAGTAGCCGATAGTGCCGCCGCTTTGCCGAATTCGCCAGCAGAGGTCAACGTCGTCCCCGGCGGTTCGAAAGACTGGATCGAATCCCCCGATTTCTTTGAGTGCGTCTTTCTTGAAGGCCATGTTGCATCCCGGAATGTGTTCTGCGACCCTGTCGGTGAGTAGAACTGGATTGGGACCGGGTGCGTTGGCGACGGCTTCAGATTTCCATCCATCCTCGGGGATGGTGAGGTTGGGTCCGCCGACGCCCGCATACTTTCCTTCTTTGAAGGCGAGAGCGAGAAATCTCAGCCAGTGGGGATCAGGATACGCGTCGTCGTCTATGAACGCGACGATTTCTCCAGTGGAGGCATCTATGCCTGTGTTTCGAGCATTGCTCAGTCCCCGGTTCTCTGTATTGATCAGCTTGAAGGGATACTCCGATGCTATCTTTGGGGTTGAGTCGGTGGAGCCATCGTTGACTACTATAACTTCGAAGTCAGGATAGTCGAGGTTCAGCAATCCGTTCAGAGTGTCCCGGATTGACGGTGATCCATTGAAGCTGCAGACGACGATGGAGATTTTCGGCCACGCTCCTTGGGTAGAGAAGGGCGACTCTGCCAGCGCGTTCCTAACTGCCTGAAGTGCGGGTTTGGGTGTTCGGTCACGGGTTGTTAGGCCGAAGCTCCAGTCTTGAACCAGGTCGCCCCAGCGGTACCACTCGTCCGTCCAACCATAGACTATTGCTCCGCAACAGCCTGACCTGAAGACGGTCCGAGTCTGCCAGTCTAACGTGTCAGCCTGCTTCTCTTCTCCGTTGCGTAGGCTGTCCAAGCCGATCTCTGCGAGCAGCAGAGGGCGGTCGTCACTTAGATTGTGTAGTCGGGCGATGTATGCTTCGAGGGCGGTTTGGGTTTCGAGGTAGACGTTGAAACAGACAAAGTCCAGGAAGGGTAGTTGTAGGTACTCGGTTGTTGGAAAATTGACGTAGGTGACCAGGACCTCTGGGTCTTCCTGTTTTGCTACGCGGTAGAGACGTTCTAGGAATTTCTCTATTCGTCTGTGACCTTGCCAGCGTACTATGGAGGGCGCGATCTCGTTGCCGATGGTATAGCAGAACACTGCAGGGTGGCCTGCACAGGTTCGAAGCTGTTTCCTAGCCCAGTCCTCTATTTCCCTGGGCTTGCCCGGTTCGTCGATTAGGGCCATGGGTACCTCTACTGGGATTCCGACCATTACTCGGAGGCCGTTCCTCCACGCAGCATCCAAGACCCAGCGGGGAGGGACTGTGTAGGTCCTCACTACATTGAATCCGTTCTCTGCGATGGCCGCGAAGTCTTTTTCCACGATCTGGGGTACAAATCGCTCTATTCCGTTCTCGTCCTGGGCGAACGTGCCATACGTGACACCTTTAACCCAGAACTTTTCTTCTCCGAGAAATAGAAATTTTCCCCTGACTCTAGGACGCTCTGCAACTAGGTTCAGTTCTTTCGAAGACTGTTCTGTCACCTGTCCCATATTCGCGCCCTTACTATCCTAGACCTTTCAGCAGAGTTCTTCTTGCGTGGAGTGTCTCACCGTGCAATGATGGTGGGCACCGTCCTGTCTCTCAGAATTCTGAGACCATGTTCGAGGCTTACTTTCGGCTCGTACCCGAGAATCTTATGTGATTTTGTCAGGTCGCCAACAAATCTGCGAACTTCAAAGCTGTTGGCTGCACCGTGTATGATCTTGGATCGCGAGCCAACTAGGCCGACTATCATGTTTGCGAGTTCGGAGACTGAGACTCCCCTTCCGGTTACGAAGTGGAAATCTTCGCCAAATATGCTGCCGTCTCCTTCAAGGCATGCCGAGGCAAGTTTCATTATTCCAGAGAGCGTGTCGTCGATGAATGTGAAGTCTAGGATCTGTTCGCCGCCGTAGAGAGTGATGTCTTCTCCGCGTAGTGCTTTGTTCATGAACTTGGGTATTACCCTCTCAGGGAGGTCTCTCTCGCTACCGTAGACGTTTGAGAAGCGCATTATTACATGGTTGACGGAGCGGTCGAGGCTGGATCTGTCTGAGTATGAGAGGCATGCTCTTTCAGCGCATAGCTTTGTTAGGCCGTAGACTGACTTTGGCCGTTTCGGATGGCCTTCGTTTACGGGTAGGTAGAGGGGTTCTCCGTAGACTTCTCTGCTGGACGCTTCGAGGAGGACGGGTCTCGATTCAGCCTTTGTACAAGCCTCGAGAACGTTAATCGTGCCTACTTGGTTTGTCAACCAGCAGTTGAAGGGATCCTCCTGGCCCCAGGCGACGCGTGAAACTGCTGCAAGATGGAAGACAGCATTCTTCTCGTCAACAGCCTTCCTAACAGTCTCGTAGTCTCTGATGTCTCCCCGGATCTTTTCACAGTCCAGGAACCGGGTGTTCGCGTTGAACTTTAGATCGAGGAGTGCAACCGAGTCTCCTCTAGCTAGAAGTTTTTCGGCGAGGTGGCTGCCGATGAACCCGTTTCCTCCCGTTATCAGAATCTTTGAGATTCTTTTTCACCCATTTACAGCCGATGCTTACAGGCGGGACGTTGGGACCCGGGCACGACGCGCCATCCTGAGATATACCGGGTCGTCCCGAACTTTGGCGAAAACGTCGGTGTGAGTATTTCAGCATAGCGAATTCCGATGTCTAACAGTATAGCGATGTCTATCAAAAGAAATAGTTCTTCACATGGAAATCGCCTAGTGTAGCGCTTCTGGAAGAGCGCTTCCTTCTTGACCTCGAAGGTTGGCTGCACGCCGGGAGCTGGAACGGTCTAGCTCAGCGGTTCACATAATGGGAATCAGCCTATGCGGTGTTGCTTGGAAACATACAGGGTCAGGGTCGAGAGATGCGAATCTGCCGAAGGCTAGGAAATTTCGAACAAGAGTTGGACTGCCAAGTTTCTGCTATTTTCTTGGACTCGAGCCTTCAGGATTCTTGTGACGACTCGACAGTTGCTAAGGTTACGCTGGGATTATGGTATTGCTGGGCTTAGTTCTGTCCAACCGTCTGGTTGGTAGATCAAGAATGGCGATACAACTAACACCGACGAGGATTAAGGGATCTAAGTATCTCCTTATCCCCAAAGACCTGGCGCAGCTTCTCGAGATCGACGACGAGAGTATCCTCAACCTGACCATCGAAGACACGGAGAAAGGCCAACGGCTCGTCTATTCCATCCGAGAGAAATCCAGCAACTCGACGGAAAACTAGTCGCACAAGGCACTGAGACGAGTAGAAATGGGACTGGTGCCAGAGTTCTTCGTGTTCCTAGGGATCGTTATTTTCCTTGCCATGAGCCTCCTCAGCGCCTTGCTCGATCGCGACTTGCCCTCACCGCTCCAGTACTTCTTCCAGATCGCAGCGATAGTGGGATTTGGAGAGCTTCTGATGAGTCAGGGGCTCGTCAACTTGACACGGTTTTGGGTAGGCATCGTCTATCTCGCGTCTGCCCTTTCTAGCGTTGTCGGCCTGAACGTCTACCTATGGGTGCCGCGTCGGAGGAGGGATATGGCATCGACCTTCTCGGAAACCGTGACGGTACCGATCCTGATGATATCAGGGGTTTTCATCTATTCGTTCCTAGGAAACGGCGGAGAAGTTAGCTTCTCGCCCGTCGCACTAGTTACCCTAGCTGTCCTAGTACTCGTGACCAGCCTCAGCATATTCGGGTTCTTACGCGAATTGTCCGGGCACATCACCAAAGCACCCGGTGCACCATTCTCATCGCCAATAGGCGAAGCGCTTACTTCTCTAGGGACCTCAGGAACGGGATTGGTATTGCCGCCCTCCTTGCGAGGGAAGGAGTGGGAGGAATCTCCGAAGAAAAAAGAGAGCTAGGAGAAGAAAATGGAAAACATTAGAGAGATTCTAGATCTCAAGCACAAGAAGACTCTCAGGCTGGGGGTGTTACTACTCTCAACACTAATCATCCTCAGCGCGAGCGCGTTCGCCTATTCCAGGGTGGTGTATGAGAGGGCTCTGAACGTGGGCGGTGTTGGCGGGGTCGCTACCGGGTCAGGTTCGACAACCTCATCGGGAGTGACGCTATCACCTGCAACAGTGCTCATTCTGGCAGTCTTAGTGTTCGTGATCGGCCTCAGCGTATCTCTGTTCCTTGCTAAAGTGTCCGGGCGCATCGGCAAAACTACCGATGGACCAGAATCATCGCCGACAAACCCAGTCTCTACGTCTCCTGGAGGGGAAGAGTGGGAGGAATCTCCGACGAAAGATGAGGGTGAGGGATAGAAGATGAAACGTCATCATAGACATCTTCGATCTTAGGCAGAAATGTGCGAAGAATGTGAACGAATTAATCTTCCGAGACGTGTAAGAAGGGCAGTGGGGTAGGAACGGCCTCAGAGCTCTATGCATTATCAGGGTAATACTACTCTACGTTTCGAGAGGTAACACGAACTAGAAGAAGGGAGTCAGTGGCGTCGTTGCCTCTGGAGATCTAGGATTCGGAGGTGAGAATAACAGCATGAAAATTCTCAAAGTGGAATGGACGAAGAAGCGGGGCGCTATGGCGCTCGTAGCGACGGGTCTGGTTGTCACAAGTTTCATTCTAGGTGGCTACGTAGCAACTGGGAATTGGAACCCATGGGGCAACAGACACTACTATCAAATATTGAACGCCAACTTCCAGGAGTGTCACACTCTAAGCGGAGTAACAGGATGTACGACTGGTCACAACGTGCTCTACAACACCGGCGCACTCTGGGTCCAGCAGGTCACATCGGGCGAAACCCCATTCGGGTGCGCGCCGTCAACCACCTGCGGCTTCAAGTATATCGCCATGTCAGCGGGAACCACTGCACCTGTTGCCACAGACGTGACTACCGGCGCGACGAACGGCGACTGTGGTAAGCCCACGGACACCGAGCTAACAACGAACGGCTTTGCACGACAAGCGGGGGTCGTCACGGACATCTCTGGCTCATCGCCAAAGTCCTCGACCGTGGTTTACACGTTCACCGCCACCGCCACGCAAGCTGTCGCCAAATCATGCCTAGTCAACTTCGCCACCGCGGCCAACGCAAACAACGTCCAGCTAGCCACCCAAACCTTCACCTCGATCACGTTGCAAAATCTCGACACGATAACGATAACGTGGACCATAGCCTGGACCTGGAGCTAAGACGGGTCACGCACCCCACTGAAGAAGGCTAAACCCGAAACTCGGATGTTTCAATCTCCGAGTAACCTACAGTAACCGATACTAATGCCACGGCATCAGCCGCAAGTTTGACATCTACTCCCGGCTAGAATTACGCAGAGTCCTTCTGCCTCGCTAACTTTAGCCTCAAGTCTTGCCCCGTAAGGCATGATGGATTCCTGCGCTGGATCGAAGTGCATCACGAAACATCTGGACTATATGGGAATCAGCACGAATTGCGCTTGCGGTCGGCCGACCGAAATATGACAAGAAGAGAGGCCGCTAAGTTTTTTTTATAGCTTTTTCCGAGATTCCACACTAGAGTCGGCCGCTTTGCTTTTGCATCGAGTTCCGAAGGCCAACATCACGTGTTACAACATGTGCCCAAGGGAGGAAGTTTTCCACGAGACCCGCACCGGTTACTGCATTCCATGATACAGCTGCAACTTTCACATCCACCACTCTCCTCGTAGGCGACACGATTTGGATTACGTGGGAGTATCGCATGGACATGGCCTTAATCGCCAAGTACCGGGCTTCGTGAGCTTCAACCCGTTTTCCTTGGAGGGGAGTCGAAGCGCGAAAAGTTTCGTTGATTTCAATGCTGATTCTTGCAATCGTTGTAGCGGTGAGCATGCCTGTTGGTCACGCTGGTAACAATGTTCACGCTTTCTATCTTGGAAGCTCGACTGTTGGGGCTTGTAGTGGTAAGTGTGAAGGATTGACTACTTCAGCCGGAAGTGATGACACGACTACGGCTCAGAGCGTCGTGATTGGGTCAAGTCCAACTCTGGATGCTAACGCGAACGCTAAGAAGATTGGCAGTTGGGTTTCTGGGACGACCTATACGGTGACTTCGTTTTCTACGAGTTCAGCTGTTGACACGATTTTTGCGATCACTACCGTTAACGGATTGACTATTACTGAGTCAAAGCCTACTACTCCGGGAATAACTTGGGATGCCGCCGCTAGAGCGACGCTTGCTCCGGCTTCTTGTCTTGCGTCCATGACCGAATGGATTGGTCACACAACTACAACGCTTTCTGCCGTCACTACTACGATTACTTTGAGCGGCACTCCGACTGGCTCTTCGACTGAAATCATTGCGTTTAACGGTGCCGAAGATCCTGGTGGAGCGTTTAGTCCTTCCGACAAAGCCGCAGGATTCTCGAACTCAGGCGCACAATGTACGTCTGGTCCAAGCCCTCCGGTTGCTACAAGCACCACGACTCTGAATGCTAACGATATGATTATTGGATTTTTCGGCGATCAAAACTCGATGACCGAGACTGCTGGAACAGGATTCACCCTGGACCTTACAGTTGCCACTGCTTGTGCAACAGGACCAGGTTGTAGTCTTGCTATCGAGCACAAGAGCGTTACTGCCACTGAAGCAGATACATGTCCTTTTGGAACTAATGATAATCGGTGGCTTGTTTTATGTGATGCTATCCAGTCTGCTCCGAAATATTACGCTGTTGAGCCGGATGTGGCTGCTACGACTTTGACTGCTACGCCGAGTACTTCAACGCCAAGTGGTTACGCCTGGGTCTATGATACTTCAGGGCTTCAGGCTAACGCGATTAACGACATCCAATCTGGAACCTGGCAAATCGATCAAACTATAGGGCTATCTTCTATAACTGGTGTTCCGGTTGCCCGACTCTGGGTTACGGTGTGGTCTTGCACGACTCACAGCTTAAGCACTTGCACGTTTCTGTTTAAGAATTGGGATACTGGAACGATAAATGTTGCCGCTCAAACCGCGGCCACAAAGAACACTTACACGACCGCATCACAAGCTTCATTCGTTACTCCTGTTTTCTTTAGTGTCGAGTATTTTCTCGTGTGGCAGTATTCTGGTAATACTGCGGCAGTAACTGTGACGCATACTACTGTTTCAGGCAAGAGCGACATGATCACTCCTGGTTGGGATACAATGCAGTCGTTGACTGTAAGTCTTCAAATGTCGGCAGTTTTGACGCGTCTCTCGAATATCTTCAAGTCGCTTAGTGGCTCGCTGAATTCAGCCTCAAGTTTTGCAGAGAAGACTTCAATCTTCAAAACCATCGCGGCTTCAATCACAATCACAATGGGTAACATGGTTGCCAATGTGAATTCTGGACAGTTGACTTGCAACTCTAATCCTCGTTCTTGTTCAACGACTCGAACCGCGACTTGGACTACAACTTCTGGTTTTGTTGAGAAGAGTTCGCTGTCCAGGTCCCTGTCTGGGTCTCTATCTCTTGCCGGCTCTCAGGTTAAGGGTCTCGCTAGGTCTTTTGCTGGTTCTCTGTCTTCATCCTCGAGTCTTGCTGAGAAGAATTCGCTGTTCAGGTCTCTGTCTAGTTCGCTGTCCCTTACCACGTCTGAGACTAGGGGCCTTGCCAGATCTCTGTCCGGTTCGCTGAGTTCATCCTCGAGTCTTGCTGAGAAGAGTTCCCTGTTGAGGTCTCTGTCTAGTTCTCTGTCCCTTACGGCTTCTGAGACTAAGGGCCTTGCCAAGTCCTTAAGCGGTTCACTGGCTTTAGTTTCTGGTTTTGCTGAGAAGAGTTCCCTGTTCAGGTCTCTGACTGGCTCGTTGTCCCTCGCGGCTTCTGAGAAGAAGGGTCTTGCCAGGGCTTTGACTGGTTCGCTGTCTCTGGTTTCGGGTCTTGCTGAGAAATCTTCGATCTTCAGGTCTCTGTCTGGTTCTCTGTCTCTCGCGTCTTCTCAACTCAAGGGTCTTGCCAGGTCTCTGTCCGGTTCCCTGTCTTCATCCTCTAGTCTTGCTGAGAAGAGTTCACTCTTCAGGTCTCTGTCCGGTTCCCTGTCTCTGGCTTCCGGTTTCACTGAGAAGAGTTCACTCTTCAGATCTCTAACGGGCTCGCTCTCTCTTGCTGGTTCTGAGAAGAAGGGTCTTGCCAGGGCTCTGAGTGGTTCGTTGTCTTTGGTCTCAAGCTTTGCCGAGAAGAGTTCACTCTTCAGGTCTCTGTCCGGTTCGTTGTCCCTTGCGGCTTCTCAGGTAAAGGGTGTTGCCAAGACTTTGACCGGTTCACTGTCTCAGGCTTCAGGTTTTGCTGAGAAGTCATCGCTCTTCAGGTCTCTGACTGGTTCCCTGTCAATGGCTTCTGGTTTTGCGAAGAAGGATTCCCTCTTCAGGTCTCTGTCTGGTTCACTGACTCTGGCCTCAAGTTTTGTTGACAAGAGTATGGTCTTCAGGTCTCTGGCTGGTTCTCTGGGTCTTGCCGGTTTTGAGGGTAAGGGTCACACTTTCTATTATGGCTCTGCTTCTCAGACTGGTTGCGCTGTTCAGTGTAAGCAGCTAGTTACTACTACTGGAACCCCGGCTGATATTGCAACAAGTGTCAAGGTGGGTGCCAGCACTACTTGCTGCTTTGAAGTTCAGCCTGGTGTCGGCTCGTCCACCACGACGGCCACGCCTTCCGCTATCACGCCTACTGGTCAAGCCTGGGTCTATGCTACTGACCTGGGGGGTTTAACGATCCAGAGTGGGTCTTGGGAGTTTGATACTACGATTACCGCGTCAAGAACTGGTACTGCAAATATGCGGTTTCTGGTCTGGTCTTGTTCTACAGCTTCGGAAGGAACTCCTTGTACTCTTCTCTTTGATTTCACAGGAACGGCCAATATTGAAGCGACTACTTCCGCAACAAAGAATATTGATGTTAGTCCAATTGAAGGTCCGTTTCCAAACGTTCACTTTCTGGTCGTTGAAGTCTGGATCAGCCCTACTGGGTCCACAGGTGTAGGTGCTGCTACTGATACTATGACAACGGTTTCAGGCGCGAGTGATGTGATTACTCCTGCTTGGGGTTACAGTCAGGGTCTATTCGCTACGATGAATTTACTCTCAAGTTTTGCTGAGAAGAGTTCGCTATTCAGGTCTCTGTCTGGTTCGCTTGGTCTTGCCTCTGCTCTGTTTGCTGGTCGTGCCGAAAATTTGGGCGCTTCACTGGGTTCATCCTCGAGCTTTACTGAGAGGTCTTCGCTGTTTAGGTCTCCTTCTGGTTCTCTGTCCTTTGCGGGTTCTGAGATTAAGGGTCTTGCCAAGTCCTTAAGCGGTTCACTGGCTTTAGTTTCTGGTTTTTCTGAGAAGAGTTCGCTGTTCAGGTCTCTGTCTGGTTCTCTGTCTCTGGCTTCTGGTTTTGCAGAGAAGACTTCCCTCTTCAGGTCTCTGACAGGTTCGCTGTCCCTTGCTACTTCTCAGACTAAGGCTCTCGCCGAGGCTTTGACTGGTTCTCTGTCTTTGGGCTCAAGCTTTGGTGAGAAGTCTTCGCTGTTTAGGTCTCTGACGGGTTCTCTGATTGTTGCGGGTTCTGAGACTAAGGGTCTTGCCAAGAGTTTGACTGGGTCACTGACCCAAGCTTCGGTTTTTGCTGAGAAGAGTTCGCTGTTCAGGTCTCTGACTGGCTCGTTGTCCCTTGTGGCTTCTCAGGTCAAGGGTCTTGCCAGGGCTCTTACTGGTTCGCTGTCTCTGGCTTCTGGTTTTGCCGAGAGGAGTTCGCTGTCTAGGTCTCTGTCCGGTTCCCTGTCTCTGGCTTCTGGTTTTGCCGAGAGGAGTTCGCTGTCTAGGTCTCTGTCCGGTTCGCTGTCTCTGGTTTCGGGTCTTGCTGAGAAATCTTCGATCTTCAGGTCTCTGTCTGGTTCTCTGTCTCTCGCGTCTTCTCAGGTCAAGGGTCTTGCCAGGGCTCTTACTGGTTCGCTGTCTCAGGCTTCTGGTTATGTTGAGAAGAGTTCGCTGTCCAGGTCTCTGTCCGGTTCCCTGTCTCTGGCTTCTGGTTTTGCCGAGAGGAGTTCGCTGTTCAGATCTCTGTCTGTCTCGCTATCCCTTGCTGCTTCTGAGACTAAGGGTCTAGCCAGGGCTCTGTCCGGTTCGCTGGGTTCATCCTCGAGCTTTACTGAGAGGTCTTCGCTGTTTAGGTCTCTGTCTGGTTCTCTGTCCCTTGTTTCTTCTGGAATTAGAGGTCGATTCTTAACCTTGACTGCTTCACTAGGTTCAGTTTCGAGTTTTGCCGAGAAGAATTCGCTGTTTAGGTCTATGTCCGGGTCCCTGTCCTCTACGGCTTCTCAAGTCAAGGGTCTTGCCAAATCTCTGTCCGGTTCTCTATCTTTGGTCTCGAGTTTTGCGGAAAAGAATTCGCTCTTTAGGTTTCTCTCTGGTTCTCTGTCCCTCACGGCCTCTCAAGCCAAGGGCCTAGCCAAGGGTCTATCCGGTTCGCTGGGTTCATCCTCTAGCCTTACTGAGAAGAATTTATTCTTCAGAGTTCTGTCCGGTTCGCTCTCTCTGTCCTCTGGTTTCGCTGAGAAATCTTCGATCTTCAGGTCTCTGTCTGGTTCTCTGTCCTCAGCCTCGAGTCTTGCCGAGAGGAATTCGCTGTTCAGGTCTCTGTCTGGTTCACTGTCTCTGGCTTCCGGTTTCACTGAGAAGAGTTCACTCTTCAGCTCTGACTAGTTCCCTGTCTTTGGCTTCTGTTTTCACTGAGAAGAGCTCGGTGTTCAGGTCTCTGACAGGTTCGCTGTCTCTGACTTCTGGCTTCACTGAGAAGGCTTCCCTGATTAGGGCTCTGACTGGTTCAATGGGTTCAGCCTCGAGTCTTACTGAGAAGAACGCGATCTTCAGGTCCCTGTCCGGTTCGCTATCTCTGGCTTCGAGTTTCGCTGAAAAGAGTTCACTGCTCAGATCTCTGTCCGGGTCTCTGTCCCTCGCCGGGTCCGAAACTAAGGGTCTTGCTAGATCTCTGTCCGGTTCGTTGGGTTCATCTTCGAGTCTTGCTGAGAAGAATTCGGTCTTCAGGTCTCTGTCAGGTTCTCTGTCCCTTGTTTCTTCTGGAGTTAGAGGTCGATTCTTAACCTTGACTGCTTCACTAGGTTCATCCTCGAGTCTTGTTGAGAAGAGTTCGCTGTTCAGGTCTCTGTCCGGGTCCCTGTCCTCTACGGCTTCTCAAGTCAAGGGTCTTGCCAAGTCCTTAAGCGGTTCACTGGCTTTAGTTTCTGGTTTTTCTGAGAAGAGTTCGCTGTTCAGGTCTCTGTCTGCTTCTCTATCACTTGCAGCTTCTCAAGTCAAAGGTCTTGCCAAGGGTCTCTCCGGTTCGTTGGGTTCATCTTCGAGTCTTGCTGAGAAGAATTCGGTCTTCAGGTCTCTGTCTAGTTCTCTGTCGCTTGCTGCTTCTGAGACTAAGGGTCTAGCCAGGGCTCTGTCCGGTTCGTTGGGTTCATCTTCGAGTCTTGCTGAGAAGAATTCGGTCTTCAGGTCTCTGTCAGGTTCTCTGTCCCTTGTTTCTTCTGGAGTTAGAGGTCGATTCTTAACCTTGACTGCTTCACTAGGTTCATCTTCGAGTCTTGCTGAGAAGAATTCGTTGCCGAGAGGAATTCGCTGTTCAGGTCTCTGACGGGTTCGCTGTCTTCATCCTCGAGTCTTTCTGAGAAGACTTCCGTCTTCAGGTCTCTGCTTGGTGTGATGTTTTCATCCTCTAGTCTTGCTGAGAAGAGTTCGCTGTTCAGGTCTCTGTCTGGTTCTCTGTCCCTTGCTGGTTCTCAGGTTAAGGGTCTTGCCCAGTCTCTAACTGGTTCACTGGGTTCAGCCTCAAGTCTTGCCGAGAAGAGTTCACTGTTTAGGTCTCTGTCTGGTTCTCTGTCGCTTGCTGGTTCTCTATTTAGAGGTAGGGTTCTAGTGTTGAGTGCTTCCTTCGGTTCGACGTCGAGTCTTGCTGAGAGGTCCTCGATCTTCAGGTCTCTGTCGGGCTCTCTGAGTCTTGCCAGTTCTCTATTCAGAGGTAGGACCCTGAGCTTGAGTGCGTCACTGGGATTATCCTCAGGTCTTGCTGAGAAGAGTTCACTGTTTAGGTCTCTGTCTGGTTCTCTGTCGCTTGCTGGTTCTCAGGTTAAGGGTCTTGCCCAGTCTCTAACTGGTTCACTGGGTTCAGCCTCAAGTCTTGCCGAGAAGAGTTCGCTGTTCAGGTCTCTGTCTGGTTCTCTGTCTCTTGCAGCTTCTGAATCCAAGGGTCTAGCTAGGGCTCTGACTGCTTCACTAGGTTCAGTTTCGAGTCTTACTGAGAAGTCTTCTCTGTTCAGGTCTCTGTCTGGCTCGCTGTCTCTTGCGGGTTCTCTCGTTAGAGGTCGTGCGTTGAACTTGACTGGTTCCCTGGGTTCAACCTCGACTCTTGGCGAGAAGAGTTCCCTGTTCAGGTTTCTATCGGGATCGCTATCCCTTGCTGCTTCTGAGACTAAGGGTCTTGCCAGGGCTTTGAGCGGTTCGCTAGATTCAGCCTCAAGCCTAGCTGAGACGTCATCCTTCTACAGATCGCTGACTGGTTCGTTATCTTTGGGTTCGGGTCTTGGAGAGAATACTTCGTTCTTTAGGTCTTTGAGTGGTTCATTGACCGTGAATTCGCTATATGGACGGGGAACACTTTACACCGAGAACCTTGGGGCGGACTTCAACACTGGAGTGGTTCTCTCTGGACATTCTGACTGTCACGAGAACCTGATTGTCAATTGTGGTACTGTTTCTGCGTCCTTTGCTTTTCTAGTTGTTGGGCTCGGTGTTCTGATCTTCGGTATTTACGCAGCCAAACAACGTTCGCAATCTGCTATTCTTCAGGAAGAGCCCGAGGAAGTTATCGTTGATAAGGAGGGCTGGGAAACAAAAGCTTCCGAGGACGAAGGACGGAATGAAAGGAAGGGTCCCAGTGACGAGCAAGGCTGGGAGAAGAAACCCGGGGTTTAGAAATGAAATGTTCAGTCAAGATGAGAAAATC
>WNGI01001754.1_pt1 | contig 18411 bp, 19 predicted proteins | sample 5400621 | NCBI WGS metagenome assembly WNGI01 (sample SAMN13153374, study PRJNA577476) | soil metagenome | isolation source: 20 cm soil or saprolite under Garry oak tree replicate 1 | place: USA:California | collected 2016-06-15
ATGATCCCAGCTCCGATGCTTCGCAGCTTGAATCACGGTTCGCTCCGATCCGCTAGTGAAAATTGAGTACACACCCTAGTGCCCCGAACCCGAAGTTCGCGCACAACGAGCGGCAAATGCGATCGCGAACTTCGGGTTCAAAGGGGCACTAGAATCGTAGAGTCGCTAGTGGTCCTTAGATTCCGAAGTTCGTATCGAGCGTGCCATAACTACTGACGAACTTCGGAATCGGACCACTAGAGCGGGATGACTTTTCTTCGAATCGTCATCCCGCTCTAGCTTATTGGTGAAGCATGATCTTTTCCGAAAACCGGTATCCACTTTTCGGGATCATGCTCTAGGCATGCGCGACCGCCCGGCCTTTCTGATCCTCAGTCGGATCGCAAGCCGTTGCACCCATGGAGACGAGATATGAGCGGTAGCGAAAAGCCTGATTTCAATGATGCGCTGGCAGTCGGCCGAGCATTGGATTTGACCCTGCCCGATAGTCATGCCGTCCGGGAAGCCTACGCGCAGGCAAAGGCCGAATCGTCGCCCTGGCTTTTCAACCACGTGGCGCGCTCGTGGCTCTTTGGCGCAAAGCTGGCACAGCGTCGTGCGCTCAATCCGGATGCCGAGTTGGTTGCCGTCGCGGTGCTTCTGCACGATCTCGGCCTTGCTCGCGGTGGCGCTCCGGATCGTCGCTTCGAGGTCGTCGGAGCGGACGCCGGCCGCGCCTTCGCCCTCGCGCATGACATGGGGGAGCGTCGAGCAGAGATGATTTGGGACTCGATCGCGCTCCACACCACCGCGTCGATTGCGCAGCATAAGGGCACGGACGTGGCCTGCTGTCAGAACGGCATCGCCTGTGACTACGGCGGACTCGGTTATCGTGAGCTGAGTGATGACGATAAGAAAGTTATTCTGTCGGCCTATCCTCGTCTTGACATGAAGAACATGCTGACAACGTGCCTTTGCACCATAGCCAAAAACCATCCGAATACAACAAGGGACAATTTCATCGCAGACTTCGGCATGAAATTCGTTCCAGGCTACACGCGCGTGTCATCGGTTGACTTTCTACATCAAGCGCCCTTTGCCGAGTAAGGCACTCACGAGCCGGCGCGCGCGGTGCCTGTCGCCGGGTGGCGCTCTAGCTATCCCGACGCCATGGAGGAGTCTTTATGTCCAAGACCACACCGGAACAGAACAAGGCGCTCGTCCTCGAGGCCTTCGACACGCTGTTCAACAAGCGGGACTACCACGCCGCCGAGCGGTTCTGGTCGGAACGCTACCTCCAGCACAGCGCCCACATTGCGCCCGGCCGCGATGGACTGTTCAACCTGATCCGCACGCTGCCCCCCACGCTGAAATACGAGAACCAGCTGATCGTCGCCGAGGGCGACTACGTGATCGCACACGGCCGCTTCTCCGGCCATGGCCGACCCGCTGCCTGGGTCGCTGCCGACATCGTCCGCATCGAGGACGGCCGGCTGGCCGAGCACTGGGACGTGCTCCAGGACGAGGCGACCGAGGGGCAATCGCTCAGCGGCTTGCCGATGTTCGGCGACCGGTTCCCCGACTGACCTTCTCGACTGTCTCGCCTACGGCGCCATGCGGATCACCGGTCCTGGCATCTGGGACGTCTCGCAAGAGGCTCACTCAAGGAGCTATCAGACATGACGCTGGAAGACACGAAGCGAATCCTCGTCGGTGAGTGGGTGAGTGTGACACCGGAGGTGCGTCCCAGCGCGAGCAGGAACCCTGACGGAACGCTGAAGCCGTTCTATCTCAGCCGCGAGTTCAAGTACCTCGGCGACGACCGGTTCGAGCTCACCATCAGTAACTGGGCAGACCCTTACGGCAAGGTGGCAGTCGCTCGCATCGACCTGCGCGGACATATCGAGTGGGTCGGCGAGCACCCGATCGCCAGCGGCGCACAGAAGGCGAACTTCATCGCGGACGAGGCGTACGAGGTCACGCCGATGATCGCGGGCTTTGCGGATCTCCTCAACTCGGTGGCGACGGCCGGGTTCGCGCCGTGGCAGGCGGGGCAACGTCAGAGCGTTTTCGGGAAGACGTTCGCGCCGTTCGGCCTGGCCGAGGGCCGCAACTTCATGGAGTACGACCTGATCTATGTTCAGGGGGACTATCTGTTCTGGGGGGCAAGAAACGTCGACGGCCGCGGCTTCGACACCGAGCGGAACAGGCCGACCAACCTCCAGATCCCGTTGGGGCGCAAACGGTAGGATCGAGGGGGAAGGGCATGACGATCTTTCGAGCCGACCTGCTCAAGGGCAAGCGCATTCTGGTGACCGGTGGCGGCACGGGACTGGGTCGTGAGATAGCCGGCGAATACGCCAAGCTTGGCGCCGAGGTGTACATCTGCGGCCGGCGCCGCGCGGTGGTCGCAGAAACGGCGCGTGAGCTCGCCGAGACGCACAACACGCGCGTCACCCCGATTGAATGCGACATCCGGTCGCCAGATGCGGTCGAAAACATGATGACCCGGGTCTTCAACGAAGGCCCCCTGACAGGTCTCGTCAACAACGCCGCCGGCAATTTCATCAGCCGTACGAAGGACCTCTCACCGAACGGCTTCAACGCCATCGCCAACATCGTTTTCCACGGTACGTTCTACGTCACGCTCGCCGCCGGCAAGCGCTGGATCGAGGCGAGACAGCAGGCCAACGTCGTCTCGATTCTGACCACATCAGTGTGGAACGGCGGCCCCTTCACAGTACCGTCCGCGATGTCGAAGGCCGGCATCAACGTCATGACAAAGTCGCTCGCCGTCGAGTGGGCACCGCACGGCATCCGCCTCAACGCCATCGCCCCCGGTCTCTTCCCGACGAAGGGCGCAGGGGAGCGCTTGAACCCCGGCTCGATCCGCGCCACCACGATGGACAAGGCGCACGATTCCTCGGCGATCAACAATCCGATGGGCCGCGTGGGGCGGATGCAGGAGCTGAGGAATCTCGCGACCTTCCTGATGGCCGACGGCTGCGATTACCTGACGGGCGAAACCATCGTCATCGATGGAGGCGCCTTCCTCGGCGGTGGAGGTGGAACCTTCTGGCAGCTCTCGCACCTCGGCGATCAGGACTGGGAGAACATCCGCAACACGATCAAGGGCGCCAATGAGAAGGACAAGGCAAAGCGCACGGCATAGCTCCGCGACATCTGGGCTCACTTCATGGCGCGTAACGCCAGTGCAGCGACCGACTTCTTCAATATCCCGCCAAATGGCGTCGTCGAGCTCGGCGCGCGCCTCGAGTTCTGAGGCTTCTGCAGCCGGCACGCATCCGAGTCCGCCTCGCGGTGCTCGGGATCACGGAGTTTTGGCGAAGGACAGCGGCCTTGGCGCGGCGCTACGCGCCCGGACCGTGACATTCTATACTAGAAGACGTATACTTGTATAGTGGGGCGTGACGTAAAGCCAATCGTTTGGATTGGCTCAAGCCGGGAGGATCTACGCAACTTCCCGGAGCAGGTTCGCCGGGATATGGGCCAGGCGCTCTACACCGCGCAGCAGGGCGGAACCGATCCCGCGGCCAAGCCGCTGAAGGGCTTCGGAGGCGCCAAGGTGATGGAGATCGTCGACCGGCACGACACGAACACGTACCGGGCGGTCTACACCGTGCAGTTCTCCGGCACGATCTACGTCCTTCACGCATTCCAGAAGAAATCGAAGAAGGGCATCGCGACGCCGCCGAAGGACATCGATTTGATCCGCCAGCGGCTGGCCGCCGCCGAGCGCCACTACAGGGAAAGGCAGAACTGAGCATGGGGAGAAACAAGAGAATCCGGGCGGAGCGGGGCAGCGGCAATGTCTTTGCCGATCTCGACCTGCCGCATGCCGAGCAGGAGCTGCTGAAGGCGCGCCTCACGCTGCAGATATACAGGATCATCAAAGACCGCGGCCTCACCCAGGCCAGGGCTGGGGCAATCCTTGGCATCAAGCAGCCGCACGTCTCGGCGCTGATGCGCAACCGGGCGGGGATGTTTTCTGTCGAGCGCCTGATGGAGTTCCTGACCCACCTCGGGCAGGACGTGGAGATCACCGTGCGCCCGACGCGCAAGGAGCATGGAAAAGTTTCCGTTGTCGGGGCGGCTTGATGCGGAATCGTTCCCGCATCGCCACCCTCGCGGGACTCGAGTTTCCGCGGACGCGGAGATCGTTTCCGCTGTCGATAGCATCAGGCGCCTCCACGCATGACGACCAGTCGCGCACTCATCGCCGATAGTAGGCGCGCGTCACGGTCTGACGCAACGCGCACGACCTGCTCCCACTTTGCTCCCACAACATCCCGAAACAGGACGAACCAGGAGCAAGAACGACGCATCCACAGAAAACGTGGAACTGCCTACCGCCGAACGCTTTTACCGCAAATCAGAGGGTGACCGGACATGGCCGTGTTGTACTCATAACCCAAAGGTCGCTGGTTCAAATCCAGCCCCCGCAACCATTGAGAACGAGGGGTTAGCGGACGTCGAAGCCGCTAACCCCTTTCGTTTACCCAGACTTCACCCAGGAATTGGTTCGCCAGTTGGTTCAGCTCGAGGCGCAGCGCATCGCCGCCAAGCGTCGCGAGCTTCGGCGCCTCGAGTTCATCGCCGCGATCTCATCGGCCACGGCGTGCTGGCCCGGCGCTCTCCTGTAAACTGAGAAGGATGGGCTCGAGCCGGACAGGGAAGATCGAGGAGATCGCGGCTCGGTTTTGTGCCGCCCCCCTGACGGCGGAGACCGTGTTTCTGCGCCCGGCTTACCAGCGCGGGCAGTTCGAGCGGGAGGTGTGCGACCTGCTCGTCGCGTTCCGGCATCGGGGGATCGTCCTGTCACTCAAGAGCCAGGACGACCCGACGTCGCGGACGGGGCCCAAGCTGCGGCGGTGGTGCGCGAAGAGCGCCCACAAGGCGGCCCGGGAGATCTCGGGCGCACGCCGGACGATCGCCACCCATCCGTTCTGGTGCGAGCATTGGCGGCGAGGCCGGGTCGACTTTCCCGTCGGTGTCGTCACCCCCGTCCACGCCCTGGTGGTGATAGAAACCGCATTGTCCGAAGCCGGGACGGGGACCGCCCGGCTCCCTGACGATCTGCCGCAGAACGCAGGCGACATCCCGATCACCTACCTCGCGCTCAACGACGCGCTGAACCTCGTCGACCAGCTGCGCTCATTTCCCGACCTGGTCGCCTACCTTGACGCCAGGGCGAAGCTGCCGATCGCGTTTCGTCGGACGATCGGCAATGAGCATCTCCTCGCCCACTACTACATGATGCACAACGAGAGCTTCGACGGGTGCGTGCGGCCCGAGGAGTTCCTGACCTATCTGCTGGTCACCGAGGCCGATTTCAGGCGGCGTGTCGTGATAAAGCGCGAGGCCGACCGGGGCGCGCGCTTCATCGAGTACATCGCCGACACGCTGGCGACCCGGAACCCCAACTATGCGGATGGGCTCGATCCCGAGACGCTCGCCCACTTCGACACGATGGAGCAGCGGTCGAACTACCTCATGCTCCAGGAGCATTTCGGGGGTCTTCGGCTCGTGGAACGGCGTGCGCTCGGCACTGCATTTCTTGAGCTGATCGAGAAGGTTGGCTCTAGCTCCGGCTCCGGCCTGCGCCGGGCGTGGTGGACCGACTCGAAGCCCGACTTCCTCTATCTGCTCGCGGCCGTGCGAGGCATCGACCGCCCCAACCTCCTGCGTGATGGGTCGGTGATTCTACAGGCCTCGCTCGCCCATCACGGGAAGCAGCACGGGATGCTGGTCATCGACCGCGACGGAGAAAGCTTCGAGCTCTGCCTTGCCGAGTTGCCGGAAGCCAACCCCGCACTGGTCAAGGCCGCCGGCCGCGTGTTCGGCCACTTGAGGATCATCACCACCGAGCCGGACTCGCTGCTTCCCCATCTGTAGGCACTCTCCCGTCTCTATGCCCTTCGGCGCCGACGTGCCTCGTACAGTCGATACGCTCCGGTGATCTTGATTCGGTATGTCACGAGTTCCGTCGTGACGTCGTAAGTCTCGGCGAGTTCGTCGATTGCCGCACCGCGGTTTAGAGCGGGGAATAGTGTCTGCCAAGGCATCAACGCAGCCGCACCCACGCCGTAGGCTTGCTCCTCCTGCTTCGCAAGATACTCGCGGACCTGAACACCGTCGGCTGCGATGCTCAAACCCGACGGCGCGTGCTTGAGGTGGATGTGGCAGATCTCCTCCATGAGGGTGATCTTTCGCCGTCTGTAGCTGTGGTTCGAGTTCAGGAGGCAGACACGGCTTCCGTCGGGCAGCGTCCGCGGGTAAACGCCACCTGACCAGCTCGTTTGTGCCGTCCGTAGCAGGTGCAGCCGTTCCTCCCTACTGAGGTTCGCCAACACGCTCTCAAAGTCCATTACGCGCAGGCCAACCTTCGGGGCCAATTTCCATGGGTCCAGGCGTTCTCCGAGACTTACGCTCGCCAAGCGGCGGAGCGACATGCCGTCGATCTCCCACACCTTGCTCCGATCGCTGAAGGGCGTCAGCATCTCTACCGCTTCTCGCTCTTCTGTTTGTTCGTGAATTCGCGACAGGCCGTCTCATACGCCATTCGGAACATCTTTGCGAGCACCGTGGCTGTCGTCTCGTCCATCTTTCGATTCGCGCGAAGATGAAGTTCCACGATCTCCGGGAGGTCCTCCGGCACCTCTCTGCCCCGCACCATAGGCGGTGCTGTAGCGTCTCTGAATTTCTCGACGCTCGTGCCCATCCATTTCGCGAGCGCCAACAACGTGCCGCTCTCCACTTCCTTCGCGGCTCCCCGCTCGATTCTTGAGAGCGTCGGCACGCTGACACCTGTTGCCGCCTTGACCTCCTCCAACGTTTGGCGACGTTGACGGCGCGTTCGCCTCAGTCGTTCGCGGAACCGGGCGATGTCTATGCCTTCCGGCATCACGCCTCCTTTCGCCTTCCGGCACACGGATTTGAGCCTGTTATACTCCATGACTTCCCGTGGAGAAGAAAATCTTCTGGACAAGAATCTCGGCCCTTGCTAGGTTTCTTATTACAGAAGAGAAAGTCTCGTACGAGAGTCAGCAGCAAGAGAGGCCGCTTGGCCCGCAAAACATCGTGGGAGGTGCGGAAATGACGGTCAGCGAGAAGCAGGTTGGAATCGAGGAGCAGCCCACGCATGAGGTCGACGCTGTTGATGCTGTTGCGAAGACCGCCCAAAATCGACTCGTGACGATCACCAGCTTCGCTGAATCTGCAAAGGCCTCGGCTTCAGTCGCAGCAGATCATCAGGCGCAGATCGCTGCCGTGCTTGCCGACGCCCAGGCGAAGCTGGCTGAAATCACCGCTGCAGCGACTCAGACGGCAGCTGTGAAGACGCAAGTTACGAACGAGCAATCCGCGATCGTCGAGTCTGCGAAGGTGGCAGCGACGGCGATCACAGACGCCCAGACCCGCGCCGCTGCAGCCCTGGTCGATGCCCAGGCGAAGGTCACAGAAATGGCGACAGCCGTAACCCAAGCGGTGGCTGCTAGAACCGCGATTACTGATTACCAAGCCGTTATCGCAACTAAGTCTGCTCACATCCAGGATGCTCAAGAGCACGCCGATAGGGTGCGTGCCGACCTTGACCGTGCACTCACAGCCGCGACGCAGCAGGCGACGGACGCAGAAGGCGCGAAGGCGCGCGCGCAGTCAGCTGCCGATACCAGCACGACATTACTCACCGATGTTCGAACCGTGAAGGGAGCGGCGGAAACCGAAGCCGCTGCTGTCGCAACACTTCGGCAGACCGCAGAGGAATCGACTGCCGTAACGAAGGTTCTGTCTGACAAGGCCCTGGTGGTGGAATCGCGGGTAACGGACTACGAGAAGCAGCTCGCCGGACTCATCGCCCAATCTGCGGAGCAACTTAAGACGATCGAAAGCCTTCTTCCCGGGGCGACGGGGGCCGGGCTCGCTCATGCTTTCAACGAGCGCCGCAAGACCTTTCTGAAGCCGGGCGTTTGGTGGCAGTGGGTCTTCGTGGGGTCCGTGTTGGCGATAGTGGTGCTGGCGGGGACTGGCTTGTGGCACTACTACCAGCATATGGACACAGCGACATTCCAGGACTTGGGCCGGTTACTGCTGGCTCGGCTGCCGGTTGCTGCGCCTCTCCTGTGGTTGGCCCTGCACGCGGGCCGCGAGGCCGCTCTCGCGAAGCGTTTGGAGGAAGACTACGGGTACAAGGCGGCTATAGCATCTTCTTTTGAGGGTTTTCAGAGACAGATGGCTCAGTTTGGCAAGGGTGTCGAGCCCGATTCACCTCTCGCCAAGCTCCTCAACGATACGCTTGCGACGATTGCAGCTCCTCCGGGCCGGATCTACGATGGGCAACAGTTAGTGGTCTCTCCAATCGACGAGTTGAAAGACACTGCTAAGACGCTTGGCGAGGCTGCAAAATCGATTGCAGAAGCCGCCAAGGCCTTGAAGCCTCTAGGCTGATAACGGCGGGCCTTATCGCCTCGTCGGCAGCGTGTCTATATACATAGTTGTCTTCTGTGAGGCCATACGGAGATCATCCTTGCTGACGATGTTGTAGCGGTCGAACATGCTGCGAGTCACAGCCCCCGGTTTGGGCGCCGGGGCCCGAGAGGGACCCCTGTCCCGGTCGAAAATACCTTCCGCACCCTACCGGCGATCTGCTTGAGCGGATTGATCTGAAGATCTGAGCGAAGCCGCCGTCCCGGCGGCAGCGCGCAAGGCTTGATCGCCAGACCTCTCCGGCGGCACAGGACCGGAGAGAGACGTAGCGGCGGAGTGAGGACGATCCGCAGCTCGGAGGGCGTTCAGGCGGCGCGCTGGTAGCGGCGATGCAGTCCGGCCACCAACGGGATCGCCACGATGCGCCCCAGGGCCGGTGGGTGGACGGCGCGGGGAAGAGGGCTGTCGTTGTGCAAAGCCTGGTGTGGGCGCACGGTATTGTAGTACGTGACGTAAGCGTGCAACAGGCGACGGAGATGTCGCTCATTGAACACGATGAAGTTGTCGAGGCATTCTCGGCGGATGGAGCCGATGAAGCGCTCGGCGAAGGGATTCTGCCATGGGGCATGCGGGGCGATGAGGAGCTCACGCATCCCCAGCCCGGCGATTCGGCGAGTAAACCGGCCGCCATAGGTTGCATCCCGGTCGCGGAGTAGATACCTGGGACACGAGTCGTAAGGAAACGCGTCGACAATCTGATGGGCGGTCCACTCGGCTGTCGGGTGATCGGTGACATTGATGTGGACGAGTTCCCGGCGGTCATGACGAAGAACGATGAAGCCGAAGAGCAGACGGAAGGTCAGCGTGGGGACCACGAAGAAGTCGATGGCGGCGATCTCTTTGAGATGGGCCTCCAGGAATCTGCGCCAAGTGGGCGAGGGTAGCGGTGACCGCTGGCGGCGCATGTACTTGGAGACGGTGAGCTCGGCCACGTCGTAGCCGAGGAAGTGAAGCTCGGCCTTGATGCGGCGACGGCCCCACGTGGGATTGTCGCGAGCCATGCGACGGATCAACTCACGGAGGTCACGATCGATCGGCGGGCGCCCGGCGGCGCGAGGTCGTGATTTCCAGCGCCAGTAGAGCTGAAAACCCTGGCGGTGCCAGGCGAGGACGGTGGCGGGCTGGACGATCATCAAGCTGCACCGCCAGCTGCTCCAGACGCGTGAGAGGCACACCCAGAACGCACGATCCCATCGGTGGAGCGTTGGCCGTCGAGCGGGTCGCTGAAGGACGGCCAGTTGATGTCGCAGCGCCACGTTCTCGATGGTGACCGCCATCGACCCGCCGAGGAGCGCGCGGAGGAGCGTCCAGAGACCGATCATAAGAACCATCGTCATTTCCTGGCAGGGGATATCGTTAGAGCTAAGCGAGTCTATCCGATCAGCGCAGCCGGAAGTTTAGTCCAGGCAAGTACGACGGGCTTAGTAACCGGGACAGGCGTGGCCGGGGAGTTTCGTCGGGCACGACCCGTGTGAACTTCCTCGAGTTCTTGGACCCCGTGATCCGTGTCGGTGCGGGTCGGGCAAGACCTACCGCAACTGTTGCGCTGAGAGCGACACACTAGCCCGCGAACTTGGTTTTGGGTGGGCGCCGAGGAGCTGAGGAGGGCGCGAGATCTGGCCGACGCTGTCGCGCATGCCCGGCCCGCATGGCGGGCTGAACGCACCGAGTTGATGAACCCGTTGATCATCCGCGGAGAGCCATGTGTGGAAAGGCGTGACCGCTCGATTCCGCCAATTTCATAACAACCTGACTCTCACTCCGGACCAGATCGCGGATGGCACAACTAAGCATCGCGGCGTGCGCCAATGCCTGAACCACCACTATTACGACTCAGGTTCCGAAACAGCTAATAGCCTTCTGGTGGGCTCTTGGGGCAAGGAAACGCGGGTCCGGCCGCCACGCGATGTCGATGTTCTGTTTGTGCTTCCGTCGACCGTCTACCAGCGCTTCCAGAGCTATATCGGGAACAGGCAATCCGCTCTACTCCAAGAGGTTAACGGCGTCCTCGAGAACACCTATCTGTCGACTACCATGCGCGGCGACGGGCAGGTGGTCGTCGTAAAGTTCGACACCATCAACGTCGAGGTCGTCCCCGCGTTTGCGTTGGAGAATGGGCGGTACTGGATTTGCGATACAGCCGCTGGTGGCCGATACAAGACCACTGACCCAGGCGCCGAGCTTGATCACATCGACAAGATCCATGGCGCCAACAATTACAATCTTCGGCCAATCATCAAAATGATGAAAGCGTGGCAGACGCAGTGCTCGGTGCCGGTCAAATCGTTCCATATCGAACTGATCGCGGCCGAATTTCTGCCGCAATCTCGGTGGCGGATGCAAGACTGGTTCTACTACGACTGGTTCATGCGTGATTTCTTCGCGTTCCTCTACCACAAGGCGAACACATCCATCTATGTACCCGGGACCGGTGAGGCGATTTTTCTTGGCAATGCCTGGCAAAGTCGCGCCGAGACCGCTTACTATCGCGCTGTGAAAGCGTGCGACTATGAGCGTAACGATTATGTCAGCCTGGCCGGTGCAGAATGGCAGAAGATCTTCAGCACTCAGATTCCGCAGAGCGTATAAGAGAAGACCGGGTGCGCAAGCTGGTCGCCGAGTGCCGCCGCCAGGAGGAATCCTGTCTCTACACTTCCACCAGCCTCTATATGTGGCTCCGCAACAGCCGAGCCTTGCGACGGGTCTTCATCGTTGCTCCTATCGTGTTGGGCTCGCTGGCGACATGGTCCGTTCTCGACCAGCCTGACACTGTCTGGCTCAGGTGGCTCACCGCGATCTTCGCCCTCGTTGCTGGACTCATCCCGGCGATCTATCAAGCTCTCAAGCTCGACGTGGACATCGACGAAATCGCTCGCCACGCAGCCCAGTTCAAGAACTTGCAGGACCGCTTTCGTCAGGCCGCCAACGTTACAGCTCTTGGACCCTGGGAAGACTTCAAGGCTGAGTTTGACGCGTTGATGGACCGCATGGACACCGCCCGCAGGGCGAGCCTTACGCCTCCCGAGAGGTATTTCGAGGCGGCGAAAAAGAAGATCAAGAAGGGGCACTATGACTTCGACTCTGACGCAGGCAGCGCGCCGCCGGCAAAACCTTAGGCTCGTATCGGCTCTCGAAAACGGCTCACAGAGGTCGGCATCAACACCCGCCAATGAGCTCCAAACCTAGGGGAGGCCGTTAGGCGAGATGTTTCAAAGGTTTCGTCGCGGGGAATTTGCGGAGGTCACGGCTGAGATACCTCTCAAGCCAAAGAGTCGGTTGACGGCCTTCGCCAAGAATTGGCTGACTAGTCTTTCTGCGAGAAGCGCTCACTGCTGAAGGGCGCGCCTCTAGGGCAAGCACTCCTCGAGACAGGACGACGTTGACCCTCTGAACGGACCGATCCTCGAAACACTCACTGGGACCTCCCCTGAGAAACGCCAGCCACCGCAACTCCGTCATTTGCTAGCTCTCGGATCGGCACGATCCACATGGTACAACGGCGGGGTCGTGACCACGAGGCTACCAGTCTGAGTCAGGAGGCTCCGATGAACGTAGGTGTGTGGATTCCCAACTGCCGACACCTGGCGACTCCAGAGATCATCCGCAGCACAGCCGTTCGCGCCGAGCATCTGGGCTATGACTCCATCTGGGTTAGTGATCACGTCGTCGTGCCGCACGCCAACGTCGTCAATTTCGGCGAGACGGTATTCGACCCGCTCGTGACGCTCGCTGTCCTTGCCGGGGCGACCAGCCGAGTCCGCCTCGGGACGACAGTCCTCATCGTCCCGTACCGGAATCCGGTCGTTACGGCCAAGATGGTCTCGTCGCTCGACGCGCTGAGTGGCGGCCGCATCATTCTTGGGATCGGCGCGGGTTGGGTGGCCGCCGAGAGCGTCGCGCTAGGCGTGCCCTTTGCGGAGCGCGGCGCCATGACCGATGAATATCTGGAGACGATGCGTGAGCTTTGGACCAGTCGGGAGCCGTCGTTTACTGGTAAGTACACGCAATTCAGCGGACTCGTCTTCGAGCCCAAACCGCTGCAGAAGCCGTACCCACCGATCTGGGTCGGTGGGCACAGCAGGGCCGCGCTGCGCCGCACCGTCCAGTTCGGGGCCGCCTGGCACCCGATCAATCGCTCGCCAGAGGAGCTGCGGGCAGGCCGAGCCGAGCTGACACGCCTCTCCAAGGTCCGCGGCCGCACCGAGCCCCCGACCGTCACGCTTCGTAATGACGCGCGCGTCCTTCGGCCTGGCCAGAGTGTGCCGGCTTCGACCCACGGTGGACGGGTGCTCGCCGGCGAGCGACCTGCCCTGGTCGATCAGATCGTCGAGCTGGCGGACTGCGGCGTTGGACACCTGGTTCTCGAATTCCTCGCAGCCGATGGCCAGGAGCTCGTGGAGCAGATGACCACCTTCGCCGAGCAGGTGCGCCCGAGGCTTCCCTGAGCGGCTGGGGCATTCTCGGGAGAGATCGCGGTCACGCATGGGACAGGGCCGTGGCACCCGTCAGGGAAGTTGGCGAAATCACTACCCAGGGGCCGCTAATGTGAGTCGTTACGTGTTAGTATCGGGGCGATGAAACTTCGGGACGGGAAGATTGATTGGGGCTTCGTGGCGGTACTGATCATGGTGTGGGCGTACTTCTTCCCAACGCCCTCGGACGTACGCACGACCTTCTCTCCAAGTATTCAGCGACTCAACCGAGTCTCGGAGAAGGCGACCAACGAAGTTGTTGCGTTCCTCGCAGAGCCTCCCCGTATAGCGTTGGAGCCTGACCAAGTGGTGATACCTACGTTTCCGTTTGGCCAGATGGTTGTAAGCGCACCTGCTGGCTGGCACATCGCTGGTGCGTCGCAGACGAATAGCGCGCTGACGACAAAGTAACTCCGCCCTTCCTGGCAGTTGTCCTCAGGGAGATTGCTCCATGCGCGAGAAGAAACGCAGGAAGACCGCGCGGAAACGCGCCGCCTTCAAGAAGAAGCAGAAGAAGCGTCGCCTTCGCGCCGCCGGGCGTCTTCGTTAGAGGGCGGCATCCTCGAAGCAAATTGTGCCTCGAGTGGCACCGACTCGTGGCACCCGGCGTTCAAGTTGGTGAAATTACTACCCATGGGCTCGCCCTCTCGAGACCGAGACGCGGGTTCGAATCCCGCTGGGGCCACCACACACAACCCTGTCCGTCCGTCGGCATCCTCGCTCGCCGCTCCGTAGCCGTCGCCGTGGCGACTCGCTTCTAACTCCCCGCCGGCACAAGGCGAGGGCGCGCACGGGCCATGCGTCGCGAGCATGGCTTCCCTCAAGCCTGCCTGAAAGGATGAACGATCTAAGCGACGGGGTGATCCGCCCGTTCAACGCCACGAGGGAGGGGAGACGTGGGTCCATATCGGAAATCCCCGCTAATCTGGCTAACTGCCTAAGTTATCTTCGGAACCTATCGCTGGCTATCCTTTCTCAAGGAGAAGACATCGTTTCAGACAAGAAGATGCCAATGCGGGACTACCAGATCGCGCAGGTGGATGTGTTCACAGACCGGATCTTCAGCGGCAATCCCCTCGCTGTCGTCCTGGAGGCAACCGGCCTGTCCGACGCAGAAATGCAGGCGATCGCAGGAGAACTACCTCACGCCCCAGGGACGACGACTTTCGTCCTTTCGGCAACCGGTTCTGGATCGGACGCGCGGGTCCGAATCTTCACATCGGCTTGCGAGCTACCGTTTTCGGGCCACTCGATGATCGGCACGGCATACGTGCTTGCGGCCCGAAGGCCTCGCAACCGACGGCGGCTAGTTCTGGAAGTCGGCATCGGTCCGGTGGAGATCGAAGTCGAACGGGTCGCCGGTGCTCCCCAGACTCTTTGGTTGCGCCAGAGTGACCCTGCGCTCGGCGCAGAGTTCCCGGATCGACGGCGGATTGCGCAAGCGCTCGGTGTTGCCGAGGCCGACCTACTGCCCGGCCTGCCCATTCAAGCGGTGTCAGGTGGACTCCCATTCATGTACGTGGCCGTACGCCACCCGGATATCGTGGATCGCGCCGCCCTCGACCTGCCCGCACTTCTCAAAGCAGCCCCAGAGGCAGCATCCTTGGGCATCTTCGTGTTCGCGCCAGGCCCGGATCAGGGCGCCTACCGGGTCTACTCGCGAATGTTTGCCCCGCACACGGCCGGGATCCCCGAAGATCCGGCCACCGGCGCGGCGGGTGGGCCACTGGCAGCATATCTCGTACGCTACGGGATCGTGCAGGCCCCGGGTGAGGTTCAGATCGTGTGCGAACAGGGCACCAAGATGGGACGTCAGAGCTTCATCCATATCCGCCTCCGCGTTCAGGACGGCGAAGCTCGTGAAGTCCGGATTGGCGGACATGTGGTGCCTGTGCTCGACGGCGTGCTGCGACTCCCATGATTGACTGTCTCGTTTTTCTGTGGCCGTGTCCCGGATCCGACGTAAGGCATCTGCGGCGCCGTGATTCCCTCCATCACCGCCCTCCCTTGGATTGTCTCCGGGATCAGAGCCGAAAAATCAACCGCTTGCCCGCCGGGCGGAGTTCCGGCGAAGGACAGCTGAGGGCAACCTTATGATCATCGAACATCGTAGCCGCGCACCACGGATTGATCCATCGGCAACGATCGCGCCTGGTGCAGTCGTCTCAGGTGATGTGGAGATCGGTGCGCATACCGTTGTCCTCGCGGGCGCTATCGTGACAGCGCAAGGAGCCCCAGTTCGCATCGGCGAGTATTGCGTCCTGATGGAGCACGCGGTGATTCGAGGAGCTGGGCGACACCCGTGCCATATTGCAGATCACGTCCTTGTAGGTCCGCATAGCCACGTCACGGGAGCGGCGATAGGACGCCGGTGCTTATTGCTACAGGCGCCTCCGTCTTCAACGGTGCAATCCTCGAGGAATCCGTGGTCGTGGCGATCAACGGCATCGTTCACATCGCAACGCGGTGTCCCGCATCGACGTTCGTGCCGATGGCCCACATCGCGTTCGGCGACCCCGCAAAGATCTATCAACCGACCGAAGCTCCCAGCGTACACAAGTTGATCACCGGGCTCGGCTTCACCAAGACCGTCTTCGGCTTCGACTCGGCTGTCCTCGCCGATGGGAGCGCAATCGAGCAACTCTGTGATCGTTACGCTCGATCCTTGGCGCGTCACCGTGACGATAAAGTGGTCCGGAATCGGGAATAACCCCAAAATCCGAAAATGATCAGGCGGGTCGATGGCATCGAACAGCGCCATCGCCATACACTTGTCAGAGCTTTCCACGCCGCTCGCTGCGTCGCGTGCCACGGCGTGCGCTCCCACGCCGAGCCGGAGCAACTTCAGCGAGTCCCCGAGGCGCTCGTAGGGATCAGGTCTGCGAAGTCATCAGGACAGGTGGCCCGGGCTTTCTGAAAAAAGGACCGCGCCTCGTCATCGCGATGAGCGACGGTATGGTATTGACCGATATAGAAGTACGCCTCGCACTGCTGCTTCTGCTGGCTCTTCAGGTTACTGTCCGAAGCAGCCGCAAGCACTGCCTCTGGTGACCTTTTTCCGAGATAGAGATCGACGATCGCTTCGGGCCACACTCCTTGGCCCAGGCGGGTCGAGTTGCGGGCCAACTCCTCGCGGCCGTCGCTGCCGGCACGAGACTGTGCAAGATACAACCAAAGGATCAAGTAGGCGTTGGTCGGTAACAATTGGACGCCCTTGGCGAAGTCCGGGACGGCGCCGCTGAACTTGCCGCGCTTGAAATTGGCCACACCGCGGTTGAATAAGGCGTCGGTGTAATTTGGATACAATCGGAGCGCCTGGTCGTAGTCCTGCATGGCCCTCTCGTGCTCGCCTTTGCGCACGTAAGCGTTGCCGCGGTTGTTGAAGGCGGCGGGACTTCTTGGGCTCAATCGGACGGCCTGGTCGTAGTCCTGGATAGCCCGGTCGTACTCGCGTTTGTGCACGTAAGCGTTGCCGCGGTTGTCAAAGGCGGCGGCACTTCTTGGGTTCAATCGGAGCGCCTGGTCGTAATCCTGGATGGCCCGGTCGTACTCCCCTTTGTGCCGGTAGGCGATGCCGCGGTTGTTGAAGGCATCAGCATTATTGGGGTTCACGCGGAGCGCCTGGTCGTAATCCTGGATGGCCCGGTCGTACTCCCCTTTGCGTCGGTAGGCGATGGCCCGATTGTTGAGGGCACGGGCGTCCTTCGGGTTCAGTCGGAGCGCCTGGTCGTAATCCTGGATGGCCCGGTCGTACTCCCCTTTGCGCTGGTAGGCGATGCCGCGGTTGTTGAGGGCGTCAGAATTATTCGGGTTCACGTGAAGCGCCTGGTCGAAGTTCTGAATCGCCCGGTCGTACTCGCCTTTGTTCAGGTCGGCGACGCCGCGGTTGTAGGAAGTGACATCGAGGTTTTGCCCTGAGAGACAGCTACTCAAAAGGGGTATCGGGATAGCGCATGCTAGGAGAGAGAAAAGAAGTGTACGACGATTCATGTGCGGGAGTATGTGCGGGGCTGAATTTCCGGTCAAGCGTGTTGGGCGGAGATAGAGATGGATGATGGGAATTGGTGACTCAGAGGTCGCGATCTACAAGGAGGGCTATGAGCCGTCGCGGGCCGCCAGTTCCTTGGCGGGTGAAGACGTGCGGGTGTTGCTGAGGCGCCCCGAAAGCAACCAAGACTGGCAGCACGCCGAGAGAATGCTGGGCTTCGGGTTCTGTCCCAACCGGAGGTATCGGCCGCGCCCGGCCGGAGATCATTGAATGAGTAGACGGATTCGGAGCAATTCGCGGTCTCGCATGGCACCGGGCCGTGGCACCCGTCCGGGAAGTTGATGAAATCACTACCCATGGGCTCGCCCTCTCAAGGCTGAAACACGGGTTCGAGCGTTGTTCTTGGTTGCCTAGCAGATCAGGAGGAATTGGAAACTTAGAGCGGGTCGCTTCCACAATCCAAAGCGGGCCCTGGCAACCACGAACGACGAGGGGTTAGCGGACGTCGAAGCCGCTAACCCCTTTCGTTTACCCAGACTTCACCGAGGAAGCGGTTCTCCGTCGGCTTTGTGCACGGACTGCCGTCGATCTCGGAGCGCCGGGTTGGGTGGCCGTCGCCGGGATTACTACTGTGCGCCAAGAGGTCGGCGTTCGCTCCAACAGCTGTGCGACGCAAACAGCAGCGATTGGGGACGTCGCCGAGTGCAGTGAAAGTAACGCTGACGGGGGTACCCGGCGGCTCTCCGGGGTGGCCCCCTCGCGTTAGCACGCCTGCCCGGCGCGAGAGACAGAAATTTAGTAGGCCACCACCGCAATCGCGTAACATCCGCAGGGTTCGTTCTCGGCAGCACGGCACGTCGGGCTCACTAGAGCACGTCGGGCTGCTCAGAGGAGGAGCAGCAATGATTCTGATTGCCGGGCGCTCGGGATGGTGCGCAGCGAGCGCGTGGATCGTCTCAAGACTGGGCGCCTAGCTTCACAGTGCAGGGGGAGCGCTTCGCGCGCCGCTCACCGTGACTGTTAGAGCGCAAATCATTCTCCTCAATCGTATCAACACTATGCTCCCGACCAGAGCCATTGTTGCTGCTGCGCTATCCGTTGTCACGGTCGCGTGCGCCGAGCCACCTAAGAGAGTGAACCCTGTTGGCCTCGCCTTTGCCGCGTATGAAGACACTGCGCGCCGCAGTTGGACTGGGCCGCGGGACTGCCCATTGGCCACGGCGGTGTGGTATCCCGCAGCGCTGGGAAGCCGCGAATCTGAATGGCGGGTCGGCATCTTCAACGCAGGGCGGAACGCCCAAAAGGCACCGCTGTCCGCGGCGACGACGAAACGTGCGTTGATCGTCCTATCGCACGGAACCGGCGGTGGAGCGGCAGGAATGGCCTGGCTTGCGGAGACGCTCGCGTCAAATGGCTATATCGTTGCTGCTGTAAATCACCACGGCAACACCGCGGCCGAACCTTCAT